>Ga0315543_1000528_pt1 | contig 46509 bp, 48 predicted proteins | sample SalMarSW160210MG_2_FD_203098 | JGI IMG/M metagenome (GOLD analysis project Ga0315543, IMG submission 203098) | Salt marsh sediment microbial communities from the Plum Island Ecosystem LTER, Massachusetts, United States - Salt Marsh Sediment SW1601-210 ...
CGACCTTAGCAGCCTTACCCATAATAACGACCTCCTGAGGCTATTCATACCATAGTATGAACCATTGCTGCGGGTCTGTCAAGTGCATAAATCGCCTCTTTCCCGACGGGAGCTCCCGCGATGCTCGATGGAGAGGGTCAGGGCGAGGCCAAGCTGAGGGTGAGGAGGGCGTGGATAAATCCGCCACTATGTTGAATCGATTGCCCTTGCCCCGGGTTTCTGTAGTTGCCTGATTTATCAGGCTCCCGAAGGAAAGGATTCCTTCACCCGTTGAAATACTATGGTGTCCCCAGAAGAATTATCACCTTATCAGGTAGCCCATAACGCCGCCACTTGTTATACTGCTGCGGAAGGAGAGGATGATATAGCTCAGGGTAATACCGTCATTGGGGGAAGGCAAGTTAATCTTAGCCCAGGTATCCCCAGACTCTAGTATTCCGCTACTCCAGGGAATACCCCAGGTAACATAGAAGGTATCAATATCCACACCACTGGCGGTAACTCCGACCGACTTTGAATTCCAGACATTATTCCAGGCGGCACCTGTGCCATCGAGCAGATTCGCCGAGCTACCGTTAGGTCCGGTAACCTTAAAGGACTCGCCAGTTTTGTCTTCGTCTCCCTCGCCAACAAAGCAGGTAATCTTAGCAGCAATGGTCTCGCCAGCAACTGGCTGCGGGACAAGAAAGCCGCTAATCTTGCCCCCGTCTACGCCATCACCATCAAAATCCATATCGCTCTGATAGCTTTCTTTAAACGTAAAATTGGGGTTCATTATATCGTAGAGATACAACTGGTGTCCCAGAGTCTCCGGGCTGGAGTAGATGATAACCAGCGACCAGCCGGCATAAGAAGCGTTGTACCGTTGCTGGTAACCCGACTCGCCACTGGGTAATTCATGAGCTGGAGTGCCCAGGGGGTAGCCAGTGTAGTCGTTGGTGGGATTGCCATTCTTGTCATAGAGAGTAAACGCATAATAATTACCAGCGGCAGTACCACCTGGTACGGCGTCATATCCTGACCTGAGCTGATCTAGCACCGTACTGGCGTGCCCCAAGGTAAAGGTATAGGTGCCGCCAGCACTCTTAATCGCATTCTCAATTGGTGTCTTGACCAGGTCTTTGACATCATAAAGGCAGGTGTAGTACCAACAATTCTCGACGCCGGGTGGGTTGGAGTCATTCATTTTAGGGTACACCGCCCAATGATTAGCGGTTATATCTTGCATGGCACCGCCGCCACCGAAACTGACGGTGTTAACCTCAGCATTGACAATTAGCTGGGAAGGATTACTGGAGTAATTGCTATAGTTTAGCTCCGGTATCCCCCCTGTCGCGGTGTCAGTGCTAGGCACCCAGCTCCACGTGGTGTGGCCGTGACTAGCCGTCGCTTTCCAATAATAACGGTCTATCCACCCCGACCAGTAGAGATAAGCGCCCTCCACGGTGGCACCTTCTGGGATATAGCCCGCGCCTAACGGGTCACTATCTTGGATGGTCGCATCGCTTTCCTTAAGAAGCTGGTTGTGGTAATCTGGGTTTCCTGTCATCAAGCTGTTGCCGATGGAAACGTAGTCCCCCGATATCGCTGAGCCCAGTTCACGCATCTCAATTTTGGTGGTATAAGCTTCAACAGTGGTCTGCTTGCCCGTATCAGGATCGGTAGCGGTGGAGCTAATCTTATAAATCTTGACGTCAGCGTCCCAAGCATAACCTCCGGTGGTAACAATCCAGGAGACGGCAGCCCCGGGGCTTTGTCCCTCCGGTCCAGAGTACTGGAAGGTGAAGCTCGTGGGAAACGCGCTAAGGCTGACACCCGAACCAAACGCCCAAACCACGGCGTAGCCACCTTTGTAAGCATCAATCTGGAGTTCAGGGTAGTAGCCCTCATCCTCGAGACTGTAGTTGCCGTCATACTCAAAGCCGGGCGGCAGCCATATCCCTATCGTGTTTACAAGATCCCCGCAGCTCTTGTTATAGCTTATCTTGATTTCGTACTGGGAGCCTCCAGCAAAAGAGGGACTGCCGCTTATTATCAGCTCGCCTTCCTCGATAGTCTGCCTGGCTGTGCCAGGGTCTGGAGCGGGTATGTCCTTGGGCACCCAGACATTCTCTATGGTGACATTTACAGCTTTGTCGTTCACACCCCCAGCAAGGTAATATTCCCATTTATAGGAAGGGTCGTAGTCAAAATAGGCATACTCGTCGTAGCCATCGCCATCAGGAGGAGGAGGGTTGGGGAATAAGATAGACAGCTGGTCGTTCTTTATCTGCCACAGGCCATCTTCAACCCCGGCATCGGCGGCGTATAGCACATGCATTGTGTCTTCATACACTTGTCCGGTGAGAAGCCCGGTGCTCATCAAGCCCAGCAAGGAAGTGATGATAAGCCCGCCGACAGCGAGCAGAATCAGAGCCATAATTAGCGTTTGCCCTTTTTCATCTCTTATTAATCTTTTCACGGCACTTTTCATCACTTCCATAACTCCCGTTATACCAGATATTAGTGTCTCCATTCCCCCTTGAAGTAAGGGGGATGAAGGGGGTTACTTCCATGGGCATCATGTTGCTGCTTGCTCAGCATCGATTGCATTCTTCATAACTCCCCCGCCTGCCAAGCCTTGGCGGGCAGGCCTTACCCCTCTTATCTTAAGAGGGGGAATATTGGAAAAACTTACCTGTTGTCAAGTAACAGTATAACGTAACCCTCTTCGGTGTCAATGGCTCATTAGTACTGTCGTTGCCCGGCACGAGATTGCGGAGCCTGTCCCTAAGCGTAAGCGAGGAATCTCGCCCCTCGCAATGACAGGGAGGGAGAGTGTCATTCTGAGCCCCGACTTGTCGGGGCGTGGAAATCTCATTAGCTAAAATCCAAATGTCAAAGCCCAAATAACAAATCAAATCCAAATGTCAAAATGTCAAAACTACCTCTTCCCTTCAATCTCCCCCTTAAAGTAAGGGGGAATAAAGGGGGTTATCTCCGTAACTCCCCTTACCCCTCTTATCTTAAGAGGGGTAATTTTGGAAAAATTTGGTGAAATCCAAATGCCCCAGTGGCAAAACCGTTTCTTTCCTGACAATCCCTACCCCAGATTCCCATCGCGGTCTGGCTTTTGATTTGAGAGGGTACAAGACCCTCCCCTACGGCAGAGCTTTCATCGGCCAATAAATTGGGCGGCTACACACGGTTATTGTGAGCCCGATCTGGGCTTAACTCTATATACCCTGGTCTCACTTTCTCCGCCCACGGTGGCGGTCACCGTGAAAGTAAGCTCACCGCCAGCCCAAACACAGCTAGTCTGGGCAAGGTCAATATATTCAGCGACAGTAGTCACCGTTGAATTTCCACCGTTAACAGAGTGGCTCCGCTGGAGTGTATTGTCTTCTAGAGTATAATTAACCGCATGCGAACCACCAGTCTCCCATTCAATCCAGGTTAAGATGAGAGGAAAACCCGAACTTCCACCGGGCGTCACGTTTTGAGACATCTGGGCATCTTGGCTGACCCGGAGGCCGGCATTCTGCAACTGACTGATAGCGGCCATGCGGTTAGTGGAGCGGGTGTTTATATCAAACACCTGGAAAATGGTCATGGTAATGCCCCAGCTGATGAGACCGGTAATAGCGATAACTATTAGCAGCTCAACCAGAGTAAAACCCTTCTCAGCTTTCTTTAGCTTTTTCATCTTCATTTGTCATTTGTGATTTTTAAACTCTGTACCTCTTTATCAGGAGGCTCTCTTATAGCCCTCCAGGGTAATTACCTCCTCATCGTCATGCTTAATAATCACCGTTATTCTCTGGAGTCCCGTCTCAACTGTGTCAACCAGAAGCTCAATCTCATAGTCCTCAGGAGGCGTTATCGGGTCATAATCGTCGTGGCCAGACTCAGAATAATCAATGTATGGCTGGTTCTTAACATATTCCATCTGGCTTCGGGCCAGGCTTTCGGCAGTGGCTCGCTCATCAGCAGTAATGAGGGCCATGGAGGCAGTAGATAGGGCGCTCAGAAAGGCGATAGCAATTATCCCTATAAGAGCCATAGCTATCAGCACCTCAATCAGAGTGAAACCACCGGAGCTGCCTTGACAAGCTTTCCTTATTTTGCTACTCAATCTTACCCTTTTCATTTTCCCAGCATTTTTCTAAAAAGGTGCGTGGCAATCCTCTTGCCCCCACAGAGATTGCTTCGTCCCGATAAATCGGGACTCGCAATGACACGGAAAGGTTTGGTCATTCATAATTTTGTGCTTTGATATTGTTGGCGATTTCAATCGTGAAGGAAGGGATTCCTTCACGCCTCGAGAAAATTTTGATTTTTGATTTGTCATTTTGGTTTTTGACCTTTGGTTTTTGGATTTCTATATTGTTTAGTACTTGGTCTTGGGGCTCAGGATTTCTTATTCTTCTCCTTGATAACCCTCACCTAACCTAGCTGACCATACAGAGAATACATAGCTCCCATCATGGAGAAAACAATAAAACCAATTACTAGACCTATAATTATCGTCAGCACCGGCTGAATAAGCGCCACAGCTGACCTGGTTCTATCACCGGCCTCGACCTCAAAACTTTCGGCTACGGTATCTAGTGTGTTCTCGAGATTACCGGTTTCCTCACCAACTCTCACCATTTGCGTCATCAAGGGCAAAAAGAACTTTCCCTTGGCCATAGGTCGGGACAGGCCTTCGCCTCTGATTAAGGCCTGCTGAACTTCGGTCAAATTCTCAATCACGACCTTATTATTGCTACTTTGAATGGTCATGGCCATGACTTCCGGTAAAGGCAAGCCAACCCTCACCAGCATTGACATAGTTCGACAACAGCGGGAAAGCTCACCGACGTGGACAATACGCCCGACTACAGGCAAACGAAGCATCAGGTTATCCCAGCGGTATTTCCCGGCTGGGGTTTTGATATAGGCATAGGCTGCGCCGACAGCCGCTAAAACCCCAACCACAAGAAAAAGCCCATAATGGTTAAGCCAATTAGTAACGCCTATAAGGATTCTGGTGGACAAAGGCAACTCAGCCCCGAGTTCAGCGTACAAGCTGGCAAAGGTGGGAAAAACGGTGGTAACCAATACCGCTATCACACCAATAGCTACAAGAACCACGATAATGGGATAGGTCAAGGCACCTTTTATCTGCTTCGTGGTGACGACTCCCTTCTCTGTATTGTCAGCCATTTGCCTCAGCACCACCTCCAGGTTACCGCCTTGCTCACCGGCAGATATTGCCCGGTAGTACATCTGAGAGAAAGCCCGAGGATGCCTGCTCAGGGCCGTTGACAGTGAACTACCGCCACGAATATCCGAGGCTACCTCAGTAATTGTTCTCTTCAGGGTTTGATTAGTTATCTGGTCTTGTAATAAGTCTAAAGAAGTAACAATATCGGTGCCGGATTCCAGGAGTAACGCTAGCTGGCGGGAAAACATTATTATTTCTGGCGGCTTTATCTGGGAAAAGCGGGCTAGCAGCTTTTCTTTATTAATAAGGGGAACGAGTTCCTTAAGGCTAACCACCCGGTAGCCGCCATAGCTCAACAGCTCGGCTGCCGCCTCGTCACTGGTAGCCGAAACCTTGCCCTTAACTAATTGTTTAGCTTCAGTATAGGCTGTATAAACGAAATCCATTTATAACCTCCAAGCGGCTAAGTTGTAGCGTAGACATTACGCAGCACCTCAGCGGGGGTGGTAATACCTTCCTTCACTTTACGCATACCATCGTTTATCATAGATATCATACCCTCTTGAAGGGCCTGTTCTCGGATAGTACTACTGGTGGCTTGATTACAGACCATCATTCCTATCGTGTCGCTCATAGTTAGAATCTCAAAGATTCCTGTCCGCCCCAGGTAACCGGTATAGGTGCAAGACTTACAGCCGGTACCGTAGAGGAACTGGGTCTGCTTCTCTCCCATTTCCTTTTCATAAGCCAGCTGCTCCACTAAAGGAGCCTCAATAAGGCGGCTACAATCGGGGCAAATGCGGCGCACCATCCGCTGAGCGACAACACCAATAACCGCTGAGGCTATCAAGAAAGGCTCTACCTTTAGGTCGAGGAGACGGGAGAGCACACCGCCAACATCATTAGCGTGGATAGAAGACAGCATCAGGTGCCCGGTTAAGGCTGCCTGAGTAGCTATGTTAGCTGTCTCGGCATCGCGTATCTCGCCAACCAATATTACATCAGGGTCAAGACGAAGTATAGACCTCAAGCCGCTGGCAAAGGTAATGCCAGCCTGGGAGTTAACCTGGATCTGGTTAATATCCTTAAATCGGTACTCAGCAGGGTCTTCAATAGTAATGATGTTTCTTCCCTGAGTATCCAGGGAATTGATTGCGGCGTATAAGGTGGTAGTTTTGCCCGCTCCGGTAGGGCCGCTAATCAGAATCATACCATAGGGAACCTTGAGCATACTTTCATACCTTTCCAGGCTATCAGGCAGCAGACCAAGCTCTGATAACCCCAGGGTAGCCAGTGACTTATCCAGAAGCCGCAGGGTTGCTGTCTCACCCGAGACAGTGGGAGCGGTGGCGACTCTGACATCTATCTCTCGCCCTTTAGCCTCGGTAGAGAATTGACCATCTTGAGGACGAAAATGGTCAGCGATATTCATTTCAGCCAGGATTTTGATTCGTGAAATGAGTGCCCGATGTACACTTAAAGGTAGAGACATCGTATCTTGAAGAGTGCCATCTATACGGTAGCGTATTCGCAATCTATCTTCTTCTGGCTCAATATGAATGTCAGATGCGCGGGCTTTGACTGCTTCTTCAATTAGAAGGGTGAGAGCATGAACCAGAGGGGTATCAATAGCAGCACTAAGGGCAAGCTTCTCATCAGTTGCTTCAGGCGGGATGGAGATACGAGAAATCTGCTCTTCAATTTCGCCAAAGGCTTTATAATTGAAGTCAATAGCGTCCCTAACTTCCTGGGCAGTGGCAGCTACAGGCTTAATCCTCATTCGGCTCTGGGCGGAAAGAGTCTCCAGGGCAAAGATGTCAGTCGGGTCTGCCATAGCCACTTCCAGTGTCGTACCAGATATAGTCAGGGGTATGGCATTATACCTTCTGGCCATCACCTCGGGAATCAATTGTAATGCCTCAGGCTGGGGCATCTGCCTCAGTAGCTTGGGACGAGGCTTAGTTAAAGCTGGCTTCTCTGCTGGCCGGGCAGGCAACTCTTCAGTCACAGGTTCGGAAACTAGTTTTTGACCCGACTTAAGGACTTTTATCTGCTGGTGCTGGGCAAATTGCTGTGCCTCGGGGCTAAGCCCCACTGATGCCACAATGACCTTCTCATCAACGCCAGCCTCATAGGCTTTAGTATCGAATAACATTACCTGTTCCAGGCTCACCTCTTTCTCCCCGTTCAGGAAATCTATAGCCAGCCTATGCTCAACCTGACCGTCTTCAGCATGAGCCAGTATATCAAAGGTATATTCAACTCCTGACCGGCCTTTAATTTTGGCCTTCTCTTTTACTCCATAGCCCCGGTTGGCTAAAGATTTGGCCAGGTCCTCCTCTGTCTCAAATTTAACCGGCTTCTCGGGCTTAACTGGCTGCGTGGGTTTCAGGGTTAATAGTTGCTCAATTCGTTTTCCATCGATAACCTTTATTCGCTGTTTGCGAGCCAGCTCTTTCGTCTCCTGACTGAGTTCAGGGATGGCAATAAGAATCCTGTCAAGGATGCCGCAATCATAGGCTTTATTGGCAAGGCTGAAAATAGTGCCCACTTGTATCTCCCTATCACTACCAGCAGCAATGCCGACAGCCATAGTGTAGCTAGTAAAACCATCGTCTCTTTGAGCCAGCATATCAAAGGTATGCTCAATCCCTGAGTTCCCGCGGAGCTTAGCTCCCTCGGTTACTTCATACCCCTGCTGCTCCAGATACCCTCTAATCTGTGTCATTAGCTCTGGACTAATTTCCATCTGAAGTACCTTCCCAGCCATTTTCATTCACCAATTCGGGTAAAGTGTAATTCGCCCATTGGCTAGAGTCAAGATTGTTCGCCACGTCTTAACCCAAGCCAACCGGGGCGTAATAATATGCCTTTTCCCGAACATAAATACAATTTAGCATATCTTATTAGTTTGTCAATAGGACTTTTGGGGGAGTCTCTTGTGGGCTCTCGTGGATTGGGAGGGGACAAGTCCTTCCCCTACAAGAGTTGTTAGTTTTAGCCGTTATTGCGAGCCCCCACTTTTCGGGGCGTGGCAATCCCTGCCGCCAAATCCTAAATCCCAAGTACTAAATCCTAAACAAATTCTAAATTTGAAATTCAAAACCGTTTAGTCCTTTGGATTTTGGTCATTTGATATTGTTTAGGATTTGGAAATTAGGATTTAGAGTTTCCCCTTCAGGGCTTGGGATTTAGGATTTCTTCAATATCGTAGGGGCGATGCTTTAGCCTTGCCTTGTGGGTCTAAAGGCCCGCAGCTACATTAGCTTGGCAATGACAGAAGGAGATGTCTCACAATGACTTTTATGTCACTGTTTCTGCAAATCACTATAATTGCCTGTAAAGCGGCATTTAAATTTCATCAAAATCTCCTGCTGCCCTTCGTGGTTTTGCTTCTGGTGAAATCCAGCCGCTGTGCAGGGCGAGAGCAACAGCGTGGGCTCTATCATTAGCATTTAGCTTACGAAGGATAGCGCTGACATGATTCTTAATTGTTTGCTCGCTGATTGTCAGGATATGGGCGATTTCTTTATTTGTGTTGCCCTCAGCAACGTAGGTTAGAATCTGCGTTTCCCTTTTGGTAAGAGGAGCGGCCACGCCTTCCATGGTTTCCGTCAAACCGCGAAATTGGTTTAATACATGCCTGGCAACCCTCGGTCTAGTCATCAGGCTTTCATTTATGGGGTATTCGCCACTGTGGGCTCGTCTTATAGTGCTGGCCAGCTCTTCGGCAGTGGCTCTCTTACTCAAGCAGGCTGCGGCTGCAGTCTTAATAACCTCAAAAAGCTCCTCATCATTAGGGTCAGGGCTTAGCACTATGACTTTAGTATTGGGGTAGTGTTGGGCAATTTTTCTACCCAGCTCGATCCCGCTGAGGTTAGCCAGGTCAGAACCAAGTAGAGCAACATCAGGGAGGTTAGCTTCAATTAGCTCGAGTGCATTCTGAGCTGGGTCGCATTCCAATATCTCCAGGTCAGATTGTTGAGACAGTGTCTGACGCACCCCAGCTCTGAAAAATGCTTGCTCATCAATTATCATTACTTTGATCTTATCCATCGGCCACCTCCTGATTAAGCTTTATATCTTTAATTTAAACACCCTCTTGGTTATTTAGATTTAGCTCCAGTGATTTATCGTATAACGTAATCCTCTTTGGTGTCAATAGTCCATATTATATCACCCCGCACTGCCAAGCATTTGGGGGCTTGACAAGTGCCATTGAGGTAGTATAATAGTAATAGGCCAAAAGTAATACATAGTGGGATGGTATAATGAATCGGCGAAGGTCTAATATAGAGATAATAGCTGATATGCTCAGAGTTGGGGAAAATGGCGCTGGCAAGACGGAGATTATGTATAGCGCCAATATGAGCTATGCCCAGATACAGAAGTATCTCGGTTTCCTCTTGAGCCACGGGTTCATTAACAAAGTGAAGGTGGGAAATCCCGCAGTTACCTATCAGGTAACGGACAAAGGGGGAGAGCTGCTCAAAAATATAAACGGCATAATTGAAGTACTCGAGTTCCGAAATGGCAATAATGGCAATGGAGCTTGAGGCTCGGATGTTGTGGAGTTATAGAGGGGTGCCTGGAAGTAGCGTGAGGTCACCCCTTGTTTAACATAAAGATCTAAGGAGAGTGTTATGATAGGAGCGGTATATGTCTGAAAAAAGGATGCTAATAGTAGATGCTGAGCTGGTGAAAAAGGTAGACGACAATCGTGGTGATATAGGCCGGTCTGAGTTCATCGACTTTCTTATTGAGAGTCAGTTGCAGGAAAAAGAAGAAAGTAAAAAGCGAAACGGCGTAACCCGAGAAGAATTTCACCAGTTTCAGGAAGGAACGAAAGAGCTATTGCGCAATTTCCTGGAATTCTTTATCAGCTATGGATTGGAGCTAGGCAAGCAACCTAGCGATAACGAATTCGAGCAATTAGCCCAGAAACTGCAAAGTTTAGGTAGCTCGGCAAAAGTAAAAAGCTCCTGACTTTCTTTCCTCGCATTTTCCTCCGCAATCACATTCTCCACAGCTTCAAATAGAACTATCTTCTAGAACATAATCTCTTCCCAAGCTATTCCCAGCCCTGTCATACTATCTTCAGGATAAAGAAGTTCCTGCGTTGTCATTCTGAATGACACGGAGGAAAACAGGAGGTATAGCTATGAGAAGGCCGATTGATTTACTGCGCGAAGGGAGGAAAGAGGAGCTATGGCAGATGTGCTGCGGCTTTATTTACCTCAGCCTGGAGCAGTTTATGGCTATCCAGAAGAGGCTGCTTCTGGAGGAGATTGAGCTATTAAAGAACAGCGAGCTGGGCAGGAGGGTGATGCGTGGTGCCATGCCTGAGACGGTGGAAGAATTCCGAGAACAGGTGCCATTGACCACCTATGACGATTACCTGCCTGAGCTTGTGGAAAAAAGGGAAGACGTATTGCCGGCCAAGCCTGCCGTATGGGTGCATAACATAGGCTGGCCTGGTAAGTATCATGTTAAATGGATGCCCTTTTCGGAAAGGTTCCTATACGAGTTTGAGCGGGTGGCTGGTGGTGTGGGGCTACTTGCCTCATGTGACCCTCAAGGCGATTTTCCAGTGAAAGAACACCTGAAGACCCTGCTCACTATGGGGTCTCGATACTATGGGTTGGGCGTCATGGGATACTTGATGCAACAGGCACTCGGCTACGACCTCCTGCCTTCCAATGCCGAGGAAATACCCTTTCAAGAGAGGATGGAAGCCGGCTTTAAGGAGGCTTTATCTCGGGGTCTTGATGGTTGTGGTGGTTTACCCTCAGTCCTGGCTTATGTTGGTGAGATATTCAGGCAAGGAGCAATAAATACAGACAGCCGTTTTTTGTTATCCCACCCCGATGCATCTGCTCGCTTCATTAAAGGATTAGTCAAGAGCAAGTTGGCTCATCGTCCGATGCTGCCCAAAGACTTATGGTCGCTCAAAGCGGTTGTTATTGGCGGCATAGACAGCACTATCTTCGGGAAGAGGGTAGAGGAGCTGTGGGGAAGGAAGCCTCTGGAGATATATGCTGGCACTGAAGGTGGTATTTATGCCACTCAGACCTGGGACTATGAAGGTATGACTTTTATCCCCAACCTCAACTTCTTTGAATTTATCCCCGAGAGGGAGTGGTTCAAATGGCAATTAGACCATTCCTACCAGCCGAAGACTATCTTGCTGGATGAGGTAAAGGCGGGCGAGAATTACGAGATAGTCATCACCAACCTCCATGGTGGCATTCTGACCAGGTGTAGAATTGGCGATATGGTCAGAATAACTTTGCTCCGAAACGAAAAGTTAGGTATTGATATTCCCCAGATGGTATTTGGAAAGCGTGTTGATGAACTTATCATCATGTTTGGTGTTGGTCACCTGACGGAAAAAATAATCGGGGAGGCAATTGAAAATACTGGCATTCCTTATGTAGATTGGACAGCACGCAAGCAGGTAATTGATGGCAAACCAGCTTTGCGCATCTATCTTGAACTCGAAGAAAACTATATTGCCAGTGAAAAGAGCGTGGCTGCATCTGTGTACAACGAACTGGAGAAATTAGACAATGTTTATCACTTCAACCTTCAGAAGTATGTCTATGGTGATGCCATAAGTTTCCTCGGCCTAAGACCGATAGCAGTTACTTTTCTTCCTCAGGGCGCCTTCCCCAGTTATATCTCTCAACGGCGGTCTGAGGGAACTGCTGTGAGCAATCTGAAGCCGCCACATATTAACCCCTCTGACGAAGTGCTTTCCCAGCTGGGAGCTCCCAGGGTGGCAGTGGAGGCTGCACTGGTAACTGAAGCTGAACGTGCGGCTACTCGATAACACTAACATAGTTTAGGGAAAGACAGGACGCCTTGCCAAGACAAGGGGGGCGAGGTTTCGACCTCGCCCTTTCGTTTATCGCTCTAAGCCCTTTGCAGGTTCTTCGCCGGCAGCTCAGAATGACAAAGGCAAACCTTCAAGCTCGCCTTGTGCTGGGAGAGCTGTGACCGAGAACACCTGGTACCTTTTGGTGATTACCATAGTCCCTCTTGACAGTTCCCAAATTTATGTCAATAATAGCTTTATGTTAAAGTGATTTACAGAAATGGTGACACAACAGTCATTGCAAGGCACAAAGTGCCGAAGCAATCCTGTTGAGGGACTCAGAATGACAGGTAAAATTGTGTCGGAATTTGTGGGTTTGACTATATAAGGGGGATATTATGAATGTCCAAGTCATAGTTCCCTTAATTGCCACGATTGCTTATATCCCCTTGTTTGTTATTTTGCTATCTAACCGGCCATGGCAACGAGGGCACAGGCTTTTCCTCCTATTCTTGATTCCTGCCATATTGTGGAGCTTGAGCATTATTCTCTTCCGCGGCGATTTTCTTATGCCGTACAAGCTCCTCCTATCTAAAATCGGTATCTGTTTTGTCATCTGGATGCTAGTTCAACTTCATTATTTTATCCACTCCTTCTACCAGTCTGAACGCGTCAAAATACCATTGGCTTATATTTTCTTGGCAAGCGCGATTACCCTGGCGCTGTTGGGCTACATCCCCCAGGACATTGAAGTCACTGCCAGCGGCATCAATGTTGACTATGGTCCCTGGATCATTGTTATATTCCTTCTTTTTCTTTTCATTGTAGGCGTCAAGGATATGTATTCTTTGATACAAAAGTACAGGCTCTCACCCAACCCGGCGGAGCGTAATCACATTGTTTATTTACTTGCTGCTATTGTTATCCTAACGGTGTCCCTTTTTAGCTCCATTGGTCCCCGTGGAGGCGAATTTCCTGGGGGCCATATTGGCAACCTTATCATTGCCTGTGTCTTAACCTATGCTGTTGTGACCCACCGTTTGCTTGATATCGGGGTTGTATTCCGCCGAGCCCTGATATACGTGGTCCTTTATGGCGGTAGTGTGGGCATGTTGTTACTGTTTTTTGGGCTCGCTCACCGATTCGTCGGCTTTGAGCTTAACTTTGCCTCTTTAGCACTAGCCATCGGTCTGGGAATTCCCGCTATCCTGTTTTTTGTTCACAAGGTGCGTGACCTCTGGCAAAAGAAGGTGGAGGAAGCCTTTATCGGGGCAAGATACTCCTATCGCAGGCAGTTATCTCAGTTTATCAGCAAGATACACGATATTCCCACCCTGGAGCAGTTGGGCAGCGAATTTATATCACTACTTGCTCAGTCCCTTGACTGTCGGAGAGCTTGTCTGCTTTTGCCCCAGGCTGGAAACGGAGGTTTTAGCGCCCAATTTAGCTACCCTCCTGTGGTGGATAATCCTATGGGGGAGTTGAAATTAAGGCCGGATAGTCCTGTTGTGACCTGGCTGAAGCACGAAAACGCCATGTTACCGGAAAGGAATCTCGATATCTTTCCTGAATTCCAATCTATATGGGAGGAGGAGAGAGAAGAAATCCAATTGGCAGGGGTAAAGACATTCGTTCCCTTAATGAACAAGGGGAAGCTTGTGGCTGTTCTGGCAATAAGTGAGAGGCGAGATGGGAGGCTTTACGCCGTTGAGGATATTGATTTATTGGATTTTATCACCACCCAGGTGGCAGCGAGCATGGAAAAGGAGTATTCCCATGAGCAATTGAGGGAACAGGACGAAGAAATAACCCTGGTTAACCGTTTAACCGCAATCATAACCTCCAGCATGAGCATTCAGATGATATTTGAAGCTTTCGCCCAGGAATTAAAGAAAGTGTTGGATATTGATTGGGCAACAATTGCTTTAATTGATGGAAGCGAGCTTCATTTTCTGGCTCTATCCAGCACCATAGGTTCTGCTTGGCAGCTAGATGAGAGGATACCGCTTGAAGGGACGGCTACGGAGTATGCATGCCGGGAGAGGCAGGCCGTATATGAAGCTGATCTGAAACGACACCACAGATTCTGGACCTGGGAGAGTCATTTGCAGCAAGGGATTCGTTCTGTTGTTTACCTGCCCTTGAGTGTCACAGACCGTACTATTGGCAGCCTGATTTTGGCCAGTCGCAAACCTAACGTTTACGGTAGCAGGCAAATAAAACTTCTAGAAAGGGTGGCTTTGCAGATTGCTGCGCCAATTGAGAATGCTCAACTGTATGCCCGGCTGGAACAAAAGTCTCGGGTTGATGAGATTACCGGGCTATTTAATCGACAGCATTTTGAAGAGCGACTCAAAGAGGAGGTTTCCCGGCATTCTCGTTATGGCGATGTGTTCTCTATATTCATGCTTGACCTGGATAACTTTAAGGCCTATAACGATGTATATGGGCATCCCGCCGGGGACATTCTTCTGAACCATGTAGGGAGAATTGTCAAAAACTCTGTCAGGGATGCTGACCAGGCTTTTCGCTATGGCGGCGATGAAGTTGTTGTCATTTTGCCCCAGACAGCTAGGGATGATGCCTATGTCGTAGCTGAGCGAGTTCGAGAGCAGATTGCCGGGGAAATGGAGAAGAAGGCAATTACTGTGACTTGCAGCATTGGTTTGGCTAGCTATCCTACAGATGGAGTGATAGCTGGTGAACTTGTTGACGTGGCTGATAGTGCTCTCTATTATGCTAAGCGGACTGGGGGTAATCGAGTCTACCTCTCCTCCAAGATTCCATCCGAGCCGCTGGATGATGGAGGGATTTATGGCAAGCGTGACGGTTTGAGTGCTATTTATGCCTTAGTCTCGGCAGTGGAGGCTAGAGATCCATATATCTATGGTCATTCCAGGAAAGTTAGCACTTATGCCGGGGCTTTAGCGGAAGCGATTGGACTATCGCCTGATGAGGTATCTAAGGTGAGCACTGCTGCTTTGCTTCACGACATTGGCAAGATTGGCATTCCCGATAAAGTGCTTAACAAAAAGAAGAAGCTTAATGGAGAAAATTGGGAAGCGATTAAGACTCATCCTAGGTTAGGGGCAAATATCATCGGTAACATACCCCAGCTAGTTCCCTGTGTAAGTAGCATTTTACATCACCATGAGAGGTGGGATGGTGGCGGCTATCCTGAAGGGCTGAAAGGGGAAGAGATTCCCATAGGAGCTCGCGTCCTCGCCATAGCTGATAGCTTTGAGGCTATGACTTCTGCCCGTCCTTACCGTCCTGCTTTGTCTCGTGAGGAGGTAGTAAAGGAGCTTAGGCAAGGTGCCGGAATTCAGTTTGACCCTTACTTGGTGGAGGTTTTCATTGGCATTATCAAGGCTGGACTTCCTGGGAGGATGAAGATAGGTCAAGACTCATCCAGTGGGCGAACGGGTCCGTAGCTGCGGGTCTTTAGACACGCAGGGCGGGGCTAAAGCGTTACACCGCTGGTACTCTAGAGGTGGTCTGTTTTTTTACCAGGACGCATATATTACGTGAGAAGTTCCTTATCGGGAAATGGTAGGACTTCTCCGGTGACATAGTAATGATTTCCCAGCCAGTTTTGACTAATAGCTTTCTTAGCTCGCCATAAGAGAAAAGGTGATAGTAGCGGTAAATTGTTTTTTCTTTTAGCCTCCAGGGGATTTGTCGCTCTTTTGATTTGAACCAGAACCTTGGTTGTCCGTGGTTCCACACGGTTAAAAAGGCCTCACCCTGGGGCTTTAATACCCGCTTTAATTCTACGAATGCTTTTCCCCTTTCCTCTCTGCCTTTGATGTGGTGGTAAGTGGCCACTGATATTGCCCAATCGAAGGTATTATTGGGGAAGGGTAGGGACAAGGCATCGGCGGCCATTAAGTTGACATAAAGCTTAAACTTGGCAGAATATCTCAGAGCTTGCTTGAGCATGGCTGGGGAGGAATCTACCCCCCAGAGTTCAAAGCCTTGGCTGAAAGGCAAGAAGTCCGGTCCGTGAGCGCAGCCCACATTTAGCAGCTTTCCGCTTTGCCATCTTGCCGCTAGCTCCTCTAGCTCTTCTTTTAATAAAGGCCAATGCCTCACCCGATACCAGCTTTCAGCTATTTGGTCGAAAACCTCTCTATTTGTGGTCATAGATACACTCTGCTAAACTTTAGCATATTATGGTGGAATGCTCATGGTCGCAATTGTCTATGCTGTCACCCTGAGCCAAAGCTATGACTCTGAGCGAAGTGAAGAGGAATCTCACCTCCATCCTGTCATTGCGAGGCTGACGAAGTCAGCCGAAGCAATCTCGTGGATGGGCAGGGGATTGCCTCGCTCCGCTCGCAGTGACATTAGGGGAAAGGCTCAGAATGACATGGATATGACATGAAGAAAGCATCTCGAACTATTTCTGGAGTAACCCCGGTGGCAGTTATGGCCAAGCCATTTCCTTGCCCCGGCAAATGTGTTTACTGCCCCACTTCTCCTGAGGCGCCCAAGAGCTATACTGTGGAGTCTCCAGCGGTGCTCCGGGCTCGAAGTTGTGGCTTTGATGCCAAAAAGCAGGTGGAGGTCAGGCTCAAGATATTGGCTGAAATGGGACATGCCCAGGATAAGGTAGAACTTATCATCATGGGGGGTACCTTTCTGTCTTATCCCCGGGACTATCAGTATCAGTTTATTGAGGATTGCTATGATGCTCTGAACGGCATCCCTTCTAGTAGTTTAGAGGAAGCCAGGAAATTGAATGAAAATGCTGAGCGTCGCTGTGTGGGATTGTGCATCGAGACCAGGCCTGACTTTTGTGGGGAGGTGGAGATAAGGAGCATGCTTGATTTTGGCACCACCAGGGTGGAGCTTGGGGTACAGACCTTGGATGATGAGGTTCACTGCCTGACAAAGAGGGGACATGGAGTGGCTGAAGTTATCTCCGCGACCAGGCTATTACGAGATTATGGCTTTAAGGTTTACTATCATTGGATGCCTGGTTTACCGGGGTCAACACCTGAGCATGATCTAGAGCTATCGCGGCAATTATTTGAAGACGAGCGTTTTCGACCTGACGGGCTCAAGCTTTACCCCACGCTGGTAGTGCGGGGGAGCGAGCTAGAGAATTGGTATCGGGATAATCGCTACCGGCCTTATGGTGATGAGGAAATGATTGATTTGCTTATGGCTATTAAAGCTCTAATTCCCAAATATGTAAGGATTTCGAGGTTGATGAGGGATATTCCCAGCAAATTTATCATTGCCGGGAGCAGAGACTTAGCGCTCAGAGGAACTATTAGAAAGAAGATGGGGCAAACAGGTCTTCGCTGTAGCTGCATTCGTTGTCGGGAATATGGGCATCGCCTGAGGGATGGCTGGGCAATTGGCGAGCCCTGGTTAACCAGGCTGGACTATGAAGCCTGGGGGGGGAGGGAGGTCTTCCTTTCCTACGAGGATGAGAATGAAACCTTGTTTGGCTTGTTGAGGCTGAGAATAAATGGGGAAAAAGCGGTAGTTAGGGAGCTCCATATTTTTGGTCCTGAAGTTCCCCTGGGAGGGAGGCTAGAGCGAGCCGCTCAACATCACGGTCTCGGTGAAAGGTTGCTTCGAGAGGCAGAGAGAATCGCCAGGGGAGAATTCAAGGCTGATAAATTATCGGTGCTTAGTGGTATCGGTGCCCGGGAGTATTATCGCTCGCTTGGTTATGGTCTGGAAGGCGCTTATATGGTCAAGGAGCTTGGTTAAGCTACCTGGAAGCCTTCAGAGAGACTATTTAGTAACCCATCCGCCTGAGCACAGTGGAAGGGCAAGCTAGTCTGCCCTTGGGTGCTGCTCGTGGTTTGATAAGCTCACCACGAGCGATTTAATAAACAATCCCCTTAACTATATTGACATTGAGCGAGCGTTATATTTACAATGAACTTGAGGGATCGCAGAAGCTATTCGCTCAATTAAAGGGCTTAGAGCATAGCAAAACAAGGAAAGGAGTAAAGAGCAGATGGATAATGAGGTAAGGCCAACTTGGAGATTAGCTTGGGGGTTATGGTGGCGTACGTTTCTTATTAGCCTGGGAATAGGTGCGATAATCACGTTAATTCTAGGCTTGGTGAGCGTGTCACTCATACCCTGGCTCATATTCTGGTAAGCTCTCTTTGAATGGTTGCCTGGAGGGGTGTGGCGATTTGCTATTGCGACAAGGCAGGGGTGTGGTGTTTGCAGTGCCGGGCTGGATTACGGCAGGCAAACTCGCTGTATTGGCGGTGATTGAGGTTTTGGGGTATTGACAAGGAGGACTTTTAACTATATCGTATTTAAAAGATAAAAAGGAGGGATAAAAAATGGAAAAAACGTGGAAGCCGACGGTTGCCGGTATATTAGCCATCATTGCAGGAGCTCTTCAGGTGATTTTCGGCACGATATTTGCCATCGGAGTTGGCTTTGGGGCTGGAATTATTGGGATGGGATGGTTGAGTGCCATTTTTGCCCCGTTAATCATATTTGGGGTAATTGCGGTAGTAGGTGGTATCTATGCCTTGCAAAGAAAGATTTGGGGGTTGGCGCTTGCCGGGTCTATCTGTGCACTCATTGGCCCCTGGTTTATTCTTGGGATACTCGCCATTATATTCGCCGCCTTGGGGAAGGGTGAATTTAAGTAAAGTCCAAGTTTCGGCAAGTTATCGGCGGCATAGTGGTTGCTAAGGAAGTCTCTTAGGAAGAGAGACAATGTTCTGTAGAAATTGTGGCAAAGAGTTAACAGGGAGTCCAGAATTTTGTATGAATTGTGGAGCTAGGCCAATGGCTGGCACCAGTTTTTGCCCCGGGTGTGGTGTTCCAACAACGCCACTAACGGAAATATGCACTAAGTGTGGCGTTAGGGTGGCGGGGAAAGCAGCGGCGGCGACAGGTGGCGCCTGGATGCCAGTGACTGCAGGAATTCTAGACCTAGTTGTCGGGGTTCCTAGCCTAATTATTGGGATAATCTGGGTATCAGATGCAGTTGCGGGGTCGGCTTCTTGGTTCATTTGGTCCATTTTCATAGGTTGGTTTGGTGCGATAATAGGTGGCCCAATGATCATCCTTAGCATAGTAGCTATAGTAGGCGGGGTTTTCGCCATCAGGAAAAAGGCCTGGGGTTTTGCGCTGGCTGCCGCAATTTGTGCCTTTATTGTCGGATTAGTCGGATTACCATTTACTGTGCCTGCTATACTATTGGGTATCCCAGCGATCGTATTTACCGCTTTGGGGAAGGGGCAATTCGAGTAAAATTTCGCAAATTATGTGAAGCAGAATTGTTGCCCAATTTATTAGGCGCTTGTGCTGTTCGGCTGAGCTCACGACGAAGCCTGATGAATTAGGCAACTACAAAATGTTGTTTGAAAAACTTTAAGGTCAAAAGGGAGGCAAGATGCAAAAGTATCGTTTTCTACCCTTTGCAGCCAAGGTTTTGAGAGTCGTGGGGTGGATAATCTTGGTAGTTGGCGTTAGTGGTTCCATTATTTTAGGAATTGGGATTCCGAGTGTTTATGAAGGAATTGATGGAGGTGCTGGTATTTTGATAGCTGTGGGGGGAATAATTTGCTCATTCCTGGCTTGGGTATTCTTGCTTACCGTCAGGGAACTCCTTTACCTGTTTATGGATGTGGAAGAGAACACCAGAAACACGGCTGAGCGCATTACCATTACAAAGAAATCGAGCTGAGATAAATTTATGCCTTAGGTGGTTATGTGAATGAAGGCAGTAATCTTTTCCTTGTTCGGCAAGCTCATTCAAAAACGGCGGCTACTGATGCCTGGGAAGAAAACGCACGATGTTTTGCAGAGAGAGCGTAAGGTAAACAAGATACAGGAGTATTATTATATAAAATATGCGCTTAGTGTTTTGAGGGTCATAGCATGGATAATACTAGTACTTGGCTTTATTGGTTCGCTTGTTTGGGGAATTACCACGGGTGGAATTGAAGGTGGGGTTCGGATTGTGATGGGAATGATTGGCTCATTCCTGGCCTGGCTACTATTGCTTGCGGCCAGGGAACTTTTGAAATTATTTATGGATGTAAAGGAAAATACCATAAACGCAGCTGAGGGCGTTACAAAGAAATCACGCTGAGATAAATTTATGCCTTAGCAGGTTATGTGAATCAAGGCAGCAACCTTCTTCTTCTATTCGGCAAGTTCATTTAGCCTGGCTACGGCGTCATAGGATGGCTGAACCAGTAAGCTCAGATTCTTTCCCCTAGCCAGCTTTGCGCCTCTTTACCATGCCATCGGCAAAAATCAGAACATCCCTGTGGTATTTCTTGCTTTCAACCACTATAGAGCCAAAGGTAAGTTCATCTATTTTAGCCACGAAATTTAACCTTCCCTCCTCTGATTCCCTTGCCGCCCTGTAAATCGGCTTTTTGTTTGCTGTTCCGCTTTATGGCCCGGCCATGCTTGAAACGATTTAGGTTTACAAATCCTTTTGCCACGATTTCTCCCCTTAAATAAAGCTGTCCTTCAGCCTGAATATCGTCTCCTCAACATTGCTACCCTGTGCTCTGAGGCGTTTTATAGCTTGTTCTATTTTATCGTGTTTGTAGCTATCACTGAGGTCAGCTAGCCTATTGTATAAACCAGCCCGGCTGCCAAAGTTGAAATTGAGTCTTTCTTCATCCGGCAAAGATAAATACTTATTTATTATATTGAGGCATTTTTCCTTATCCTCCGGCATTTTGCCTTCGACCTCCATCAGTAAGTTAAGTGTATGGTCGCTTTTAAGATGACTGGTAACTTGCAAGTTTTCGATGAAAACACCTATTTCCTTTGCTACTTCGTCCTCCGTTTGCAGCTCAAAATCTCCGTCTTGCAACCTGGTCCACAACGGCATAGTTGGAGTGATGTGGAGGCTGCGCAGCCTTATATAATCAGGGTCAATCTCGTTTAACACCTTGGCTGTTTCCCGGGCGTGTTCTTGAGACATTTTCTTGCCCCCAAGACCAGGCATGACATACTCACACAGAGAAATGCCCGCTTCTTTCATCTTCTTTCCACCCTCAATGTGGTTCTTAGCAGTGCATCCTTTTTCCATATAAGCCAGCAAAGGTTCATAGCCAGTCTCCAGTCCAATATGAATCCTATCTAGCCCGGCATCCTTGAGTTCCTTTAAATCCGCTAACGACTTTCTAGCTGCCGTATGGGACCGAGCATATGTAGTTACTCTATTTAAGCTGGGAAAGGTTTTTCTCAGGAAAGTAATCACCTGAGTTAGCTCAGGGGTGCGCATGATTAAGGTATTGGAATCCTGGAGGAAGGCTGACTTGCCTCCTGTCCCAAGCCAGAGGGCAACATTATGCACACATTGTCCATATTGAAGTTGATTAGAGAGCATTGCCGCTACCTCTATCAGTTTGTTGTCATGGCCCATCTTCCAGGCTATTTCCTTTATACCCTCGCTGATAGCCTTAGCCGCCTCAATATCTTTTATAATCTCTTCCACTGACCTCAGCCCGAACTTACTGCCTTTGTATATAGGGCAGAACTGGCATCTATTCCAGGGGCAATTCCTGGTTGCTCTTATCAGCAGGGAATATGCTTCACTAGGAGGCCTTATAGGACCCAGCTCAAAGGTCTGGCTCAGCTTCTCTGTGACTGTGTAACTTAGCATTCTGCGTATTTTAGCGTATTGAAGGGGAATGGGCAAATGGACTTTTGCCTCCTTACCATGATAATATCAGCATTTCAAATGAAGCAAATTGAATTAATCTCTTTTGATGCTGAGGGAACAGTGGTGACGCCTGATTTCAGCCAGGCTATATGGCATGAGGCTATCCCTGCGCTTTATGCTCAGAAAAAAGGATTTGACCTTGCTCAAGCCAAGAGGCGCATTGCTGAGGAGTATGGTAAAATCGGCGACCAGAGGCTTGAGTGGTATGATATCGAATACTGGTTTCGCTATCTTGGCTTGGGTTCTTCTGAGCCACTGATACAAGGCTGTCTGGATAAGATAGGCTATTATCCTGAGGTAACTGAGGTCCTTTCTTTCTTAGCCAGTGAATATAAGTTGATTGTTGCCTCAGGCACACCACTGGAGCTACTGCATTGCTTATTGCGAGATATCAAACCTTATTTTGTTCGAATTTTTTCCTCCATTTCACATTACAGGCAATTAAAAAACCCTGATTTTTACCTCAGGATATGTGAAGAGATGGGCGTCAAGCCGAGCCAGGTCATCCATGTGGGTGATAACTGGCAATTTGATTTCCTCAATGCCCGACAGGCTGGTGTAAATGCTCTCTATCTTGACAGGTCGGGGAGAAACCATCAGGAGTCTCTTAGCGATTTGACTCAATTAAAGCGCCTCCTCCCACCACTGATATAACATGTTTCCTTTTGGTCTGAGGGTAGCCTACTTACTATAGACATTGTAAGCCATTCTGAGTTACAATTTAGTCCTTGACCGATGCCAAATCATAGCGAAGTGTCCCCCGAAAACAACTCTCCAGGTAACAAATTCAACCTGTCCACGGCAGAGCTCAAAGAAATGGCTAAAAAGCTACGCCGTCATGTAATCACCATGACAGCTACGGCAGGCAGTGGGCATCCTGGCGGTTCTCTATCAGCAGCCGACATCATCACTGCCCTTTATTTTAAGGTTTTGCGCCATAACCCCGGAAATCCCCAGTGGTCGGACCGTGACCGATTTATATTGAGCAAGGGACATGCTGCTCCAATTTTGTACGCTGCTCTGGCCGAAACTGGCTATTTTCCCGTGGCAGAGCTGGCAACATTGAGAAAGTTGGATAGCCGCCTCCAGGGACACACTGATAGGAAGTTCACCCCCGGGGTAGAAATGTCAGCTGGTTCTTTAGGTATGGGTTTATCCTTCGCTATTGGCGTTGCCCTGGCCGCCAGGCTGGATTCCAAAACTTACCGGACCTATGTTCTTCTTAGCGATGGAGAATGTGAGGAGGGGCAAACTTGGGAGGCGGCTCTTTCAGCGGCCCACTTCAAACTAGATAACCTAACGGCCATAGTTGACTGCAATGGTATGCAGCTCAGCGGATGGACTCGAGACATCATGAACCTGGAGCCTTTTACCGGGAAATGGCAAGCCTTTGGCTGGCATACTATTGATGTAGACGGACATGACTTCGACCAAATCCTGTCCGCTTGCCAAGCGGCTGAAAAGATAAAAGGCAAACCAACTGTCATCGTCGCCCGCACCATCAAAGGCAAGGGGGTTAGCTTCATGGAAAACAATGCGGCGTTTCATGGCAAGGCACCTACCTGGGAAGAAGCCGAAAGGGCACTGAAGGAGTTAGAGTAAGTATGGCTGAAGCATCTACTCGGGAAACCTATGGCAAAACTCTGGTGGAGTTGGGCAAGCAAAACAAAGACATTGTTGTTCTGGACGCCGATTTATCGACCTCAACAATGACCAGTTTTTTTGCACGGGAGTTTCCTGACCGCTTTTTTGACTGCGGCCTGGAAGAACAAAACATGGTCAGCATAGCTGCTGGATTAGCTGCCTCGGGAAAAATCGTTTTTGTCAGCAGCTTCGCCATCTTCGCTTCATGCCGCTGTTTTGACCAGCTAAGGCTCTGCCTTTCCCAGCCAGAACTAAATGTCAAAATTGTCGCCACTCACGGAGGCATCACCGTTGGTGAAGACGGCGCCTCCCATCACGCCATTGAGGACTTAGCCTTGTATTGTGCTCTCCCCGGCTTCACTGTTGTTGTTCCTGCTGATGCTATAGAGGCTGCTGAGGCAATAAGAGTGGCGGCAAGTGACCATGGCCCTTTCTACATCAGACTAAGTCGCCCTAAGACACCGATTGTTTACCCCAAAGGCTATCACTTTACATTAGGCAAGGCAGTAACCATGAGACAGGGCACGGATGCAACTGTTATAGCCGCGGGTATCATGGTCGCTAAGGCTCTGGAGGCGGCAGATATCTTAGCAAGACAAGGTATAGATTGCCAGGTAATCAACATGCATACCCTCAAACCTTTGGATGAAGCAGCCGTAGTCAAGGCAGCCTCAGAGACGGGCGCAATTGTTGTTGCTGAAGAGCACTTAGCCCAGGGTGGTCTAGGCAGCCGAGTTGCCCAAACGACAGCCAGAGAGAAGCCAGTACCTATGGAATTCGTCAACCTTGGTGACAGGTATGCTGTGTCAGGCAAAGCTGAAGAGTTGCTTCAAAGATACGGATTGACTGCCAGAGACATTGAAGAGTCGGTGAAGTCAGTGGTCAAGAGAAAGTAATATTTCCAAGCCTGGCAGTAAGACTTATCTCCCTACTGTCGCTATTAACCAGAGCGCTTTGTTCTACCGGAAAGCGGAAGCCAATACTGAACTACTTCCATGAGCGGACAACTGACGGCTTTACCGAAGGCTGCCACACTAAGATCAAGATGCTAAAGGGCGTATCTTATGGCTTGAGGAATGTCGATGTTTACTGGAGGAAAATGCTCCTTAAGTTTGTACCTCGTAGCTCTTTCCACACAATTTGACAAGGAGCCAGGAAATGATTGACGGTGTGTGGGGGTGATTATATAATGTATAATGTAGGCTACAAACTACAATTTTGGAAAAGTTAAACTGTTGTCAAAGGAGGTGGGACATGGGTAGAGCCACGAAGGTTATACTGACAGTTTTGCTCATTGTGAGTGGGGTTCTGGCGTTCTTGCCCTCCGGCTATGTAAGCGCCGGAGGAATAGTTGTGAACCAGAGCTTCGAGCAGGGAGAAGATGAAGCCCCGTACGGCTGGGTGCTGAGCGGAAACGCTGCTCGCGTAAATGCCGGCCTCATCTATGCAGGTAATTGGGCCGCCCAGATAAGCGGCGACGGTGACACGCTCACTCAGTGGATCGAAAACATCGAAGCGGTGGTGACATACGAGGTCTGGGCATGGGTATATGTTTCCGGCAACGTTACCGGTGTCATCGCTCTCGACTTCTGGGAGGGAAAAGAGGGGAGACAACTGAGTTCGACAAGAATGCTGTTCACCAATGACACGAACGGCGTCTATGTACAAAAGACTGACACGATGCAAGCGCCACCCGGGACGACTCATTTGAGAATCTGTCTTTTGGGAACTGGCTGGAACGACGGGGCGGAAGTGCGGTTCGATGAAATTGGTTGCTGGCCGCCGGGGGGAGGCTTTTGGGATCGCTTAAGGGACTCGTGCTTCATCGCCACCGCGGCCTATGGCACAGAAACAGCCAGTCAGCTTGACATATTGCGCGATTTCCGAGACCAGGTACTACTGGAAAATGCCTTGGGGTCGCGATTTGTAGCGGCTTATTACAGAGTCAGCCCCCCTGTGGCCGACTTCATAGCGAAGCATGATTTCTTGCGTGCGGTTGTCAGGGAAGCGCTCCTCGATCCGGTGGTGAAGCTCCTGCAGTGGTCGCAGGACCTATGGAGAGCTCAGCCAGGCTGAGGAAAGGGAAAAATGGAGTTGAGCCCTTGGCTATTGCCGTCATCGCCACGACGGGGAAGAAGCCGACCCCACCAGTCGCCTCAGACCCGGATGCTCACTTATGACTCGGCTATCAGTGAGCTGAGCCCGTAACAGTTAATTAGGGTTCACTAGGGTCTCCCTCACCAGGGCCTGCCTCACCCTCTGTCTCAAAGTTGGCGACGATAGCATAGTTTCCGTTCATGATGATGGTGGTGGAGGCGGCGTTGGGGTTGCTGATATGCTCGATATCCCCGGTCCACAAGTGAAACTGGTAACCATCATCAGGCTTCGCCACCAGTTGCACCACCGTGCCGGCACCGTAGGAAAAAGTCCCCTCTCCAAGGACGCCTACGGAACCCCCAGCGGTGCTGGAGATGGCGAGTTGATAAGTATCAGCACCATCACAGGCTATAGCTCCTACCGCTAGGGCTGCCACAATCAAAAAGATGCCGACTCCTGCCGCATGATGGTGTTTCCCCGAACCAGAAGCTATCCTCGTACTTCGCCTCCTGCGAACCAGTTCCGTCTATACAGAATCTTAGTTGATAGTATGTTACCCACTACACACTGTCACTCCACTAATCAACCGCATTGGCAACCCGCCTCGTCTCTATATCAACTTCTTCCATGGTTGCAAGGCCAGATGAGATTCAACAGCTGACCTTTAGCGCGTACGTGGACGGCTAGAAAGAAAGGGCAAACTCTTTGAAGGAGTTTGCCCTTTCTGGTATTACAAGGTTTAGCTTTGAGCCCGGCGTCGCCTTAGCACGAGCAGGCTTGCACCGGCCAGTATCGCTGCAATTAATGTAATCCAGGGCAGCAGCACACGCACCTTGTTTATCGGGTAGGTCTCCCAACCCACAGTAGCGTTGCCCCACTCCTCGAACATCAAGTCGTAACTAGCACCAGAAATCCAACTTGAACCACTGTTACTGCTCAGTAGATACATTCCACCCCCATAGGTGGGTGAGGAACTATCCACTCGCCACCAAACATAGTTACTAGAATTGCCACTAGTCGCTCTTACCACTATGGCGTACGTCGTGCCGGCAGAAAGTCCATAGCCGCTTCCCAGTGTTATCTCACGCCATTCACCAAGGGCTGAGGTTGTTAGTGTATCGCCAGTAGTAATGCCCGAGCACAAATCGCTGCCCGTAGGCTGTCCGCCGGAGGTAGCTCTTATGCTCACAGTGATAGTCCCTGGCGAACCAACTCTGAATAGCTTCAGCTTAACACTGGTAATTGTATGAGCTACCGAAGGAGTGAAGGTTTGTGCCACCCAAGTAGTACCGTATAGCCAACAATGATTATCATCGCCAGTGTTGTAGTATTCATACATATGGGGTGGTGCCGCCAGGACCGGTATGGGCGTTTGGGCTACCATGACCAGCCCCAGGCTCAGTGCCAGGGCAAACAGGATACTAAGTATTCTTTTCATAGTCTCCTCCTTTCGCGTTCATCTTTCCATGTTTAGCCCTGGAAACATCCAGGGTGTCGCTCATCGCCCATGATCAACCCAGCCCTCCCCAGAGGAGACTCCATGGGCAAGGATAATCACCTAATCGGTTAGCCACTACCATCCGCCTTCCCATCGTTTGCCAGCGGGACAGGCTAAATTTTTGCTTTGATTTTAATAACATCCTCTATTCTATTTCCCTTTTCAACCTTTCCACTAATTTCCTCACAGCCTCAGCATGATCCTTCACAGTTTCTGCGGGCAACCAGTCCTCATAGAAATTTTGGTGAAGCGTTGAGGCCAATGAGAAAAGACGCGCAAGTTCAGGCTCATGAAGTTCATCCTTCAATTTAGATACAAATCCAAAAAGCTCCCCGTGAGATGTAAGCTCGATGCCCCTCTTGGCGGCTACAGCTTTAACCATCTCGGCTGCAGCGCCCCAAAACTTCTCCGAAGCCTGAACATAATCGCCTTTGCCTGTCAGAGCCTCGGCTTCCTTCAAGTATTTATTATTTAACTTCAGATAATTCCGCGTTTTCTCCATTTCAGGTTTATAATAACACTTCTAAGCAGACTTTGTCTTTAGCGTTGCCGCCATTGGCACTGCCGCCATCAGGCTGAAGCTTAGCACCAGCGCCAGCGCAAACACGATACTAAATATTCTTTTCATAGCCTCCTCCTTTCACATTCACCTTTATGTTTCACCTCGGGTACTTCCGAGGCATCGCTCACCGCCCACGATCGACCCGGTCCTCCACACAGGAGACTCTACATAGGCAAGCATAACCACTCAGGTCTGTTAATCACATAATCTCCCACAAACTTCCTCGCCCTCGATCGGAAGGGAACAGGTCGGACTTGCCCCTGACCGAGGGGCGGAGATGAACTCCGCCCCTACGATTGACCGCTTCAAAATGCTTAGCTTTGAGCACGGCGACGCCTTAGAACTAGCAGGCTCGCACCAGCGATAATGGCTGCAAACAAGGCAATCCAGGGTAGCAGCACACGCACCTTGCTTACCGGGTAGGTCTCCCAGCCTACGGCCCCAGGGTTCCCAGTACCTCCTTGATCGACGATCGTGCCGTCGGCGGTTAAGTCATCGTCTCCAACCCCGCCGTCCTGTAATGTGATTGTGATCACGTTGTCCCCATCGTCGCTGCCCATCACTATCTGGTACCACTCGCCAGCGGGAACAGCTGTCGTCGGACCATACTTCCAGTATTGGGTCCCCACGGGGACAGCCGAGGGAAGCGTGATGGTGACAGTTACTATTTGACTAAGCGTCAGCCCTGTTATGGTGAACGAGAAGAACCCGTGCGGGAAGACAAGGTTTGGCTTGCCCGTCGTAGGCAATGTACCTTCGGCTACAGCCGCCTCTGACCCGAGGGCGCCCCCATCCGAACTGAACGAAGCGGTGCCGGTGCCAGTGGCTGTTGTCACTGATTGGGTAACGCTGCCAGTCAGCCAGGGTGTGTAATCAATTGTGCCGGGCTGCTCGACGATCAACGCCTGGATTTCCGACTCAACGGCTGTGCCCCACCAGTTGTTCTCGGCATTAAGGGTTCCAGCGCCATTGTTCTTCACCCCGTACGTCGTGCCCAGCAAGTTGTTGTTGTTCACGGTGAATTGGGTAGCATCAATGTTGCAGTCAGGCAGAAGTCTTATGCCATACTGGCCGGTGATGGTGTTGTCGGTGATCTGAATATCGCTGAAGGTTCCCCAGGGTTCGCCGGGAAACTGCCAGTTCCTCACGTACATCACAAGAAGACCGGGGGCGCTGGAGAAGGTATTGCCCCGGATGATGTTGCCGCTGGACGTTTTCCCGTACCCTGTTTCGATACCAAAGGCATTACCAACATTATCATGGCAGTTGTTGTTCTCAATAATGTTGTTTGTGGCACCACTTTCGAGTGACATTCCAATGCTCAGTCCTGTGCAGGTGTTGGCTCTGACGATGTTGCCGCTGTAGTCGCCAAAATTACCCACCAGCCGGATTCCCGTCCCTCCACCAGTGGCACTAGTGCAGGTGTTGCCTTCGATCAGGTTATTGCTACAAGTATCAAGCCAGATTGCCTGCCCTATCCCAACCAGAGTTACAGTATTATCTTTGACAGTGTTATAATCGGACCTTATGAGGCTAATTCCAGTACTACCGCCATCGTGTATATTGCAATTCTCAACGGTGACCGCTGGATTTCCCGCAGAGCCATCAACGTCATTAAGGTAGATGGGAATCGTTCCGTAGGCAATATCACAATACTTTACGCTGCCCGTGCTGCCGGTGTTGAATTGAATTCTCCACCAATCGTTGGCTGCTGGCGATCCTGCACTTGAGGTAAACACGATGTTGCTTCCTGAGGTGCCTTCCGCCACGAGGTTGCCATTTATTATCAAGCTAGGGCCCGAAGTGCCTTTATTGAACTTCACCGTGACCCCAGGGTCTATGGTAAGCGTCACCCCTGCGTTAACGGTTACATCCGCGGTTACAATGTAAGGACTGCCAGCAACACTCCAGGTCGTACTTGAGGCTATGGTCCCACTGACATCGGTTGCCGCCACTGGCACTGCCAGCACCAGGCTCATGGTCAGCACCAGCACCAAGGCAAATAGGATACTAAATATTCTTTTCATTGTCTCCTCCTTTCGCGTTCATCTTTATGTTTTATGTGTGACCCCGGATATTTCCGGGGTGTTATTCATCGCCCACGATCGACCCCGTCCTCCCCAGAGGAGACTCCATGGGCAACCATAATTGCTCAGTTCTGTTAACCGCATAATGTCCTGCAAAATTGCCGACCCTCCCCAAGAATCAAAAGAAGAGACCTGCTACCGCAGGTCTCTTCTTACTTTAGTTTATATTCCCTACCTTGCCCCCCACAATATCCGTGGCTTTTTCCAGCCCATCTCGGTGGAAGTAGCGAACGCCGTTGCTATCGGCGGAGCTCAGCGATGATAGAACTCCACGCCTCATCCCGTTCAGCAACCATCTCTTGCCCATATCAAGCCCCTTTGCCACCTGAGTCGGTCTCCTCTGCCTGGCCGCACTCGTAAGTGAAATCTTAATATGCTCTGGTAATAGAAGGCTAACACGTGCGCGAATGTTTTATATAAGAATAACAATTCCTCAAAAAAATGTCAATACCATGTGCTGGCTGACTTTCTCATTCCGGTAACTCCCATGGTAACACTGCATATTAGAATAACAGTTCTTCAAAAAAAAGGTCAATACCCTGTGGTGGCTGACTTTCTCATTCCGGTAACTCCTGTGGTAGGTTATTATCTGTAAACACACCATGAGTGTTACCTATGTGGTCAGCCAGCACAGAATATGTTGCTGTCCAGTGAAAATGTCACCATAATTGTTCCGTGAATTTGTCACCCCCTCTTATCGACATACATTTTGAAGGACCTTCGCCAGGGATGATTCAGGGCAGGTTTATAGGGATGATGGGTCTTTGGCTCTAAGGTCTTACCTACCACAGAAGCAGTAAGCTCCTGTGGTTTTGATCCAGGAATAAAGCGAGTTACATTTCTCACCCTGAGTACCGGGGCCTCTGGTGGTGCTGGTTTGGTAAGAAGACACTGTCCCTTGTAGCATACTGCTAGGCTACCATCCATCCTTTCATGCACTTCCACCCTGGCTTTGACATAGCTTAATCTCCCATTAGTCGGCATTATCTGTATCCTATGTTCTCCAAAACGCACCACATTATCAGGACCTACCGTTCGCTGATACTTAAAGCAGAATACTTCATCAGGATTAAACCCTTCAGGGGGCTTGCGGTAAGCTGAGCCCGGTTCTTTAGCCGGAATGGCAAACCTTCGGCTAAATCGGGGGAGAAAATCCCAGAGCAGCGAGTTAGGTTCCTCGACCGTGCTTGCCCCTGCTATGCGAAGCTCACTTTTCAGCCTATCCTGGAAGGTACCCCATAGCCTCTCAATCCTTCCTTTCGCCTGAGGTGAGAGTGCAGTGATAGATATGATGCCCAGCTCCTCCATTATCCGGCCAAATTGGGTTGGCTTCCTTTTCCCTTCAAGTTGCTCCTCTATCGTCTCTGGCTCTTTCTTAGAGCGCTCAAATATGCCATGCCCATCATGGTACAAAGCCTGGGGTATACCATGGCTTTCTACAATTTGGCGCAGCAAGAGGGTATATCCCTGGGCATCCTCCTGATGTCTGAATAGACCGTAGGGGACTTTACCGGTGGCATCGTCTATTGCTCCTACAAGGGTTAGATAAGGCCCTCTACCCTCTAGCCAATCATCACGACTGCCATCGATTTGCAGCAGCATCCCTTCCTCAGGGTAGCGCTCCCTTCGGGAGCGATGCTTTGGTGGTCGTCTCTTCCTCGGGCTTCTCACCCCGGCGCCAAGGAGGATACGACGCACTGTGCAGCGGGAAAGATTAATTCCTTCCCGCTCGGCAAGGAGTTCGGTGAAGTGCTGGTTATTGCAGCCGGCATAAGTTGACTTTGCCAGCTCTAATACCTGCCTCCTTAAACCTTCATCGAGGGCATGGTGAGGCTTTCTTCCTCGATTGCCATGTGCTAATGCTGCAGCGCCCTCCTTCCTATACGCTGCCAAAATTCTTCTTACATGGCGCAGGGAGAGATCTAATACCTCAGCCGCCTCCTTCCCAATCATCTTGCCTATCTCCACTTGATTTAACACCATCAGCCTCCTCTGGTCTTTCTTGTTCAATATCACCATCTCCTTCATAGGGTGACATTTTCTCAGAACACTTAGATGGTGGCAAAATCATAGAACTTTAACACAGCCAGCACAGAATATTGACAAACTTTCAAAGACAAGTTATTATACAGCCTTATGGTGCTTGCCTGTCAGGGAGTAACAGGTAAGTTTTCCCAAAAGCCCTGACGAATTTTCTAGCTTCTGAGTTTGCTATTATGAATTGGTATGAGAGCCGGCGCTCAGCCCCTATCACCAAATTTACTGAAATTGACTGACTTTTTACCAATCCGACGAAAATCTCGGAAAATCTCGAAGAAACGCGTGACAGTGCAGGGGGTGATACACTATGGACTAGGATTTTGGAAAAGCTAAACTATTACGTCAGGGAAAATCACGGAGAAATGTCAGCTCTTTGACATACTACCAAAAAATTGAAGAGGAGGTAGAACAAATGGCGATGGATTGGTTGCCAAGAGATAATGAACTGAAGGATCACCAGCTTGTCGGCGATGAGTTCTTTGGAACAGAGCCGCCGTGCACCATGTATGAGAAGAAACCTTTGGTTAACCCCCAGACCGGGGAAACGGTAGACGGGCTATACACGGCATGGGTTACCTTCAATAATCCGGCCCAGTATAATTCCTACACCACCGAGATGGTCAAGGGCGTCATAGCTGGAATGAAGAAGGCCTCGGCAGATAGGAGTGTTGTGGCCATCATCTTCACCGCTGTTGGAGATAGGGCCTTTTGTACAGGTGGCAATACCAAGGAATATGCCGAATATTACACCCTTAGGCCAAGGGAATACAGGGACTACATTAATCTGTTTTCCGGGATGGTGGATTCCATCCTTGATGCCGGAGCGCCGGTCATTTGTCGCGTTAACGGGATGAGGGTGGCGGGGGGACAGGAAATCGGTCAGGCCTGTGACCTGGCTATTGCCTCTGACCTTGCTAATTTTGGTCAGGCTGGTACCGGGGTTGGCTCAACGCCGGATGGAGGCTCAACTGATTTTCTCCCCTGGCAGCTACCTACTACAGAGCTGGCCATATGGAATTGCGTCTCCAATGAACTGTGGAGCGCCTACAAAATGCACAGGCTGGGCTTCATAACCGATGTATTGCCCGTGAAGAAGCTCAATGGTGAGTGGATTAGGAACCCTCTGGTGATTACCGACAAGTATGTAGAGGATGGGAGGATCGTCTATGGAGAACCTAAGACCGGTGACGAGGCCAAGAAGGCAAAGGAGATTATAAAGACGTCCGAGACCGATTTCTCGCTCCTGGACCGGAGGGTAAACGAGATTGTCTGGACCCTTACCAATCTCATGCCTATGTGCTTGATGAAGAGCATCGAGACGATAAGATGGAAAAAGAAATTCTTCTGGGATGCCAACAAGATTAGCGCCAAATACTGGCTGGCTGCGAACATGAATATGGAAGCCTATCTTGGATTCAATGCCTTCAATACAGAGGCTATGACGGGTCAGCGCAGGATAGACTTTGTTAAATTCCGCCAGTTGATTGCCCAGGGGCATAGCTTCGATGATGATCTGGCAGAGCAGGTCATGCCGAAGCCGAAGCAGTAAACTGATAAGGATGGCGTAAATGCGGAAGCCCAGGGATGAACCGTGGGCTTTCGCTTTTTGGCGAAAGGTGCGCTTCGCTGTATAATAAACGAAATGTATCCTGAAGGGAGGGAATATGGAATTCCAGAACATTGTCTTGGATAAGAAAGAGGGAATGGCAACTATTACAATTAACCGCCCGCCACTTAACATAATAGATAGTGATACATTGGTGGAGCTAAATACTGCCCTGGAGCAACTGGCGAAGGATGATGAGGTTAAGGTACTGTTGCTCCGCGGCTCTGGGAACAAGGCCTTCAGTGCAGGTGTGGAGGTAAAGGACCATATCGGGGAAAAGATGCCGAAGATGATGAAGGAGTTTGGCCGTGTCTTCCATCTCCTGAGAGGTCTTGGCAAGCCGAGTATTGCTGTGGTCAATGGCGTAGCACTGGGAGGTGGATGCGAGCTTGTTGCCGGCTGTGACATGGCTATTGCCTCCGAGAAAGCCCAGCTCGGTCAGCCGGAGATAAAACTGGGGGGACTGGCGCCCGCGGCTGCTCCCTTGTTTCCCAGGATAATGGGGGAGAAGAAGGCTTTTGAGCTGCTGGTGATGGGAGAAAATGTCAGTGCCCGGGAAGCGGAACGAATTGGCCTCGTTAATAAGGTCGTTCCGGAAGAAGAACTGGACCAGACTGCAGAGGAGTTCGCACGCAAGTTCTTAGAAAAGAGTGCGCTGAGCGTCAGGCTCGTGAGGGATGCGCTGTATGATTGTGCGGAAACGCCCTCGCTTGAGGCTTCGTTGGAAAAGGGAGTGGAGCACGGTATCAAGAGCTGGCAGACTGAAGATGGCCAGGAGGGTTTGCAGTCGTATTTGGATAAACGCAAGCCTGAATGGAAGAACAGGTAACTAGATTTGGGAGGTATTATGAGATTGCAGTATAAGAAGGCAATTGTTACTGGTGGGGGGAGGGGTATTGGCAGGGCTGTGGCCCTGGCCTTTGCCAGGGAAGGCGCCGATGTAGCGATAAACTATCGTAGCAATGACGCCACTGCTAAGGAGGTAGTGGACGAGGTAAGGATGCTTGGCAGGAAAGCTGTGGCCTTGAAAGCGGATGTCGGCAGTTACCAGGATGCCAGGTCAATGGTCGACCAGGCGGTGCGGGAGTTGGGGGGGGTGGATATCCTGGTTAACAATGCTGGATTGTCCAAGCCCGCTTTGCTTTTGAAGATGGACGAGGAGACGTGGGACCGGGTTGTCGATATTCATCTCAAGGGCACCTTCAATTGTACGCAGGCTGCAGCTAACTATATGAAGGAAAACAAGTACGGGAAGATCATCAATGTCATCTCCACTGCCGGATTGTATGGGACGATGGGGCAGATAAACTATGCCTCGGCGAAAGCGGGAGTTATCGGGTTCACCAAGTCCGCATCCAGGGAGCTCGCCAGATACGGGATAAATGTTAATGCCATATCCATGGGAATTATCACAACGGAGATGACGGGCAAGATAAGAGAGGATGAAAAGCTAAAAGAAATATACCTCTCGAGAATACAGCTGGGCCGGTTCGGCGAACCTGATGAGGTAGCGCCGGCCTTTGTGTTTCTGGCATCGGAGGATGCGCGGTACATCACCGGACAGGTACTATCCGTTGATGGGGGTTATGTCGGGTAGTGGCCTCGTTTGTCACCACTGAGAGGAACCTGCTACTAATATCAGCTCGTTGACGTTAAAAATCGGGGGTCAGTACGATCCTCTTTTCTAATCTCCCCTTGTGAGCATCTTCAAACGCTTGCTGAATCTGGTTCATCGGTCTGGTCTCAACAAAAGGCTCTATCTGTATCTTGCCGTCTAAGACCATCTTCAGAACCTCAGGGTAGTACTTGGGCAAGCAGCCCCAGGAACCCAGAATATCAGCGTCAAATGCCATCAACCGTGATAAAGAATACTCGTTCTTCTGCATACCGAAGCCGCAAATCAGCAGCTTGCCGATAAATGATAGCAACTCCAGGGCAATTGCCTGACCATCGGCGGTGCCCGTCCACTCAAAAATCTTCCAGCCGTAACCGGGCAGGCCTTTTTCTTTACAGTAGCTTCGAAATGCATCCCTAACATCTCTGGCACTCTTATCCACTGTACTAATAGTATGAGTTGCCCCATATTTCAAAGCTCTTTCGAGCTTCTTGGGGTTGCGAGCAATGCCAATAACCTCTTTAGCGCCCAATGCCGAGCAAATCTGGGTGGCATATACCCCCAGACCGCCGGTAGCCCCGACAATGACAGTTAAATCCCCCGGTTTAACCTCAGCCTTCATTGCTGCCTGATAGGGCGAGGTCACGGCATCGGCAATCACAGCAAAATGAGAAAGAGGTATTCCTTTCTTGTTTGTGATGACACACAAATCCTGAGCAGGGACGACGATGTGACTGGAATTACCACCGTAGATTTCCATACTATTGCCGGGCATCTTTTGCGCCAGGCAGCGGTTGCCCCTTCCAGCGGCACAGATAGGGCAGTTATTGCACGGCATCACCGCCGGTATAATTACCTCCTTGCCCAGCCATTTTTCATCGCCAGCTATTACCGTGCCGCTGATTTCATGCCCCAGGGTCAGCGGCGGTTTGTTGACCGTGGGCACGCCATCATAGAAATAGCCCAGGTCGGTATGGCATACCCCGCAGCCAGCAATTTCAACCAGCACCTCGCCGGGTTTAAGCTCAGGGACGTCAATGCTTACCCTCTTCAGTTTGCCCGGCTCTACCATCTGCCAGGTTTCAATTTTGTCCGGTATTTTTGCCATAATTTTCACTCCTCACTCTACAGTTTGTTGATAAATCCAAAAGACAAAGCTCGACCATTCATCTTTAGCAGGTTCACCACCTCCCCACTAATCTGAAGGCGTTTTACCATAATTTTAATTAATCTGTCAAGCACAGTTTGGCTCCCGTCGCTGTGCATTTTTAATAGGTGAGGATTGATATAGGGTGAGAGACGCCGTAAAATTCTGGGTGGCTTGGCTCACACGCCAAATATGCTTGAAAGTACGGAGGATGATATAGTATAGGCTAGAATTTTAGAGAAATAAGCTATTACCAGCGTCTTTCACAGTGACCTCTACTGTGGAAATACATTGTTTAAGGAGGTTAATATGCGACCACTTCAAACTGATTTGTCCATCTTCAACAAATTTAAATTTGAGAAGCCACCTGTAGGTTTCAAGTTCCTGTACTTCAAGCCAGAAGGAATACAGCAACTAGACAAACGTCTGGCTTTCTGCGAAATGATCAAAGAAGCACAGCAAAGGGAATCCCCATTTTATTTCGCTAAAGAGAATGAGGATTGCTTCGGAAAAGTATCACTGGGGATGGAGCAGATGTCTTCATGGGGTAAAGGCGGAGAATTTGGAGCTGCATTGGAAATCTTTCAGGAACCAAGGGCTAACGCCAGAATATATCAATACGTTCCCAAATTTCCGGAGGGTACGGTGAACTATGTCGCCGTGTCCTCGCTGGACAAACTGACATTCGAGCCAGACCTCTTAATTCTTGTGGCTACTCCCACCCAGGCAGAAATCGTGCTGAGGGCGATGTCCTATTCGACTGGCGAGATATGGGAGAGCAAGACAACAGGGGTATTGGGATGTGCCTGGATTTTCGTTTATCCATATCAAAGCGGCAAAATCAATTACGTGCCTACCGGGATGACCTTCTGCGGGAAAGCACTCGAAAGATTCCCGGAGGGCGGGATACTGATATCTATCCCTTGGGATTGGATACCGATTGTAACGCAAAACCTGAAGGAAATGAAATGGGTTCTTCCCTCGTACACCGATGGGAGGGAAAAGTATCTGAAGCGAAGAGACAACTGCATTGCGAAATTAACCCAAAAATCTGCGAACCCCTAAATTTAAGTAGAATAATTACCTATATACTGCCAATTTGAAAGGCGGGGTGCTTCCACGTCAAATCGCTAGCTTGACATCGGGCAATTTGGGGTGCTAGAATTCCCCTTTCTGTATGGGGGTGAGAAGATTTACGCTATTATTGAAATAGGTGGCAAGCAGTACAAGGTAGCCCCAAAGCAAACAATAGAAGTTGAGCGTTTAGATGTCCCTGAAGGCGACATAGTTGAGCTTGATAAAGTATTATTTATTGGGGAAGATAAAAATACCCTTGTAGGAAGTCCTATTATTAAGGGGGCTAAGGTTGTGGCTACTTCTTTAGGGGAAACTAAGGGAGAAAAGGTTATCGTATTTAGATATAAGTCCAAAGTTCGCTACCGAAGCAAAAGGGGACATCGCCAGACTTACACTAAAATATTAGTAAACGAAATTATTAAGGGTGAAGGAGAATAGGCATGGCACATAAAAAGGGCGGTGGCAGCACAACTTATGGGCGGGATAGTGTATCTAAGCGCTTGGGAGTGAAGAAGTATGGTGGAGAACAAGTTCGCGCTGGAGCTATCTTGGTTCGGCAACGAGGGACTCGTATACGGCCGGGAAACAATGTTGGCCTGGGGAGAGATTATACCCTCTTTGCCTTAATAGACGGCTATGTTAAATATGAGCCGGCAACCAGATACAAAAAGAAGGTGAGCGTTTACAAATGAAGGATAAAATCCATCCTAAGTATTATGATAATGCTAAAGTGACTTGCCTTTGTGGTAATACCTTCACCATTGGTTCAACTAAGCCAGAAATCAGAGTAGAAGTATGTGGTAAATGCCACCCCTTTTATACGGGTGAACAAAGGATAGTCGACTCCATGGGAAGGGTGGAGCGCTTTAAGAAGCGATACAAGATGAAATGATGGAATACATTCAACTCTCTATTTCTTTATGCCAGGTTGGAGGCTTGGGGGGATATTATTTCTTGTTGTGACAGCGGCTGTTTGACCGCGGGCAGTGTTTACTTTTAAGCTTACCTTGGGAAACTGGAAATTCATTCATCGCTGCTACTTTAGGAGATAAACTTTACATTTTCAGCCGTTTTTATCATAATACGATTAGGGATTTTTCATAATGAGACAGGATTGCAGTCTTCGCTTTAGGCAGCTAGGGAGATTGAGGCGCTAATGGAAAAATCTTTTCATTACGGTGGCCAGGCAGTCATTGAGGGGGTGATGATACGGGGGAAGGAAGGCGTGGCTATATCTGTACGCCAGCCCAATGGAGAATTAAACACAGTGAAGCAGCCCCTGGCCAGCATATACAAAGGGCGCCTCAGAGAAATGCCTTTAGTAAGAGGAATCATCGTTCTCGTTGAAACCCTGGTTTTGGGCACGCAGTCATTACTTCATTCTGCTCAGGTCGCCGCAGCAGAGGAAATAGGAGAGAAAATACCTACAGCGCTTTTATGGGGAACCGTAGCCGCGAGCCTTGCTTTGGGTGTAGCTCTCTTCTTCATGGTTCCTCTCTTCGCCACCCGCTACCTTATTGACCCTTACGTCAATTCTGCTCTACTGAGTGTTGTCCTTGAGGGACTTATCCGCATTGGCATTTTCATCGCTTACCTCAAGTTGATAAGTTTAATACCTGATATTAAGAGGGTCTTTGCGTATCACGGAGCCGAGCATAAAGTAGTGAATGCCTATGAGGCAGGCGTCCCTTTGGAAGTGGAGTCGGTTAAGAATTATTCTACTGCCCATGCTCGCTGCGGCACCGCCTTTATATTCATCGTTCTAATCATAGCTATCTTTGTCTTCGCCTTGGTTGGTCAACCAACCCTATGGATACGCATACTGTCCCGCATAGCCCTCATCCCGGTTATCGCTGTTATTAGCTATGAAATCATGAAATTCGGGGCAGGCCACATCAATAACAAGATAATCCGAGTTCTTCTGGCCCCGGGGCTGATGTTGCAAGCTATAACCACCAGGGAACCTGACGATAGTCAACTAGAGGCTGCTATAGCGGCACTAAAAGAGGTCATCGAGATTGACAGGGCTGCTGATTCTAGCGGCAGTACATAATAAAAGGGGTGAAGAGGTTGCAGTGTTTACACTGTGTCTTCGTTCTCCAATTGCTGGAAGAAGCAAGTCCGATTGCCGGTGTGACATACGGGACCTGTAGGCTCAGCCTTTATAAGTAAAGTATCGCTGTCGCAGTCCTTGATGATGGACTTCAGCCTGAGAAAATTGCCTGAGGTTTCTCCCTTGTGCCACAGTTCTTGCCGACTGCGGCTATAGAACCAGACGTCGCCGCTGGCTAATGTGCGCTTTAGCGACTCTTGGTTCATATAGCCCAGCATCAGGACTTCACCATTCCTGGCATCCTGGACAATCGCTGGAATCAAGCCTTTATCATCAAAATTTAGCATTTGCCTCCTAAGTTCCGAAATTGATTATAGCGTCTCCCAAATCAATATCCCCGGTATAAAGAGCTTTGCCTATAATGGCTCCTTCCACCCCTAGCTCTTTAAGCCTCCGTAAATGCTCCAGCCTGGAAACCCCCCCGGCCACAATGATGGGGACATTTGCTTCAGCAAGCAATCTATTTATCATGTCAAAGTTAGGCTCGGTAAGTGTGCCATCCCTTTTTATATCAGTATAAATAAAGCGCCTCACTCCGGCATCAACCATCTCTCGGCTTAACTGGAGAACCTCAGAAACCGTATTCTTCTGCCAGCCGTGGATGGCTATCTTGCCATCTCGGGCATCAAGGCTAACTGCGATAGCCTCGCCAAATTGCTGGCATAGCTTTTTTACCAGTTCCCTGTTCTCTATCGCCGCAGTTCCCAAAATTATCCGGCTTACCCCCTGACGCAACAGTTTTTCTGCCACCTTTTCTTGCCTGATACCGCCGCCTAATTCTATTAACAGACCACTCTCTTTTATTATCTCCTCAACCACCTCCATATTTTTGGGCTCACCAGCAACAGCCCCATCCAAATCGACAATATGGAGCCATCGTGCCCCCTGGGAATACCAGGTCAAGGCTGCTGTCACAGGGTCTTCATCAAAAACAGTTTCCTGGTTATAATCACCCTGATATAGCCTGACGCACTTGCCGCCCCTGATGTCAACGGCTGGGATTATCTCCATCTCCGACCTCTGCACCATCTCCAGCTTGACTGTTTTTCTTTTGCCGCTAAGTTGAATGTCTGCACTAGACTATGCCCGGGCAATCACGTTTTACCCTATGATACAATACATTGTTTGATGACAGGTTTGCAATAGTATCGGCTACCTGTTTTTCATTCACTGGCAGCTTGAACCTCAGTTCAATTTTACCATCACGATACAGGACAAATTCCTGAAGCAATGTAGTCAAGCCTTGCCTTTTTGTTCCGGGGAAAGAAACCAAATTATGTTGAATCTGCACTGTGACCAGGTATCAAACAAAATGGCTTATTGTTCAACAAATGTCCTTCGTAGCGACGCCATTTGGTCAGCCGACTTTAATAATGCTTGTTTTGAGTTCTATCACTCTATCAACAGCGTCAAGGATTGCTTTTCTTATGGCGCGTGCGTTTCTACCAAAGCGAATGGTGCGGTCAGCCTGCTTATCCAAATTCAATCCTTCTAAAGGTTTATCGGCATTGTCAATCAACTCGTCTATTAATTCTGACCTCGCTTTCTCCTTGGCATAGTCACGCAGCGACCCCATATCCTCACGAACGAGTTGGAGGCGTGCTTCTAAATTATTGACAATTACTTCTATTAAGCCGCCGAGTTTCTCGTCAAGTTTTGATGCCAGTCTGTGATAGTATTGAGCTTTTAGGATACTAGCGATTAGAACATCTGCATTGGCAATAGCAATATTCGTTTTGTATTGGTGGTACAACGTCTCTACCTGGCTTTTCGAGTCCGCTGTTATTGCCTCTCTTGGTGGTGACTTGAGTATACCAAGGTCAGGGTAGATACTAACCTCTAGTTCTCTTAGCCATTTGGCAACTTCATCAATCAATCGCTCTTTTCTATCACGGCTTTCTCGTTCGATGTTCTCTTGTCTAATACGTCTAGATTCGTCAATGCTAAAGGCAGCAATAATAACAGCGACTATGGCAGCAAATGCTGTTAGGATTCCTCTTAACTCCGCCCATACTACGAACAAGTACATCCCAGCACCTATACAAAATCCAATTCCCACTATACGCAGCATTCGTTTGTTTTTTCTATTTCCCACCGCAAACAGAATAGCACCGATTATGACAAATACTCCCACTGTTATGATTGTAATTATGTCTAATTGCCCATTATTCATGTCATTATTATAACAGGCGAGGTGGGAACCTTCTTAGTTAGATTGTACGTCCTGACGAAATGTGGCACTTCCCCCGGAGACGAATCCCTTTCGAAAACTCACCCCCTCTGTATCAGGTTTCAATCCTCCGATAAAGCCTCAAGCTATCCTCAAAGTTCATACATCTTCAAGTTCAGGTCGGCTAGTGATATAATAAGCAAAGGTATTAGGAAGGAATGGGGACATCGATGAAGATAGCGGTGGATTGGTCACACACCAAGGGGTTCACCATATACGACGGCAAGAAGGTCAGGGTTGAGGACAGAAGGTCTTTGCTTCAGAGGCTAAAGAAGCTGGTTAAAGATGGTGGGAAATCTAGCCGCACCCTGAAATCCAAGAGTGCAACCCACTCCCCAACCATCATTATTGAGGAAGGTTGTCCAGCTTCCTTAATCTCTGACCTTATGCTTCAAGGGAACGAAGTCCATCTGATAAGTAACAGAGCTACTGAAGAGTATAGGGTGAAGCATGGCATCGCTAAGAGCGATGAGAACGATGCTAGAATCATGTGGGAGCTTGCCAATGGTGGGGCAAAGCTAAGGACAGCCAGCCTAGATGAAGATTGGCTACAGCTACACTCCCTATACAACCAATACTGCCGCTATCAGAAAGCACGAGTGGCGATGCAGAACATGAAAAAGGCATATTTAAGACAGTTTGGAGACGAAGAATCTGGCTCTGCCAGTCACCTATCTGGTGACACAGCACCTTATGATATTGCAGTAGATGCCCTGAAGGCCAAAGAGCATAGTATAATGGGAAAGCTAACGCATTTGGTGTCTGGGTGTGAATCTAAGTCAGTGCTCTCACCTCCATCCATCAAGGGCTTGGGCAATCGCATCTGGGCTGGCATTGTGGTTACCGCCAATCCGAATGACTTCAAGTGCCTATCGGCATACTTGAGGTTCTGTGGCTTGACAGAGGATGTTATCAAGACCCACAAATATAACCGACATGCTAGAATGCTATACCACATGCTGGCTGAAATGGTAATGCGGGACAGAGACCCGACATTCAGGCCAATATATGACAAGTGCAAGGCCGACGTTGCTGGCAAGAACCCAAGCTACACCAAGGCACATATCCATAATGGGGCTCTGAATAGAACAGCTACCATGCTTGCCAAGCATGTATTCAGGCATGTTAAGGGCACAATATCTGAGGCTGGGGAGTGAATCTAAAAATAGGTTATAATACTATGACTACTATTCAGCTCCCCAGCCATTATAGTGATTGTGCTATCCTCAAACTTCACTGAGCTAGCAAGTGATAGAATAGGATTAGAATTTATCTCTTCGAGTGATAAGTGGCCTTGCCTCAGTATGGTATTCAACATAAAAATATTTATGTTGAATACTGCATTGCGACCAAGTATCAAACAGAATGGTTGATTGTGCAACAAGAACCTCTTCTCCGGTGCTTGTCAGCCTTCCCATACTGCTATATAATGTCAAGAGTGACTTAGTGAAAGCGGGAAAGACGATACCGTTGGGTAGTTAGGCAAGAGGTGAGTTATGATTAATACAGTCCAATCTACTGGAGAACCAATGCGCGAAAGGCGATACGGACGCGTTAGGATGACTGTCACTCTCACATCGGTGATCTTCCCTCTTGATTTTGTAGACCTAACTCAGGCACTGAAAAAGAAGCAGTATGATGTAACAGTAGACTTGCCCACGGCAGGAATAGGTCGTCGAGTCGGAGGTGCAGGTATTATCGCAAAAAAGGGAGACATCTCTGTTGTGGCAGATTCAGAACGTCGATTCGTTGGCGTTGATGGTAGATCACCAAAGGACGTATCATCTTCATTCGAACAACTAGCGAAGATTGTGAAAGACGAACTCTGGGTTGACGTTCATACCCAAGTTGCATTCTATGAGGTAAACATGCATTTGAGCGTGCTTGCACGTGGCAACCCGCTCAAAGCTATCACAAAGTTTTTTGAGAATTTGGAGGGTGTTCAAGTGCTTGAGTCGATAATCGGAGAACGAACCTCTCTTTTCACTATACGGCTCGTTCCTAAGGACAAGTTGCCAAGTGGCAATGAGTGGTTTGATATTCGCCTCGAGCCCGATGTGTCTCGCCCAGAACGTGCAATGGCGGTTGAAATCGTATACCGCAAAGCTTCGTACAAAGACGTAAGGAATTTTATTGACACAGTCGACCAAAAAATTGAAGCAATATTAGACAGGTTGGAGTAGAAAAGATGGATATAGCTACCTTTGATCCTATCGGCCAAAAGGTTGAAACTGAGGAAGAGGCTGATTTCTCTATCATACTAGCTGACAGGGCGATTCAGGGTGAACCTCCAGAGTTATTCGATTTTGACGTACAGAAAATAACTGTCTCAGGCGCTACTGTCGATGCCACTCCCATTTATGCGCTTCAATGGTATGCAACCAAACCTAGCTCTATAGCAAATCCCTTCGAGGTGCTAGAGCAAGAAACTGTCTCATCAGTTCCACATCAACCTTCTGAGGATGAATTGCTCGATTCTTGGGAGAAATACCTTAAAGAACATTGGGATGACCTAGTGGCGAAGCACGAGGGTGAGTACGTGGCGATTTGGAAAGGTGAGGTGTACGCTAACGATAAAGATTTAGCTGCGCTAGCTGACCGTGTATATGCGAATTTGGGTTACCGTCCAATATTCATGCCGTATATCGGAAAGCAAAGAAAGGTGGCCGAATTTTTGTCACCTGTATAGTACGCTTTGTGTTGGAGGGGATGGTGAAACACAACTATTACTCACAGGACAGCGAAGAACCTCGACCCGCTCTGTACATTGAATTAACGAGACCTGGCGACGACAAACCTTTCTTGAAAGATAGGCTTGCTCCTCTAGACACGGGTGCCTCACTCACAGCCATACCTATCGAGTATCAAGATTCGGCTGGCTTGAGAGCTCACGACTACACAGAAATAATACATGGAGGTTACCACAACCCTAGATGCCCAAAATATTTGGCAGAAGTCACTGCCGAAGAATACAAGCCACGAACGGTTGAGATAGTATTTCTACCAACAGTGCACCAACCTCTGATTGGGCGCAATCTTATGAAGTACTGGCACACGACGTTAAAGGGCCCGGAGCAAATCCTTGAAATAGCCGAGCCATGAATCAAGTTATCCCCCTACACACCAATTCACGGCAAATCTCTGTCAAAAACAACATTCTGACGTTTTGTTGAATTTTGCATTACTGCAATAAATGTTAATCTTTCCTATGAACGATTAACAGTCTGCATTGCCTTCCTGTCAGGTAACTTGCATACTATCGGGAAATACGTTTGAAACCTGTCATTAGACAACACCCTATATAATTGGACAAGCTCACATGGTATTTACAGAGGCAGGAAATCGGGCTATGACATAGTGTAGCCTTAAGCATCCCACTCTATAGGATCAAGTTCTGCAAGCTACCCATTATTAGGGCTGCTGCTATCATTATTCCCACAGCTTTAAGCAAGTCTCGTACCCCCAGCTCCCGAGCCAATATCACAAAAGTAGCTACACAAGGGAAAAACATAGCCAGAACTGTGCTGCTGATAACCAGTTGCTTAGCAGTTAGAGCCAGGGGAGCTAACATGCCCATGGCCACATCTTTACGCAGAAAGCCAACGGCCAGGGCCGTAATTGTCTCCTTGGGCAGCCCCCACAGCCCGGTCAGTACCGGGGCAGCGATATTAGCAATAACATCGAAAACTCCCAAAGTGTATAGGATGTTTACCACTAACACGGTGCCGAGGACTATGGGCAAGGCTTCTTTAATAAAGCCAGAGACCCGTAGCCAGAGCTTTTCACCAATGACCCGCCACGGAGGCAAGCGGTAGGGGGGGATCTCTACCAGGAGTTCCGGGTTGAACCCTTTGACAGTACGATTAAGGATTAGCCCTATGATAACCCAGGATATAAACAGGCTCCCATAGACCATAGCGACGTATTCCACCCCACCCACCTCAGGCTGCCCCACCAGTTTGATTATCATAGCCTGCAGGGCAACACAGGGAACGCCAATAGAAATCAAAGTCGCCGCAATAAACCTTTGTTTACGGCTCTCCAAAATACGAGTTGCCATAACCGCAGGCACATTACATCCAAAGCCCAGAATGGTGGGGATGATGGCATAACCGTGTAGTCCCAACCGGTGCATTATGGTGTCCATCAATACCGCCAGGCGGGGCAGGTAACCAACATCTTCCAGTATTCCTAATGCCAAGTAAAAAGAGACGATATACGGCAACACCGCAGCGAGGGGAATGTAAAGTCCAGTGCTAAGCAAACCGAAGGACTGAAAATAGTCGATTTCTCCCCCAATAAGGTTACCTATCAAGACGTTGTGCCAGAAACCCCCTGCCCCTAAAGCAAGGCTCAGTCTGTCTAGCAACGGTGTCCACAGCCCTTCGAAGAGGGGCTCGCCCACATAGCCAATTATTCCTTCGCCAACGAATCGGACGAACCAGAAGGTGGCAAAAAGGACCAGCAGGGCGATAACTATCCCCCATACCCGATGACTACTGGCATCTTCCAAATGCTCATACCAGCGATGGTGGCGATGGCTCAGCGATTGCACCTGGCTCACGATGTCACCCACTCTCGCCCACCGCTCATCACTATTAGAATAAGTACGAGCGTTTTCAGGCAACTTCGCTTCGGGAAGACGCCTGACTAATTCCCTTACTCCCTGTCCGGTAACACCTACCGTGGGTACAACTGGCACTCCGAGAAGTTCCTCCAGCTTGGCAACATCAACATTTATACCTCGATGCCGAGTATCATCCCACATGTTGAGGGCAATTATTGCTGGAGTCTGTCTCTCCAGCAACTGCAAGGTCAGATTGAGATTTCTTTCCAGATTGGTGGCGTCGACGACATTTATGACCAAGTCTCCATTTTTGAGCATCTCCACAGCCACTTCTTCCGCCTTAGAACTTGGTTCAAGGGTATAGTTGCCGGGGACATCGATAAGCTCAGCCCGCTCCTCCCCCAGCTTCAGATACCCTTTAGTGAACCCCACGGTGGTGCCGGGATAGTTGGAAGCGATAATGTGTGTACCGGTCAGTCGAGAAAAAAGGGCGCTTTTGCCCACATTGGGATTACCCACAAGCAGGATACGCA
>Ga0315543_1000531_pt1 | contig 46439 bp, 45 predicted proteins | sample SalMarSW160210MG_2_FD_203098 | JGI IMG/M metagenome (GOLD analysis project Ga0315543, IMG submission 203098) | Salt marsh sediment microbial communities from the Plum Island Ecosystem LTER, Massachusetts, United States - Salt Marsh Sediment SW1601-210 ...
CAGACCATTGGTCATCTGCTTCATTGTAACACAGTTTAAATAGTTTACCATCCTCAGTAACAACTCTGAATAGTCTTCTCCCTGGTTCCTGCCAGGCGTTCTCTACTGACTTTATTCTAAGTTCCTTTTCTCGCCAGACAAAAGACCGTGGTTCTTCAGCATAGACATAGCCTGAATAGCATTTCACCTTTACCTCCATATTTTGCCCCTACATACTATAAGATTCAATTCAACGACAGATCGTGGTCATCCGGCTCATTACAATACAGCTCAAGTAGTTTACCATCCTCAGTAACAACTCTAGAGCTTGTTGTAAAATTGACAAACGTGATACGCTAAAGTAGTATCAGGAGAGACGAAAGATGAAAAAAGATTTACTCTCAATAGCTGACCTTAACCGTAAGGAAATTGAACACCTCATAGAGCAGGCCTGGCGTATGAAACAAGAAGGGGCATCGCCTCTCCTTTCAGGAAGGACCTTGGCTCTCCTCTTTGAAAAGCCTTCCTTGCGAACCAGGGTCAGTTTCGAGATAGCTATGTATCAGCTAGGCGGACACAGCATCTACCTATCTCCAGAAGAGGTAGGCTTGGGCAAGCGAGAACCAGCGGCTGACATAGCTCGAGTGCTCAGTCGCTATGTCGATGGCATTGCCGCTCGCACATTTTCCCAGGAAACTTTACACATTCTCGCTGGCCATTCTTCTGTGCCCATAATTAATGCCCTTTCCGACCTGGAACATCCCTGCCAGGCTCTTTCCGACCTTCTCACCATCTATGAAAAGAAAGCGAGGCTTCCTGGCTTGACTTTAGCATTCATTGGCGATGGCAATAATGTGGCCAATAGCTTGCTTCTCTCTGCCTGCCTGGTGGGCATGAATTTCCACTTCGCCTCTCCACCAGGCTATCGTGTTAAGAAAGAGGTATTGAATCGAGGAAAGGAATTCGCTGCTCTTAGTGGCAGCCAGATTCTATTAACTACCGACCCTTATGAAGCAGCCAAAGATGCTGATATAATATATACTGATGTGTGGGTTAGCATGGGCCAGGAGGCTGAAGCAGAGAAACGTCGTCTTGCCTTTTCAGGCTATCAGGTGGATAATAAATTATTAAGCTTGGCTAAAGGAGATGTTTTGTTCATGCATCCCTTGCCGGCCCACCATGGCGAGGAAATTTCCGCCGGGTTGCTAGACGATTCCCGGTCAGTGGTATTCGACCAGGCAGAAAACAGGCTTCATCTGCAAAAGGCATTACTAGTGAAGCTGCTGCCAAATCCTAAGGTATCAGACAAATGACCAGGCCCATTATAGCCATTGTGGGTAGAACCAACGTGGGCAAGTCCACCTTGCTTAACCGCCTGGCGAGCAGGCGGATAGCTGTAGTTGCTGATTTGCCAGGAACTACCCGGGATCGCGTTTTTGCTTTTGTTTCCTGGCAGGGACGGGAGTTGATTGTGGTTGACACTGGTGGCTGGCAAACAAAGCCATCTACGTCTTTGGAACAAAAGGTCAAGCAGCAAGTCGAAGCAGCAATTGCCCAGGCGGATGCTGTCATCTTCCTGGTAGATGCCAGAGATGGAATTATTGCTGCCGATGACGAAATTGCTGATGTGCTGCGCGCCGCCAATAAGCCTATCATACTAGCAGTAAACAAAGTGGATTCTGCCAAACAAGCAAATCAGGTGGCCGATTTCTACCACCTGGGCATGGGTGAGCCTATACCTATCAGTGCTCACCATAATCAAGGGATAGACGATTTGATGGATGCTGTGCTAGCTTCTTTGCCCCCGCAGCCTATCAGTATTGCAGAGCCGGGAGAAGCTAAATTAGCCATCGTTGGGCGACCTAATGTAGGCAAGTCAACCTTGTTGAATAAATTGCTAAGAGATGAAAGGGCCATTGTCCATGAGTCTCCGGGGACAACTCGTGACTCGCTTGATGCTATAATTCGGTGGGATGATAAGGAAATCTTACTTGTCGACACCGCTGGGATTAAACGGCGTGGAAGGGTCGGTACTGGAGTGGACTATTATAGTTTGCTCCGCGCCCTCCAAGCTATCAACCGCTGCGATGTTGCCTTGTTGCTAATCGATGCCAGTGAATTTATTACTGCCCAGGATATGCATATCGCTGGCTATATTATCGAGGTTGGAAAAGGTATAATACTGTTGGTCAACAAGTGGGACCTTGTTCCCCAGCAACAAAGACAGGAATTCAAACGTAGCGTGGAGCAAAGACTTAGATTTGCCTCCTATACACCTATCATTTACATCTCTGCCAAACTAGGGCGGGGGATAAACAGGATTCTACCCCAAGCCTGGGAAATCTGGCAGGAAAGACAAAGACGAATACCGCAATCAGACGTTAACGAGTTAGTCAAACAGGCAGTAGGTAGCCATCCCCCACCCCGCACAGGTTCTAGACAGTTGCGCATTGCCCGAGCCTATCAAGATGAAGCTCAACCAGCCACTTTCGTTCTCAAGGTTAACTATCCTCAACTGGTTCATTTTTCCTATCAACGCTACTTGGAAAACAAGCTTCGCCAGGGCTTTGGTTTTCGCGGCGTTCCTTTGAAGTTAATTTTTACCAAGGCCGCCCGCAAAATCAATAAAAAGATGGAGGTGAGAGCATGATGATAGCTGAGCTTGTTGTTGTAGTAGTCATTGCTTATCTCCTTGGTTCCATTCCTTTCGGCTTGATAATAGGCAAGCTGAAAAGTGGCGTTGATATCAGGGAACATGGAAGTGGCAAGACTGGCGCCACTAATGTTATTAGAACCATAGGGACCAAGCTCGGCGTTTTAACTCTGGTTCTTGATGTGGTTAAAGCTGGTGGGGCAGTCATGCTGGCCGCAGTAATTATAGATGTCAGCAGCGGTAGCTTCACCATTGGTGGCGTGTCCGTTTATTGGCAGCATGTAGCCCAAGTTGTAGCTGGCCTGGCTGCAATAGCAGGGCATAACTGGCCTGTATTTGCTAAGTTTAAAGGAGGCAGGGGAGTAACTGCCTATTTTGGCACACTGTTTGCTATTTGTCCTCCAGCGGGCATATTTGGTGCCGAAGTTTTAGCTATAGCAGCATTGCGCAGCCGGCACATGTCCATGGGTTCTATTCTTGGAGCCTTAGCTGCCTGGTGCTTAATGGTACCGCTGACTATCACTTACAATTTATCCCCGATCTATTTAGCCTATGGTTTGGTAGTTATTGCACTGCTCGTCTACCAACACCAGGACAATATAAAACGCTTAAGACAAGGCACAGAACGCCGATTATGGTGAAAAAGCACGAGGTATCATGCCTAAAAGTTACTATCATAGGCAATACCTCTTGGGGCAATACCTTAGGCGCTTTGCTGAGCGATAAGGGAGCAGCGGTAAAACTGTGGGCGCGAAGCGAGGCTGAAGCCAAAGAATTAAACCAAGGACGGCGTAGCTATTCATCTACCAGCCACATTGGAGAAGCCTTAAACGGGGCTGACCTGACAATCTGGGCGGTTCCCTCTCAAAAGTTGAGACAAAATGTCAGCCAAGCCAAGGATTATCTCACCAATTCGATGCTATTGATGAGCGCTGCCAAAGGATTGGAAGTAAATAGTGGTAAGAGGATGTCACAAGTGCTGGCAGAGGAGATTGCTCCTTCCTTAAGAGGGCAAATTTGCGTTCTCTCTGGTCCCAATTTAGCCAAGGAAATTGCCAAAGCCCTCCCTGCTGCTTCGGTCATTGCTGCTCAGGATATATCTCTAGCGGAAAGAGCGCAGGAACTGATGGAGTCGCCCAAATTCTTTCTATCTACTAGTGCTGATGTTATCGGAGTTGAATTAGGCGGGGCCCTGAAAAACATTATAGCTTTGGGCGCAGGCATGATAGATGGATTAGTCTTAGGTAACAATGCTAAGGGGGCTTTCATTGCCTGGGGGTGGGCTGAGGTTGTTTCCTTGGGGGTAACTTTGGGAGCCAGGGCTGGCACTTTTTATGGTCTAGCCGGTTTAGGCGACCTAATAGCTACTTGTGCCAGCACTCTGAGCCGAAATCATTATGTTGGCTACGAACTGGCTAAGGGTCGCTCTTTATCTGAAATATCTGCCTCTATGCCCCACGTCGCCGAGGGAGTCGCCACCACTGCGGCAGCTCACCAGTTGGCAAAAAACCAGGGGCTTAAATTACCAATTATCAACCTTATTTATGGGATTCTTTTTGAAGGCTTGTCCCCAAGCCAGGCATTGTTTGAGTTCAAGAAATTAGCAGCAAGCCATTACTGACCCTAGGCTAGACGTCTGGAGGCGGTTCAGTCCGGGGTAGTACCTTAGCCAATTCTTCAAAAAGATGATGCTGGTTTTTATCCAAGTGTTGTGGAGTTATTATAGCTACTTCGACGAGCAAGTCTCCTCTTCCCTTGCCATCAATATAAGGGATCCCCTTGCCTTTAAAGCGAAAGGTTTTCCCATTTTGAGTTCCTGACGGTATTTTAAAATCTACCTTTCCATCTAAAGAGGGCACTCTTACCTCATCGCCCAAAGCAGCCTGAGCAAAATTGATGGGTAACTCGTAAAGAATGTCACTGCCATCTCTATGGAATAAATTGTGTGGCTTTACTGAAAAAGTGACATAGAGGTCGCCGGGGGGGCCTCCATATAAGCCAGCACTTCCTTCTCCATCCAAGCGTAATCGTTGCCCATTATCCACACCAGCAGGAATCTTAACCATTAGCTTGCGCTTCACCTTTATTCTCCCCCTGCCCTTGCATTGAGAACAAGGATTGCTTATTACAGTGCCAATACCTCCACAGCGAGAGCAAGTAGTGATATGAGTGAAGCGTCCAAAAATGCTTTGCTGAACTCTCTTCACTTGCCCTGTGCCGCGACAATCAGAGCAGGTCTCGGGATTTGTTCCTGGTTCGTTGCCAATGCCATGGCACGAAGGGCAGAACTCGATGCGTTGTATTTCAACTTCTTTACTACAGCCGAATACCGCCTCCTTAAAGAAAAGAGTGAGGTGACTTTGTAAACTGTCCCCCCTTTGTGGAACACGCTGAGCAGTACGTCCAAAGGGGGTGCTAAAACCACCGAAGAAAGATTCAAAAATATCTCCCAGCCCGCCAAAGCCAAAATCGGGAAAGCCTCCCTCAACATCTACTCGGCCATAGCGATCATACCTACTCCTTTTCTCAGGGTCAGAGAGAACCTGGTAGGCCTCGTTGATTTCCTTAAATTTGTCTTCGGCTCCTGGCTCTCTATTGCGGTCAGGATGATACAGTTTCGCTAACTTGCGAAACTCCCTCTTAATTTCCTCATCACCAGCGTTTCGAGGCACTCCCAGCACTTCATAATAATCTTGTTTTATCGCCACAACCTTTAAGTATAACTCTTAAGTGCTTATGCGACAACTTTTAGCTACTGAACCTGTAAGTAACTGACGTCTTAAGAAGTGATATAATCATGGTGCCGTGAAACAGCAAATTGGAAAAATCCTCCGTCATCATAAGAAAAGGAAAATCACCGGCGAAAACCTTAAGGCTTCAGCAGTGCTTATACCTCTTTTTTATAACCAAGGCCAATACTATGTCCTGTTTACCGAAAGGAGCGCTGAGGTAAACTTTCACAAAGGGCAGGTCTGCTTTCCCGGAGGAACCCAGGAGCCATCTGATTCCAGCTTGCTCCAAACTGCCCTTAGGGAGATTGAAGAAGAGATAAGCTTAAAGGCTAAAGATGTTGAAATTTTAGGGGAGCTTGACGATAGCGTAACCCTTACCAGTAACTATGTTATTTCGCCTTTTGTCGCCTTCATACCCCATCCTTACCCTCTCAAGGCCGATGGTAGAGAAATCAGGGAAATTTTTTCCGTTCCCTTGTCATTTTTGATGGATGAAGCCAATTTCAAGCAAGATTCCTACGCATATGAATATGAAGGCCATATCATATGGGGGGCTACCGCAGGGATTTTAAAGCAGTTCATGGATTTGCTGAAGTCTGAGAGCGGGGCCCTGTAATAGTCATTCCTTCTCTTTAGCCCTGACTTTAATTGCTTTGGGCTTTACCTCTTCAGCTTTGGGTATGGTGAGAATTAGAACGCCATCCTCCATCGTTGCCTCAGCCTTGTCTGGCTTAAGCTCTCCGGGAAGGACAACGCTGCGGGAAAAAGCGCCATAGCGTCTCTCCTGGTACAGATAGCCTTCTCTCTTGACTTCCTGTTCCGCTTTGCTCTCCCCCTTGACGGTCAAGGTTTCGCCTCTTTATTTTTTACCAAGCCCCATTCTCAGTTCAGGGAATATTATAAGAAAGTTAAATAATTTTACCAGGTATCCTTGAAACCTATCTGAGGATATTTGACAAAAAAATTAAACAATTTTATAATTAAAACAAAATCATTAGAGAATAGAGATGGCAGGCAAGGACTATTATCAAATTCTAGGTGTAAGTAGGAATGCTTCGGAAAAGGAGATCAAGCAGGCCTACCGCCGTTTGGCTCGCAAACACCATCCTGACCTCAACCCCGGCGACAAATCGGCTGAGGCTAAATTTAAGGAGATAAATGCGGCTTATGAAGTCCTCTCTAATCCTGAAAAGCGAAAAAAGTACGACCAATTTGGTGAACAATGGGAATATGCTGAGCAATTTGCTAAATCCGGGGGGCAAGAGAGAGTCAGGTGGGATTTCGGCAAGGGTGGCACAACCTTCGAATATGGCGACCTGAGCGGCTTTGGAGACATTTTTTCAAGCTTATTCGGCGATTCTGGTAAAGGCTCCAGGATGAGGGGGCCACGACGTGGTCAGGATATAGAATCCACCATCGAGGTAAGCCTTGAAGAGGCTTACCATGGCTCTAAACGTGTTATACAGCTTCAGACCGAGGAGCCCTGTACGGCTTGTGGTGGCACGGGCAGGGTGGGCAATCGAGTCTGTACTATGTGCAATGGTGCCGGCGGGAAAATAATTCCCAAGCGACTGGAGGTTAAAATTCCAGCGGGAGTTAGAGATGGTTCGAGGATTCGTATAGCGGGGGAAGGTGTCTCTGGCCGTGCCGGTGGCAAAAAGGGCGACCTCTATCTGGTAGCGAAGGTTCTGCCCCATAAGCTCTTTGAGCGCAGAGGAGATGACCTTTACACTGAAGTCTCAGTGCCTTTAGCCACCGCCATGCTGGGTGGCGAGGTCAGATTGCCCACCTTGAATGGCAATCTATCTCTTAAAATTCCACCGGAGACTCAGAACGGCAGGGTTTTCCGCATGGCAGGGAAGGGCGTGCCCCAGCTAGGCAATAGCAAGTACGGCAATATGTTCGCCAAGGTAAAAGTGGTTCTGCCCACCAATTTGACCGAGGAGGAAAAAAAACTATTTGAGAGATTGCGGTCTCTGCGACCAACATAAAGCGAGGTGCCACGATGATGGACTGGGAATCCAAACCGAGATACGTAATAAGCATAGCCGCCAGGATGATAGGCATAGAAGCTCACACATTGCGGTATTACGAAAGGCTGGGGCTGGTACAGCCAGAGCGTTCGAGTGGCAATATACGTCTCTATTCGGAGGAAGACGTTGACCGCTTGCGCTATATTAAGGCTCTGATGAGCGATTGTGGCGTTAATTTGGCTGGAGTAGAGGTGGCGTTGAGGTTGATGCAAAGGATGACAGAGATGCAGCAGCAACTTGAGGAAATGGAGAGAAAAATTAAGAAAGTTGCCGAAGCTGAAATAGAAGACATAATAGAGGACATAATAGAAGACGCAGAATGGAAGGAGGTGTAGAGAGTTGAAACCGGAGAGATTTACTGAGCAGGCACAGGAGGTTTTAGCAGCCTCACAAGAGCTACTTCGCCGCTATCGACATAACCAGTGGGATGTGGAGCATATTCTATTGGCTTTGCTGGAGCAGGAAAAGGGGGTAACCAGGGACATATTACAGATGCTAGGTGTGGATGACGAAGCGGTAAAGCAGCGGGTAGAAGCAACGCTTGAGAGTTTCCCCAAGGTAGCTTACGAGGCAGGGCAAATTTATGCTACTCCGCGGATTTCCGCTCTCCTCGAAAATGCCAACAGGGAGGCCGACAGGCTCAAGGACGAGTTTGTCAGCACTGAGCACTTGCTCATTGCTATTGCCGGGGAAACCAGAGGCGAAGCCGCAACAATTCTGGCTGAATCTGGCGTTAACCAAGAAAAGATTTATCAAGCCTTGCAGAAAATTCGTGGCGGACATCGAGTTACCGACCGTCAAGCGGAAAGCAAATACCGCTCCTTGGAAAAATACGGACATGACCTCACGGAGTTAGCCCGTCAGGGCAAACTCGACCCGGTAATTGGGAGGGAAAACGAAATCAAACGTGTGACACAAATACTCTCCCGGCGCACCAAGAACAATCCCGTGATTATTGGCGACGCCGGCGTGGGCAAGACGGCCATTGCTGAGGGATTAGCTCAGAGGATTGCCGCTGAAGATGTTCCCGCTTCCCTGAAAGGGAAAAAGGTGGTGGCTTTAGACATGGGAGCGTTGGTGGCGGGAAGCAAATTCCGCGGGGAGTTTGAGGAAAGGCTGAAAGCAGTTTTAGATGAAGTCCGGCAGGCAGCCGGCGAAGTTATTATGTTCATTGATGAGCTTCACACCGTGGTAGGAGCCGGAGCTGCCGAAGGAGCAATCGACGCCAGTAATATGCTGAAGCCAGCACTGGCTCGTGGTGAGATTCAATGTATCGGGGCCACTACACTCGACGAGTATAGAAAGCGTATTGAAAAAGATAAAGCTCTAGAGAGACGTTTCAGCCCTGTTTATCTCGATGAACCCAGTGTAGAGGCTACCATAGAGATGCTCCGGGGACTTCGTCCCCGATATGAAGCGCATCACAAAATAAAAATTGAAGATTCCGCCCTGGTAGCTGCTGCCAAGCTGAGCCAGAGATATATATCCGATAGATTCTTGCCTGACAAGGCAATTGACCTGATCGACGAGGCAGCCAGCAAGTTGCGCCTTGATATGGAAAGTGCTCCTGAAGAAGTTAAAACACTGGACCGGAAGATGAAGCACCTGATTGATGAGGAGGAGGCTGCTTCGCAACGAGGGGACTATCAAAAGGCTGCCGAATTAAAAGCGGAGAGGTTGCACTTGGAACAAGAGTACGATAAGGCCAAACTGCAATGGCAGAAAGAGAAGAAAATTGACAGTGTGGTAGACGAGGAGGATATCGCCGGACTGGTCGCTCAGTGGACGGGCATACCCGTTTCGAGGATGATGGAAACGGAAACTGATAAATTGGTCCACATGGAGGAAAGGATTCACCAGAGGATAGTGGACCAGGAAGAGGCAGTGGCTGCCGTTTCTGAGGCTATCAGGCGAGGCCGAACCGGACTCAAGGACCCTAAACGTCCTATTGGCAGTTTCATCTTCCTCGGCCCTACCGGCGTGGGGAAAACCGAATTGGCTCGTGCTTTAGCCGAGTTTCTCTTCGACGACGAAGAGGCTATGGTAAGGCTGGACATGTCGGAATATATGCAAGAACATACTGTGGCTCGTCTTATCGGTGCGCCGCCCGGGTATGTGGGCTATGAGGAAGGAGGCCAATTGACTGAGGCAGTGCACCGTCGTCCCTATCGGGTCATCCTGTTCGACGAGGTGGAAAAGGCTCATTCCAATGTCCTCAACATATTATTGCAGTTGCTGGAGGACGGCAGGCTTACCGATGGACATGGTCGGACTGTGGATTTCAAAAACACAGTGGTAATCATGACCAGTAACTTAGGCACCGAGGAATTCCAACGCGGGGGGATTGGTTTCCTCCGTAAGGAGGGAGGAGACGAAGAAAAAATGAGGGCCGATATGGAAAGCGCCTTAAAGCAAAAATTGCGCCCCGAGCTGCTCAACAGGATAGACGATGTCATTATATTCCATCCTCTGACTGAGGAGAATTTGAAGAGCATCGTTGACCTGCTTATCCATGAAGTAGAGGGGAAGTTGGCTGAGCGGAGTATTAAGCTTGAAGTGAACGAAGAAGCCAAGGCTTGGTTAGCTCACAAAGGCTATGACCCTGTATACGGAGCTCGCCCCTTACGCCGGGCTATTCAAAGGTATGTAGAAAATCCTATATCGACAAAGATATTGCAGGGCGAGTTCAAAGAAGGAGATACCATAGCTATTAGCTTGAAGGAGGATAACCTGAGCTTCGCTGTTCTGAAAACTGCCAGGGCAAAAAAGTGAATAAACTTGTTCAGCAGCTCGCTCTTTTCCAGACCCCTTTCCCTTTGCCACTCTGAGCCCTCAGGGTACTGTCGTCCCCTTTGACGCCTGTGAATAAAGCTGGTAAGCTAAGAAACTCAAAGGAGACCTGAAGATGCCTGGTAAAGTGGATATGGATAAAATCGTTTCTCTGTGTAAACGGAGGGGGCTTGTTTTCCCCAGCAGCGAAATATATGGCGGTTTGGCTAGCTGCTGGGATTATGGCCCTATGGGGGTGGAACTTAAGCGCAATGTTAGAGATGCCTGGTGGAAGTCAATAGTCCATGAGCGGGATGATGTAGTAGGTCTGGACACGTCAATCATGATGCACCCGGGAGTCTGGGCCGCTAGCGGCCACATTGATAGCTTCGCAGACCCCCTGGTGGAGTGTCGGAATTGCCATCAGAGATTCCGACCGGATCAAGTATTAGTTAGGCCATGGTATGGGAGTGGTGGAGAGCTGCTTTTCTATGCAAGTGGGTTTAGTCAGGAGGAGGTGAGAGAGAAAGGGCTGGAGCTATGGAAGAAGCAGCCTGTACGCCCAGGAACCGGACGGATGGTTCAAGAGTTTTCTGAGGAGCCCAAGACGCTTCAGGATTTCCTAGATGACACGAGTAAAATACCATGTCCATCCTGCGATGTAGTAGGTAAGTTCACCGAGCCGCGCATGTTCAACCTGATGTTTAAGACTTCTATGGGTCCTGTGGAGGAGGAGGCAAGCACAATCTATCTCCGCCCCGAAACTGCCCAGGGCATATTCGTTAACTTTGATAATGTAATCACCACTTCCAGAAAAAAGTTGCCTTTGGGCATCGCCCAGATAGGCAAATCTTTCCGCAATGAAATCACCACAGGCAACTTCATATTCAGAACCAGGGAGTTTGAGCACATGGAGCTGGAGTACTTCGTTAAGCCCGGGACTGACGAAGAGTGGCTTGATTACTGGGTCAAGGAGAGGTTTGACTGGTATGTCAAACTGGGTATCAGGAAGGAAAATCTGCGCCTGCGCCAGCACGGCAAAGATGAGCTTGCCCACTATGCCAGGGACTGCTATGACATCGACTATCTATTTCCTATGGGCTGGTCGGAGCTGGAGGGTATAGCCAACAGAGGCGATTTTGACCTTATTCAGCATGCCAAATGTAGCGGCAAAGAGCTCGGTTACTATGACGCTGAGGCCGGCGAGAAGTTCGTTCCCTACGTTATTGAGCCTTCGGCTGGCGTCGACCGCTCTGTCCTGGCTTTCCTCATTGATGCCTATGATGAAGAGGAAGTCGAAGGAGAAAAGAGGACAGTTCTCCACCTGCACCGTTCTCTGGCTCCTATTAAGGTAGCTGTTTTGCCCTTAAGCAGGAATGAAAAACTAACCCCTCTGGCTAAAGAGGTTTTCAACAAACTGTGTCCGAATTTCGTGACCGATTACGATGATTCACAAAGCATAGGGCGGAGATACAGGCGGCAGGACGAAATCGGCACCCCGTTCTGCGTTACCATAGACTTTGAGTCCCTGGATGATAAGCAGGTTACCATTCGGGAAAGAGACAGCCTGGCGCAAATTCGGGTGCCCATAGAGAAACTAGAGAAAAACTTGCAAGCCAAACTCAAAGGAGAAGCTTTCGACGCCTCAGCATTATGGGCCACAAGGAAGAAGTGAGAATTCTGCACCTTGCTGTGCCTCGTCATACAGTACCTGCCTATAGAATAACTATAGAAAATAGGTATAAAAATAAACATTAGACCTTAATGAAGGAAAAATGTGGTGATGGCAAGACGGAATATATACAGACATTCGATCGATCTCAAACAATTAAAGATAAAGAATGCCGAAAGGGATGAATTTGCAGAAAGACTTGAAGAGATACCTTACCGTGGATACGAGGTAGAGAACATAACCGATGGAAGAAAGATTGTTATTGTGAAACCGGGAGGAAAACAGGCATGGGGAAAAATACGGAAAGAAGACTTCTTCGTTTTCATTTATAATCCATCAGAACAAAGTCTTTGGCAAATAACCCACAAACAAATACACGAGGATTTAAACGAAAAAGCAAAAGCAGATAAAGATGCAACTATTGAAATCCTTGAAGTATTTGAAAGAGTCTATAACGGTGAAGACCCTGATGACATCTTAGAGTCACTTGCCTTGAACAATCCGACAGGAGAAGATCCAGAAGCTCTTTTGAAAGCATACAAATGGATTTGGGGGCAGGAAGATGTTAATTATCCAACGGGGCAAGGAAGAGCTATGTCATGGGAAGGTTTGAAAGGACTTTTAGAATCTTTGAAAAAGGTGTAATCTCTTAGAAAGCTGTCTGTAATTTACAGGTAGTACAGGTAGGAAATAGCATGAGATACAATGAAGCAGGAGAAAATAATACCTTGCCGTTAGTGGTCATGGAACGTTCTGAATATTCTCCAAATCAGTGTGTTTTTCGAAACGATGGAATCGGGGTATGGCTCTATCATGCCAATTGCATCGAGTTCATGGATATGCTTATCAGCAAATACCCCAAGGGCAAGTTCGATATGATTTTTGCAGATCCACCATACTTTCTATCAAATGGCGGCATTACCTGTCACGCTGGAAAGATGGTTAAGGTTGACAAAGGTCAATGGGACAAATCGAGCGGCCCCGAAATGAATCATGAGTTTAATTTGGCGTGGCTTTCTAGATGCCAAAGAATACTGAAGCCTAATGGAATCATTTGGGTGTCCGGAACACACCATGTAATCCATTCCGTTGGCTATGCCATGCAACAGCTTGGAATGAAGATTCTCAACGATATTGCTTGGGAAAAGCCTAACCCACCTCCAAACCTTTCTTGTCGCTATTTCACACATTCGACGGAGACAATAATATGGGCAGCCAAAACTGAAAAATCAAAACATTGTTTTAATTACGACAAGATGCGTGAAATCAATAAGGGCAAACAGATGAAAACCGTGTGGTCTTTCACGGCGCCGAACGGAGAGGAAAAGGAATTTGGAAAGCATCCTACTCAAAAGCCGGTCGCTCTTTTGGAAAGAAGTATCTTGGCATCAACGAATGAGGGGGATTTAATCTTTGATCCTTTTTCTGGTAGTTCAACTACCGGTGTAGCCGCAATAAACACTCATCGAAAGTTTGTAGGAACGGAGCTTGAGTCCGAATTCATCAATCTGTCTATTGCCCGATTGAAGCGTGCGATAGGCATCTGACAATCATCGCTGATTTTCGTACGCTAACGGAAATCATAATGGGAAGAGAAGACGCAATCAGAAAACTGAAAGAATTGGAAGGCAAGGACTTAGTTTCACTTGCGAGTCGTTATGATGTCACTATTTGGAAAGGCGACAAAAAGAACAAGGGTTGGGCAGGGCACGTGCTTGAACGTTATTTGGGACTCCCGATCAATTCAGCCCAATCGCCAAATTTTGGTTCATGGGAGCTTAAGATAGTTCCTCTCAAAAAGCTCGCGAACGGTAAAACTGTGGTTAAAGAGACAATGGCTATTACCATGATCGATCCGTACAATGTTGCTAAAACTCCTTTTGAACAAAGCCACTTGCTTGCCAAGCTCAAAAAGGCAATTGTATGCGCTCGCATGTTTGAGTCTCAGAACGAAGAAAGATCGATTTTTGTGCGAGTCGCTGCATTTGACCTTAATGACAAAACCGTGTATGAGCAAGTCAAAAGGGATTATGAAGAAACGAGGCATTGTATTTTGACAAAAGGATTTGAGCATCTTACAGGTGCAATGGGTGTGTTGGTTCAACCGAGAACCAAGGGAGCTGGTCACGGCAGTATCAGCAGGGCTTTCTATGCACGAACTCAATTTGTCGCAAAAATACTTGGGATCGAAAAGGTCTAACAAGGCACTGCACCGGACGCGGCAGAGCTGCGCCCGGACCGCAATTAAGAGGACACCATATATATCTTGATGTAGGTGAGGAGGCGACATAATCTTTGGAATTAAGTATGGTGTCCCCGAAATTCTTAAGGAGGGAATGATGCCTCACGTCATCGTGAAACTCTTACCGGGAAGATCAGAACAGCAGAAGGCCAGACTCGCCGATGAAATCGTTCGTGACGTTGTCACCATCGCAAAGTGCGAAGAAAAGTCAGTTTCAGTGGCTTTCGAAGAAATCAAGCCAGAGGATTGGGCAGAAAAGGTTTACAAACCGGACATTCTCGACAGCCCGGAGAAGCTGTACAAAAAGCCAGGATATAACCCATTTAAATAACGCGGCAATTAAGGGGACATCGTACATATCTCTTGATGTAGTTGAGGAGGTGACATAATCTTTGGAATTAAGTTTGGTGTCTCCGAAATGCCCATAGAATAAGTATAGAAAATAGGTATAAAAATAGATGTTCGGCGAAGGAAGAACGACAATATGAAAATACCCATCTACCAAGTTGATGCCTTTACCTCCGAAGTCTTCTCGGGTAATCCGGCCGCTGTTTGCATACTGGATTCGTGGATCGACGATAACTTGCTTCAGTCCATCGCTGCCGAGAATAACTTGTCAGAGACCGCCTTCCTCGTTCGCAATGACGACGGGTTTGATCTCCGATGGTTTACTCCAACGACTGAAGTTGCGCTTTGCGGACACGCAACACTGGCGAGCGCTTTTGTCCTTTTCTCCTGCCAAGACTGGTCGGAAAAGGAAATCCGTTTCAATACGCGGAAAAGCGGACAACTCGTCGTTGGTAAACGCAACGGTCTTCTTGAGATGGATTTCCCCTCCAGACCCGTCCATAGCCGGATTCCGCCGTCTGGCCTAAAGGAGGCACTTGGTGTGACACCAATCGCAATACTGAGTTCCGTCGAAGATTTACTTGTGGTACTGGAGAGCGAGAGGGCCGTTCGGGAACTCCAGCCCGATTTTTCTGCGCTTGAGCGTGTTGAGTGTCGTGGCATCATCGTGACCTCCAAGGGGAGTAAGAGCGACTTCGTCTCAAGATTCTTCGCCCCCCGGCTTGGGATACCGGAGGATCCGGTGACAGGTTCTGCGCATTGTGTTTTGGTTCCATACTGGTCGAGCGAACTCCACAAGAGGAATCTACATGCGTTTCAGATATCGAAGCGCGGTGGCGAGTTGTTCTGCGTCCATGCCGGAGATCGAGTAAAGATTTCTGGTAAGGCAGTACTCTATTTGGAAGGTGTGATAACCATATGAAACCTCGAACAAGTGCATGCACTGGACGCGCAGGAGCGCGCCGGTGATGCTTGACGTTATACCGAATCATCGTTCACATTTCAACACAATCTAAATAGAGAGACAATTAACATTTCATACTTGACATTCCATATTATCTTGTCATATAGTACATGCCTATAGAATAAGTATACACAGACAAGGCATGAGTAGATGTTGGGCAGCGAGAATACCCCGCTCGCCGTCCGACAAAACGACAAACGAGCGAAAGGAGAAGTAACATGAATTGGTATATCAAAGTGCTGAAAAAGTATGCAGTGTTCAGCGGGCGTGCTAGGCGCAAAGAATACTGGATGTTCGTTCTTTTCAATTTCATCTTCAGCCTTGTGGCCTCTCTCATTGACTTGGGCATCGGAATACTAACCTTTGCAGTATTTGGCCTTGGCCTATTATCTATTTTATATGCTCTCGCAGTCTTTGTTCCAGGGTTAGCCGTATCGGTTCGACGGCTCCATGATGTTGGGAAAAGCGGTTGGTACCTGTTGATAAATCTGATCCCGATTGCGGGCGCAATCTGGTTTCTGGTTCTTACTTGTACGGACAGCCAGGCTGGAGACAATAAATACGGTCCAAATCCGAAAGAAGAGATAATCGCCCAACAAGACGTTGCAGCCGACGCGTAAAGGCGCGGCTGATCGTCGACCTGCTGACAACTACGAAGACGTAATGAAGGGAAATGGATCTACCGGCAACTGGAATCGGCATAGAAAACTCCGATGTAATCGGAGTTAATTCTATTTTAGCAACTTAAACTCTACCACATCCACCAGGCCTAAATCGGTCAGTCTGAGTTCGGGAATCACGGGCAAAGCCAGGAAGGAAAGGATGGCAAATGGCGCTGGAGGCAAGTTGCCCAGGCTGGCAGCAGCTTTCTCCACATTTTCATGCTGGAACACGACTGTCTCTAGCGGCTCAGGGGAAAGCAGGCCAGCGATGGGCAATGGTAAAGAAGCGAGAATTTCCAGGTCGGCGTAAACAACCAGCCCGCCTTGCAGCCTATTAATTTCCTCGATTGCCTTGAGGATGTCGAGGTCGTTGGCGCCCACCGCTATTATGTTGTGAGAGTCGTGAGCCACTGACGAAGCTAATGCCCCCTTCTTCAAGCCGAATCCCTTGACTAGTCCTAATCCGATGTTGCCGCTAGCCTTGTGTCTTTCCACCACCACCAGCTTTAGAATATCTCTCTCCACGTCAGGCATGACTGTCCCATCCACAACTTTCATCTTTTCCATCGCCTTCCTGGTGACTATCTGTCCGGGGACAATTTCGATAACCGGGTAAGTTTCTCCAGAGGTTTCACCCTCACCTAGCCTCTCCCTTCGAGGGAGAGGAATTTTCAGCGATTTCCCCATAGGAGGCTTAATGCGTACCGTGTCTCTTAGCTCCAGAGTAACAGGGGGTAGGGAAAACAAGGGCTTGCCTTGCCGCGCCACCAGTTTTCCCTGGTAAAACACCATGTCTATCTCTAATTTAGCCAGGTCGGTGATGGTTATAAGATTGGCTATATAACCCGGGCCAATGCCTCCTCTATCATGGAGCCTGAAATAATCAGCAGCGTTAATCGTTGCCATCTGAATTGCGCGGACTGGCTCCAGCCCTCTGTCAATAGCCTTTCGTACCACAGCGTCGATATCGCCTTCCTGAAGTAAATCAGAGCAACTAAGGTCATCCACCACAAAGAAGCATCTTTTATAGGTATTATCGGTAACCAGAGGCAGAAGGGCGTCCAGGTTCTTCTCTGAAGAGCCTTCCCGAATCATGAGGTACATACCCCGGCGCAACTTCTCCTTTCCCTCTTCCAGGGTAGTGGATTCGTGGTCAGAAAGAATGCCAGCGGACAAGTAGGCATTTAGCTCCTTGCCAGTGAGTCCCGGAGCGTGTCCATCAATAACCTTGCCCTTAGAGGCGCTGATTTTCTTCAAAACATCTTCATCCCCGCTAACCACGCCAGGAAAGTTCATCATCTCTCCTAAGCCGATTATATTAGGGTGAGCTAGAATTTTCTTTACTTCCTTAGAGCTGATTCGGGCACCTGATGTCTCCAGATGGGTTGCTGGCACGCATGAAGGGGCCATGAATAGCATATCCAGTGGGAGCTTTCGCGCCAAATCCGTGACGAACTTTATTCCTTCAGATCCACAAACGTTGGCGATTTCATGTAGGTCAGTGACCACGGCCAGAGTGCCTCTGGGAACCACGGCCTGAGCGTACCTTGCCGGGTGAAGCATAGAGCTTTCTATATGCGTATGTCCGTTAATCAGCCCGGGAGCTAAAAACCTGCCTTGTAAATCGATAATTTCCTTGGCTTCACCATAATCTCCTACCCCGGCAATCCTATCGCCATATATAGCCACGTCGGCTTGCTCTATTTCTCCAATAAAAGTATTTACTATCCGGGCATTTTTCAAAAGCAAGTCGGCCGGCATTTCTCCCCTAGCCACCGAAATAAGCTCCTTTAAATTCATCTCTTAATCCTCCAGGGCATAGATGTGGGGCAAATTGCGAAACCTCTGATCACAGTCCAGTCCGTATCCCACGATAAATTTATTGGGCACGGTGAAGCCACGATAATCAATGGGTACCGGGACCCTGCGCCGAGATGGCTTGTCTGTTAGAGTACAGAGCTTCAGCGAAGCGGGCCGTTTCTTCTTTAAGTAATCGAGCAAAAAAGAGAGGGTAATTCCAGTATCCACGATATCCTCAATCACCAGAACATCTCTGCCTTTTATAGGCGTCTTGACCCCCTGAACTACTCTCACTTTGCCCGAACTCTCCCTGGCAGCGCCGTAGCTGGAGAGTCTGATAAAATCAAGCTCCAGGGGTAAATCTAGCTGGCGAATGAGGTCAGCCATAAACACAAAAGACCCTTTGAGGACGCCAATAAGCAACGGCTGCTTATCTTGATAATCCCTCTCGATTTCACAAGCCAGCCTGTCTATAGCTTTGGCTATCTCGTCACGGCTGATAAGAATTTCGAGTTGCGGCTGAAAGACCATTAAATCGTTCCCAAACTAGTTACTATGATAGCATAATCGCATCTGGTTGCGGATGCTGGACTTTTTCTGCGCCCTGTTTTATACTTAAAGGAGGAAATTAAGATGCGGTCCAGCCTTATCGGGAAGATTGAAAAAGCCAAAAGGTATGCTCAAGAACCAGACCGTGTCACTTTCTCAGGTTTCACCACTGTTTTCCATGGCGAGAACGATGACCATAAGCTAAGCTATGCCAATGGGAAATGGCATTGTACCTGTCATTTCTTTTCCCAATGGGAGACATGTAGCCATATCATGGCGCTCCAGCAAATTCTAGGCAAGATGTTACCCAAGGAAGCCCTTGCCTCTTCTATCGAAACTCAGCCACTCGAGAAATAATCTAACGCTTCTGCCACCACGAACAGAGAGCCGGTAACGCAGATAATATCTGTCCTGTCTGCCAGGGACAAAGCTCGGGATATAGCTTCGCTTATAGTTTCTCTAATTTCAGGCTCAATGCCTCGCTTGCTGAACTCGGCAGCCAGGGTTGAAAGGGGGGCAGCGCGGGAATGTGGTGTCTGTGTAACTATAACTTGTGGAGAGAGGGCAACTAACTCATTTATTATCCCCGGTATGTCTTTGTCACAGGATGTCCCGAAAACAAGAAAAATCCGTTTGTGAGCGAAGTATGCTTTGATATTACTCACCAACCTTCTCATCGACGCTACATTATGGGCTCCATCAACCAACACCGTAGGGTGTTGCTGCAAAATTTGGAATCGCCCCGGCCACTTAACTCGAGCAAGCCATTGGGCAATATCGGCGGCTGAGATGGCAAAGCCTGCAGAAGCCAATATCTCTAGAGCAGCTACGGCAGCGGCGGCATTCTCAAGCTGGAAGTCGCCTAAAAGAGGAATGCTAACCTGGTATTTACTTGTTCTACCCTCGATCGCCAGCGATTGATGATGGAGGTCACCGTCTATCTTATGCCAGGTGATATCCTTGCCTACCTGAACCACCTTCGCTTCTTTCTCACGGCAAATATCGCTGATTACCGAAGCCGCCTCTTCTGGCTGGGGGGAAAGCACCACCCAGCAGCCGGACTTGATAATGCCTGCTTTTTCCCGAGCTATTTCCTCCAGGCTATTGCCTAGAATCTGAGTATGGTCCAGGCTGATAGGGGTAATAATACAGATTACAGGCCTGGCCACATTAGTAGCATCAAGCCTGCCACCCAGACCTACTTCCAGCACTTGAAAGTCCACCCGATTTTTCTTGAAATAAGCGAATGCCAGCGCGGTCAATGCCTCAAAATAAGTCAGTTGCCTGAAGGTAGTGTCCTGTCTCATTGATTCAATAAAGGGCTTGACTTCCGCCATAGCAGCAGCAAACTCAGCTTCAGAAATCAAACTGCCATCTACGCTAATACGCTCCCTGAGAGTATGAAAGTGAGGGGAGGTATATAGCCCTGTTTTATAGCCTGAACCACTCAAGACCTGTGCAATCATAACCGCCACACTCCCTTTCCCCTTAGTGCCTGCGATGTGAATCGTCCTGGCTGCCAACTGAGGATCGCCCATACGATTTAGTAGCTCTTCTACATGCCTTAAGCTATAACCAGGCTGGGCATAAGATATGCCCGGAATCTGTTCATAATTAACAAAACTATCGAGATACTCTTCTGCTTGACTGTAATTCAATTCCCCGCCTCGATATCCAGCAATTGTACTATAGTCAATTGCAAAATTCCTTATAATTCTCCCTCCCCTGGCGGGAGGGAGTTAGAGGGAGGGGGATTTCACCCTCACCTTAATCCTCTCCCATCAAGGGAGAGGAATTTTATACGAGATTATGCGGTTAACTATAGTTACGCATCACGCCCTGCTCAGTCTGTGATAAAATCTTAGGATATTATTTGCGATAAGGGCGCAAGCAAAGAATTAAGTGAAGATCACGCTTAAACCGTTAGGTAATATAGCTGACGAAACAATGGAGGAGCTTAAGGATAGGGTTGGCGGCATCTTCCATTGTCCAGTAGAAATAAAAACAGGTTTTAGCGATTTAGCCCAGGTTTACAATTCCGAGAGGAAGCAATACCTTTCCTCAAGATTGCTGGCCTCTCTTGGAAAGTCGGAAAGAGAGGAAAGGGTTGTGGGTGTAGCCGATGTTGACCTTTATGTTCCCAGGCTTAACTTCGTATTTGGTGAAGCCGATATAGTCTCGGGGACAGCAATCGTATCCCTGTGTCGACTGAGGCAGGAATATTATGGCTTGGCTCCAGACGAAGCTCTATTTTTGGAAAGAGCCACCAAGGAGATAGTTCATGAGCTGGGGCATACCTTCGGCTTGAGACATTGCCCCAATAACAAATGTGTCATGCACTTTTCCAATAGCCTGGCCGACACCGACTTGAAGGAGGCACATTTCTGTAATAAGTGCCGCCCCAAAATAATTCTTTAATGTAATCCAGGAATTTGATATAGTAGGGAGATTGTAAATAACGTCCTATTCAGGAGGTGAAATGCGAGGGCGAAGAAAATTAGGAAGGGGGGTGGCTGTGGTGGGCGCAGGGATGTCGAAATTCGGCATGTTTAGCGACAAGGACTCAAAGTACTTGTTTGCCGAAGCCTTCAATGAAATGCTTTCCACAGTAGATAAAGGGATAGACCCTAAAGATATTGATGCTCTTTATTTGGGGAATTTCACGAACGATTTTTTTGTACATCAAGGACACTGGGGACCGATAATCTCGGATCTGCTGGGGCTTACGCCGAAGCCGGCAACACGGACGGAGGGTGCCTGTGCCTCCAGTGCATTGGCTTTTAGAGAAGGGGTTTTTGCTATAGCCTCAGGATTTTATGATGTGGTCCTGGTTGGCGGGGTTGAGGACATGTCGAAACGTAGCACAGAGGAAGTTACACAAGGCCTGGCAATGGCAGCTAGTCCTTATGAAGTGAAAGCGGCATTTACTTTCCCGGGTGTTTTTGGTGCCATGGCCACTGCTTATTTTAACAAATATGGAGCCAGTCGGGAGCATCTAATGAATGTCACCATAAAAAGCCATAATAATGCTCGCCTCAATCCTAAGGCACAGTTTAATGTCTCCATCCGCGATATTATGAATCAAAGGATTGAAAAGGCTAAAAGTAGAGGAGGGCCTGTACCTGCTTGGAGGGACGAAAAGGAATTCCTCCGCGATCCCAGGGCTAATCCTGTGGTTGCCTGGCCCATGCATCTCTATGATTGCTGCCCCATAAGCGACGGTGCAAGCTGCGTTTTGTTAGTAGCCGAGAAAATAGCCAAAGACTTCACCGATAACCCATTATATGTTGTTGGTATAGGGCAAGGGAGTGGCAAAGGTTTACATGCCAAAGAAGACCTTACCTATTTTGAAGCCACGAGATATGCAGCACAAGAAGCTTACGAGCTATCGGGACTCAAGCCCGAAGATGTTCAAATTGCTGAGGTGCATGATTGCTTCTCCATAGCTGAAATCCTTCATATCGAGGATCTTGGGTTCTTCAAGCCCGGAGAAGGATACAAAGCAGTAGAGGAGGGCCTGACAAGATTGGATGGCCCAAAGCCAATCAATACCTCGGGGGGGCTTAAATGCAAAGGACATCCCGTGGGAGCCACAGGCACAGGGCAACTTGTCGAAACTTGGAAACAATTAAGGGGTGAAGCTGGAGAAAGGCAGGTTCCCATTAAGGATTTGCGAGTCGGGGCAGCCCAGAGCCTGGGGGGGACAGGAGGTACCTGTACGCTTACCATTCTGGAAAGGAGATAAGAAGGAGACAAAGCAAATGGAAGGAAGGCCCTTTAATGATATTTCATATGAACAATTTCTCGGCGAAGACAAGCTGATGGGGTCGAGGTGCCAGAAATGTGGTGTCCTTTCCGTACCTCCTCGCGCTATTTGCATTAAGTGCTATGGCACTGAAATGGAATGGATTGAGATGAAGGGAAATGGCAAGCTTGCTGCCTTCACCTGCATAGCTATAGGTCCTCCACTCATGATAAAAGAAGGTTATGATAGGAAACATCCTTATATTTCTGGAGTCGTAGAGTTGGAGGAGGGAGTGAAGGTTGTTGCTCGCATTGAGGGAGTGGATGGGAGTAAGCCTGAAACCATAAAAATTGGCACTCCTCTTCAGGTCGAGTTCTTACATCGCGGCGAAGGAGAAAACTTGACGACCTTTTTGGCATTCAGACCTCCATAGCCCTGCATTAGAGTGCTAGACTGCGATTGGGCTTCGCTCAGATATCTGGATTGCACTACCTGAGAGGAAATTCTGGTAGAAGGAGATTAAAGCATGCAAAAAGAAGTAGTTGTCGTTAGTGGTGCCAGGACAGCAATTGGCGCTTTTGGTGGTTCTTTAAAAGGTATGCCTGTTGTTGAGCTAGGTGCCGCGATAATCAAAGAGGCACTTAAGCGGGCAGGATTAAGGCCGAAATCCGGTGAAGAATTACTCAATTATGGCCCTGACGCACTCAAGCCTGACGGAATAATAGAGCTGGAGAAAAAGCACTATGATTACGATTCTTCTTTGCGTCCTGTTCAGGTTGACGAAGTAGTTATGGGAAATGTTCTTCAAGGAGGGCAAGGGCAAAACGCAGCTCGCCAGGCCTGTATCCACGCCGGCATTCCTAAAGAAACCCCTGCCTTTACGGTGAATAAGGTCTGTGCCTCAGGTTTAAAAGCTATCACTTTGGGAGCAGAAGCCATAGTGCTGGGCGACGCCAATGTTGTAGTCGCTGGAGGCATGGAATGCATGAGCCACACCCCTTACCTTCTCCCTAAAGCCCGCTGGGGCTATCGCATGGATGTTGGAGCCAGGGGAGAGCTTATAGACCTCATGGTCTATGATGGATTATGGGAAATATTCTACGGTTATCATATGGGCAATACCGCAGAGGAAATCGCCAGTAGATATGGCTTCACCCGCCAACAGCAGGATGAGATAGGCTATCTTAGCCATATGCGGGCGTGCAAAGCCATAGCGGAGAGCACATTTAAGGATGAGATAGTTCCTTTTTCTATCCCGCAGAAGAAAGGAGAGCCCGTTATTTTTGATACTGATGAACGGCCTATGGACACTTCCATGGAGAAAATGGCCAAGCTACCTCCGGCATTCCGAAAAGATGGAACAGTCACTGCCGGTAACTCTTCAGGGATTAATGATGCTGCGGCTGCCGTAGTGCTTATGTCCCGAGACAAAGCTAAAGAATTGGGTCTCGAACCTATGGCAACCCTGAGAGCCTGGGCTTCAGGCGCGACAGACCCAAAATACATGGGATTAGGCCCTGTGCCCGCGGTCAGACAGGTACTCAAAAAGACGGGGCTTAGCAATAAAGATTTTGATGTTATTGAGCTTAATGAAGCCTTTGCTGCTCAGACACTAGGTTGCATGAAAGAACTTGATTGGGATTTCGACCACGTTAACCCTCATGGTAGTGGCATATCTATGGGTCATCCTATTGGCTGCACCGGAGCGAGAATAGCAGTTACCATCATCTACGATATGGTGCATAGAAATTTGCATCATGGCTTGGAAACCATGTGTATTGGTGGTGGGCAGGGAATGGCAGCCGTATGGGAAAGACCTTGAAATTTCACGAGAAGTCTTATGTCAATATTACTACCTATAGTTAGAGCCCTCCTTGAGTCCCAAGCCTATCCCCATAAACCACAAAAGATAGAACTAGTCCAGACCCAGATGTCCTTTATTTTCCTTACCGGCGAATATGTATACAAGATTAAAAAGCCGGTCAATCTGGGTTATCTGGATTACACTACTTTGGAGAAACGCCATTTCTTCTGCCATCAAGAGCTGGAGTTAAATAGACGCCTTTGTCCCGGTGCCTATTTAGCCGTGGTACCGATTGTCGAAGAAAAGGGCGAGCTTCGCATTGAAGGGCGAGGCAAGGCGATAGAGTACGCTGTCAAAATGAAGCAGTTGCCTCAGGACCGCATGATGGATATGCTTTTGCCCCAAGGTCAGGTAACTCTGGAAATGGTAGCGAGGGTGGCTGAAAAGCTGATGAGCTTTCACCAAAAAGCCGAAACAAATCAAGAGATTGCCGCCTTTGGCAAATTGGATGTTATACGCCAGAATACCGATGAGAACTTCGCTCAAACTGAGAAATATATTGGAACCTCCATCACCGCCGAGGAATATCAGCACATTAAGAATTACACTAATAACTTCATTGACAGTAACGCAAGCCTGTTCGATAAGCGAGTAAGGGAAGGGAAAATAAGGGATTGTCATGGCGACCTTCATGCCGCTCATGTTTGCTTCACTGACGATATCTGTATTTACGACTGCATTGAATTTAACGACAGGTTCCGATATTCCGACGTGGCCTCGGAGATCGCCTTTCTGGCTATGGACTTAGACCGCTATCAGCAGGCTGGTCTTTCCCGACACCTGGTAAATACCTATATAGAGCTGGGCCATGACGAAGAGCTCCTGAAATTGCTCAACTTCTACAAGTGCTACCGGGCTTACGTCAGGGGCAAGGTAGAAAGCTTTAAGCTCGACGACCCTTACATTCCCGAGGAAGAAAAAGCCAAGGTGTTAACTGCCGCCCAGAGCTATTTCCAGCTTGCCGAATCGTACGTATGATATGTAGTTGCCCCGACAGCCAGTGCCACCGAAACCAGCACCAACAAGCCTATTATGCCGATGGCGACCTGGCAAGACTGGCGATGAGTAAAATGAGATGCCCGGTACGGTGGATAAGTACCTGCTGTTCAAGTTGCGTATGGCACCATCTGTAATATATACTTTTGTGTCGGCTTTCATCAAAGCTGATGAATCTTGTTCAGGAGGTGCGCAATGAGTATTTCCCCAGATGTTTTTTCTCTATCAGGCAAGGTGGCCCTGGTGACCGGTGGCAGTCGGGGTATTGGGAAGGCTATTGCTGTGGGGCTTGCCAAATTTGGTGCTGACGTAGCTGTAACCAGCCGCAAATTGCCGGACCTTGAGGAGGTGGCTAAGGAGATAAAGGGATTGGGGCAGAGGTCAATGGCTGTGGCAACACATGTGGGCAGGACGGAGGAGATAAATAATCTGGTCCCGAGGATAAAAGATGAGCTTGGCAGAATTGATATTCTGGTGAACAACGCTGGTACCAACCCGACCATGGACCCGGCTATAAATATAGAAGAGCGTGCCTGGGACTCCATCATGAATCTCAATTTGAAAGGACTATTCTTTCTAAGCCAGGCGGTAGCCAGACTGATGAAAGAGCAAGGTGGGGGCAAAATCATCAATGTTGCTTCAGTAGCTGGGATTACTCCTGACATTCTGCCGGTTTATTCTATAAGTAAGGCTGGGGTGATTATGGCAACGAAAGTGATGGCACAGCAGTGGGCTCAGTATAACATCAGGGTGAATGCGATAGCGCCGGGACTGGTCAAAACTCGGTTCAGCGAAGCTCTCTGGAGCAACCCGGATATTGCGCAAGCTGTCATGACGCGGACTCCATTGCAGCGTGTAGCCGAACCTGACGAGATGGTGGGAGCTGTGATTTTCCTGGCTTCTGATGCTTCCAGCTATGTGACCGGACATGTTCTGGTTGTAGATGGCGGCTCTGTTATATAGCAAAATATTTTGAATTGGGTGAAAGGGGTTACAGTGATTACGTCGAGTGAATATCGAAAAAGATTGAGCAAGATGAGGCGGAATGTTTATATGAACGGACAGCTTATAGACCGTGATCATCCACGATTGGAGAGTGCGGTCAATGTCCTGGCCAAGACCTATGACATGATAACCGACCCGGAGTTCAAAGAATATGAGGATATACTCACAGCCAAGTCCCATCTGACGGGCAAGAAGATAAACCGGTTCTGCCATATCCATCAGAGTATTGTCGATTTACTGGCTAGGGACGACACCAGAAGGAATTGAATAGTGATAGGGAAAGCGACAGCTGTGTGGCTAGGGATGATAAATTTAGGCTAAACTTTGTCTCTTAGGCTTGGGCCGAGCAAAATTTGCACGCGGTTCCGCCCTTTTTCCTTAGCCTTGTAGAGAGCCTCATCAGCGCGAGAAATAAGGGAATAGGTATCTTCACCTCGTTCCCATTCGGCTAGCCCCTGACTCACGGTTATAGCAAATAGATTGCCTGCAGAATCTTTCATCTCAGCCTTCTCGATTATAGTTCGAAGTCGCTCGGCGACAACCCACGATGAAGACAGATTGGTTTTGGGCAAAATAATGATAAACTCCTCCCCTCCATATCGTCCCACTATATCTGTATCACGGACATTCCGACGAATTAAGGTGGCAATTTTCTCCAAAACCTCGTCTCCAGTGAGGTGCCCATAGCTGTCATTGACCCTCTTGAAATGGTCGATGTCCAGCATACTCAGGCTAAAATCCTCCTTGTAGCGATTGGCGAGATTGATTAACTCATACAATTTGCTTAAAATTGCTCGTCGATTGTACAATCCGGTCAGCGAATCAAAAGTTGCCAGTCTTTCCAGTTTTTCTTTGTCGGCCATAGCTTGCTGTAGCCGCGTCCATTTATCCAGCGCGACATCAATAATGTTCTTTAGCTTTTCCCGGGATAGACTGCCCTTTGGCAAGTAACCAACAGCTCCCTCTTGAAAGGCCTGCGCTACGATTTCTTCAGTTCCAGACCCAGTCAACATGACTACGGGGGCAAGTTGTTTTTTTGCAATTTCTGCAAGCCACACCATCCCCGATTTCCCTGGCATTTGATTATCCATCAAGACCAGGTCAATTCTACCTTTATCCAGAGCGTTCTGGATTTCCTCTGTATGCCCTGCCTCTAGCAACACGATTTCCCTGTCAGTTATCCGCTGCAGATAGGTCCGGACCAGTTTACGGTCTGCCGGGTCATCGTCGCAGATGAGGATTTTAATCAGTGGTTGTTTTATTTTCTGTGTCATTGGTGTTACTTGGGTACTCGTTTGCAAAGCAAGAACCAGTATTCCTTGAGTTTCTTCATAGCTTCCTTAAATTCCTCCAGGGTCACCGGTTTATGCACATATCCACTGGCTTGCAGCTTGTAGCTGTCTATGATATCTTTCTCAGCTTCCGAAGTTGTCAGGATAACCACGGGAATCTGTTTCAACCTTTCGTCCTCTTTAACCCGCCTCAGAAATTCCTTTCCTCCCATCCCTGGCATGTTCAAATCCAGCAGAATCAAGTCAGGCTGAGGAGTTCCATCGCTGTAATTCCCACTGTTGCACAAAAAATCCAACCCCTCTTCACCAGTCTGCACAGCGTAAAGGTCATTAGCAATTTTTTCACTTCTCAGGGAGATCTTAATTAACTTTTGGTCTGCTAGGTCATCCTCCACCAGTAATATGACCAGCGGTGCTAATTCTTCCATCATTCACTTCCTTTCTTTAATCTTCTTTGAGATAGCTTTCTCTGGGCAGCGTAAACCAGAATATCGACCCTTTACCAAGGGTTGACTTTATTCCAATGTTGCCCCCGTGGCGCTCTACGATTTTCTTACAACTGGCCAGCCCAATTCCCGTCCCTTCATACTGTTCCCGGGAATGAAGGCGTTTGAACATGGTAAACAATTGGCCATAATATTTCTCATCAATTCCTATTCCGTTGTCTTCCACCTCTATTCGAATCATATTGTTCTCTACCTCATAAGCACGAATGATTATCTCCGGAGGTGTTCCTTCCTTATGGAACTTCAGCCCGTTCCCAATCAGGTTCTGGAAGAGTTGGTGCATTTGAGACAGGTCGGCCTTAACCGACGGCAATGGCTCTGGAACATGGATGGTCCCTCGCGTTTCATCCAGCACAGTTGCCAGCTCCAACTTCTTTAAGTCCTCTATTACCTTATTCAAATCCACCCATTCGAAAGGCTTAGCTTTAGTGGTAAGCCGAGAATATGTAAGCAGAGCGTCTATCATATCCTGCATACGCTGCGCACCCTCTATCATAAACTCAAAGTTTTCCTGCTGGTCCTCATCCAGTTTTCCTTTCAGTGAATCCTGAAGGAGTGTGCCGAAGGAAGAAATCTTTCGCAGCGGTTCCCGCAGGTCGTGGGAGGCAATGTAGACAAAATCCTGGAGTTCTTTGTTAGACTTCTCCAGCTTTTGGTTGATTTCCGTTATTTCTTGGAGCAAAGCTTCTCTTTCTTTTTCTAACTGCTTGCGCTCGGTGATGTCGGTGTATATGAAGTATGCGCCGACCAATTTGTCATTATAACGAATGGGATAGGAAAGTATAGAAACATCTACCAGTCTGCCATCTTTGCGTCTTCTCACCGATTCTCTCCGGACAGCTTCTCCATTAAAAACTCTCTGAAGAGAAGCGGAGGCTTCCTGTTTATCCTCTTCAGGGACGATGAATTCGATAAGAGACCGATCTTTGAGTTCTTCAGCAGAGTAGCCAAAAAGCATCTCAAATCCCTTGTTGATGTGACCCAACTTATCATCTATATCTAACGTGACGATAGCATCAGGAGAGTTGTCAAACAGTTGCTGGAAGTGGGCTCTCTGAAGATTGAGCGCTTCCTCCATCTGTTTGAGCGCAGTGATGTCGCGAGAAATGCCCCGAAACCCAAAGATCTCGCCTTTCGCATTCTTCAACGGCGAAATTGATACGTCGCTAAATCCCCTGGTTCCGTCTTTTCGTATGATCTTGTGACCAAGACTCAGGCTAGTCTCACCTGTCCGATAGACCTGATTGTAAGCTTCGTATACGTCTTTGATCGCTTCTTCGACAGTGAAAGTTCTGTAATTCATCCCCAGTAGCTCTTCCTTTGAGTACTGTAGATGTTGGGTCATTTGGTCATTGACAAAAGTAAAAGTCCCCTCAAGGTCCACTTCAAAATAGGCATCCCCTATCTCGTCCAATACAGTTCGGTATCTTTTCTCTGAATATTTGATAACCTCCTCCAGTTCCTTGCGAGCAGTGATGTCCATAAAACTTCCCACCGTAGCTCGTTTCCCTCCATAGTTTATAGAGGCAACTTCTTCCAGAACCCATATTATCTCGCCATTCTTTTTCACGAGTCTGTATTCGTAAGGAATAGCGCCATTCTTACTCTTCAGGCTTTCTATCGCCTTTTCCCTGACCACCTCCCTATCTTCTGAATAAACGAGGCCGAGAGAATATTTCCCTAGTAGCTCCTTCTCGTTATAGCCGGTTGAATTTTGAAACACGGGGTTAACATACTGGAAATTTCCTTCATGGACGATGTATATCCCTAGTCCGGCATTACGTAACAGAGCCTGAGCCACCTCCTTCCACCCTATGGGCATGGCTTGGCTTTTCTTATCCTGCCTTTCTACTGGAATTGATTTAGTTATCATCGCTGTTTTATAACTCGCCTTGAATATATTTAATTAAATTACGTCTGGTTTAACTATATCATCACTGTTAGCTACTGTAAATAGCCCTTTAGTAATCTTTCCAATAGCTAAGATGTACTAAAAAGGGTACTGGATATCCTGTTTAGCGACAAGGAATCAATGAAACAGAAGCAGCTGAGATAGGGCTAATAAACGAAGTAGTTCCGGCAGAGGAATAATTCTGCGCATTTCAAGGGTAAATGGCTAAAGCTTCCAGCCCTGTGGTCTCAGGCAGGTTAAACATTAGATTCATATTTTGCACTGCTTGCCCGGCCCCTCCCTTGACAAGGTTGTCCAGACAGCTAATAACTACAAGCCTGTCTGTTTTCGAATCGACAGTGGGATAAATAAGGCAAAAGTTGGTTCCCCAGGCACGCTTGGTGTGGGGAGGCTGGGTCGTTATTTGAACGAAGGGGGCATGCTTGTAGAATTCCCGGTATAGCTGGCTTAGCTTTTTTTCAGCCTTGGCGTCTTTGAGCAATTTATCGTCTCTTAATCGCGCATAGCAGGTGCTCAGTATGCCTCTGGTCATCGGCACCAGGTGAGGCACAAAGGTTATCGAGAGAGAAATTGACGGATTAAGTGCTTTCAATTCCTGTTCTATCTCGGGCAAATGGCGATGTCCCTCAAGGGAGTAAGCATAGATATCCTCGTTTGCCTCGGAATAATGAGTGGTCAAGCTCAGGGTTCTGCCGGCACCCGAGACGCCTGATTTGCTATCCACCACTATATCGGGATGAATAAGTCCTTCTTTGACTATGGGTGCCAGGGCCAAGATAGCACCGGTGCTATAGCAACCCGGGTTCGCTACCAGCGAGGCTGAGGCAATTTCATTTTGATGCAGCTCAGGTAAGCCAAAAACCGCCTCTCTCAGTAACTTGGGCGATGGATGAGTAAATCCATACCATTTAGGATATTCGCCAGCATGCTTTAACCTGAAATCAGCACTGGCATCGACAACCCTGATTCCTTGTTTCAGCAAAGATGATACTACATCTACGCTGCTTTTATGAGGCATTGCTGAGAAGGCGATGTCGATTTCGCTGTCAAGCTCGGCTTTTATTATATAGTTAGTTCCCGTGAAGTTAGGGAAAACATCGCCTAATTTTTGCCCGGCTGCGCTTCTCCCGGTAACAGTGACGAGCTTTACTTGGGGATGTTGGCAAAGTAAGCGAGCCAGTTCGGCACCAATGTAGCCGGTGACATTTATTACGCCTGCTTTTATTTGTGACATAACATGCTTTAAGCATTATACTACATTTGTGCAATTGAAGGATATTCAGGGCGACAAGGCGACTGAACTCTTAAGCTAATTGTTGGAGTGCCTCATTGCGTTAAATTGACATTGGCCGGAACTGAAGTATAGAATCAGCCTTGGCAGTGAGGGGTGGTTGAGGAGGGGTGATAACCTTCGGGGAAGTGACGTTTAAAGAGTGCTGAAGACAATCAATGGTCGTCGATTATGCTCCAGCAAAAAAGTTCCCAGACAACCTGTTAATACACTTAAATGACCATAGTGTATGTATTTATCTGGTAAGGAGAGAAAATGGCTCAAGAAGCTAAAACAATCCAGTGTCACCAGTGCAAAAATAACGAGTGTTTGGCGCAGTATCCCCAGGGAATCCCTGAGTATTGTCAGGCACAAAGATTCCTGGACCTAATCGAAGAAAGTAAACGGCAATATCTTGAGCCCGACGCCGACAAGTTCCATTTGGCTGCAGCCAAAGTGCTCAAAAGAGGGGGCTATGATTGGTCTCGAGTCCAACAGTGCATCGAGTTTGCCAGGGAACTGGGTGTTAAAAAGGTAGGATTGGCTGTATGTGTGGGCTTAATCCGGGAGGGCCGAGAATTTGCCCGCTTCCTAGATAGCGCCGGTTTTCAGGTTATCTCTATAGCCTGTATGGTAGGTGGGCTGAAACCTCAGGAGACGGGAATACCTGATGAATGGGTAAACCCACTAGGCATAAGCTGCAATCCCATAGCCCAAGCAGAGATTCTGAATCGAGAGGGTACGGAACTGAACTTCATATATGGTCTCTGCGTCGGACATGATACTATTTTCATAATGCATTCAAAGGCTCCTGTCACCTATGTTGTAGCTAAAGACATGGTCACCGGCAATAATCCAGGCGCTGTTCTCCTATCTCCATACCATCGCATGAAGCTTGTGGCAACTTATGGGAGAGGTAGAGCCGCTGAAAAAGGATAAGAGCAACAAAACTGTAAAGGAAGTTAACAAGATAGCCAAGAGGAAGGAATTTCTTACCGTGGTCAAAATCTCATTTGCTCGACTCAAACGGACATTGTTCTCATCCTTTACATTTCCTGATTACTACGTTTCCGAAATCTGAACTTCATACTCAGGTTTTGGCTCAACTAACACGGGCATATATAGATTTTGGACAGAGGTTCCCTTTTCATTTCACAACACCTGTCACCGCAATAATGAAACAGCATACTGTCTAATTCTTTGGGGGTAACCCCAATAACTTCACAGAGAGCTACCACCTTGGTTCATTTTTTGGTAAGCGTAAATAAGCCAGCATCCTCGCCACCCTTCTATCATTGGGAATACATTAAGGCTTAGATAATCCATGATAAAGCAACTTAACGTCAATATGTTAACTCCTTTTGAACCTGCGCCTTATCAGGTGAATGGCGGCAAACACCGCAGCCATTATAGCCACGAAGCCAAGGACAATCCAGGCGGCATACTCGGGTCCCACATCCTTTAACCCCAGCCTGGCTATAGTCCCCAAGATGACTAATGTTCCATCATAGACAATGAAAGAAAATACGATAGCCAGCACCACCTGGTAGTAACGGATGCGCACTGTGCCAGCAGCCACCGATGATACCTGCATCAACCCCGGCGTCAATCTGGCAGCAACTATCACCGGTATGGTCCATCTACCTAGCCTGTTCTGAAATCGCTCAAGATTACGCCGCAGGAATTTGGAACGTTTACCGATCCAGTCTGCAAATCTTGTGCCCAGCAGCCGACTTACCCAGTAAATAACGCTCGTTCCCAGCAGGCTGCCACCCAATAGCATCATAAGGACAAGGAGCACCGGCAATGACAAGGCTCCCATTTTGTAGGTAGTGAAAAACACGATGGTGTCAAGTGCGAATGGAAATGGAATACCGATGTCGGCTGACACGGCTAAGAAAAATATGGCTGCCAGTCCCCCTGGATTATTAACGTTTATGGAAGCAGCTAATGTAGCAAGTGCTCCGTTTATCCACTCAATCACAGTACGACTCAGGCTATTGTTGCATAAAATGTGGATAGGGACAATGGAACAACGTCTGGTCAACGAGAAGGCACAAGAGTTAGCCGCTACTTGGGTGGTGATATGTCTTTGAGTTTTTCTGAAGCTGGCTCACCACCAATGCCCCAGTGCGTTTTGGGGATTTCATGAACGATTACTTCTACAGCATGTTCTGGGACGCCCAAACCCACGATAACGTTTGTTATACCCCGTATCATCGCTTTAACTTTTTCCTCTCCAATACCTTCCCAGGAATCTACATGAACAATAGGCATTTTTTACCTCCTCATTAGACTTTCCATTTGAGCTTAATGTTAAGTATAGCCATTATAGCCAAAAATAGCTTCGTTCAATTAACTGAGATTTATACTACATCCCTTGCGTGTTTTTATAGCCATGTGGAGGCAGGTCTAGTTTCCACCATGCTTCGACGTCCTTACCGTAACCGGGGTCGGTATACATCTTCGTAATCACCTTGTTGAACGCCGGCGTGGTGGATATAACTTGCCTGACAAAATCGTGTATGTGTATAAATGATGTGTCCTGCTTGGACAAGGGGCAACTGGCCAGGCAGATGCCGCAGTCATGTCCGCCTATTTTCAGCCACTGTGAGAAGCAGTTGGGCGCTTTTTCGTAGTATGTCTTGATGCCGGGGTTATTCCAGGGCCCCTGTACCTCCCATGAGGGCTCTGTTTCCATGCTGAGGGCGTTAGAGGGACAGAACTCGGCACACTTCTTGCACTCGCGGCAGAAGCGGAATATGCCGGCATCTATCGGCTTGGTGGGGGCAAGGGGCAAATCGGTGATTACCTTGAATACCCGCACCAGGGGTCCCCATCTGGGTGAAATCATCCGGTTCAAACGGCTGAGCTCACCCAGACCGGCTAGTATGCCAAAACCGGGGCTGTTCCCCAGGGTGCCCATGGGGCCGTCAGCCAAACACTGGTAGCCCAGCCTGTTGATGAATTGCTGGAGGCGGAGCTGCACCGAAGTGCCCTCGGAATAGGCTAGCGAGGAGGTAGCGGTTGAGAGCGCTGCCGGGGCTCTGTCCATGGTGGGCGGAGACATCCGTATAGTATAGACAATGGCCCATTGCGCCTTATAGGGTATCACCTTCTTCTTTTTTGTCTCGTAGGCCTTGTCCACGTCCTCAAATTCCCACTTCCGGTTATCCCAGCCATCAAATGAATAGATTAGTTTGCGGGTGTTTTCGTCAAGTTCGACCACGCCTACGGAGGCGGCCCCAAAAAGCTTGGCGGCGGCCCGAACCATCCGCGTATTCTCCTCAGGTGTGCCTTCATATCGGGGGTATTCAAGGTCATCGGGTATGCCCGCCATGGCGAAGGGAACATTGAGTCCCGGGCCGAGGAAGGCGTGCTCTGCGGTCAGCAGTGAGGTCAGCCAGCCAGCAGCGACCAGCGCCTTCTCCCTCAGGCTGAACCCCGGCTCACTTTCAAGTATATTTTTTGTGCTCGTCTCTATGGCACGTCCCCCCAGCTTCATGGCGTTCTCGGGGCCCAGCGCCTGGGCGAAGCCGTTGAGGAACATGATATTGCTGCTGTCGAAGCGTTTCATCTGGCTCCAGTCGATATCCACGGTGGGTTTATCGACTTCCTTTATCCACCAGGGCAGTTTCCGCTCCGCCGCCGGCGATGACTTAATCTCATCAAGGTCGCGGTATTTGGTATGGTGCTTCATGTCTGCTCTCCTTTCTTTGTTTAAGGTTTGGCGGTGCGGCTGACTTAGTTCGATTTTTGGGTTTTTTTAAGATACCATTGACTTCCTCTAGGCGAAGCTACCGTTTGTGTGCCTTTTGTCCTTGGCCCTGCTTGCCCAAACCACAGGCCTTACCATATTAACTAGCGACCCGCATAGCGCGGGCGAAGCCGCGCTCACGTTCGTCCAATCTGGAAATATTATGGGTGGTTCGGGTTGCGGGCTGCTTAACTCTTTTCAGTCTTTCCATAGGGTAGGGGCCAAGCTGCTCTCTTCTGCCTGATATTTTCTGGTGATATAGCTTCTTTGCCATTATTATCTCCCTGGTAGATTTTCCATTTGACCTTAAGTATAGCTATATCAAATAGAAAGGTCATCGCTTGTCTCGAGCGACAGCCTTCCAGAGCTATTGTTGCACAAAATGTGGATAGGGACAATGCCCAATTTTAACTCAATTAAATTGCCTCGATAGACTGTAGCTTCACGATTAGGACGCGCCGAGCTCCGTATAGTAAAATATTGTTACATGGGCTTATACTGGTATACCACTTACGGAGACAACTAATGCTGAAAAGTGTGCCACTTCGGTTTGTCCTGATATTGTGGCCTGTTGTGGACAGACTTTTGAGAGTAATCTATCACATCAGGCCCCTGAAAGCCGATGATAGCGGCATCATTCGCTTCAACCTTCGCCACTACAAAGGCCCCACCAGAGTACTAAATGACGGCTCCAAAGTAAAAACCGGAGACACAATCATAGAGCTTCATTTGAACAATGCCTGGTTTAAAAGAAGACGCAAGCTGAATTTAAGCGCCTCACAATCGCCCCGGGAATTCCTTGGTTGCTTTGCACAGGACCTCCACTTTCTGGCTCGGCAAGTAGACGGCGGGATGTTCGGTAATATTGCAGCGCTCCACGGTATCACCCTCCTGCATGTAGCCGCCAGACGACTGGGATTCCAGGTTGATGAACTACCCGATAGCTTGTGGAAGAAGGGGGCCTGCTTCTATATGGCCGGGTTAATGCAAGTCTATCATTTGCGGGGAGACGAAGTGTCTGGACTCAGAGAAAAGCCTTTGGAGCTTAAAGAGGTCTGGCTTTCCAGGGCAGCACTTTTGACCAGGTACGGCCCAAAAAATCCGTGAATTCGCTCTTATGCCGAACCTGAGCTTGCTAGGCTGAAAGCTCCCCTTCTGACTCAAGAAGCTCAGGTATGGTGACAAAATCAAAACCCCTCTCCATGAGGGTCTCAATGACGAAGGGCAGGGCTTGGAGCATATGGCTACGGTCATAGTTTAGCCTGGTATCGCGACCATCATGCATGACAATTACGCCCCCTGGCTTTGCCCGCTGAAGAATAGCCCGTATAATCTCCTCGCCAGACTTTTCTGCCTTCCAGTCACTGGTCATGTTGTCCCAGGTGACTACCGTGTAACCGAGGTGGCGAACAGTCCGCATCAGCCAGGGGGTACGGAAGCCGTGGGGAGGACGAAAAAGCTTGGGCTCAAGTCCGGTACACTCATAGATTGCCTGATGAGCCATCTCAATGTCACGAGCCACTGCCTTTCCCCGTCTCAGACATAGTGACTTGTGGTGATGGTAGGAGTGATTCCCAATCACATTTCCTGCTGTCACTATCCGCCGGCAGGTCTCAGGATAGCGCTGGGCGTTTTGTCCGATGACAAAGAAGGTCGCTTTTATTCTATATTGCTCCAATATGGCGAGAGCCTGGGAAGTATATGGCTCGTTCGGGCCGTCATCAAAGGTCAGTGCGATCCGAAGATGGTTGCGGTTGCCATTAGAACATACCTTGCCATAGAACCGGGAGCGAGGATTGATTCCGTGGTAGGCAAACAGGGTGCTCACAACACCAATATCAAAAACGTAAATGAACCTTCCCACTGCCTCAAGCACGGGGCTGATATTCAACCAAAGTAAGCCAAAGAAAAGGGCAACATATACCCAGGATGCTTTAACTCTCTGCCAGGAAAAACTGGCAACCACTGTTTGCCACGCCTTGGACGGCCAGTCTTCCAGCTTTTCGGGAATTGGTGTATACCAGAAAAGGACCGAGAAGTAGTCCACAATCCAGTTCCAGTATTGGTTCACCACACCCATCCTCTTCAAGCGACGGGCCGAGGTAAGTACAAAGAGCCGGGGGATAATGCCTCCCTTACCGGCTATCCTCAGTCTCAAGGAAAGTTCGTACTCCTCGCCATAAAACTTGATGCTGGTATCAAATCCACCTACTTCCCAAAATGCTGAGCGTCGCACGGCGAAGTTGCACCCCCATATAGCACCGCCCTTATTAAGAACCTTTCGGAAAAGCTGGTCTAAGATAATGTTGATGAAGCTGCCGGCGTAGGAAGTAATCTTGCTGAACCTGCCAGCATCACAATAGGCATAGGGCCCGCTTATCGCCACCATCTCTGGCTTCCGAGCAAAGCGCGACACGATAGTTGAAAGCCAGTAAAGTGGTGCCTGAGTGTCGGCATCGATGAAGGCGATAAGCTCTCCTGTTGCTACTTCGGCGCCTTTTTGCCGGGCGCAGGCCGGGCTTCGCTTTCTTTCATAGATAACCTTGGCTCCCCAATCGAGAGCTATCTTGGCAGTATTGTCCGTGCTGGCATTATCAACTACAATAACTTCGTACTCGCCGGCGTAGTCCTGCTTTCCTATAGACTCCAAACACGAAAGCAGATAGTTTTCCTCATTATAAGCCGGTATGACCACCGACACGAAGAATAACCCTTCGGAGCGGGCTGTCGGTGCCTGCACTATGTTATCCTCGCTCATAACTTGTCAATGCTGGAATACATAGCTTGATTATATTATATCACATTGTCAAGACCCTGTACTCGTTCAGGTGATTAGTGACACTTTTTTTGTCATTGCGAGGAGCGATAGCGACGAAGCAATCTCTAAGCGAGGTTCCTCAGTCCAACTATAGCAGGCTCCAGCTTCACAATAAGATTGCCACGCCCCGACAAGTCGGGGCTCGCAATGACACGGAAGGTTATTACCCAATGTTACAAACATATAAAGTGTCACCCATCTATCTGAACTAGATCAGTGTTTATCTAGCTTCAGGGATGAACTAGTATCCTAGCTGTAATTTAAGCTGTTGGCAGGGTCCTGAAAGCTCCAGATATCCCCGATGGAACAACAAAAGCCTGTTGGGCACCATCCTCGTTTTACTTCTCTATACACAAAGCTGGCCAGAGCAAAAAAGTATATGCTTCCACTAGTACCCCTTTAACATGCAGTGCAAAGAGGTATCAACGTAGGCCTAGCCATTCTAGTTTAATCGCAGATTGTAGTGCACAATTTATCGCTTTGTGTGATACACCGAATCGCCATTGCACATTCCTGACATTTGTGCAATCTCCTTCAAGCCAAAGCCACTGGAGTCTGGTGGAGAATAGTTGCGACATAACTTTTCGTCGCCAAGAGATAGCTCCGCTCCGACCAGAACCGGTGAGAGATTCAAGAGACACGGGTAGAGCTCGTCTACCGAGGGAGTGAACAATCTTATCAAACTGCAAACGTTGTGCTACAATAAGAGCGACTGGGATGGGTTCTGGTCAAGGCAAGCAAGCCAAGGGTTGAATTTTCGCCAAACAAACTAACACAACCATAAATTCCGGGTAATAACTTCACGTGGTCTTCGTTGAAAAAGGGAAAAAACCATGGATTCGATGAAAGAAGAAGGCATCAACCTGGATAGTGATGAGGTAGTGGCTGAAGACTTACTCAGCGAGGAAGCCGAAGTTGAGGATGTCAGCACCTTGGCTGAGGAAGTTGAAGAAAAAGAAGAAAGCGAGGAATTCCCCGCTGAGGAAACTGAAGAGAGCAAGCCTCCACCACCACCAGGGGACTATGAGGTAATTGACGACTCAACTCGTATGTATCTTCAGGAAGTCGGCAGGGTGCCGCTGCTCACAGGTCACGAAGAGAAGGTACTATCCCGGAAGATAGAGCTGGGCAGATACGTAGAAAGGCTCAAGGATAACCACTTCAGTAAATACAAGACATTCCCTTCACCCGTTGACATAGTTGTTCACGTAATTTCTCAGTTATCCAGAGCATATCCCGTTGTTCAGATTATTGAAGAGCGTATTGGTATCGATTCCTCCAGCAATATGGTAGAGACGATCAAGAATCCTGAATTTCGCTCCGCAATCGACGTTGTTATAGACCCAGCGTTAATAGCGGCAATCGCTGAGGGAATAGACAAAGTAACCACTGCGGCCGAAGAAGCCATAGTAAATCTTTCCATAAACAGTCAACTTTTGCCCCCGCAATTGCTAGAGCTCTTGGCTAGAGATAAACCTTCATGGCAAAAACTAAAGGCCCTCCTGACTAACAACAGGTTCCTGTCTCAACTCGATTCCCATGGCAGTGAGTTCAAAGCTTACTTTAAAAAGGTGAGGACCGAAGCAAAAGCATCAGAAAAGCACCTCACTGAAGCAAACCTGCGCTTGGTGGTGAGCGTAGCCAAGAAATACATCGCGTATGGCATGTCCTTCCTTGACTTTATCCAGGAGGGGAATATTGGCCTTATCCGGGCTGTAGATAAGTTTCAATATAGAAGGGGCTACAAGTTCAGTACCTACGCCACCTGGTGGATCAGGCAAGGTATCACTCGATCTAGAGCTGACCAATCCCGTACCATTCGCATTCCGGTACACATGGTAGACACAATGAACAAGCTATCACGCACAACACGACAGTTAATTCAAGAACTTGGACGCGAACCAAGTTACGAGGAAATTGGCAGCCGCCTAAATATATCCCCAGAAAAGGTGGAAGGGGGCATGGCTTTGTTTTTCCGTCAGCCAATGTCGCTAGACATGCCCATTGGCGAAGATGCTGATAGCCGTCTAGGTGACCTTGTTGAAGATCGCGGCAGTTTAGCACCAACTGAAGCCACTTCACAGCAGCTACTCAAAGAACAAATAGATAAAGTGCTCGATGAACTTACCGAACGAGAAAAAAAGGTGCTCCAGCTTAGGTTTGGCCTTAGAGACGGACGTGCTCGAACCCTTGAAGAGGTGGGCAGAGAATTCAATGTAACTCGAGAAAGAATACGACAGATTGAAGGCAAGGCCCTGCGCAAGTTACGTCATCCCTCCCACAGTCGAAAGCTCAAGGGCTATCTAGACTGATTTACCTAAATGGCATGTCAAGCATAGTACCCATCTTTTTAGGCAACTTGCCTTTTTGTCCATAATAAGAGAGTACGGAGAGCAAGAATAATCGATTCCGAAATACAATGAGGAGAACAAGCAATGGGAACTAAAGGCAGAAGGAATGTGAAAAAACCCAAGAAGGAGCAAAAAAGCCCGTAACCAAAGAAGAAGGAGGAAAGTAAGAAGGGCGAAGCCTTTCTAATCCTCTCTTTCTCCCTCTCCTTAAAGGGTGAGAGAGAAACTAACCCTCGAAAGAGGATTGCACAATACCGAGAAATGTTGGATAACAATCCGATGAATTGTTGCCCACGAGAGGTTTATAATAAGGGTGTACGTTATTGGGAGAAGCTATTAACCTACATTGGAAATGCTTATGACTAACTATGAGGTAATACATATTGCAGTAGCTCCTCCGGCCAACCTTGATGCAAACCTCGTAAGAAGTGTGGCAACTGTTATTAACAAGAGCCCTTCCCATACACCTCTTCTTCTAGCCGGTGAGGTGCCTAAAGTTATTGCTCACTACGACAGCATACAAGTAGCAGAATCCATAATTCGGAATCTGCGGAACCTGGGTCTTGTTGCAATTGCGTGTAGGGATTCTGAACTTCGTCAGTTTCCACAAACCTTTAAGGCGCAAACCCTAGAATTCAGAGAGAAAGAAGTTCTATTCCGAGACATTGCCGGTCGTGAGAAAAGGATAATAGAAAACAATGTCTTCCTGGTTCTTGTGGGGAGGATAGAATCTTCCGTGGAGGTAGAGACTACAAAGCAAAAGACCAAGTTTAGTTTGCCCAGGACATTGCTCATGGGCGGCATCCCAATCTGGCGAAGGGTTGATGAGAAAACCACAACTCACTCTATTCAGGCTGAGTGTTTCGCCAGGCTCTACGAACGAAAATCACCAGATCCTAGTATAGACATCCTTCAACACCACATGAATTATTCGTTCTTAGGAGCAAAGGTAGCTGCGTCCTCTTTCACAAACTTTGGTACCGTTGTTCTGGGACTCCGAGAGGTATTCCCGCAGACGATTTTTGATAACAGGCTAGCGAAACCCTCCGTGCTAACCACATCTCCCAGCCGGGTTTGGGAATGTATTGAGATAAACTGCAAGTTGATTTACTTGTTCCACGCAGTGACCAGCGGTCGGCTTGGTAATCCATAGGATAACAAATTGGCTGATTGTTGACCTCAATACGGGTAGTATTCCTTACTTTGGAGCTTGCACCCTTTGTTTAGATTCGACCCCTTGCGCAGCAGCTGACATAGAGTGGTTCTCTTCGATTTTAGTGGATGCCCAAGACTAAGGTAATTGACAAGCGTAATAGGGTATGCTAGGCTGAAAAAAGACGAAAGTGGGGGCTACGGGAATTGAACCCGCTTCTGGACTTTTAGAGAGTCCCGTCCTGCATTAGACGAAGCCCCCTAGGGATGCCCTCGGTGGGAATTGAACCCACATTAGGGGATGCGTGAAGTCCCTTGTGTTATCCCTTACACCACGAGGGCATCTTTCTTATTTAGGCATCCTAACTGTACTTACAGTAAGCATCACCCCCTTTCGTGGTCTGGGAAGCGGATGTCTTTTCTTTCGCTTTATGTTGTATTTCGTAGGTACTCCTAAAATTAGCTTCTCACGAGGATATAAGCTCGTGTATCGCTTTGAACCTTTTGAGTCCTTAACCACGTCTAGCCAATCCTTTAAGGGTATATTTAGTCCAGCCTTCTCTGCGGGTGTCTTATCTCCTAATGATTCATGCGGTCTGAAGAAGTTGTAATAAACCAGCCAACCGTCAAGGATAGTTAGGGCAGTTTCGGGAGTCTTCAATCCTCTCATAACCTTAGTCCGTGACTTTAGAATCCCTTGAAATCGCTCAATGAGATTCGTATTGGGTTTAACAGTGAATCCCTTTGACTGAACATGCCGAGCTTGTCCCCCAAGAGCCAATTCAATCCCATCGAGGTAGGCTGCGAGTTTGTCTGTGATAATGACTTTAGGCGATTTACCCGCTTTTTGCACTGCCTTTTCAATCAATGCTTTAGCATGTTCCGTTGTGCGATGGAACGACATATGGGAAGCTAGAAGGAATCTAGTCTTAATATCTATCAAATCCCAGAACCAAACCTTCTTACCACCGATATTAACGATAGTTTCATCGGCAAGCCAAACATAGCCAACGTTGGGCTTATAGTCTCTGGTTTTCCTGTCCGCTTCGTCTGAGAACCGAGAAATCCAATCATAGACTGTGCTACTGGATGGGCAGTTATTGTACTGCTGGTCTAAATGTCCCCGAATCTCGTCAATAGACATTCCCCGATAGTACATACTCAAAGCTGCTGCTACTTGCATTAGCGGAGTTTTCATGTCTGGCAAGGCATCATTGTCGGCAAATTTCCTGTGGCAATCCTTACACCACCAATACTGCACAGCGTTAGCCCGTCCATAGCGGACTACGTTGGTTGAACCACAATACTTACAGCAGAAGTCCGTCATAATAAACTTCCTGACTCGCCTTTTCCCCTAGTAGCTATCCTCTAGGAAAAGGAATCGTTTTTGGTTGATTACTACCTAGTACATCACCTTCTCTTTTTTCTATTCCAATATGGGCTGTGGCAATTTGGGCAGACTGCTGGATTTGCTATTCTAGGCACCCACTTATGCCCGCATTGTTTGCACTTTAGCCTAATGAGCTTGACCATTTGCCCTCCTATGTAACTTAATCATTACTATAGTAATTATTATAATAAAACAAATAGCGATGGTTGTCAATCCCCATTGGCAAAGACTTCTGGTGGTGTATAATAGGAATGAGGGACACAGATGAATAACATACTAAGAGGGTGGGTACCACTAACCAAACTCGAATTTAATCTATTGGTAAAGGGCGATGCTTTAACTAAAATGGGATTCCCCAAAGCAGAAGCAGATAAGGTAGAAGCTACATTCAGAGCGAGGAAACAATTGCCAAAATTCGCAAAGGTGATAGAGCGTAGCATCCAAGAATCATCTAGAGGGAAAGTGGGAAAGCCTATTCCGAGTCCTGAACTTCTATCTTGCGATATTTGTAAAAACTCTGTGTACTGGGTATTAAAAAGATTTGCTCCCGAAAGTTATCATGGGGATTGGTCAGTAATGCAGTTTTCTCCTGAAAGAGCAGGTGAACCACAGATAACACACATTGTGCCTGAAGGGTATGATGGAGAGAGAGCTTATTTAGTTATCCCCCCCACAGTAGCAATTGACTATAATGGGGGGAAAGTCTATGTGATGTGTGGACTCTGCCAGTTTAGAGCAGGTCTTAAGGAAGCAGAATCTGGCTTACTATTCCATGAGATTAGAGGTAAATATGGATATATTGATTTGGATACAGTTGAAAGGTTAATTCGGGAAGTTAAGAGCTAAAATTACTAAGTTAAGTATAAACATAGTTGATTTACTCATTTTTGGTTATTGCTGATAATATTTTCTTAACATCTACTATGTTGTTCATTTTTTCTATTATTGCCTTAATTTCGTCTTGGTTAATCTCTATTGCAGGTGCATTATGCTTTAAAGTAATGACATCAATAGGCAAACATATGTCAATATTCGCCTTTGATGTCTCGTTGATTAGAAACACTGCAAGCCTTATGAGCGATGAAGTATCCATTTTGCCTACAGATAAAAGTTTCTCAATCCTCAATATGTAGTGTCGTGCTACCACTGGATGCCCAGCTAGATAATAATTCCCTCTAATCTCTTCAGGAGTGAAGGGAGGTCGTGAAAAGACAAAGTTAGTTAACCTATTTATCTTAGGTATCCCATCTAAACTGAACCCACATATTATAAATTCGGTAAGCATAACCTCAGGAGTCTTTTGGTTTTTCTGCCGATTTGATACGAATTCTTCTTGATATTTTTTTAATAAGATAGCAAAGTCATTCGTAAGCACATAAATATTCGTCAAGTCTGCTCCACTCTGTAAAAGTTGTGCCTCTGATAGTTTTATATCTTCCTTAAAATAGCTAATTACCCAATCCGCAAATGTGGCAAAGTTACTTGCAGAACCAATCCAAGCTCCATAAGCTAGGCTTTCTATTTTTGGCTTCTCCACTGTAATTTCGGAGGTTTCACCAAGCATTAACTCCCCCCTATCTGAAGCTAATACTATTGAGTCACTGTTTTTGAGACATACAACCAAGCTCATTGGACTTATCCAATGATAGCATCGGGTATAATGTGGTAGCAACCACGAATTAGCTATACAAAATTCTCTACTCATGCTTTACCCACTTCAACCGAAGAGAACCCATAGAGTAAGTTTCTATGCACACCGTGTCCATTGTGGTATAATATTTATAGTACCAAAGGGCAAGCGCCATTTAGCGGCGGCCTTGGTGGTAGGGTTGGCACTAGCTATTTGAACCAAAGTCTGGTGCTCTCCCGCAAAAGCACCATATACTAAGTCCCTATGCTAGAGGCCCCTTCTGGAGATAAACTTGAAGATTGCTTTCATTGCGCATCATGTTAACTTTGAAGCAGGGCCAGCAACCGTCACCGCTCACCTAGTCGAAAGGCTTTGTGAGGACCATCAGGTTTCGGTTTTTTCTAATACTATAAATGGAATTGACTTACTCAAAGTTAAACACTATAAGGTGCCAGGACTCAGATGTACCAAGTCTTTGGCACACATTACCTTCTTGATATCCAGTACCTTACTCCTTGCCGCTCTTTCCCTCCTCAGAAAAACAGACTTTGACATCATCCATTCGACAGGGTATGACTCTGCCTTTTCTTCAAACGTTATCACCTCTCATTTCTGTGAGAGGGAGTGCCGCCATCTCGAAGAAGTTAACATAATTAAGATACCATGCAGGAGTGTCTGGCAAAAACTGAAAGCTCTGGACCACAGGCTGTATCGCAGCCTGCTATGCTTTGTTGAGAGGCTGATAATTAGCCGCAGCAGCTCTAAAGCGTGTATTGTAGTTTCTCAGGCTATGCAAAAGGAGTTTGCCCGTCATTACGGTGATGCCGCCAAAAACATCATCGTAATCCCTAATGGAGTAGATACTCTCAGATTCCACCCGACTAATCGGCTGCTCTATAGAGGCCAGATCAGGCAAGAGCATGGTGTATCCCGTAGTGATCCATTACTGATGTTCGCCGGAGGTGACTGGGAGAGAAAAGGAGTGCTTCATATCATGGAAGCACTTTCGCTCGTTCAGAGGCCGGATGTCAAACTTTTTATCTGTGGTAGCGGTGACGAGAAATTCTACGGCCAGCTTGCGGAGCTAAAGCGGGTGAGGGACAGGATAATCTTTGTCCCCCACAGCAGCAATCTTTGGGAATACTATGCTGCTAGCGATATATTCGTTCTTCCTACCATATATGAGCCCTTTGGTCTGGTCATCGTCGAGGCTATGGCCAGCGGCTTGCCTGTAATCACCAGCAGGGTTGCCGGAGCTGCCGATCTCATAATCGATGGGGTAAATGGCCTCCTACTTAGAGCCCCCTCCGATGTCAACGGCCTGGCAGCAAAAATCGAGTTGCTGCTTTCAAATGCTGGACTTAGAAAGACCATGGGTGAGCGTGCTAGGGAAACCGCAGAAAAATTCTCATGGGATCAGGTAGCTCAGAAAACCTTGGAGGTCTATAATACTGTATTAAATCGGCCGGACTTGGAAAGGCTACTGCTGAGCGTGCCCGAGAGACTGCAGAAAGACTTTCACGGGACCGAGCATCTCAGAAAATCCTAGAGGTCTATAATAGTGTATTATACCGAGAGAGGAGAATAATCCAAAACTAAGATGCCTAGAGACTTACCTGTAGGCAATGGCAACCTGCTCATCAATTTCGACACTGATTACAATATCCGGGATATCTTCTATCCTTATGTCGGCATGGAGAACCATGCCGGAGGTTGTGTATCACGTACTGGCATCTGGGTTGATGGAAGCTTCGCATGGATTGAAAGCCCCCAGTGGCGGAAGGAAATGACCTATGAAAGCGAGACTCTGGTCACCAAAGTTACGGCCACTAATCCTGAGATAGGGCTTACCCTGACCTTTTCTGACCTCGTGGACTTTCACAGGGATATCTTTTTAAGGCGGGTTGATATAGTCAACCACCGAGACCACCCCCGCGACGTACGTCTATTCTTCCATTATGAGATGCGGATCCTGGGCAGCAAAATGGGCGATACTATCTACTACCACCCAGGACTGAGCGCGTTGGTGATGTACAAGGAGCAGCGTTATTTCCTGGCAGGTGGCCAGGTAAATGGAAGGATTGGCATTGATGACTGGACAACCGGAAGCACAAAATCAGAAGATAAGCCAAGTGCACGGCGCGATGCCGAAGACGGCAAATTGGAGAAGGTGCCTCTTACCTGCGGCTTCGCTGAGGGCGTCATCGGGCTCTATGACAATGCTGTGCCCGCTGGAGGAAGCTCAACCATTTACCACTGGCTGGCGGCCAGTACCCACTTCCACGGAGTCGAGGAACTCAACGCTCTGGTCAAGGAACGTGGACCTGAGTCATTCATCATACGCACCC
>Ga0315543_1000536_pt1 | contig 46180 bp, 39 predicted proteins | sample SalMarSW160210MG_2_FD_203098 | JGI IMG/M metagenome (GOLD analysis project Ga0315543, IMG submission 203098) | Salt marsh sediment microbial communities from the Plum Island Ecosystem LTER, Massachusetts, United States - Salt Marsh Sediment SW1601-210 ...
AAAGGATGCCAAGTCTTTTCACGTACATAACCCTCAAAGTGTTATTGTATCACTAATGAAGTAAGTGTCAATATACTTCCCGAGCGGGCAACAACGCGCAAGATTTCGCAAAATAGGGTAAGGGGGGGGTGAACACTCATCTTCTTTCGCAAGTATTCTGGGGACATAACACCTAATTTGTAGTAGGCCTAATTGGTATGGTGTCTCTGGAATTTGCTGGGGTTTATTCAAGAGTTTGAAAGGGGTTAGAACCTAATTTTGAAGCTGACAGGGTGATTTACCAGTCATTTAGAGCATAATATTTCTATTTACTTCCATGACCTATCCAACCACATCCCTTCAATTTCTCCACTTTCCGCATCAACCGCAAAAGATCCTATCTTTCCAATAGCGCCACGGCCATGAGAATATTCATACGCAAAGCTTACTTTCCATTTTGCCTCAGTCTTTAGTGCGTATATAAGTTGCAACTCGGAATAATCTATAACACCCACGATGTCTAGAACTTTCTGAGCTATTCTTATTAAATCTTCTGCTTGTACACTCATAGTCTCAAACTACCCCCAAGGAAGAGTTTATTTTTTATTCTACCACAAAATTCATTGTTCGTGTATATTTTTATTCCCCACTGAACAGAAAAGATATTCTGGGGACATGATACCTGATTTGTAACAGGCCTAATTGGTATGGTGTCCCGGGAATTCAGGAATTTGCGGTATTGACTGTTCCTCTTAATTCTCATATGATGTATCAAAAGGACAGGAGGTGAAGCTATGCCATTTTGTCCAAAATGTGGAAAAGAAGTAAGTGAGGGCGTCAAATTTTGCCCTGGGTGTGGCCAGAGGCTTCAGATTGAGGGAACGCCAGAGAATACATCAGGACTAGGTGAATTAGCCACAGTCCCCGAGGAAGTTAAGGGGTGGAGCTGGGGGGCATTCGTCTTAACTTGGATATGGGGAATCTGTAATGGTGTCTTGATAGCGCTACTTAGTCTTATTCCCCTTTTTGGTTTTATATGGGCTTTCGTTCTTGGCGTAAAGGGAAATGAGTGGGCATGGCGGAATAAGAAATGGGACAGTATTGAGCACTTCAAGAGTACGCAGAGGAACTGGAATATTGCTGGTATAGTGCTATTTGCAATATCAATAGTTGTAGGTTGCCTTGCGGCTGTTATTCCTTTAGTCCTGTGTGGTTCTACATGAAGTCTCATTAGCATCTATCCTATTCTGGGACAGGATACCTAATTTGTAGTAGGCCTAATTGGTATGGTGCCCCTGGACTTCAGAGAAGAGGCTGACAAGCCAGTTTGATAGGGGAGAGAAACGAGACTAGCAGTATAAAGAGAGGTATTGACAGTTCTCACCAGGTGGCTTAGGGTATATTGAAAGAGAATGAGGTACGACATGGGGAAGGTTCAGAAGATTGGACTGACAGTCTTCATTCTGACAAGAGGATAGAATGAGTAAGGGAAAGCTGGCAGGAATCATCGTAGGTTGTACCATAGCTATTATCGTAGTGATAGTCCTAGTCATACCCTCCTTACTGCAGACACCGACGCACACGCTTAGCGTAAGTGTCACCCCCTCAGGAGCAGGTTCCGTCTCTCCTTCGGGTGGCGAATATGAGTCTGGTGTGCAGGTAACACTGACAGCCAGCCCAGCGAGTGGTTACACTTTTGACTACTGGAGCGGTAGTGCGTCAGATACCACACCCACCGTTACTGTTACCATGGATTCGGATAAGAGCCTCACTGCTAACTTTGAAACTGCTCCGCCAGATGCAATCAGTTGGGATGAGGCTAAGAACCATATTGGTGAAAGAACTACAGTATATGGCCCTGTGGTTGATACGTGTTATGCTAGTGGGAGCAGCGGCAAACCTACTTTTCTGAATATGGGCAACCCTTACCCTGACCCAAACCGATTTACTGTGGTTATCTGGAATGAGAATCGTGGCAAGTTTTCTCAACCACCAGAGGATTATTACGACGGTAAAACTATTTATGTTAGCGGTCTGATTGTACCTTACGATGGAGCAGCGGAGATTGAAGTTACATCACCTGACCAAATAAATGAGTAATAAACTTATCATAGCTGTAGTACTGCTTATTGGAATCGGCATTGGGTTAGGCACGGGCTATGGTCTGTGGCATTCCGACAACAGTGTATATGAGCAAGCATTGGTCACCAGCGTCATTGATGGTGATACTGTGGAGCTAGCAGATGGTCGCCGTGTCCGTTATCTGGGCATTGACACGCCAGAGTCGGGAGAACCCTACGCTGACGAGGCGACAGCTAGAAACAAAGAACTTGTTGAAGGAAAGACAATTGAATTACAGCGAGGCGACCGAGACCAGGACGAATACGGTCGTCTTCTCAGATATGTTTATGTGGATGGGATATTTGTTAACGCTGAGTTAGTGGCAGAGGGATATGCAACAGCCTATATATTTAACCCTGACGACCGCTACAGCCAGATTCTTGTCCAATTAGAACAATACGCCAAGATGAGAGAACAGGGTTTATGGGCAACCGAGTCCCAGTAATCACCAGATTTCAACCCTGACTGGATTTTCTCTATGAACTGAACTTTCCTTTATTATTCTGGGGACATAATACCTAATTTGTAGTAGGCCTAATTGATATGGTGTCCCTGAAATTCGATGGTTTGAGGCGAGTCCCGTAAAATGCTATTGTATTAGGCGGTTTCCTATCGGGGAAGTGTCGGAATTGGCAGACGAGCATGACTTAGGATCATGTGCTGAAAGGCGTGGGGGTTCGAGTCCCCCCTTCCCCACCAAGGGTGACCATAGGCAGAACTTCCAGCGACTCCTTCATCTTTCCAGCCGGTGGCATGGGTAGGATGTAGTGTATCTTGGCGCTTCCTCCATCTATTTCAATTCTCTTGATAAAGGAGCGAAGAAAAGCCTTGCTCTCAAGAATATCAGTCTCTTCGAGGAGGCATTTCAAGTCTCGGGCGTAACCCTTCACGATTTCGGCATCTACGTGTTTGACTACGCGTGTAATCTTCTCGGCTTCCACGAGAACCCTAGCCTTGCTTAACTCATCCTGCCGGACTCTTAGGGCTTTGATCCGGGGAGCTAAGTCATCAAGGTCAAGCTTTTCTGTTTCAAGGGCATCATACAGTCTTGATAACCTGATTCCGACGTCATTGAGTTCCGCATCGATCACATCCAGCTTCTCTTTCACGATATCATGGTTGGAATCAAGTTCCTTATTGACGAGGTCGACCAACTCCTCCAGCGAGTGCTGGTTAAGTACCTTTTGCTTGACTTGCTCAATGACCAGTTGTTCGAGCTTATCTTTCGGCAACGCTCTGGTGTTACAAGCATCCTTACCTTTTTTGAAACTCCCGTTGCAGGTATAGTAGAAATACTGATGTGACTTGGCGCTTCGACCTATCATAGCGTGTCCACAGGAACAGAAGAGGAAGCCACTGAGAAGGTAAGGGCTCGGTATGGTGCGAGGATGAATTATCCTCGGCCTTTTGGATGCCATCTTTTCCTGTACCAGCGCGAAACTGGCCGGGTCGATAATGGCCGGCCAGGCATTCTCTACCCTCACGGGAGGGTCGGCGCTGTGAATTGCCGGATGTCCTGGCCTTCCGCCCCAGACAAGAGTGCCGCAATATGCCTCGTTGGTCAGGATCTTATGCACCGTGGTCTTTCCCCAGGGCTGTCCATTCGCAGTGCGGAAGCCTTCTTTGTTCATGACTTTGGCGATCTCCTTACAGCCGATGTCCTGCAGTGCCATACCAAACATCCTGCGAACTACCTTTACGGCGGCAGAGTCATCGGGATCAGGCCCAAGCTTATATCTGATCTTGGCACCGTCCTGTACAGGGACTCTATGTAAGCTCTGAGGAGGTCGGCTGCCATTGAAGAAGCCACGTTGAGCGTTCTCTCTCATGCCACGCTTAATGTCCTGCCCGAGACTGGCACTGTAAAATTCATCCATAGACTCAATAACGCCTTCAAGGAACCGGCCAGAGGGGCTATCATCAAGCGATTCATTAATCGAGATGACTTTGATACCCTTGCTCTTCAGCAGCGTTTTATATGTGATAGAGTCAATCCTGCTTCTGGCAAATCGATTTAGCTTCCAAACCAATATGGCTTCGAAAAGCGCGGGCCTGGTCTTAGCCAGAGCAATCATCTCGCGAAAAGCAGGCCTGGAGGCGGTGCGGCCGCTTTCCGCCTCATCCACGAATTCCCTCAGAATCTCGTGTCCTTGCTTTGCCGCATAGTCTCTCAGTGCCCTGAGCTGAGCCGATATCGACAGATCGACATCCTGAGCATCAGACGACACTCTCGCATAGACAACGACTTTCATAACAATCCTCCTTGCTTACATGCCCAAACGACGACAGGTCTTGCATACTCCTGGAACGAGGTCCAGTAGCCTAATCTCTTCCACCGCTTGCCTCGCCTTGAACGTCCATTCCTCCAATTCTCCGTAGGTTTTCACAACCCGGGTGACGGCGGCCAGTAACTGCATTCTTCGGAAGGCTTCCAGCAGGTTCTTCCTGCACTTATCTGCCTTGCCGGGAACCTCTGCCAAAATCGAATTATGGTACTTTACAGAATTCCCACTGGGATCGACAACAATGTCATCTTGCCAGGCATCGTTCTTTTGGTCACCAAAGGCACACTGGAGAGTCATTCGGTAGAATAAGTCTCCAGTGGTATAGGAATAGAGAAAGGGCGGCGTAACATCGCCGCGAGCTTCCAGCCTAAAGCCAGTTTCCTCTTCGAGAAGGTTCACCACGTTGTATTGAAGCGCAATTCGCGCCAGTCGGTGAGAAGAGTATGCCGCCTCTCGCCGAGCAAGGATCTTCCACAGGTTCTCGCCCCTCAAGTGCTGTCGGAGCATACCATCAATCATATCCGCTTGAACGTCAGATTCCTTGAGGTCATCGCTGGCCCCATCGTCAACTGAGTCCTCCATGTCGGGATCAGTTTCCCTCAGGATGGACAGACCATTTTCATCCCAAGAGAGCACTGCCCAATCATGCGGTGGTATCGTCAAAGTCGAGAGGATTTCGTTCAGTTTTTTCATGAGGCGCTCCTGATGTTTCAACACAGCTTGCTTCAGCAAGTCGACCCTGGCAGCCGCAGCATCGCGCTGACGCCGGGCCTCCTCGATTCCTCTCTTCACGGTTCTGAGGTCGCAGCTGCTGTCCTTTGCTATGGCAGATTCCGATTTGCCGTTTTCGTAGTCGTCCAACCACTTATTTTTGTCGGTTACGGAAAATTTTTTCGGCATTTGTTGTTTACCCCCTTGACAAGCACTTGAGGGCTGTCATTAGCTCTGCAATAACAATCTTACAGCATCTTTATGCCATTGTCAAGCGCTAATATGCAAATTTGATGCAAAGACACGTTTAGTATAATTAGAATAACGAACATTTATGGGTCTGATCAATCGTGAGTGAGTCTGCGGAAGGATTGAAGATTCTGGCGCGAATTATCGCCCGGGCATACCTTGCCGATAGTCAAGGCAATAATGAACCGATGACCAGAACTCGAAAAGGGGTTAAGAAGGATGAAAGTCTACCTGGAACGATGCGAAGTGACTCTCATGGAAGACGCAGCCGCCAATCTAAGGGATAAGTTATTGATTCGGGTCCTATTCCATCTAGGTTGCCGTATCAGTGAGGCGCTGGCTTTGGCGATTGAAGACATAGACTTCGCCCGGAGTACGGTTACGATTCAACATCTCAAGGCCAGCCTAAAGCTGTCCTGCACCGAGTGTGGACAAAGACTAGGCCGAAGCCATACGTTTTGCCCCAAGTGTGGGGTCAAGGTCACGCAGACTCAAGCTGAGCAGCTGGAGCATCGTCGCCAGAGGGTGCTACCAGTGGATGGTGACACGCTCGATATGCTCAGAGAATACATCCGGCGTGGTGGCCCGGTTCTTCGAGATGGTAAGAGGCTGATTTTTGGCATTAATCGACACAGAGGCTGGCAGATTGTTAAGCAGTGCGCGGAGGAGGCTGGGCTGCCGAAATTGGTCAATCCTGAAACAGGGAAAATCCACAACATTTCGCCACACAGGTTAAGAGATGCATTCTCCATAATGGCCATAAAACAAAACGACTCCGGTGACGGGCTCCGACTGCTCCAAGAGCATTTAGGCCACCAAAGCTTTAACACCACAGCCCGGTACAGAAAAATATCAGGCACAGAACATCAAGAGTGGTACCGGAGACTATGGAGCAAGAAAGAATGATCGGCCACATCCTGTATCTCCGAGGTGAAGCGAAGTGGCTGAGCCGCTGAGGCCACACAGAGGCGGATTTCTCCGCCCCTTTGGCTGTGGCTGGTTCATTCGGGAATTTCTCATGGGTCACGGGCCAAATGGTTCGCCACAGATAGACCCAAGTGTTGGTGCGCCTCAATCTGACATCTGCTATCACTACAAGAAAACTCTTCTTAAGGCGATTGCGATAGACAGAGCTACAAGGCAGGAAGAAAGACAATCTAAGCGTGAGAGGCGTCCTATCTCTCCCGATAGGATAGAGAGGCTTACCGCACGATACCTGCTGCAGACACCCTACAAGTCGAGTAGCTGCCGCTATCACTCTTTTATAGTTTACTTCTCAAACCTCCGGAGGTTGGGCTGGGTGGAAGAAAGCGGGAAGGAAGAGCGCTCAGCCTTTCAGGACAATTATCCCCAAGGCTATCCCCGCAGGTTCTTCCGCCTCACTGAGGCTGGGAGAGCTGCCTCTGAAAGCGCTTGGGCAAACCCCCTTGCTGCCCTCTACGGGTAGTGCGTGCACCAGTGACCCTACAGCAGTAGCGGTTTTCATTCCTTCGTAAAATCACGGGAAATCCCTTGCTTTGAAATCCTTCACGAAAATATAGGTTCATTCTGTTAATGAACAAAATGTCCTTTTGTGTGATGATGGATACTGGATAATCGCACCTTAACAACTGAATATCGGATAAGCCTAGCCTGAGTGCTTGCTCACCTTGGGGCAAATACAAGCAAAGGGGGCAAGATGAAAGGATTAAGAAAAAGGCAAGGTATTTACCACTGGGACTCAGGTAACGCAAATTGCGTTACCACAGCGACAAACCCTTGCCAGCTACAGTCTAGCCGAAGTGCAAAGATAGAACAAGTGGACAATGGCGGCAACGGCTATGACCAGCTACCAGAGCCGTATTTAACCTATTACAAAATAGCTCTGCGATTTGCTCACAAAGCATTGATAAACGACAGGCAAGACCTTCTACACGACATCATTGAAGGGCTTACCAGAGTAGCAAAGAGGAAGGCATCTACAGGGCAAGAGTTTACCGAGCCTGCGATGTATCGGATTGCCGAGCATATCAAAGACCATTACTGGTATAGGCACTATGCATACCACAATGGACTGGACTGCCAGCATTGTAGCAAGGCGCAAAGGGCAAAATGTCGGAAGAATTGGGCTTATAGCGATTGGACTTATTGCGACTGCCATCGGGCAATACAGCTAGAAAGTATCAATCAATCTATCGTGGACAGCGAAGGCAACATCACCGAACTAGCCGAACTGATAGCCGATGACAAGGCTTTAGACTTGGCTGAATGGCTAGACGCCAGAACATTCCTAATCGGTGCGCCAATACGATTGAAGGCAATCGCTATCAAGAGGAGCAGGGGAGAGGAATTGACACATCCAGAGCGACAATACCTCTACAAGCTACGCAAACGATACCAGCTAACTTTAGCGGGGGGCTGACGTTTTAGGCAATTTCGGACTTATATATAGTAGAAGCTAGCGCATAGGCTAGCGAGGTCAGCTATGCGAGAGCTTACTACTAGGCGAAGCTGGCGAATTTGCCCAACGCCAGATAGCCAAAGGGGGTGTTTCAAAACGTGGAACAACTGAATATCGTGGGCAAACGCTCAGGCGAAGGCTTTGTGGCTCACAAGGCTAAACTGTTAAACGCCCTGTCCAGAGTGTTAGCCGATAGGCTACTGCTGATGGACTTTACATTAGGGCGCAAAGGCTTTCTAGGCTACATTAAGGCTCTTAGTGGAAGCAATGTCGTCAAGATAGTGCCAGCTGCCACTAACGGCAATGCTAGCGAGGCGCAGATTGCTGATAAAAGGCTGAAGGTAGTATGTGGAGCTAATACCAGCTACCTTGTGGACACGTCTTGGATTGGCGAAAAAACACCTTACACCCTTGCTGAAGTCAGGATTAGTCCAGATAACAGCGTAAAGCCAAACATCGGAAGCCTAGAGCTTTCAGAAGCATTGACTAGGGTATTGCCTTTCACCGCTACTGATGACGTTAGACCAATTCTCCAATGCGTCTTATTTAAGGCAGGGGAAGGCAAGTTACAGCTAGTTAGTGCCGATGGCTTTAGACTGGCGATTGTTACTCTGGACTATGACGACGGAGAAGGGCAGGTGCTAATCAACCGAGACGAGTTGAAGGGCATAGCCAGCGCCTTGCGGAAGGCAAAAAGGGTTAGGTTAGGCTTTGAGAAGAGTGGGGACACGATGGAAGGCATGAGCTTAATAATTGATACCGAAGCAATACGCTATACGTGGCGTGGCGCTGACGGGGAATATCCTGACTATGAGAAGCTCATACCAGCGGAGTTTTCTACCATAGCTCACCTTGACACAGTAGAAGCTGGAAAGGCAATTGCCTCACTCAAAACCATCTCTGACAATCCCAAATCCTATGCCATAGACTTGACCATTGGCGATGGTAAGATAGTTATGGCTAATCCCGATGAGAAAGGCGATACTGTCATACCAGCCGATACCGATGGACAATGCTCTGTCAGAGTTGATGGTGCTTATCTTGCCGATGTCTTGAAAGCCTGTGGGGGCATGGTGGACTTTAAGCTCACCAATGCTTACTCGCCAATGCTCTTTACTGCCGATGGTTATAAAGTGGTAGTAATGCCGATGATAAGCGACAAGGCAAAAGAGCAGCGGGAACAGGACATAGAGGCAAGGAGAGCCGAAGCCGAGCCGACAGTCGAAGTGGAAGCCGAAAGAAAGCCGAAGCGTAGCCGTAAGAGAGAACCAGTAGCCGTAGCCTAAGAGCGTTTGAACACAACAACAACCACGCACAGGAAGGCGGCGGGGTAGCCGCCTTTTTGTGCATTTTTTGTAAGGGGGTTTCCTTGCCCTGTGCGAGGAGACCCCCTTTTTGTTTGCCTTGGGCAAATACGAACTGAAAGGAGTAATGTGGAATGTGAATTTTGCCATCACGATGCCCCAGGCTTGATACACCTACGAGTTTACACATCACGAGGTATTCAGGTCTGTGGAGAGTGCTATACGACGATACACACTCATCTCCACAAGCCTTACTCAAAGGTAATGGATAAACTAGCTCTAGCCGAAGCTGGCTATCATGTCAATCGTAAGCTGGCAACGCTAATAAGAAGCAGTTGGTAAACAGGAAGCTAACTATATAGCCTGGCTTTGGTTGTGACAGTGTGCGGATTCTAATATTCCTCAAATCAAACTGGGTCGAGGAGTTAACCTCGACCCAGTTTTTTGCTTCTGAAGTAACATTCCATGTCAAATGTTCAGCTTCGGTACCTTAGCTGTAATGGCTATTGACACCGTGACAGTAAATAGCCTACTATCTATCCCAAAAAGAGGAGGGTCAAATGCAAGCATACTGTATGAAGTGCCGTGCCAAAAGGGAAATGAAGGACGCTAAAAGGATAACCATGAAAAATGGCAAGCCGGCAACTCAGGGTGTGTGCCCTGTGTGTGGAACCAAGATGTTCAGAATTGGCAAGAGTTAGACTTGCTCCTTACAGAGCCTAACAGAACTCAAGAGGGCTGGATTTTCCCGACGGGATCTCCAGCCCCTCTATTTTACGAATCACACTTAACAAGTCAATGTGCAATTTTAGTCTCAGTTATGCTGGGAACCTTCGCCTCGTCACGTGACTATCCAGGCAGCTGCCGCTAACCGGCACAAGCAAACTGAATATAGCCGTCTTCTCGACCAGTATAGTGTTGATGACTACGGTACCGCCTCGATTGGACTTCATTTGGCAAGCTCGACGTCGATGCCTGCAGACACCATGGCGTCGCCCGACTTGAGCTTCATTGTGTGAAACTCGCCTACAGTGGTCACGGGAGTATATTAGGATCCTTCCATCTGACCCAGAAGCATTGCAGAACAACTATCCAAGCTAAGGACACTGTTACTCTTATGCGGTTCATCGCTCCTTCTTTTGATTACATGTTCAAATCCGCCGTTGGGTGTAATCACGACGGCTGCTGGCTAAGAACCAAGGTTTTTATTAATCCACAAACCGTCGGTTTCCCATTGATTCGTGCTGCCTGCGTAGAGCACTTTAGAAGGCGTTGTCGCTATCCCCAATCCGTCAATATCACATCCAGCGGGTCCGATGAAACTCCACGTACTACCACCATTTTTGCTCCTGAGTACACCATAGGGTTCGTTGGGACCAGCGTAGATAGTGTTTGAGTCCGTGGGATCAACTACAACTGCATTGATATTATCCCATGCGGTTCCCTGAATAAGTGGAGTCCAACTACCTGCCGCATCCGTGGTTCTATATAGCCCATCATGGGCTCCGGCATACAATACACTGGAATCCTGGGGATCCATAGTTAAAGCGTCAATAGTTGCGAAGCTACCAACTTCGGCCCAGTTATGACCACCATCTACACTCTTCCAAACTTGTTGCGCTTTACTCATGTACATTATATCTGGGTTGTCCGGATTAATGATCAGATTTCCGTCCCAGGGCGACTTCTCCGAAATGCACTCCCATGAACTGCCTCCGTTCGTACTCTTGAAAACTCCGGTATCAGCACCAAGAAAGATGGTATCAGCGTCATCTGGATGGAGTGCCACTGCTATAGCTTCATCCATGCTGAGGAAATCACCCGCTAGCGGACAATATACGTCTCCACTGGCAATAACCGTCCAGGAATCTCCGCCATCCGTTGTCCGCCAGAGCCCGTCAAACTGGTCACAAACGTAAACGATATCTGTATTGCTTGGATCAATGACTATGTCTTCAATCTCATCTGGCCCGGTTGCCAGCAGAGTGATCGTCTCACCACAATCTTCCGTCTTCCAGAGTCCGGAGTTCCAGTCGCCCATGTAGGCTATACAGCTATTGGTTGGGTCTACTTGTATGCAGTCTGGCGAGTGATGGAAGGGATTTAGACTCCACGGGTTGACTACCTCCTGGAAGTCAAGGTTGCTTGCCGCCCCGGTTACGGTCCTGCTTGACGGGTTAAACTCATATCCAGTTTTATAGGGCGTTGCCTCCACGTCTCCACTCAACAGGTGCTTGTGCCAGTAGCCATCAACGTCCGTGAGAACACTCGAGTAGCCGCCGGAGAAGCTGATTTCCACGCCCTGCAAGCCCCCGCCGCCTTCAGCAGTGACCCGCCCCGAAGCCCCGTAAGCTAATGGGTATGGTGGATCAGGATATTCCCATGGATCACTGTACCATCTCATTGGCGCTATCCCGATTAGATCCAACTCGGCAAAGACCCGCGCCGTTACGTACAACTCCAGATCGTACTGCCACTGCCACGGCGAGGTTTCCGCTTCCCCTGATGCCCGAATATTACCGAGCAACTCCACTCCCAGCGATGCTTCTGCAATGCCGGTGATCCCCGGTGTTCCGGAAAACTCAACTCCGCCGAACACCAGGGCTTCGACATGGCCACTAAAAGACGGCTCTCCCGGGTTAGCTCCCTCTCCGTACATTTTACCGATTGTATCCCACTGTGGAGTCCCGCTGCGGTCGTAACTGAGTCCTACATCGTAGCTCCGATCGTAGGTCACAGTCGCTTCAAATGAAGCATCTAATGTTCCACTTGCTCCAACTACCAGCGATATTTCTGGAACTATGGTGACAGGGCCCCAGATCGGTATTGGTGGCCCGGTTATCGTCACGATGGTATACGGCTCCGGTTCCCATACTACGCCCGCCTCCATCGTCAGGGTAGCCTCCATCTCGAGGCCAGGCGAGAATACGAACTCGAACTTCTCGAGCCTCCCGAGGATACCTACCTCGACATACACATCCGCATCGTGAGTAAACAGCAGATAACCCTCAACGGTAACGCCTTCAGCTGGGTTGGTGCTGAACGCGTGTCCTCCCTCCGGGACCTGCAGCACCTCTACACCCGTTGCCCATAAGGCATTGCTCAGGAGGGCCTCGAGGGGAATGGTTTCATTGACCGAGATCACCCCCTCTTCAATCGCGTCCTCCATGGTGGCGGGCTCGATCTCCACCACCGTTCCTCCGTTGGTCAATCCGGGCACCCCATCGAGAAAGCCGTATCCCATGCTGCTTACTCCAGTCACCCGCTCGAGAAGGCCATATTCTGCCCCCGGAACCGGATCCTCGGACACGAGGATGTCGCCTGGTTCTAAGCCCGCTACGAAGGCTGTGGTTTCCCTGAACAGTATTCTGGTCCTGTTTTCAGTCACCTCTTCTATGTTCTCTGCCTCTTCCTCAGTGAGGATCTTAGTCTCCTCGTAATACTTAATCTCATCGCCTGGACTTCCTGAGCATGCAGTTAAAACCAAGCCCAAGATTAGGACACTTATCCAAGTTAAGGACAGTACTGTTCTCATGCGGTTCATCGCTCTTCCTTTTAATTGCGTTCTCGAATTTTGAATCTTATACTTGGATCGTTAGCTAGAACGCCGAGTTACATTCCCTAGATGATTCATGAAGCACAGCTAATAGAACTGGCACAGCTTCATGCACTACATGGCCTACCATCAATCTTGTGTTTTTCTTGTAGCAATAGTCTCAATAGACACTAGTCTTGCTGCGTCTATTATATCAACACCATCAAGGGACAGTCAATGCTTTTTGTGCAGTATCCAAGTCACAATATGGAGCTCAAGAGCAACAAAACGCTAGATTGTTACTCTTCTTCTCTTAGTTTTGACAAGTAGACTGCGCTCGTCTCTTCTATCCTGCCATATTTCACTACTTCGTCGGTTAGTTCTTTATCCCATAGGCATTCCTTAACTGCTCTGGTGAGTGCTACCGCATCAAGTTGTGAAAACCTCCCACGCAGGTTTCCCAATAGCCATCAGCTAGTCCCAGAGCGATAAGAGTGAGGTCAAGTGAGGCAGTGCTGGAGGCCACTGGAAACTCACTTTGGGGAGGGGTCGTGTCCACCTCCTTTTTCAGATTTATTCAGGTGTGCTGAGGAAGGTGTCTCATGACCGTGTGAACGTGGAGTACTGTCACCACGGAATCGGCTCCCCAGAAGCGGCATCTAGAAAAGTGCCTGAATGCTCCAACTCCAAGCTTAGAATCCGGTTGGCTACGCGGTAGGCCGCTATCGCGGCCGGGCTCCCTACCTTGCCAATGCGGCTGGGAAAGACGCCTGGGTGCAAGCTGTACACCGCGATGCCGCGGTCTCTTAAAGAGGGAGCCAACTGCCGAACTATCGCGTTCGATAGTGCCTTTGCCGCGGCATACCCTGGGGAGTCTGCCCCCATGTTGGCCAACGAAGCCGAACTGCTACTTATGTTAACGATGATGCCACCCTTATTCATTAGGGGAAGCATGGCTTGGACCACACATAGAAAGCCCAGAGCATGGACCTCCAACTGCTCTACCACTGCATAAATGGGAGCAGAACAGACGGGCTCTCTGAGGGCAGGGATACCGCAGCAGTACACCAAAAGGTCACATCTATCTAGACGCTCCCTGACTTGCTTGAGCAAGTTCTCAACGCTACTCTGTTGACGCACATCCAGTGTGATAAACATGACTCCAAGGTCGGTCTCGGTCAAGGACGGTAGATACCGGTCGGTTCGATATGTAGCCACTACAAAGTACCCGAACTGGCGTAACACTCGGGCTAGATTCAGGCCGAGGGAACTCTCCCGACTGGCACCGGTAACTACTGCCACCTTCTGGTTGTACATGCTCCTCCTTTCTGGTCTAGCTCGTTTGCTTAACCAGGCTTACTTCTTGTCTCTACTAAAAATCATACCACCCCAGAGAACTCTTAGTCTTCGCTTTTGTTATTCTTGATAAGCCTTTTTTTGTATGTCTTAGCAAAGCGATGATTTTTGCTCGAAAAAGGCCTAATGCATAATTTCCGGCGTTTTTCCGGAGAACTTCAGCTTTATTGTAACAATTTCATTTTTCTGCGCCGAATCTGCAAAAATAGCGGCCAAAAAGTTGAAGAAATGTAGCTTGTAAAGTTGTGCTCAATGGGTAATAATTGAAAAATGCAGCCAGCCAAGGATGCTGAGCACTGAGTACGCGAGTCAGCAATTTTCATGAGTCAATATGTATTGAGGTCAAGGGAGGCAAAAATTGAACGAGGTAGGACAACAGGCATACAAAGAACTCGGCAAACTTACTGAGAAATGGCGCAAAGATTGCGGTTTATCGATGGCTAAACTTGCAGCTTTGATCACGCGTTCCGAAAATGCAATTGGGAAACTAGAAAAGGCAGAAAAGCAAAAGTACACGACAATTGAGGATCTTGTTAATGCTATGCTTGAATGCGTAAAGCTAGGAATTAAGAGCGAAGACAAAGAGAGAGCAAAAGAGCTACTGAAGCAGGTGGAAGACGAGTTGAGCAGTGGAGAGACCAGGAGGAAGCAGCAAATCAAGAATTTGATCGATATCGTGAGTGATCTCGGAGCTGAGATCAAGGGCTTGGCGAAGTTTATCAAATCTCGCGAACTTGTATTCACTCTCACTGAATCAGACACTGAGGACGAACGACGGGCTAAGATACGCCTTTCCGATGCGCTAGAGAGTTACCGTCTAATCATCGGGAGACCAGAACTCAAAACATTCAAAGAGGCTGCGGAACGAGCGATTATGGATTTTGATGCTGGGATGAAAGAACTAAGCTCGGGCACGCAAAAATTCCGTCAGCATTCAAGAACTAGGTTGGATGAAGCATGGGAAAGCATTATTGACGAGGCTAAGGAACCAGGAGATATAGTCTTCGCTACTTCTGTAGTTCCATTAGAATGGTGGAAACAGAATACAGCATACCTGGAAAGAAATTGTGCAGCTATTGCACGTGGCGTTCAGTTGGTCCGGATTTTCATTATGGAGAAAGATGACACCGAGACTATCGCTCTCGGAGATGAAGAGACGGAGAGAATGCTAATTCCCAAGAAACCGTGGCAGGAATTAATGGCGGAACAGGCAAAGATGGGTATACAAGTTAACTGGTTGCTGAATGAAGAGCTTGGCGAACCTCCGAAGGATCTTCTCTGCGCAAGTGTATCTGTAAGGGGAGATTTGCATGCGATTGATAACGAAAACAAGATTATCACCGATATGGAAGTTGCTGGGGAACAAAGCCTGACAAAGGGCAGAGTACAATGGTCGGAGCTGACCAAGAGCACAAATCGTCGCCTGATAGACGACATACGTGACCACATAGACGAATACTATCGGAAGAGTGTGCGATTTGCCTACCTTGATTGGTATCGCGATTTCTATGACGAATCCTATCTTCTAATTGATAACGAGGGAGCCAAGCGAGAAACGGACGCTGAAGTTGAATTAGTTAGAGACCTCCTGCGGCAGCAAATCGGTCGAACTACTTCCAAGGTTACGATTAACCTTTTGGACCTTGGCTGCGGCTATGGTCGTGTGGCAAAGCCACTGGCAGAAGCTGACAAGCAGATTAGTGTATTGGGAATTGATGCATCACCAACCATGATACAGGAGGCGAGGCGAAGGATGCCTTCTAGTTTGCGAGAGCGGCTTCAGTACAAGGAGTTGGATATGATAGATCTCGAGAAATACATAAGACAACGCAAAATGGAGGAGAGCTTCAATGCGGTAATTTGTATGTATAGTTCCTTCGGGTACATGTCCGATAAAAATAATTTCAACGTTCTTCAGTCAATTGCCATGTCACTAGAACCAGGGGGGCTGTTTTTACTTGACCTAGATGAAAAGGATTGCTTCATTAGAAATCAAGGAGGACCAAAATTGTACACCGAAGGCACTCAAGGAGAGGTTGTCTGGAAGACATTTCGATACGACAAGTACGATGACAAGACGAAGAGACGCAAAACGCAGTACGTGGTGGAAGACAACAGCCGCATCAAACCAAAGCCTTTGTTTCTTACACGCCTATACGATGTGGACGAGTTGAGGCTCCTTTTGGAAAGCGCTGGACTGGAAATGGAACACTGCTGGGGATCTTTCTCAATGGGCACATACATACCTGGCCAGTCGGAACGGATGGTTATCCTTGCCCGCAGAACTTGAGTTAATGTTTGTTTTAACGCAGATGATGGTCTTTGAATGGGCATGTACCATGCATGATTTGCGAGCTTATGACCCCCCGCAGCTATATAGCCAAGAAGAGGATGACTATGAAAGAATCTGATAGAATTGCCTATTTGGATTGGGGTTCGCTTGGGCGTTCACACAAGGTAGTTGTTAAGGCGCAGGTTGACTGGATAAAACTCAGAAACCGTATTGGGCCAGCGGGAGGACTTATAAGGAAGGCTATTGACGGAGGCTTGGCTCTTATGCCGGAACTGAAGAAGGATTACCCCGGCTTGGCTAATTGGTTGGGCATTGAACACCTCCGCGAAAAGGTAGCGCGGGTCCTGGGTTGCGGCAGGGACGAAGTACTGTTCACGAAGAATACAACAGATGCTATTAGGATGGTTTTGTCATCTCTACGACTTACGAGTGAAGATGAAATATTGACCAGCGACCTCGAGCACGACTCCACACTCTATAATTGTGCTTGGGCTTGCTCACAGTGGAAAACCAGAATAGAGCAAGTAACTCTATCCGACATAGTAGGTACTAGCGATTTTGGATCCGAAGCTACGAGGAGAGTAGAAAAGAAAATCAATAAGCGTACTAGAATTGTGATTCTGAGCCATATTGCATACGGTAGTGGAGTTGTGCTTCCCGTGGGTACTATTGCTCAAGCTTGTCGGGCTAGGAATCCTTCGACCCTCATTTTGGTTGATGGAGCACACTCGCTAGGACTTGTGCCCTTATCCATGAATGACCTAAGGTGTGATTTCTTCGCTTCGAGCGGCACTAAGTGGCTACTTGCACCTGAAGGCACAGGAATACTCTATGTTAGGAAACAACTTTTGCGAGAGGCAAATCGGCAATTCCCCGTCTGGCCATTCACGGCTTATCAGATCAGTGATGCAAACTATGCAATGTTTCAAGAACAACTGGGCACAATAGAAAGCGCTTTTTTCAACGCGTGTGGAGAGCCTAGGTCTCTGGAGCTGGGAACAGCAAATCTCGCCTCGCTAATAGGACTGGATTCTGCGTTGAATGAATACATAAGTATCGGGCCGCTAACGGTTGTAGAACGCATCGCGAAATTATCGGAACTTGCAAAAACGCTCTTGCAAAATATCAATGGTGTTGAGCTAATGTTCATGGCAAACCGTGCGGTAGCGCCGGGAATTGTGTGCTTTAAGATTGCAGAACTCGTCTCATATAAGGATCTTTGTCGTGTTGTTAGCATCTTAGAGCGAGAACACGGAGTCATCTGTCGGGCAATACCCAAGCCACCTTGTATTCGTCTTTCTATTCATTACTGCAACACACAGACAGATGTGAAGCAAATGGCGAGGGCAGTCAAGGAGGTTGCTCTTCGATGAACTGCCAATCGACTCGCGCGTTGATATCTACATCGGAGATGGTAGGACACTATGTAAATTTGGCATCTAACGACATTATTATCCAGCATCAGAGGTGTTCGCCGTTGGACCGTTTGAATTTATGTAGGCGCTATTATAATAGAGTTGGCTAGGTAACAAAGCGCTAGAAAGTGACTATGCAGAACTGCACGAATTGGACAAAGTTATTATTAAGTCATGTTGATTTGTTGTAAACAGACAGCAGTTGTTATAATAGAAGCGGCACAAACGAGCAAAGTCACCATGAAATAATCAGGACGGGCTAAATATGGCAGTAAATTTTGAATCCCAAAATATAGATATGAAATTGTGGCTCCTGATGCACCGAGTCCGCGACGCACTTGTTCTGTGCGAGGATTCAGTACTTAGGGAATACGGGCTTAATATGGAAAAGTTCGCAGTGATTGCGGCTGTGAAATCCCGCGGTGGTTCTTTAAGGCCAACTGACCTAGCCTTTATTCTAGAACGTAGCCCAAACAGCGTCAGTATGCTGGTCGACCGCATGGTCAAAGCTGGTCTGGTCAGGAGGACAAGAGACAAGAAAGACCGCAGAGTAGTACGTGTGTCTTTGACCAACAAGGGGGAGAACGCCCTTAAACCGGCAACTCCGGCGGGCTGGGAGTTTATCCAGAAAATCCTGTCACCGCTATCATACAAGGACAAGCATACCGTTGCCAGTCTGCTTGAGATAGTAAAATGTGAGTTCCTTGGGTACCTAAATCCCGAAGTGGATATGGCGGAAATCATTAAAAACAGTGTCACAAACCAGCCTGATTTATATGAACGGATGGTCAAGAACATTTTTCCCTCCGGCTCTGAAGCCAAACGTCAGGGTGGCAAGAAGGGAAGAACCATATGATGAAGACAGTTAACCTTTCTTATACTAGCTGGTGTAGAGAAGCTCTTCAGGGTCCACAATAATCCCGCTAGGACGAAACACGCTCCTCGTTTCAACCCACAGGTAAAATATCGTAGCCACCGCAAAAGACCGTCTATGTTTTGATTAGTGCACCAAAGTCAGTTGGGGCAACGGTAATCAGGCATATCACACAAAACGTCAGAATGTTCAATCAGAGACGGACGTTGGGCTGACTGGAAGATGAGATGCCTCTTGTCGTTTAGCTGCAAGGAACACATGATATAATCCGTTCAGTATGAACATTCTATTCGTAGACGACACTGAACAGTCGAATTATGTGGGAATTGGTGGTGTGATTTTCCAGGATGATTATCTCAGAGACCTGTTTAGTTCATTTAAGCAGAAAAAGGCAAAGCACGGTATTCCCCCCGAGGAGGAAATCAAATGGTCTCCGCCCAGTAACAGTTGGATAGCGAAGAACCTTCGTGGTGAGAATAGGATTCCAGTCTACTCTGATATTTTGAGTTTGGTGAGCTCGTTTAGGGGCAAAATAATAGTCGCTGTGATATGTAGGGATTCATCACAGCAAAGCCCAAAAGAAGCGAAGTGGAAATGTATAGAATTTGTAACGGAAAGATTCCAATTCTATCTTCAGAATCACGAGGATAATAAAGGTCTTATCATAGCGGATTTTCCCGCGAGCGGGACAGAAGATAAGAAACTGCTGGAGGATTACTATCGGTTTAAAGAAGAGGGAACAAAATACGTAAAACCATGGAATATAGTTATGAACCTATTGACAACAGAATCTTGTTTAAACCCATGTCTTCAACTTGCTGACTTGGTTGTAGGCATTACTACAAAAATGTGTACACCACGAAGGAAGTATGCTCCTGAATATTGGGATGTAGTTAGACACAATTTTCACCGCAATCAGAATGGCAAAGTCATGGGTTGTGGATTAAAAGTCTTTCCCAATGAAATCATTAGGAATATACACGCGACACTATTTCCTGAAGAAGTTGAAGAGTCTAAAAGGTCTGAGGAGAGTTACCTAGAATATGTAGAGAGAATGAGGCATCTTTATGGTGTTATCATGGATGAAGATGAGTTAAATATGCACTTCCCCCACCCTTATTAGATAAGGCTAGTGTTACACAAACAGCCAGATTGTGTCTTCAGGATCTACCTGTCGGTTTGCGCTTTGATTTGCGCCTCAGTTTCCGCTCCGTTCCGCCTCGTTACCACTCTGCACGCTCCGGTCCTTGCAGCAGTGCGGCACCGAGCAAGGCACGTCCACGGTAACCGAGCGACCGAGCGAGCGAGCAAGGAGCAGGTCAATTTGAGAGAAATGCTTCGCAGACAATTCTGTAGTCTCTGCTCTGCACGCACCGCTCCCCGCTCTGCACGCTCCGGTCCCTACAGCAGTATGGCACGGAGCAAGGCACCTCCCAATCAATGGAGCGGCGGAGCGGGGGGAGCAAGGAGCAGGTCAACTTGAGGGAAATGCTTCGCAGCCAACAAAACGATGGAATGTGTCCAGTTAAGGTCACCTGTTTTCAATCCATCCACAAGGTCCTGATAAATTGTGTGGGTAAATCTCTTATCATCCATTGCGACCACCTTAATCATGGTGCACAATGCAGCCTGTATGTAGCCAGGTGTAGCGGGAAGCCCGCTCGTCCCACTCCGTCACGCGACAGCAAAGAGCATAAGACCATAAGGCAATGATAAGCTACATGAGGGAACACAAGTGGGTGGACGGAGAGCGTCGGTAGCCCAAAGCTTTATGGTAAGGCGGGCAGAGGTTTTCTATTCAAGGAACAGGTAAACGACCAGATTTAAGGACCGATTTCTTGTTCGTGCTTGAATGTGGGAGTCGATGCGCTATCCTCTCCCAGAAGCCATGCTACCGTCACATTCAGTGCCTTAGAAAGCACCATCACCTCTGCATCTGACACTGGTCTGAGGCCTTGCTCAATTTTGGACACGCCAGACTGCTCAATCCCCAAGCCTGACACTTGCAAACGGGCCGCAAGCTCCCCTTGGGTGAGTGGCGGTTGCGAGAGTTTCCTGGCTAAGCGAACCTTGGGACCTACAATATTTCTGGCCATCCTATGACAATTGTAAGCAGAAGTCCCTGCTAAAATATTCCCATTGAGCATATTTTGTGGTAGAATACTTTTTGACGGGGCAAGCAGTTTACCCTAGCTATTGCTGCTTCCTACCCGGCTGTAGTAAATCCGAGGAGGAGGTAAATGAATATCGAAATCAATATGTATTATCTGAGCCTTGATGTATTCTTGGAAAAGAGCATCACTTTTCGTAATCCCTATGCAGCAGTCAATATTCCACAATAACGTGAAGAACTTAGTGTCCAGATTTTGGTGACCTGACTGAGATTAACAGAAACTAAGATGGAGGGATGAACATGAACAAAAAACAAAAAGTCAAAGAGGCTAAAGAATTGTTTTTTCTTATGAAACTTGGCTTAGTGGTACTGATTGTGTTTGGCGTATTTCTCCTAATACTATCAGCCTGGGCTTGGGGCTTAGTGACAGCAGCAAAAGAAGTGCCTGATGGCCTTGTTTGGGAAGCAGATGTTGTCCCCCTTACTGGGACAGTTTTTGGTTGTGTCGTCCTTATTATTGGCGCATGTTTGTTGTACCCTCTTGGTAAGATTCGCAAAGCCTTGCGGGACATGAATCATGACGAAGCCGATGCATAGCTTCAAGAACATGCTAAAACTCATGCTGTTGACCATGATGCGATATAATTGACTGGCTGACTATTAGGTCACAAAATGGCTTTTTGTTACCTACACGGGCCATGTGATACACTGTGTTGAGGAGGTCGGATAAGGTACGGTGAACAGAAACGTCCAAAGCTTCCTCGTAGGAGGCGTTATCGTGCTTTTGTTCATCTTTGTATTCCCTATATTTTTGTCGCCAACCTCCGATGACTACTTCCGTACGATTAGTTTTCTTATCCCAATTGCTATCATCCTGTTCATAGCTCCAACTGCATTGCACACTTTGAATAAATGGGATATCCATTTTGATTTCAGTCGTCATAATGACGCTATTAGACCAACGATTGCGAACCTTGGCATAACTCCTTTTAATTTCAATAGAATTACTTTTGCCTCTACGAAGAAGTATCTAGTCTGGGGGAAGAGAGAACACTATCCTGCAGACGGCATATTTGACAATGATGTTGAATATCACGGAGCTGATATATCAAGTGGAGTACTTCACGAACATGTAGGGTGTACCGTTCGGCAAGGAATGCCCGTTACCGTCTGGATTCGAAGCCCAAAGCTTACAGAATACTTAGGGCACTTCAATAATAAGAATAGAATACATCTTTGCCTTTATTACTGCGGGACTAAGCAAGTAGTCTATTCTCAACCAATCTCTCGCACTCTTATCGACAACTTGAGCCGCCCTCAGCAGGATAAGTAAATTCATTCTCTACGGGAAGGGGGATATATGTCATTGTCTTCTCAGACACAGCAAAATTTAGTCGAGCTGGTTCGATTGCTCACAGAAAATAAGGGTAGGAGCGAGAGGGAGGCTTGGCAGCTTCCCTTCAAATGGGGTGTCATTCCTGAGGATATCGAGTACGACAAACCAGAAGGTGAGTCCCTTATAATAAGTGGGCAGGAATATATCCAGTACGATAAGTGTGTAAAATCACTTGGAGCTGAAAGCTCACTTGAGTATTTGTCTAAGCGAGAGATTGATAAAGAACTGTGGCACTTCGTCTGCGAGGCCTTTTTTGAATCCTATCTGTTAAAAGACAAGGCTTCAATAAAGAGGAAGGTCAATCTATTTCAAGAGCGTCTTAGCAAACCAATAGAGCAATACGAGGTATTGATACCCATAGAAAATGGCCTCAGGCTTGGTGGGCATAATTTTGAGATAGCAGGGATTAAGCTATTTGAAATGAGTGAGAATGATGCACTCAATTGGAGTATTACTAAAGATAAGCCGCTATATAGCAATTTTTACGATGCGGTAGTTAATAAAGCTGTCGCTCTGCTATATGAGAAAGGTTGTGACCCTTGGAAAGCAGCTGATAGAGCGAGAGAAAGGCTTACCACCGCTCTGAATATATTACGTGTTGCCTTACTCATAGACCACGAGTCGCGCGTAATAGGTTGGAAGATACATGATGAACAAATGCTCTTTAAGCAAGGGGAACACATTGGTGTTAAGAAACTGGGAGGCACAGATTTACTACTACCAGGTTGGAGGCTTGGATTTCGAAGCATTGAATTTATGGTAAACGACATTATTTCTAAGCAGATAGTCGAATCCACTGGACTCATCGATTGTTTGTTCAAGGAAAACGGAGTGCATGGTCGTATTCGTGACAGACTTGTAAGGGCTATGGAGTGGATTGGTGATAGCGTAACTAGGGAAGCACTCGATATTAAGGTGGTTGATATATGCACAGCACTGGAGACGCTGTTGACGACAAAAGACGACAAGCGAAAGGCAGAGGCTATTGCATTACGAATGATGCTACTCTACGCGTTATCTAATAAGCCTTTCTTCAACCCTGTGCAAGTCCTAGAACTCTATAAAAAGAGGTCAGACATAGTCCACGGTTCTGACAAAGAAATCTGCACTGATACCGAATATTCAACTGGTAGACGGATAGCTGTAGACGTGTTCCAAACGACTCTGATTTACATTGAGAAAAATTGTATTACGCAATATGTGGATTTTATTAGAAGTCTACAGGCCGATGAAGCACTAGTTTGGAAAGCTGTGGATTTTTGGAAGCCATACCCCAAATATAAAAAAGATATAGAAGAAGCCGCTAAACAATTGATAGGAGCGCCGGCGCCTCAATTATTATAGCTACATTCTACACTACATGCACAAGGGTTCATAGGGTAACAAAGTGACGATTTGTGACATGGCTTCGGCAGGATAAGCCATCAATTTAGCACAGAAAGAAATGGGTTCTTAAATGAGTGCCTCACTACAAACTATGCGCGGTATTTCTTCAATCTCAGTGAAAATATCCTTCTGTTCAAAGCGCTCGTGTAAGTTATGTTCATAGTAAATCTCGGCGAGACTTCTAAGCAGGTTGTTTCCAACCACGCCGTTCCGTCTAAGGAAATTCAGCTTCTTATTTACCGCCGGCGATGGACTCATTCGGAATGCTGTCTCCAAAATGTTAATCCTAGCTTTAGTCTCATCGTCACTTTGCTTATAAAGAACACTGAGTTCGCGCAGAACGTATCGCTGTGGTTGTGTCAAAGATATGGTCTGAACTCGCTCTGCTCGCCTGTGTTTTACGTCTTCCTCAAAAACACGCTTGACTTTCATTATGTCACGGTTGTAACCAGGCGGAAGTTTTGCGACTGGTTCGAGTGCGGAACATTTTATGGCACTCACGGCTTTCGCCACATCTCGGGAGGCTATATTCCCATCGTTGTCAGCGAGAAAAAGTTGGTAAAAGCGTCCGGCCTCGCAGAAAACGTATCGTCCCTTGAAATCAGCTTCTTTCGAAGACCGGATACCGTCCCTTAGCTCTGATATTCTCTGAAATTCCTGGGGGTTTTCACTTCTTAGATGCCTGAGCATTTCTTCGGCTTCGTTTAAGTCCACAAGGTCTTTTACATCCTCTTCAAATAGCGATAGTTGCCCCCCTCTACTTTCATAGATTGCGTACATAGCTTGCTGGTTCAGCTGCTCACTTGGGTCAAGGATAGCCGCATCCTCTCCAATAGTGTCGTGTATTTCTTGAATACGGTTTTCCAGCACCTGGGTAATGCCCAAGCCTTTATCAAGCTCAGTCTCAGGCAAAAAGTTAAACGCCCACACTACGTCATTTTCGGACCCTATCCTGTCGATGCGACCGACCCGTTGTATTAGTTTGACAGGGTTCCAGTGTAAATCGTAGTTAACGACCTTGTCACCATCCTGCAAGTTAAGTCCTTCAGATAGAACATCAGTAGACACGAGTATGCGAACCTCGCTCTCACCTTTTGGAAACTTGAATTGTGGGTTGGCCTTGGGAGCGAATCGGCCTGCCATTCTAGACTTACTCTTATCAGTGCCATAAATCACATCTATGTCTGGCTCTTTATTACCGGGGTTCAGGTTTTCATATAGATATTTTGCCGTGTCTGCATATTGGGTGAAAATTAGGCATTTCCCTTTGTTTAACGGCTCCTGCTTCATCCTAGAAAATAACTTCTGTAGCTTGTCGTCATTGCTGGGAGTAATTGGTTCCACTAACTGGAGAACGTGCTCAAGTAATTTCTTGTCCGCTTCTATGTGGTCGCGTAGCCTTGTCTCGTCGAAATCCTTTATATCGTACTGTCCAGACATCTCCCGCAGTTGATCCATTAAGTCACTCTCTTCGTATCGGTCACATTCGTAAAGGAGTTGCTGGGCATCATCACCTGCTGGCACAATGCCCGCATCTAAGGATTTGAGAAAGGCCTTATGTATGAGAATAAGACGCCTTATCGTTTCTCTGAATGCGTAGACGCTAGATTCGAATCTTTTGAAAAGAAGTACCCTGATAATTCCTCTAAGATTGATGCCTGCACGCTTGAGCTCATTGTATGGCTTCTTTGTTCGTTTCTCTGCACGTACATAGTTGTAAAGTCCGTAACGAGCATATGTTAGTTCTTGTCCTAGCTTTGGCTGGTAATGTGTCCCCCGGGGCCGACCCAAGTACGTCCTAATTTGCTGGTAAAGACCATCATATGTTGCATCTATGCTATATCTAAGCGGCACCAATTCCCGTCTAGGGAAAAACTGGTGTTTCCCGCCCACCATGATGTATGCTCGCTTGGTGCCGTCGAAATATTGTCTGCACTCTGTATCCGACAACTCACGTAAAGGCTGGTGGATGTCTTCGGCATATCCATACCAGCGAAGAACATGCCTACGGGTTCTCCTTATGAGCACGTGAACCAACAGATCCTGCAATCTTCTTTCTTCATTGTCTATCAATTTAAAATACTTCTTCAGGTCTGGAGGGTCTATGGGCAGGTCGGTCTTATCTTCTTGGTGAAATAGCTTGATCTGGTTGTAAATGTCCCAGGCTGATTTATTCCTCGGGGTAGCAGTCAAGAAGCAACATTTTCGTCCTGTTGAGAGAAATGTATGAAGCGCTTCGTAACGTTGCGTGGTATGGTGGCGAAAGTTATGACTTTCGTCTACCAACACCATGTTGCGATCCCGGTACTTCACATCTTGAAGAAGGCCGTTCACACCTGCTTCGTCCGTTTCTTTCAGGAGGCTCATAGACAATACTCGGGCGTTAAGGTCGTAGACTTCGTTGTAACCTTCCCACATGTCCTCAAGGGGCTTGGGGCAGATTATGAGAGGGCGTGCATGCTCTGTTCTCTCAAAATGCTTCACTATGGCTGCTCCAATGTAGCTCTTGCCTAATCCAACCACGTCCGCGACAAAACAGCCACCATAGTCTCTTATCTTTTGGATCGCTTGGTAGACTGCGACCTTCTGGAAGTCAGCGAGGTTCCTCGTTATTTCATCATCCCAAAGGATTTCCGCTCCCTTTTCCTCTTCGAGCCGGTCTTTCACCAATGTGTAAAGAGTCTTCATATAGATATCATAGGGTTTCACCAAACGGGCTGCCCAGGACTGGTTTAGTTCATTCATTAAGTGAGCTTCAAAATCCTGAGCTTCATCCCATAGCTCATCGAACCATCTTGTTAATTCGGCGTGATTTCCATCTCCCTCGATTTTTACATTTAGTTCACTATTGTCTGAAATGCCAGCGAGGGTCAGGTTCGAAGAGCCAACGATGGCCGAACCCTTGTTTGGTGGGGGCACGGGCTTACCCTTGTCATCGTAAAGGTTTTTGTAGTCAAAGATGTATGCTTTAGCGTGTAGGCGTCCCTTGGTGTATACCTTAACCTTGAGCCGCTTCTCTTCTATCATGTTAACTAAGGTCTTCACCAGACTTTCCCCTTCATCAGTCTGGTCCATAAGAGCAATAGCTTCCTGTAGATTCTCGGCTGTCTCGCCAGCCCGTCGCCTTTGGTCTGCCTTCTTGCTTAGCCTGATATCTTCCAAGGCTTGGTCAACTAAATCGAGGCGCTTATACCCTTCACTAATTTGCTCAAGAGTTTGTCTATTAGTCGTGTTGCCTATGAGAAGTTTGAGCTCTACTACTCCCTTAAGATTATTCTGAATAGGCTCAAAGCCGGACAAAAAGAAGTAGCCCACAGCGAACTTGGCCCGCTCCGAAGAAGGGAGAACGCGGTTTATGTGGTCAACCAGTTTCTCGTTCCGGTTATCTATGATGTCATGCGTCGGCATTTCTCACTCCTGTAGCCAGCCGTCTTCCAACCAGTCGTGCAAGCTCATCTTCATCTCCAACTAGATATATCTTGCTTCCGCAGTTCAATCGCTATTCAAAGGGTAAATCATCGTCAGAAAGGGCTTGTTCCTGGGATTGTGAAAAGTCAGTCGCCCTCAGATTTCCCAGCCTTTGCTTCAAGTCTTCAAACTTTGCCCATCCTGTATCCTCTTTGTTTAACTTCAGTATCTCAGCAACATGTCTTGCTACAAGAGGCTTGGAATCGCCAATTGTCTGCTTTGCTTCTTTTTCTAACTGCTCGTAAGGTGGAAATGAATTTCTCATGGTTTGTTCGAAATCTCGGCCAAAGATGCAATAGTTATCATCAATGTACCAATCGTCAAGACTAATTATATTTTCAACTTCTGACTCTTCAGAAATTCCAATAGTTGCCAACGCATCTTTCCTCTTTTTCTCATCATCGTCTTCCTTTGTATCATTGTCGAAGGTCAGGAAGGTTGGGATGCCATAAGCGGTGAAAAATCGCCACCATTTAGCCAGATTGCCCTTTCCCATTACAGGGATAACAGCAATGCCTTCTTTGGCTACGTCCAAACCAACTTTTGTTAGATAAACTGGCAGGGTTAAGGATTCTGTTGGCCCTTCTACAAGAACTATCTTCTTGGCAAATAGCCCATTAAGGATCTCCTGTGTTGTACTGGCAGCGTAAAAAGGCAATACAGTCTTAGAGTTCGTCCGATTTGGGTCAGCACCATGTTGGATGCAATACTTGGCTAATTCATCGGCAGACAACTGCTTTACAGTTGTTGCTCCGTCACTCTTGCGTACCAAAACTATTCCTTCTTGGCTGAGAAGGTCAACAAATGCAGGACTGTGTGTGGTTAAAACAATTTGGAGTCCGTCATTTGCCATTTGTGTAACTTTTCTCGCCAGCCACTGCTGTGCCAGAGGATGTAAGTGCGCCTCAGGCTCTTCAATAACCAGAATTATTCCCCCGTAAAAAGCCTTGGCATACGCCTGGGCAAATGCCAGAGCAAGAAGTTGCTCTTGACCTGTTCCTAGTTCCTCAAATGTTCTGGTTTGTCCTCCTTCTTCGGGTAAAAGTCGGAGAGAGTGGAAATAGTTGCTCGGGTCATAAGCAGAGAAATCTATCTGTAAGCCATAAGACATACCTCTAAACATATCTTGAAATTGAGATGATAGTTCGGATTGGAAGTTGGCAAATTCAGAAACTTCCTTAAATATTTCCTTGACGCATTCAAACTCCTGCTTGAGGCGATTAACTCTATCCTCGTCTTGTGTGAGATGGTCATGAAATTTATGCATGAGCTTTGATAAAAATGTCCACTTGGTTGAATAACTGAGTTGATAGGATAATCGACGATCAGCACCGACAAGAGCACAAACGCATTTATCCCTTATATCGCTTGAAATACGGAACTCGCTAGTATCTGTAATTACATGGAATTTACATTTTTCATCAGGAGGTGCGCTCTGATCGTAGGACCATCGAAAACAGTTAATTGGGTTGTTGTATTTATCAGTAATTCCATCCATGTTTGTGCATATCTCAATCGGTCCGCTTGAAGGAGTTCTATCCCAGAATTCATGATCATCTGGCTCTCGATTTCCTGGCCACCATTCTCCAAGAATAAGATCCAGAGCACGGACTATGTTTGACTTGCCGGTATTGTTTTCGCCGACTAGTACAATCGGTGTATTTTCTGGAAACCGAATTGGGATTTTGTCTCTTATCGACCGATACCCTTTGATTGTAAGTTCCGTTACTCTCGCCATGCTATACACTTCCCGCTTTCTTGAGCCGCGCTTCCACCAGATTGATTACCGCCTCGTAAACAGCGTCTCGCTCTCCTTGGGTAAGACTAAGAGTGTCAAATACTACGTCGTCGAGTTGTGTCCGTTCTGGACGTGGTTGGAAATTTATTCGTCCACTGGCCTCATCGACCCTCAATCCGTACTCCTCCTTCACGGGAAGCACGGGAGAATTCTTCAATTTGTTGAACGCGGCTTTCAAATCCTTATCCAATATCACAGGGATTCTCAGCGACAGGAAGTCTGCCATGAAGAAATCAAGCACTCCTAATCCCAAACTTCTATTACCTAGCGTTTCGATGATTAAGGCGACAAGCGTTGTGTTCAAATATGCAACAAGGGCTACTTCGTCCAGCTTTGGATGTAGCCTGTAGAATCTCAAGGATAAATAGTTGAGGGGATTGTAGTACATTGCGTATGAGTCGTTAAAGCTTCTAGGCACCAGAATCTTGGCGCTACTCAACATTTGTCTGGTAGGTCGATACCAAGGATGCTGAGTCTTAGTGACAGACCTTTTGTTGTATCCTTGTTTCTCTCCCCATTTTATGTATTCTTTCACCTTATTTGAAGGCTGTTCTTTGATGACCAAGCAGTACGCATCATGACCACTAATTTCTATACGTTTATCGGTTTTCGTATAGTCCTTTAATAGAGGAATCAGATATTCCTGCTCAATTTCTCCAGTAAATGGAGCGTTGTTCTGCAGGGTGACATTATCGTTGTAAACTCGAAGACACCCGCTTGAAGATTTAACCGCATTATCGATAATAAAGAATCCATCTGCACCGCCAGTATTCAAATACCTTTCACCATCAAAAAGATCCGCTAGGCTTCTTGAGTAATTTGCGCCCTTCTCCAGAATTGTCCAATATATATCCGGCGCTCTCAGGTATTTGCCGCCCCACTTGTTGCCAATGTAGCGGGCGGTTTTGATCAAGGGACCGGCAACTTTACCAGTTTTCTCCTCTTCCTCCGGTATCTCGCAGCCATCTTCCAGGAGTTTGCCCTGCTGAATGGGAAAGATACGGTATTCCTTAGTTGCCTTACGCTCGGTTGCTTCCTCAATCTCGTCAAAGATCACCGGTGAGAGGATATGCTCAAATGGCACGCGGAACATGACAAAACGCGCTGTATTATCTAACTCCCATTCTCGGCGGTCATCCGGTGAGGAAAAGAGCACGATGATAGAGTTCACATCGGCATTGGCAAAGGTGCGCCGTACCTGGTTATCCAGAACCAGCTTGACATGGCTGTGCTTGAGAAGGAACTCCTGAAGGTCAGCCCCATAGCCAACGTCCAGCCAGGAGTTAGAAGTGATGAAGCAGAATGAGCCTTTGCTATTCAGTAGCGAAAGCCCGTGGAGGTAAAAGTAGATATACAGGTCACTCTTGGCATTAATTCTGTGCGCTGCGGTATTAGTACCGGCTTTGTAGCCAAAGAAGCGTGGAAATACCTGGTACACCGAACGTGCCAGCTTGTCTTTATAGACCCTCTTGTTTTCCGCTGTCACCTTGTCACGAGGAATCCGTGGGTCAGCAATCGCTTCCTGCCGGACATACGGCGGATTGCCAATAACAATATCAAAGCCTTCCTTCTCACTCTCGAAGATTTCCACGAAGGCAATATCCCAGACAAAGGGCACCTCTTTGGAAGCACTGAGCGCTTTTCGTGATGCCTCAGTCTGCGCCAGTTCAGCGGTGAGAGCTTCAATTTCCTGGCGGTATTTGCTCGCCTCCAAGTCCATCTGGTGGGAGCGCGAAGTCACTGTTCCATCCAGCCGTATCTGGCTCTCCTGAGGGCCTTCCAGCCTTCGCTGCAAAGCCTTGATACGCTCCTGTATTCTGTGCTGACGGGCATCCAGAATATCCGAAAATAGCCGCCTTTCCTCATTCTTCAAAGCATCCACTGAATGGAACTTGCACGTTGTGTCGTTATTGTAGAACTTGAGCTTCTCATTCTTCAGGGTCGTGATTCGGGCTTTTAACGGCGGTGGGACTTCCTGTGAGGCGGCGATATGCCCCAGGTTAATGCCGCCCACTTCCTGCACCAGACTGTCTCCACAGCGGACTTTGAAAGAGAAGTAGGGTAGCAGGGGCTCCCGCCGGACATGAAGCTCTTCGCGGGTGAATTCAGCATCAATAATCAGCGCCAGCCAGAGGCGTAGCTCGGCAACATGGCAAGCCCACTCCATTACATCCACACCGTACAGAGATTGACCGATAATCCGTTTCTTACGTTCATAAGGTGCTTCGGCTATGCCAAGCTGACGGTTAGCCCTTTCCTGGATATCATCCAGTATATTGAGCATGCCGACCAGGAAAGAGCCAGAACCGCAGGCGGGATCCAAGACTGTAATATCGTGGAGGCGTTCGTTAAGAGTTGGCCAGAGACCAGTGCTGGCAACCGCCCGGTCAGCATCTGCTTTCTCATCCGGCTCCAGGGCGAAGATAAGTTGATAAAGCAGCTCTTTTCTTTCATCCCCTAAATGGTTAGCCAGATGGTCTACCAGCGATAGTCGGCACATCAGCTCAATCTCCGTTCTGGGGGTATAGAAGATGCCCGCTTCGCCGCGGGCATCTTCATCATCCTGAATATTGACCAGGCTTTCATAGACTTTACCTATCATCTCCGGGTCAACGGCCACTTCCTTGTCCAGCGGGCTGTCTTCAGCGATAGTGAAATTGTAGCGCTCCAGAAACTTCATAATCTGCTCGAAGCGCCGGTCGGAGATAGCAGCCTTATGTTCCTGGTCGAGATTATTTTCGGTGAAGAGACCGCCGTTGAGATAAGGTGCCAGGGAAAGAGCCTCCCTGATTTCAGCAGGGAAATAGTTGTGACCACCGTGGAATTTGTTGTTAAAGGCTTCAAAGAAAAGCACTCTCAGCCAGTTGTCTACGAATGAATTCTGGCTCTGCCCGGAGCGATGATAACCCCTCCAGAAGTTGAGGAGAAAGTCGCAATCGTTTCCCAGCCAGCCTTTGCGCTGGATGAAGTAGATAAACATGCAGCGGTTGAGGAATTGCAGTGAATAATCATGCGCCCATGTCCGGTCATTGGTTTGCTTGCACAAATCATCTTCAAGAATCCTGAAGATAGCCTTGTATTCGTCAAAGAACTGCTTGGTAACCGCTTCAACATCAAAGGCTCCGTCATGATTTGTCTGGATATCAAGAGGGTATATGCCAGTTAGGTCGGGGCGTATTCTCTCTAAATCGAGTAACGACAGACGCTCGGTTGCAGTACGCAGCCGCTCACCGGGTCCGACTGTAATGCGTCTAAACAAGCGACGCTTCTTGATATCCTCATCATACTTGATATTGACGAAATGCCATTGTTGCTGCTGCCTGTCTGAAAACAGGCAAAGAAGATAGGGGCATTGTTTAAGAAGCTTGTTGACTACAGGTCTTTCATCCCCAAGAAGCAACCTATCAGAGCCTAGACGAGCATAGATAATCTTGAATTCATCGTGGCAGGCAATGATTTGAGGGTCTTCGGCAAGAGTATTGGTAATGGCTTCACCCCATCCCTGCCGGCTTATTGGGTCATGGGCGGGGTCATAATTCAGTTCAGCGAGGAGTTCCCGAGCCTTAGCGAGGCTCCGTAATTGCTCCAGGATATTATGCACTCTAGTTTCGGTATCCTTCGCCACTACTAACTCCAGATTACTATACGCCTATAGACAGCCTACTTATTGACAAGCTCATAATGCCAGCCGTGGTCGTCGTGCACAGAACGAATCTTGTAACCACGTCGCTTGAGTTCAGTTATAATGCGCTGAACTGTAGGCCGCGATACCCCCAAAGCCAGCGCAAGCTGACGCGCATTCATCGTCGTTTTTGAGATCAGCTCTATAGCTCGGTCAAATCTTTGCTGAATCTGGTTAGTACGCTCGAAAGGCATTGGTCTGAATCCTTGCTTTTGTTTCAGTATAAGGCAGAGAATGAGCAATGTCAATCGCTTTTTGAGACACTGTATAACAATGAGGTGTTATCACCTGAGTCCCACTGAACAATTCTGACCTTTGTTCAATTATAGATACCCATATGATGGGTATTGACTGTGCCCGCTACTCGGCTTACCATATATATCGTTAAGCGTTGATGAAAACAAAATTTCTGATTTGCTGCATTCTTCTTGTGAGCTTACTAGGCTTGTCGTGTGCACCAGAGGCTAGATTGGAGATTTCCGTAACTGAACTAGATAACGGAGTTATGATTGAGAATGTGGGTAATGTTGATTGCACCGTTTTCCTTACTTCGCCCGAGGGTGAACAGCGGTTTGAATTGAATGTCGGCGAAAATGTAACGGTTACTGATATATCGCAGCCAATTGAGGTTGCAGCGGTCGGCCTATAGGACCAGCTAAGCTAGGCGGTATAGAACGTGGACAGGGGGATAAGTAACTACGAAACACTTGCCAGTGTCATCTTCGGTGTGCCGGTCAGGGCAACTGACATTCATAAGCTGAAGGAAACAGCAGATACTCTCATAGACCGATTGCCGGTCGGGCAATCGAAGTTTCACTCTCGCAACCGTGCCGTGTTGCGTGCCCGGTTTGGCTTAGACGATGAACCCAGAAGCCTCGCCGAGATTGGAAATGAACTGGGGCTATCAATGGAGAGAGTTAGACAGATAGAGGCGAAGGCCTTACGAATGCTAAGACATCCGTCAAGAAGTGAGCAGCTATCTAAGTTGATTATGAGAAGGCAATCGAACTAGGTAAACGACACAACAATCCTCGGTTTTGTTCAATGTCAACCGGTTCAACAGAAAGCCAATATGTTAAGGACACTGGCCGCCGCAGTTCCGATGGCTCGCGAGGTGGTGCTACGGGATCTGTGGTGGTATGTTTGGTATCCCCCCTCCCCCGAATGAGAAACGAGGAAGAAGCCAGGTGATGATGATAACTGCTATTAGTATTACCAAGCTTCCTATTTGAACCCACAGCAGCGTCCTCAACTTGCCCTTTAATTCGCTAAGTTCGTTTCTCAACAGTCCGATTGAGCTTTCTAACTCGGTTTTTCGTTCTTCCATCGCGTTCTCCTTGGCATATCCCTCCTTCTTATCCAAATTCTCTATGTTAGGGGCATATGCCTCTATATATCCTACCGATTCCCTTTACTTGATAGCTACTCTTGCCTCCTTTCTATACCTTTTCTCCTAGTAGAGATATGTTTCCTCCTTGGACGCTATTGGTCTCCTTTATTTGATATGTATATCTCATCTCCTTTCCCAGTTAGTCTCCCATCAGCACAAATCAAGCTTATCACAGCAACATGAACCCACCATGAACTGGAAGTGAACGGCAGAAAAAGCCTGCAAATGAGCCATTTCATCTTATGTTCATCTTGGTGTAATATAATTTATTTGGAGAGTCTGTGATGCGAATTTTGGTTGTTGATGATGACCGGCGACTCTGTGCTGTCATCAAGCGCGGGCTTCTTGAAGAAGCTTACGCTGTTGACTTAGCCTATGACGGAGAGGAAGGAGAATATCTTGCCGAGGTCAATCCGTATGACCTCATCATTCTAGATATCATGCTGCCCAATAAAGATGGCATCGAAGTTTGCCATGAGCTTCGCGCCAAGAAGGTTAATACCCCCATTCTGATGTTGACGGCTAAAGACGCTGTGGAGGACCGGGTCAGAGGGCTGGACACAGGAGCCGATGATTATCTGGTTAAACCCTTTGCCTTCAGTGAGCTTCTTGCCCGAGTCCGGGCGCTCCTGCGGCGAGAGGGAATGTCCAAATCGCCAGAGCTTCGGGTGGGAGACTTAACTCTGAACACTCTTACCCGCCAAGTTCGGCGGGGACAAAGACCTGTTGAACTGACCACTAAGGAATACGTCATTCTGGAGTATTTCATGCGCCATCCCAACGTGGTAGTCACACGGACCATGCTCGAAGAACACGCCTGGGATTACGACTTCGATAGCCTGTCTAATCTAGTAGATGTTTATATCCGCCGATTGCGGCATAAGATTGACACCGAGAGGGAGGACAGCCTGATTCAGACGGTGAGAGGAGCCGGCTATCGGCTGAAAGCGCCATGAGCTTCATTCACAGCATCAAATTCCGATTTACCATGTGGTACCTATTGGTGCTGGCAGTTCTATTGATTGCCCTCAGTGCCGGAGTGTATTTCTATCTTTCTCGAAGCCTCTACCGGAGCTTGGATGATTCGCTGGAACTACGTTCGACGCAGCTAAGTAGTATCCCGGCTATTCTGGAAAGCATCAGGCAAGGAGAATTCCAAGAAGAGTTGGGGGAATTTGTCATATTGTACTTTTACTCTGGTGACCAATTGATGGAGATGTCTCCGCAGGGGATAAGTATTCCCCTGAGTGGCGAATTCATTTCGCAAGCCATTGCTGGCGCGAGTTTGTTTACCACTATCCAGACAGAGGACGGCGAAGGACTGCGTCTCCTGGCTGTCCCCATAAACATTAGCATTCTGGGACCACCGCCCGGTATCCAGCCAGCTGCACTGATTATTGCCCGCTCGACAAAACAAATAGACCAGGCATTGGCTGGCTTGCTGCGCACCCTCATCATAGCTGTCCCATTGGCTCTGGCATTAGCTGCCGCGGGCGGTATATTTCTGGCCCGCCGAGCGCTTAAGCCAGTAGACAAGATTGCCCAGACAGCGCAGGAAATCGAGGAAAGTGACTTAAGTCGAAGGATTAATGTGAACACCAAAGACGAATTGGGGAGGCTCGCAGCGACGCTGAACGAAATGATTGGACGATTGGAAAAAGCGTTCCAACGCCAGAAGCAATTCACCAGTGATGCCTCGCACGAGTTACGTACTCCCCTGGCGGTAATTGAAGCTGAATCTACTCTGGCACTCCAGAAGGAAAGACCGTCAAGCGACTACCGGCAATCTTTAGAGATTATTTCTCAGGAATCAAGACAAATGTCCTCCCTTATCGACCAATTGCTCACACTCGCTCGTGCTGATGCCGGAAAGGAACAATGGAACTTTACGGAAGTCGATCTCGGCAAGCTCATCGGTAACCTGAGCACAGATGTAGAGGTTCTCTGCCAGGAAAAAGGACTTAGCTTCCAATTAGGTCAGTCGCAGGATTTAGTGGTGAAAGGTGATGAAGCCCGACTGAGAGAACTGTTCATGAACCTTCTGGATAATGCCATCAAATATACCCCCGCTCTAGGGACTGTTTCCGTCTCATTTCGCCGCGAAGGGCAAATGGCCGTCGTCGCCATCATGGACACCGGGATTGGCATCCCGGCAGAAGACATACCTTTCATCTTCGAACGGTTCTACCGGGTCGATAAATCCCGCTCGCGCGCTGAGGGAGGCAGTGGTCTGGGCCTGGCAATATGCCGGCATATTGCTGAGGTTCATGGGGGAAAGATAGAAGTGGAAAGCCAGGTGGGGATGGGAAGCACCTTTTCAGTATGGCTCTCTCTGCAGTCTCACTAGTTCTCGTCTATGTCACTAGCTGCTCCTCATATTTCACCTGGAATTTACCTGCGTTATACTGCATTGTGCGGCGCTATACCTAAAGAGCCCATCCTGTGTTGGGACAACTGGCCATCGCCATATAGGTGCAACTGCACAATGTAGCGGAGTGTTACAGTGCCTGAGCACTAACCACTTCGTTCCTTTTGATGAATTAATCATATAATAGATGCCATGGATATTGATGTTGTTAGAAATGAAATACGTAAAGACATTGATGCCATTACAACATCGGTAAGATATGCGAGGCAATGACACGCACTGACGTTGATAAACAAGGTCTTCAGCTGTCTTCACTTCTTCCTAATATGCCTCGCTCTAACCGTCTGGGCAGCTTCCTTGCCGGGTCTCATCATTCGCTTCTCAGACACCCAAGAAGAATCGTTCGCGTAACCCGGGATGGACTCTTGAGACTCTTCGCCATCCAAATTCATTTGGATTCCTCAGAAGGGCCTTATTTGCCGTTTCCTAAAGATCAAAATTAGAGTAACCACTATTAGAGCAACACAAATGCCTATGATCATCCAGACCCAAATTGGGGTTATCACTGATGCTGCTTCTACTCGACCTGGTAGCCACATTTCTACTGGGGATGTTTTGGTCCTAAAGGTGGACACCGATAGCGGGCCCACTGCTGGCTCGGTGATTCTGACGCCCCAGAAATAGCTCATGTCATAGCCCAAAGTGCCCGTATACGTATAGGCGGATGAGCTCACCCTGACGGTAGCTATAGGCTCAGTCAGGTCCGCATTTTGGGAAAGAGTGAACTCATACTTAGTGGCGCTAGAAGCAGAAGTCCAGCTAAAACCGATATCACTTACCGGCATATCATTTGCGCCGCCGGCCGGAGAAATCGCTTGCACATGTCCAACTCCGATGGTGAAGCTTCTTGGCTCAGACCACGGGCTTTTTAGAGGAGCAACAGTCCTTACACGCCAATAATAAGTTCTGCCCGAGATTAGTTGAGTGGAGTTGTCTCCAAGCATGATACTCGTGCTATCGCTATTACCTAGCCACACTCTTTGAGTGCAGTCCGAATCCAAATATATAGCCGCTTCATATGTCGTTGTCTCAGGTAATCTATTCCAGCTCAAGCTGAGATAGTTGACACAACCACAAGCGCCGAGTGCTATAGTAGCTCCATCAAGAGGAGTATCTAAGGCTGGGGTAGCTTCATACAAGGTGTCTGTGAAGTAATAAATAACATCGTTGGCGGTATCAATAGTCCATACTTCATTTTGTTCGGAATTACTCAGCAGTCTAAGGACAGGAAATTTGCCCGCCGCTGGCAAGTCTACGAGGTCGATTGCCGCCCCATTTGAGGTAGAGGGGTCTAATAAACGGATTAAGTACGTGTCTGACTTGAGGGCATAAAGTGCTCCCTCATTTGCGAGGGCTAAGCCTTCAACTCCACTCTCGTTTACTATTCGGTGCCATCTAGTAGAAACCCCGATGCTCCAGCGATAAACGCCTTCATCCGTAGAGGCATAGATAACGCCATTCTCCTTGTAGTTGATATCCGCCATAACCTGAACATCGCCAGCGCCAATATCATGGGGAATCTCGCTAAAGGTGTTACCACCATCCAAAGAATAAGCCGCTTCCCCATTTCTACCCCCCACGAGGACAGTCCCTCCTTCGGCAACGGTCAGCATGTTAATTTCTGAAAGGTCGCTATGCACAGACGGTTGCCACGTAGAGGCAGCATCCGTGCTTTTCTGAACAAAACCCCCAGGTAAAGCAATATAAACAGTGTCTTCATCCTCAACTGTCAGGTCAACGATCGGTTGCGGGGCATGACACTCCTCCCACGAATTGCCTCGGTTATGCGAGACCACTATGAGGTCACCACCCACTTCGATCGCATAAACAGTATAATCCTCGCTGTAATTGGGGCTTAGTCTTAGGATAATCTCGCTAAGGTCAGTATTTATGACTAGCACTGATCCCCAATGGGCACCTAAAGAGGTGCCGCCGCTGCGCCAGACCGTTGCCTCGTGGCTGGTGAAGTTATATGTTGCAGCAAATAGGCTTCTAGGCTCAGGCGCCACAGCTATATCGCAGAGATCAGCCGATTCTGGGCCATCTATTTCCGTCCAGTGAAGATCTCCCCCATCCGCCACTGCCAAAGATGGTGCGAATAGAGTGCCCAGGCTCAACGCTAATAGCAGTGCAATGAAACACTTCGCCTTCGTCTTCGTGGATGTGAAGCACCAACTGGAGGTTATCATTCGCTCCTTAAAGCTTCAATGGGATTCAGGCGGGAGGCATTCCAGGCAGGGTAAAAGCCGAAGAATAGGCCGATAGCAACCGAGACCGAAACAGCAAGGATAACTATGTCAGGGGTAACCAAGGTTGCCATAGTCCCAACACGGTTGATAATCATGGAGACTCCCCAGCCTATGATAGCCCCGATGATGCCACCGGCGAAGGTCAAGAAGATGGCCTCCAACAGAAATTGAATCCATATATCACGCTCCCTGGCGCCCAGCGCCTTGCGTATGCCTATCTCTCTGGTCCTCTCCAGCACCGACACCAGCATGATATTCATCACGCCGATGCCCCCCACCAGCAACGAAATAGCAGCAATAGCACCCAGAAGAAGGGTCAGCGTCGCCGATGTTTCCTGGAGGCTGCTAGCTATCTCTTCCATAGAACTGATGCTGAAATCGTCTTCGTCAGAGGCTGCAAGACGGTGGCGGCTACGGAGCAGGCTGGTGACTTGCTCCGTGACGTAGTCTGATTGCGTTTCATCGCTTATTGTCAGATATATGGATGCCACCACTTTTTCGCCCTGGGCGGTTCGCGTCAGGGCAACCGTTTGCTGCAGGGCCGTCAGCGGGATGATGACAGCGTCATCAGGCGAGTTAAACCCGGTCCCCTTGCTCTCCAGAACTCCGATGACGGTTACAATAATGGTGCCCATCCGCATCTTTTGTCCTACGGGATTAGCACTGCCAAACAGCGCTTCAGCGACATCGGATCCGAGCACGGCCACCTTAGCGCCGCGCTCGTATTCCTGTTCCGAGAAGAAAGCGCCAGCCGCGAGTTTCAGGTTGGCTACTGACACATAATCGGGGGTTGTCCCGGTGACCTGAGAGTTCGCGTTCTCACTGCCTACCACCAATTGAAGGTTGCTAGAGGAAACAGGCGCCACGGCAGCTATGTAAGAGACCTGCTGGGATACTGCCTCCGCGTCTTCCATGGTCAGGGTCTGGCTGCCACCACCGGCGCCCCTCGCTCCTCCAGGTCCAACGCTAGAAAAACGCGCCCCACCGCTGATGGTAATCAGGTTTGCACCCATACTCTCGATACTGGAGAGGATTTGTGCTGTGGAACCTTTGCCAATGGACATCAGGGTGATTACTGAGGCTACGCCGATAATGATTCCAAGCATGGTCAAGAAACTGCGCAGCTTGTGAGTGCTAAGTCCAAGCCAGACAGTAGATAGGAAAGTGTGCCACTTTTTCATGCGTTTTCCTCCGTGACGACCTCGCCATCCTTGAGGTGTATTATTCTTTGACAGTGCTGGGCAATGTGGGCATCGTGAGTTACCAGAAGCAAAGTGATTCCCTGCTCGGCATGCAAAGAGGTAAGAATAGCGATTACCTCTTCGCCAGAACGGCTGTCTAGCTGGCCGGTGGGTTCATCGGCCAGAAACAGAGAAGGGGTTTTCACCAGAGCCCGGGCGATGGCCACCCTCTGCTGCTCGCCCCCTGAAAGCTCGATGGGACGATGATTGACTCGGTCAGAGAGGCCCACCTTAGCCAGCGCCTCCAGGGCGCGTCTGCGGTCAACACCGCCTACGTAGGTCATGCCCAGTTCCACATTAGCCAGTGCCGTGAGCCGCGACAATAGGTTAAAGGTCTGGAAGATAAAGCCAACCTTCTGCCCCCTGATGGCAGCTAATTCGTCGCTATTCAGACGGCTGACCTCTCTCCCCTCAAAATAGTAACTGCCCGATGTCGGCTTGTCCAGGCAGCCAAGAAGATTGAGAAGTGTCGTCTTGCCCGAGCCGGAAGGCCCCATAACCGCCACCAGTTCACCCTTCTCGATGTTGAGAGTTATCGCTCTGAGCACCGTCAGCTCTCTCTTGCCCATAGGATAGACTTTGGTTATATCCTGTAACTGGATCATCTGCTTATCCTTATCAACTTGCTGGTCATCCCGTTGCTCCTGGTGTAAATATCCCACCCCCTGGAAACGTTCCACCTCCTGGAAACATTCCACCTCCTGGCTCTTCTTGTTGAGTCGGTGTAGTAGTCCCCTGAGGAACAATCACCTTTTCGCCTTCGTCGAGCCCGTCTGTTACCTCGGTGTTCACATAATCGGTTATGCCGGTCCTTATGACTCGCGTTTCGATCGTGCCATCTGGCGATAGTACCTCAACGTAGCTTCGCCCCCCCAGAGTTGTAATGGCTCCGTTAGGCACCAGCAGCACATTGGTTCTCTGGTCCACTATTATGTTCACGGTGACGGTCAATCCGTCTCTGAGCTGAATGGCCTCCAACGTCCCGACTGCCTGGGTTACTGAGGAGTTGCCCCACCCTGCCGGCGGTGTAAATCCCTCCGGCGGTGTAAACCCTTCCGGCGGCGTCATCCCTGAAGGTAAGATCTGGGCAATGTCTGATAATGACCCCACCTCGACCGTGACTTTATAGTTCACTACCCCTGATTGAATAGTGGCCGTAGGTGCGATGTAAGTGACGTTGCCTGGAAAGCTTATTCCGGATACAGCGTCCGCCTGCAATGTGGCCCTTCCTCCCTTCTCCACCTCAGAAATATCCATTTCGCTCACTAGAATATCAACTTCAAACTTGTCGGGATCGGCGACAGTCGCCGCTACCGTCCCTTTCTTCACTTCGTCGCCGCCCCTGACGTTGACGTTCGTGATAAAGCCATCAAAAGGAGCGATAACCTCCGGGCTGGCGTTGGTAGCTTCTTCCAGTGCTTCCTCAGCATCCTCTAAATTTCCTTCAGCAAGCGTGACCTGTAGCTCTTTCATGTCTATATCCAGTGGATCAGCATTGTCATCCTCTTCAGCCCTTTCCAAGGCAAGCTTGGCATTTTTCAGACCTATCTTCGCCTGAAGCAGGGCACGCTCCAGTCCCGTCAACTCGCTCTCCCGTTCTGACGTGTCCAGCCTCGCTAGCACCTGTCCTTGTTCCACGGAATCACCTTCTTCTACCAGCACTTCCTGCACCGTTCCTGCCATCTCAAAAGCGACATCCTCCGTAGAAGATAGCGCCAGATTGCCACTGCCACTAATCTCTACCGTCAGGTTTCCTGTCTGTATGGTTGCTGTTTGGTACTGCAGTGCTGGCGCTGAGTCCGGCCTAAGAACGCTGATCAATACGAAGGCGACGACCCCACACAACACCACGCCTAATACTATCCTTGATACTCTCTTCTTCATTAACACTCTTATTGCATTTAATTTCATTGCATCTACCTCTCCTTTTGTAGCGTCACAGCTGACACTGAAAAACACAGTGCCAACAATGCGGCAGGAAACTGTTAAGCAATTATCAAATCCGACTGCCCCCGAAAATTAATAAAACCTTGGTTAACAGGAAAACATCAAAATTAGACAAACCCATTTAAATATTCTGCCTCTTTCCTTCCTGCTAGTTGTCGGCCTAAGACGGGGACTCTTCCAGCGTGGCATTAGCTACATTTTGTACACTCCCCCTGTAATAAACAATCTCCACCTGGTCACCAATCTGATGAGAACCTATGGCTGAAACCAGGTCATCGGTTGTGCTGATGTCTTCGTCGTCCATCTTAATGATAACATCACCCGCTCTTAGTCCAGCCTTATTTGCCGGGCTGCCGCTGGTTACACTGGTGATGAGCGCTCCCGCGTTAACTGACAGGTTGTAGTACTGCTGGATAGTAGAGGTAACGGTGGTCACTTCCACTCCAAGCCAGGGACGGACTACCTTTCCTTCGGTTATTAGGCTCTGCACTACAGGGATGGCAGTATCAGTACTTATGGCGAAGCCAATGTTCTCGGCATTGCTGGCGATAGCCACATTGATGCCGACTACCTGCCCTGCCGTGTCTAGTAGCGGTCCACCGCTATTTCCTGCGTTGATAGCAGTATCGGTTTGAATAATGTCATTGAGCACCACACCGGTGTTCTCTTCGATAGAGCGTCCCAGATTGCTGACCACGCCGGTAGTCCAGGTAGGACCTCCCGGCAGGGCCAGAGCATTGCCCACAGCTACCACCGGGTCAAGGACGCCAAGCTGCTCCAAGGAGTTGCTCAGGAAGTGTAAGTAGGCAAGATTGCTGGCATCAATTTTCACCACTGCCAAATCAGTTTGCGCGTCTGTACCTACCACAGTCGCCGCAAAAGCACTTCCGTCACTAAGAGTTACGGTCACTTTTTGGGCACCCTCTACCACATGGTTATTGGTCACAATATAGCCGTCCGAGCTGATTATTATCCCGCTTCCCGCTCCGGTCGCTGGGACTGCCTGCCAGAACCAGTTGTAGCTCACCGTTTCAGTAACGATGGAAACTACGGCAGGAGCCACCTCTGCTACTAACTCTTGGGTACTAAGCTCGGGGCCAATTTGCTCATCAACACACAGATATCCTGATGCGGAACCAGGGGAGTTAGCTACGATGTTGGTAACAACCAAGCTGATACTAACAAGCAAAAGGACAGCTATTAGGATATATTTTAGCTTAGACATTTTTCACTTCCATACCATGGAGAGGGGGGAGACTCATCCCCCTCTCCAGACAAATTCTGCCCAACTTCCTTATCAACCGCCTGCTTCAGCGGAAGCATCAGGGGCACACCACGGACCACCCCGAGCCTGAAAAGCTCTGCCCCACATCATGCCACCTTCAGGGCCATGTCCGCCAAGGCCCGGTAATGGTAATCCGACGTCGGGCCGGGACTGCCACCACTCCAGGTACTGGTCAGCTTCTTCCTGAGTTATCTTGCCATTGTCCACGAGGTTCTGCAGCCGGCTCTCTAGAGCTTCATCCCGTATCTCGCTTCGAGCCTGGTCTAGAGCATCCTTTAGTTGCTCTGAGTCGATGGCCACACCCATATTCTCCTCGTAGATGGCACAAGCTCTGTCCAGAAGTGCCTGGTATCGATCGGTAGCTTGGCTCTGGTCCTCAATATTGCTTGAGCTATCGTCCGCAGCAGCAATCAATCCCCCAGCTATACCTCCGATCAGCAGTACAGACACCACCACGACTGGAACGAACCATTTCCGTTTCCTCATTGGCATATCACCTCCTTTCTATTTTTTCTACTGCTGGGGGCATGTTTTCTTCTTAGATGCTATATCAACCTTCTTTCTTTGATAGGCACATCTCATTTCCTTTTCCAGTTAGTCCCCATCAGTGCAAATCAAGCTTATCACACCAACATGAACCCACCATGAACTGGGAGTTAACAATAAAAAAATCATACAATTGAGCCATTTCATCTCATGTTCATCTTAAGGTATGTAGCTGACTGTGAAATTGCACATTTGCCTGTTTTGTTACCCAACTGCGCAGGCCATCGAGAAGCGCAGCGCCAGGGTAAGGGTAGGGAAATGACTCGGACCACACGCTGAATCGGTCTAGTTGCTTTTGTGTAACGCCTGGTGGAGTACTATGATTACCACTATGATTTTCTACTATGATTTTCTACTATGATTTACTATGATTAGCACTATGATAGGCTGCTATGATTACTACTATGATTTATTAACAAAATCGCACTAAGATTGGCTGTGGCTGCAAGCTTTTTTCCAGTCCTGATAGTAGCGGTACGCTGTGTTCGGCTTGATGCCTAAAGCTTTCACTTCGGGGTCGCCCGGTCTTTTACCTCCGTCAAATAACCGAAAGGCCTTTTCCTTTATACTGTCTCTTCTTCCGGCCTTCTCTCTAGTTGGTGGAATTTTACGTTCTATCTCCAGTTCGCCAAGTGCGGCCTTGACGATATTGCCCACCTTTTTAGTCATAACACCCATGTCAATCATCTTGTCCATACTACCGATACTCGTTAAATACTCCACGAACTTATCCGGTACTTCAACTTCATCCTCAAATCCTCGAATTCTATACGTGGTGACACTGTCCGTGGCCTCCAAAATTGTGCTTCCATCAGGCCTCGCTTCACCGTCGAGCAACCCTTTCAAAAGAACCAGAGGGATACTTTCCCAAAATACATGGCCGCCGAGGTCCTCAGGTCTAAGAATCAAGTAATAATAGCCGAGACACTTTGGCTTCTCTAAGAGTGGCAAGCCATTCCTGTCTTTTAGCCATGGTAGAAGAAATTCATATCCGTCGAAGCTTATATTCCTTGGTTTCAACCAGACCTCAGCATAAGCAGCAGCAAAAATATCAAAGTTGAAATCGAGAGAAGGCACTTCTTCAAAACTGTAGCTTGCTGACGGCAATGGGTAATAGCGCCTATAGTATTGAGATGGAAAAACAATAAACTGACGCAAGTCCTTTGGGCAAAGTTGCTCTAATCTCTTGTTGGCCATGCTGACCAGCGTACTGTCAAAATTTGTTTCATCCTTTTTAGAGAGGACATAATCAAAGTCGTGATTGGTATGCCGCTTATCTTGGATTTTTGCCCGGAAATAACTTCCTAGATCTCTCTGCTTATGGTCAAGTTGAGCGGTCAGGTTCGCCATTTCTTGATTAAGGCGACGATTGTATTCAACGGCTGTATTTATAGCCTGCTCTTTTTGTGCCTCTTTCTTTTTGCGCTCTTGAATTTTTCTTAACCACCAGCCATAGTCAAAAGCCCTGAGGTCATCTAAGTATGCTGCGCCCTTTTCTAGGTATGCATCTATAGCTTTCCCAATGGCTAGTGTGAATTCATCTTGTTCTTTATCGTTCAGATATTTCTTGGCGTCATCAACAGGCGGTTTTATAGATATGAATGCAGCACACCATCTGTCATCGCATTCCTTCTTCCGTCGTTCCGCCTCAGCTCTTTGATATGCCTCTATTATCAACGATTCAATTCGGCTCATCGGGTCGATAACCTGTGTGTCATAGGCATAGGGGAAATACCTATCTCCAGTATCCATGCACTTGGATAGCCACCCTGCTATATCAGCCACACACTTGCTAAATTCAACCTGCTCATTGTCATGTAGATAGGTATTTAGATCTGCGTTAAGTTGTTCTATGCTGAGTTGGCGTAGCTGTGGTAGTTCCCTCATAATGCGATCCTGCCAATTATTAAAGCGCTCCAGCGCGTGAGGGTTAAGCCTTGCCTTATCTTCAGGTTTTAAGTCAAATAGCTCAATCACTTCGGTCTCCAAGCAGTCTCTGGCTATAATTTCTAAAAAGTCAAGGCAAAGGCAAGCTCAAAAGTTCTGCCTACTGTCCCCCCAGCCCCACCATAATGGTATTATACTGCCACCGTTTAGATACGAATAATGTCCCTCTTCCTACCCTTTGATTATCTTTTAGTTTCATTAGTCGGCACTTGAATTACCTTATCCTCTGAATCCTCTGAAGTGTATCCTCTTCTTCGTTTGCGTTTCTATCTCGACAGTGAGTATAATCTTGCTGAAGGACCTGCAAAGCTCTGGCATAATTACCGACAATGGGTAGCAGGTAGTCACAACAAGTCAGGCCATTACTGGACATGCATATACAGGAGGTCAACACAATGCGTGGACTGAATCTACAAGAAGTGGACAAATTGGAAGTTACGGTCTTGATAGACAATTACACAGACGTGCTCTTACTTCAGAGCACAGACATGGTCAAACGGTCAATGACACTTCCTCCGAATTTTCCATTAGCAGAACATGGATTCTCGTGTCTTCTCAAAGTTTACAAAGGGGCCGAAGAACATGTGGCACTACTGGACGCGGGCGTGTCATCGACTTGTTTTTTCCATAATGCGCGCGTTCTGAATGTGGACTTGAGCAAAGTTGAAGCGGTGGTTCTCAGCCACGGTCATCCCGACCATTTTGGAGCTCTACCAGATTTTCTAAACAAGGCTGCAAAGGA
>Ga0315543_1000537_pt1 | contig 46087 bp, 41 predicted proteins | sample SalMarSW160210MG_2_FD_203098 | JGI IMG/M metagenome (GOLD analysis project Ga0315543, IMG submission 203098) | Salt marsh sediment microbial communities from the Plum Island Ecosystem LTER, Massachusetts, United States - Salt Marsh Sediment SW1601-210 ...
TTAGCCTGAATCTTGCCTCTGTACCATTATCAACATTTGCATATTCTACCCATGATGTACCGTCCCAAACCTCTTTCTCGATGCCAATGCTCGCTTCCTCTCCTTCAACAGTCGCGTTGTCTTCATCATGAACCTTCTTGCTCGTATTCTCGCATGTTCCGTTTACTGTTGCTATGTTCTCGATCAGCTCGTCTGTCTTTGTGACGGTTGCGTTGAAGTATAAAATTTGATATTCTCCAATGTCCAGTCTGCCTACATTTTCGGCGAATTTGGTACCTATTGTACCATTCTCCAGTCCGTCCGGCAGCGTATCGTTCACCCATACATCGATGAGCGGGTTGGTTCCGTTATTGGTGACGTTTAGCCTGAATCTTGCCTCTGTACCATTATCAACATTTGCATATTCTACCCATGATGTACCGTCCCAAACCTCTTTCTCGATGCCAATGCTCGCTTCCTCTCCTTCAACAGTCGCGTTGTCTTCATCTGTTACCTTGGTACCTGTGTACTGTCCTGTCGCGGTTACGTTCGCCCAGTTGATGTTGATGCCTGGACTGACGACCGTTGCATTAAACTCGATATAGATTTTATCGCCAACAGCGAGTGGTCCAACATCTGACCAGTTGATATGTTTATTGTCAGCGAAATCAGGTATCTCGGTGCTTTCGTAGGTGTAGTTGAAGCATTCTGGTAGTGTATCATTTATCCAAATATCAATCAACGGGTTCGTTCCATTGTTCGTGATGGTGAGGTTAAACCTGACTTTATTCCCTATATTCTCATGATGATACTCAACCCAATGTGTGCCGTTCCATACGGTTTTCTCTATATTGATCTCTGGCGGCCCTAGTGGGATAATACGAGTTGCTATCGCATCAATTTCCATGCTTGTATCACCGTAAAGGGGACAAGAACTACCCATAAGCTGGCCATCGTCAGTAATCATGATGGTATCGATGAAAGTGCCGTCAAATTCATCTAAGGAATCTAAGTCAATGGCGATGAGCGTATCGTCTGCCCCGTTTCTTGTATGAGGGTTGATCTGCCGATCATCAAGGTCAATAACTATGTTATTGGTCAGTGAGCTAAGAACAATTTCCATGCCACTGAGCTCGGCATCCTCGAAGATGAAGATTTCGAAACCATCGAGAGCATCTTCGGCATCAGCAGCATTGGCAGCATTACTAGGTCCTAGCGTGCCGGTAGCAATCACTCCATCAGAAACGATGAACTGATCAACCCAGCCTACAGTAATTTGGCCTGTTCTACCGGCATCAAAATTAGCATCATCATCACCGCCTTCTTCGATAAACCCGAAATCATCAATATCAGACAAACCTTCGACAACTTCTGCCGATGTTGTATCCTCATCAGTCGGAAGATCACTTCCATCATCTCTAGAACCGCTAATCCAATCGATTACTTCTGCATTTTGATCTCCAAGATAATCCAGTATATTGAAGCTGATGGCTGTAAAGATAATGTCATCTGTGGGTTCCCCAGCTGGCTGTCCAGTCGGATTTTGACAGGTACCTCCGCTTAGGCCAGCGGAAAATAAGTAGACACCGTTAGTATCATCGGATGTGCCTGTGATGGTTTCTTGTGCACTAGCAATAGGCATCATAATAACAGAAATAGCTATCACTCCCACAAATATTAGAGCTCCTCCTATTACTTTCCCAACTTTTTTTGTCGATAGTCCCCCCTTCTTTCCTATTAATATTCCCTTCATTTTCCTCACCCTAATTTTTTTAAGTGTTTTTCACTTAACTATTGTAAAGCAAGAATAAATGGGGTATTTAAATGTTTCTATGGCCTGTTAATTTTTCTATCTTAAAACGGGTATTGCTATAATTTTGATAGCAAATTGATAATTTATGGGTAAATTAAATTTCAATTTTTTTGAATTAAGAGAAAAAATAGGTGCTAACCATCACTATATATTAATCAAGAATATTTCTCACTGTCTTATTCTCATAACCGTTTTTTCTTATGCACGAGATAACCGCCTTCAACCTTCCACTCAGGCCCCAATATGTCTCTCGCAAAAAATACTTCAAATTCTTTTAACCTGGTTTGAAGTTTTTTATATAACTCTTGTAATTCATCTATCTTCTCTGAAACTTCATTGATTTGCCCAGAATTTTTTTGGATTTGCTGTTTAATTTCCTTATCCTGCTCTTCTCTATTCAATTGTTTTTCTTTATATTCCAGTCCTTCTGCTGCCAAATCTGCCCAAGTCATCCTCTCTTTTTTGTATTTCTCCAGTTTTTTCCTTGTGTCATCTGATATTCTGACTGACACGGTAGGATGATCTTCATCGTATCGTTTTTTGGATGGTGGTACTTCTGTAGTTGTCATGTTGCTCTATATGTAATCTGCGTTTTCTTTATAAAGACATGTCCTACATGTAATACAATTTGTAACGGTTTTTCGTTATGTAATGCACACACCGGGAGATTACGTATGCCCTATCGTTTGCTTTTGTTTGCCATATCGTATGCCCTATCGTTTGCTTTTGTTTGCCATATCGTATGCCATATCGTTTTCTACTGTCGTTTACAGCAATCAGCCCCCCCTCTGCACCCCCTATGTTAAGCATTGATGCAAAAAAATTCTCCAGAGGGGAAAAGGGACAACAAGGGTGGTTAGAATATTTACGGATACCCCGGGTCAGAATAGTGGCTGTGCTTCACCCATCGGGACAAAAATCAAGAGCAGCATTTTGCCCGCAGTTGTCCGCAATTTGCCGTTACGCCTCATTTACCCCCGTCCTCTTCCAATGCGATTTGAGCTTTTGAAAAAAGAAAAATAGTTCCAAGGAATGTTAGGCGAAGTGGCAATTTTCCCATTTTATCAATCTCTTTTGGTTTCTCTAATAATGAACAAATACTTGAAACTTCGGAGATAAAAATCAAATTTTTCCTTCCAGAATCTTTTTCACGATCTCTCGAAAGGTAGCAAAACCAACGGTTCTCGGTATCACATCTTTCGCACCCTCCCTTTTCAGCTCTTCAGCCCAGTCAGTATTGAAAGATGCTGTAAATCCGTATATCAATGCAGACGAATCCATCTTCATTATCCTCTTTGTTGTCTCAACCCCATCCATGCCGGGAAGTTTGAGATTCATTATAACCAGATCAGGTGCATTTCCCTCCTTCATAAGTTCTGCATATTTTTCCAATCCTCCCTCACCTGTTAAAGCAGGGTATATCTTTACATCAAGTTCGGAAAAATATATCTGTATCAACTTCTGTATCTCCTCTTCATCATCCACTATCAATATTTTATTCACGAACCTCTCCCTTCGTAACCACATTTTTAACAACGGTTTCAACTCTCATTATGGCATGGCGTGCAGATTTTAACTTTTCCTTCAGTTCATTCGGTACTTCATCCATAGTCAGGTCAATGTAACCCTTGGCAATGGCAATGGGATTGAAGAAATAGTGGGCCGTCTTTGATTTAAATACCCTCTCCTGCTCCAATACTCTTTCGATTTCCTCGTAGGCTTTCTTTCTTTCTGTGATGTCATATGCAGTGCCCAACCCGGCGGGTTTTCCTTCATATATAATTGACGCACCAGCAAAGTCTATCCATTTTGTTTTACCGTCTTTTGTTATAACTCTGAACTCGTAAAGATAAGATTCTACTTCTCCCTTTTCCTCTCTTAACTGTCCCCTTTCCCTTACTGTCTTAATATCATCGGGATGTACAACATCCCAGAATTTCATTCCTATAATATCATCTTTGGAATGGCCAAGTATCCTTTCCATTGCCGGATTTGCATACTTGAAAACATCGTCCTGATAAATGAAAATGGCTGACGCGGTAGATTCTGCAAGCAATCTGAATTTTTCCTCGCTTTCTTTTAATGACCGCTCCGCCTGTTTATGTTTTTCCTCGCTTTCCATGTCGTGCAGGGCAAAAGCAATATCTCCGGCAACTTCTTTGAAAAGGCCATGCTCTTCTTTATCATCAGCGAGATGAGCAGGGACAGAAACGGATATCAGACCGAATATTTTTCCTTTATGTTCCAATCGAACGGTAATCTCCTTCTCACTAGGCACTTTTCCTAAAAGTGGACAATCAACACATGCAGAAAAATCTTTTACTACAACAACTCCCGATCGCTTTAAAGCTCTCCTGCCACATTCTATCATCTCGCCACGCTTGAACAATTTCTTCAATGGCACAAAATCTTTGCCCAGGCCCGCTTCTACGGATGCGATGAACTTTTTATTTTCATCAAAGAGTGCAATCCACGCACTGTTATAGCCGCGTGTTTCAATTAGGCTATCACATATTTCTCGAAGCAAACGGCCTCTATTCTTTTCTTTAGCGATAAGTTGGTTTACATTGCGAATGGCATGAAGAACAAGATTGAGATGTTTTATTTTCTCCTCTGCTTTTTTGCGTTCTGTAATGTCCCTATAAATACCAAAACTCCCTATTTCTTTATCGCCAATAAAAATCGGTGCCCCCAGCATGGAAACGGGTATCTCACTTCCATCCTTCCTTTTTCTAATGGTTTCTGCTTTTACAGTTTTTCCACTTAAGGTTCTTTTTGTATATTCCTTTCCTTCCTTCAAAAACCTCTCAGGAATGATATAATCATCAATCTCCTTTCCTTGTAGATCTTTTAAATGGTAGCCAAACATTTCTTCAAGAGCAGGGTTTATGTCTATTACATTATGTTTGTCATCTAAAGAAACAATTCCTTCGGGAGAATCTTTGAACAAAGCTTGGAAATAATTCTTTTGATATTCACGCTCTTCTTCTGCTTTCTTCCGTTTGGTTATATCCAGATTCACACTGATGCTCCCCTTGTAGTTTCCATCAACATTTACTAATGGTGCAGCGGAAACGATAACGTTGCATGGTTTTCCATCCTTGGTGTATAAAATGATTTCATACCTGCTTGATTTTCCTTCCGTCCTCATCTTCGTTTGTCTCTCCAACTCGGATATCTGTCTTTTATCCATCAATTCCCGAAAATTCATGCCGATGATTTCATCTCTCTTGTATCCAAGCATATCTGCAAATGCTTTATTGGTAAAAGTGATATTATCGTTTTTATCATCAATGCAAATTCCTTCCTGAGTTGTTTCAACCAAAGTTCTGTATTTTTGTTCTGATTGTTTTAATTTCTCCTCTATTCTCTTCTGCTCGGTAATATCATTGAATATTCCCATTATGCCGATAACGTTGCCATTTTCGTCTCTCACTGGTGTTTTTACAGTGAGAACCGTGCGTTCTTCGTCGCCAATTCTGTAGGATTCTTCCATCTGTTCAAGCTTGCCGGATTTTATAATCCTCTGGTCGTCGGTGCGATATTTATCGGCGAGGTCTCGCGGATGGAAATCGTAGTCAGTCTTGCCCCGAATCTCATCTGGAGCAATACCTATATCCGCGGCATAATGCGAATTGCAAAACATGTAGACGGATTCCCGGTTTTTGAAGAATATCTTGTTAGGAAAGCTTTCCATCAACATTTGTTTTAGTTCATGGCTATCCTGCAAAACGTCCTCGATATCCATGTATTTCCTATTTTTATCCCTCATTTTTTCCTGCCTAGATGACCAACTTAATCATACATTCTTGGTATTTTAAATAATCGATATTTTTACATGACATCCTGATGTTAAACTCCGCGCTTATTCAGCCCGGATTAAATGTTGTAAAATGCCTTTAAAAGCTCATCCCATTGGGTATATAATGCAAAATCAACATTTTCATATGAAAAAATCTTTTTATTGGATGTTGTAGCTCTTTAACAGGCTTATATGTACTGTTACCAAGCTGATAAAAGCGATCTCTCGGTGAAATGATAATGGTTATGATATGTTTCTATTATTTTATCGCAAAATTCATTCTGAGTGATAGTCGGATTCTCTATAAGATAATTGAAAGTTTTGGTGTGTGGTAGTCCAGTTGCCGGTATTTCATCCGGTGATGCTATTATGTGGGTAGCTGTGCTTTTCAGTTTTTGCATGCATTCAGTTTTTCCCATGTAACAGCCAGTGAGAACCAAAATATCTATGATATCGTTATTTTCTTTGCTCGCTTTTGCTAATGCAGCAGATATTTCGTTTAGGGTGAGCCTATCACGGGATGTTTCATCGCTGCACATGCCTTTTAGACCATAGCCATGCCCCCATAATTCTAATAAATAATGTTTTGCAGGATGATTTCTCATGGCATATGTAACGAAATTTTGAAGAGTACGCTGATCGCCCATGTTTACCTCGTCGTCCCATGAGCGATGTATTTCGTTAAGATGTATTTCTTCTGTTACTTCACCAAACAGATAGCAGTGGGCATTATCTTCTTCCCTTTCATCGAACAGGACAACAATTGTTATATCATTTTGTAATTTTACTTCTCTAATTTCATCGAGTTCTTGTGTTGCGTATTTGCAGAAGTTGTTGTCTCCATCTAAATATATCACTATTGTCCAATTGTCTTTTTCCTGTTGTGAAAATAGTGTTGAGTTGTTTTTTGTGTTACTCTCCGCTGTGATAGCAACGGCCGAAAAAAATATAGCTGAAATAATAAGCAATATGGTAAATGTGTTGATTGTTATTTTTTGGTTTTTTTCCATATAGGTATACCTCACCAGCAAAATGCTATTTATTTGCTAGCAAAATAGTAACGAAATGCTATTATATAACCTTTTCTATTTCACATATATAAACGAAAAATTTGATGTAAAACAGTACTAAGAACAGAGGAAGAAAACTACCAAGTCTATCAATATAAATAAAAACAACGGGAAAAATTGTTAAAAATATGGAATATCAAAAAGACAACTCTCCAGAGGTACTGGCCTCAGCTCATATAAGAGTTCCAGAAAGAGGCTAAAAAGGCATTAAAATATTCTGACTTTATTTATCTTTTTGTCTTTATTTACACTCCGATATCCCCTCCATTCCCTGTAGTTCTACGTCGAGCGTTACAACATCACCAACTGTTTTGACATAACCAACAGGAAGACATACTGTTATGTGTCCTAGAAGGGGCCTTTTGCGACCAAGTTTGGTTGCAGCTTCTTCGGTCAATACAATGTATAAATGTGTAATCTCCCAACTCTTAGCGTCTATTTCTGCTCCCGATATATCTCCAATCCTGAAAGCATCTGATGAAAATACATTCATACCATCCAATTTAACAAATTTCATCTTATCACCAATGCTAAAATAAGCAGCCAGTTAAATATTTTGGCTTTTCTCTTTTCCCTCCACTTTCCTTTAGGGAGTGATATCTCACCTTTTTATACATGATCTTCAAGCTCTATAACGCTGAGGGAAGGATTTCCGTGCGTATTTGCCAGTAAAAATCGCATTCGCTAGTACGGCTTGAGGTGCAAAATCCCATAGAAAGTCATGTAATTAGATATTTATAATAAAAACATCAAATTCTTTATCTCTTCTATTTCCGGCATTGTCGAATGCAGTTATCGTGATAGAATGTTTTCCAATCGCCATCTCGTCCCAAAGCCAATAATAATGTTTTTCTTTTGAGGAATTTTCTAGATTGCCATCTATCCATATTTCAGTTTTGTCAATATCAGTTTCATAATCATCAGCTATACTCTCTATCGTAATATCTCCAAATATTACTGTCACATTATTTGACAGGGGTAATATTTCTTTATCGAAAACATACAGACCTCCTTGCGGCTTTTCAACATGAACTGATGGAGGATTAGCATCATTTTTTTCAGGATACAGGCTCATGGACGGATCCCCGTATAAGTTGAAACCATAAAGGGTGCTATAACACCTATAAATCCAATCAGGGTTATATTCGGTAAACATGAAATGGGTTGAGAAGTAGATTTTTGAATTATATAATGCATCACCACATTTTTTGTTTTCCTGGACAAAATATTTGAAAAAATAATAGTCAATCGAAAAACAACCCCCGTCATGTTCATCATTCCAGACTCTCGTTATATTGTATAATCCAAGGTCGGTGGAACCTATGAAAGCCACGGCGGCTCCATTTTCAATAAAAGATTTTCCCATGTTTCTGGATGTATGCAGCTGGCTGCAACCATCTGAAAATACGATTGGCGGTCTTTCTAAACTTAATTCGTCACTATCAGAGGATCTCAGCAAATCAATATACGATAATTCCCCCTCTTCAAACTCAGGGATATTATCGCCATCGTCATGATTCCAAATAAATCTCGTTATATGCCTCTCGTTTGCATGGCCCAGCATATTAATAATACCGTAGCCCTGTACCCATTCCGATAATGTATTTGAACGATTCAAAGGCATTTCACAATTATATGTCGACGGCTTTATCCCCCCTTTTTCATACATTCTAAAACAAGAATAGCCATTTGATTCGAAAAAATCTGTACGGCATTTCTCCATTAACGTTGCACCGTCTGACCGTTCATATGTCCAGTTAAATGCCTCTAAATTCTGGTAATAAATTATTGACCCCAGAAGCAAGACGTTGTCCTTCCATTGTTCATTGCTAGATTCAAATTTTATAATATTTTCACAAATTTGTTCTACCGTATCAGCAGTGTCACAGGGGATTCTCCCAACAACCAACTCAGAAACAAAATCCACGTTGTCATCTCCATACTCGCCAAAATAAGTGTCATTATCGGCATTCCATTCACCGGTGAGATCAGCATAATAATAATCCGTGTCAATAAAAACATCTTCAAATTCCTGCGGTATGGGATGGCAGGTCCTCATGGGAATAACATTCCGACTGCTAATAAGTAAGACATAGTGAATACTGTCCTCCTGGTATTTGTCTATCAAATAATTTCTGATTTTTTCTTGCAAATCACCACCCTGAAAGTTGGTAGAAATCCATTCAATTGTAACAACTTCAACCGAATAGCCAAGAAATTCTTTCCATAGTTTTAGGGATTCCACGGCATTGGCTAGTTCATCTGTTGTGATAAAAACATATCCCTGATTCTGAGAATACATCGCTGTATCTCCTCCAGCTGTACAAAAAACAGTTAACCCATATGTCAGAAACAATACAATAAGCAAGAGCGATAATATCTTTTTCAAATGGCGCATCTCCATACTTAAGTATTGTGGACATTTATTTATGTATTTGTATGTAATCTAAAGTAGCGCTGAGGGGGGATTTGGGTGCGTATTTACCGGTAAAAATGGGTAAGATATTAGAAGAGTAGATATGTTCTCATTCTTGTATACCCTTCAGTGGCTATTTGTTTTTTGTGTTGTCAATTTGACCAGACACCATGACCTTTCCGCCTAAGCATTTCTGCAAGCTCCTTCTCAATTCTTTCAGCTTCCTCTCGAGTATCAATAGGGTTGAACTTCTTATATGTTCTCTTTCTTAGCCAGAGACCATATTTTCTTACAAAGCTATTTGACTTATAGCCATTCTTATGTTGTTTGAACCTGGCTTCAGGATCACGGCATGTCTGCCCAACATAGAAGCAGGGCTTATCTTGGTTCAGATTCGGGTTACACTTTTTAAATTTCCTGGATTTTAGGGCTTCTTTATCGAGCTCTATTATATATACATAGTACGGCATGTATCTTATTCAAATATTAAATTCTCATAAAAAACCTTTGATATATTTATGGATTCTGTCGCATTTTTAGATGATGGATTACTTTTGTATCTAAAGGTATATTTGTCATCACTCGTGTTTGTTACAGTCAGCAGAACCCAGCACCAATAAACAAGTTTTATAAACCTAATAAATATTTCGTAATCAGGTGAAAATTATGGAGATAATAAATGAACCAGAAATCAAAGAACTAGATAGCCAAACTGTTGCATATGTTTCATTTGTTGGCAACTATGTGGGCAACTCCTTGGTATTCAAAGAATTATTTGACAAACTTTGTGGATGGGCTGGACCAAAGCAATCAATTGGGCCAGACACCATTTTCTTATCCTCTTATCAGGACGACCCTAACATTACCCCTCCAGATAAAATGAGATTAGAAGTATGTATGACCATCAAGGATGATGTTGAAGTTAAAGGGGACATAAATAAGAAGCAACTACCTGGAGGAAAATACGTAGTAATGCGTGCAGAATTAACAGGAGCGGAAGAATACGGTCCGGCATGGAACAAAGTTGTTGAATGGATGACCCAAAACAATCATGAAATAGATATGACTCGTCCAAGTTATGAAATCTATGTAAACAATCCAGAAGAACATCCAGAAAAACACCATATCCTTGATATTTGTATGAGTGTAAAATAAAACAAATATTATATATTTGGCAAACTAATCTAAGCCTGAGCTGCTGCAGTCTTTACACAGCCAGCTATCTATTAACAAAAGGATAACTAACATTTGGATGTAACCGATAGAGTGCGTTACTCACTCCGCCCGATCGAATGCATGTTTTATTCAGGGCAAGGGTTACAGGTGTAACATATATTGGTATGAACACAGATTATTCCACCGCATTCTGGACATGTATATCTTTTTTCTTGGTATTTCAAAAAAGTATCTATACCATTATCTCGAATATATTTAAGATTGTCTATCATGCTCATATCATATCTTTTGCGGTATTTTTCATCAAGTTTTTCAAGATGTGCACAGGGGAAATTGTTGCATTCAAAGCAATACTGGATTTCATTTTTTAAGAGTTTTTCGCAGTATTTTTTTAGATGCGCACAGCTCTTACCACTAGTATTACAACCTATACATTTCATTTTTCTTTTTTTTCCACTCATTGTATATCCAAAATACGCCACACATATGCTACAGTTCATCCCACAGGGTGCGATCAGCTCTTTTTTGAATGATTCGCTCATTTTTTATCATGGTTATAGGGGTAATGAAAATTTAAAAGTAATCATTTGTATCTCATCACCGGAATCTAGAGACAGAACCTGCAAGCATGCCACAAACACTTCTCTTAAATAATAATTACACCGAGAGAAATTATTTATGACAACATTTAAACGCAAATCATAAGAAGAAAATTACGCTGAGGGAGGGATTTGAACCCTCGTGGAGCATAAGCCCCACCAGCTCTCAAGGCTGGCGCCTTAGTCCTGTCTTGGCTACCTCAGCAGTCAAGAGAAAAATGATAAAAAGAAAAAAATTGTTAGAGGATTGAGGATTTCGGTTAGGACTTGAGCATAATTTCAATGTTCACTCCGTCTGGCACTTGGATACGCATAAGCTGGCGTAGTGCACGGTCCTGTGCATCCAGTTCTATGAGTCTCTTGTGTATACGCATTTCCCACCTGTCCCATGTCTCCGTACCTTCTCCATCAGGGCTTTTTCTGCATGGTATCCTCAGATGTTTGGTGGGGAGTGGTATTGGGCCGCTCATTTGAGTGCCCGTACGCTCCGCTATCATTTTAATCTGACCGCATACATTATCGATTTTCTTTGCATTCGTTCCAGTCAAAGATACTCTTGCTTTCTGCGACATTATCTCATTAAATTTATCTGGATTCCACGTCTATGCATATGCCCGCAGCTACAGTCTGGCCCATATCCCTTATGGCGAATCGTCCCATCTCAGGGATATCCTTTGCTTTCTCTATTACCATTGGTCTTGTAGGTCTTATTTTCACTATGGCCGCATCTCCTGTCTTCAGAAAGTCTGGATTTTCCTCTTTTGTTTCACCTGTTCTCGGATCCAGCTTTTTTATGAGTTCCTCAAATTTGCATGCCACCTGGGTGGTATATGCATGAAAAACAGGCGTATAACCTACAGTTATAACCGAAGGGTGATTCAGAACCATTATCTGAGCGGTAAATGTACGTGCGACTGTTGGTGGGTTATCCGGGTGTCCCGCCACATCCCCTCTTCGTATATCTTTTTTGCTCACACCACGCATATTAACCCCAACATTGTCTCCTGGTTCTGCCCGGGGTATCTCTTCATGGTGCATTTCTATCGATTTCACTTCACCGGTGACGCCGCCGGGTTGTGTTGATGGTAAAAATAAAAGTTTATCTCCTGGCTTCATAACTCCTGTTTCTATTCTGCCAACAGGGACCGTACCCACACCAGTAATTGTGTACACATCCTGGACAGGCCATCTCAGCGGTTTATTTATCGGTTTTTCTGTCAAGGCGAAGTCATCCAAAGCTGCAATAAGTGTTGGTCCATCCCACCAGCTGAGATTCTTTTTCTCTAAAGCATTATCTCCCTCGAAGGCGGATACTGGCAGGAACGTTACTGCATCACTCTTGTAACCCATGGTTTTGAGCAGTTTATCGACTTCCACTTTGACTGCCTCGAATCTTTCCTTGCTGTACGGTGGGTTTGTAGCATCCATTTTGTTTACTGCAACTATTACCTGTTTGACCCCAAGTGTCCTTGCAAGCCATGCATGTTCCTTGGTCTGGGCCATTACACCTTCAGGGGCCGCCACGACCAGTATGGCTGCATCTGCCTGTGATGTACCGGTAATCATATTTTTGACGAAATCTCTGTGGCCCGGAGCATCTATTACTGTAAAATAGTATTTTTCGGTATCGAATCTCTTGTGGGCTACGTCTATTGTAACGCCTCTCTCTCTTTCTTCCTTTACCTTGTCCATTATCCAGGCAAGAGCGAAGGATTCCTTTCCCTTTGCCTTTGCTTCTTCCCTGTATTTTTCTACAACATGGGCTGGAAATTGACCGGTTTCTAACAATAATCTACCTACAAGTGTAGATTTTCCATGGTCTACATGCCCTATTGTAACCAAATTCATATGAGGTTTATCTGCCATTTTTATTCCTCCTGAATTCCGTATATACATTCCAAATATATATACTTTTACCGAGGGTAAATAGAAGAATATTCTAGAAATTTATTTGTCAAACTCCGTTAAAATATTTATACCGTTAGCACATTTATTGGGGTTGCTAATGACCAGTATTACGAATCCTGTAGTGGCTTATCATCTACTTAAGGGTTATTTTGTAGAAGAAAATAGGGTCAGGAGAGACAGTATAAAAAAAATAAACAGATACAGAGACAAATCATTCAGAAAAATTGTAAGATATGCATATAATGTACCAATCTACAGAAAAAAATACAAGGATGCCGGCATACACCCCGATGATATAAAGGGCATAGCGGACATCAAAAAACTCCCGTTCATAACGAGGGACGATTTCAGGAAGAATTTTCCGGATGGGATAGTCCATCCCTCCTTCGACAGAAATAAAGCACATCTTGTGAGTACATCTGGCTCAACCGGGCAGCCCGTCTCTATATACACCGATAGTTACACAATTATAAAGGCATTATTCGGTTTCCTGAGGGAGCTGAAGGAGTACGGGGTCAACTGGAGAAAGACAAGAATGAGTATAATAGTTGACTTGACCCCTGAAAGTGCCGAGGAGGCATATCTGAATCAGACGGTGATGCCTTATTTGGGAAAGATTTTTTCGTTCAAAAATCTTCAGATACTTCACGTCGGCGAAGAGCCGGAGGCATTGATAAAAAAACTGGACGAATTCAAGCCCGAATTTCTGGGGGGCTATCCGGGAGTACTTAGGGCTCTCGCAGTGTTGAAACGTCAGGGCTACGGAAAAAATGTGAATCCGGAAGTCATGTCATCATCTGGTGCAGTTCTCGATGATTATACAAAGAAATACATAGAGGATACGTTCAATGCAAAAATTTACGATGTGTATGGCTCTACCGAGGCAGGTCCTGTTGCATTTGAATGCAGAATGGGAAATTACCACATTCATTCCGACCTCGTCCACCTTGAATTTATTGACGAAGAGGGAAATGATGTTGTCTCAGGTGAGCCGGGACATGTTGTCGTGACAAAGCTTTACGGTACGGGAACGCCCGTTATACGTTACATGGGTATGGATGACATTCTCACTCTGATCGACAAGAAATGCGGCTGCGGTATAAATACAGATATTATAAGCAGGGTTGGGGGCAGAAGGGTCGATGCCATAATTCTGCCGAATGGCAGGGTGATTCCGCCTCTCTCAATAACGGGTATTCCGGGTGAGGTCATGAAAAAATTTGGGACAGATAAAGTAAAGCAGTTCCAGATAGTACAGGAGAACTTGGGCGAGATGAATGTATTTATCGTAATAGACGAGGAACTTAGGGATGTTGGTCCATCTGTGGAAAAAATATTCGATGAAATAAATAAGGAATGCAAAAAAAAGGTTGGAGAAGAAATAAATGTGAATATTGCAGAAGTCAGTAGTATCAAAAAAGAGGGAAATTTGCCTCCGTCCGTGGTTATCTCAAAAGTAAGCAGTTAAGGCAGATTTTCCCAATCATTTTATAGTACTGGTATTTTCACTTTTTATGAAAGCCGTAGCATTTACAGGTCTTCCAGGCTCTGGGAAAAGCGAGGCAGTCCATGTTGCGGAGGAGGCAGGGCTGAAGGTAATCAAAATGGGCGATGAGGTGCGTGCGGAGGCGGCGAGGAGGAAGTTGCTCATCAACGATAAGAATCTGGGCGGGATAGCAAACGAAATGCGTGAAAGGGAGGGTGCAGGCATATGGGCCAGAAGATGTCTGGGCAAATTGAAGGGAGATGAAGTTGTCATAGATGGTATAAGAAACATTGAAGAGGTGGAGACATTCAGAAAAAATATAGATGATTTCATTCTTATAGCAATACATGCATCCCCGAAAACGAGATATGAGCGACTTACCCGGCGCGGCAGAGAAGACGATTCTCTATCACTAGAAGATATAAATAGAAGGGATAAAAGGGAGCTGGGCTGGGGAATCGGAAATGTCGTTTCTATGGCAGATATAATTCTAACCAATGAGGGAAGCCTGGAGGAATTCAGAGGAAAGATAAAACAGATTCTGGAGGAAAATTGAAAGACGGACTAATGTTTTATGATGTAAATGAAAAAATAAGTTAGAAAGGAGAGTGCCAATGTGGCAAGTATGGTAAGAAATATTTCCCATCTGCTTATTATCATTTCCGTTGCTTTTTCAACTCGCGAAATTCTGATGAGCGCCATGAAAATCAGCGTTATGCCTACAAGAGGACCTGCCACTATATGATTTATGATAACTTTGTGTCCAATACCAATAAAATATATGGTGAAAAGATATCCCAATATGGTGATACTAATCATCAAAGCAACAACGAGTCTTTTGTTTTTGCTTCTTATATTGCCTTTTATCATTTTCTATATTCATATCATAACATATTGTTTCTTACAATCATTTTGTCACAAGCCAAAATTAATTTAACCTCTTTGTCATTCCTGTCTTCATGGAATATAAAGTTAAAGATATGTCCCTGGCAGATGAGGGGCATAAACTCATACAATGGGCAGAGGAACACATGCCTGTTCTGATGGATATAAAAAAAGATTTTGAAAAGGAAAAGCCACTTGCCGGTATGACCATATCATGTTGCCTTCATGTCACAAAGGAGACAGCAGTTCTCGTAAAAGCGTTGGAGGCAGGTGGTGCAATGGTTGCGCTTGCAGGCTCCAATCCGCTATCGACAAATGATGCGGTTGCCGCCGCCCTGGCGGAGGATGGTATTCATATATATGCATGGAGGGAAAATCATGATGATTATTACTGGTGCGTAAATCGGGTTGCCGATTACAGGCCGAGTGTGACCATGGATGATGGGGGTGATCTGGTGACAATGTTTCATACAAAACGCAGGGAACTACTTAAAGGTGTGATTGCAGGGACAGAGGAAACAACTACAGGGGTGACCAGGCAGCGGGCAATGGCTTCTCAGGGTGAGTTGGAATATCCCGTTATAGCGGTCAATGATGCCATGACAAAACATTTCTTTGATAATCGATATGGTACCGGACAGTCTACCATCGACGGTATTTTGCGTGCCACCTCTGTACTTCTTGCAGGAAAGAATTTTGTTATTGCCGGTTATGGATGGTGTGGACGTGGTCTGGCTATGCGTGCTAGGGGAATGGGTGCAAATGTTACTGTGTGTGAGATTGACGAGATAAGGGCACTTGAAGCAGTAATGGACGGATTCCGTGTCATGCCCATTGGAGAAGCGGCGAAAATGGGAGATATATTTGTGACGGTCACGGGAAACAAGCATGTCATTGACAAAAACGCCATCGATTTGATGAAGAACGGGGCGATAATCGCCAATTCCGGTCATTTCGATAACGAGATAGATGTGCCGTATGTGGAGAAAGTTGCAGTAAAATCGGAGAAAGTACGTGATAACGTAATAAAGTACTGTATGAACGATGGAAGAAAGTTATACGTGCTCGCTGAAGGGAGACTTGTAAATCTGGCAGCAGCAGAGGGTCATCCGAGCGAGGTCATGGATATGTCGTTTGCAAATCAAGCCTTGGCCGCAAGGTGGATATTGGAGAACGGAAAAAATCTGGAAAAGAGGGTTTATTCCGTCCCGGAGGATATTGATAAAGAAATAGCAAGAAGAAAACTTTCTGCAATGGACATCAGGATAGATACATTGACGGAGGAACAAAGGAAGTATCTGCATGGCTGGAAGGAAGGGACATAGATATTAGTTATGGTATAAACCTCAGACTAGGCATCGACGGTTGGTACAATTTCCTCAGCTGCCCCTCTTTTCGTAAGGACTTCAGCCGTTTCTTTCGGCATGGATATGACATCCTCCTTCCTCAGAGAATACTTTTTCATGTCATCCCCTATGAAAGAGGGCACATCTTTAAGAATCCTTAGTATTATATTGCTACTTTCATTGTCGGTAGCAGTTTCATCCTCTTTTTTTATCTTATTTTCATCCATGCCAAAAATCTCTTTTCTGTTTTCCTGCATAATTTCCAATAAATTTTTGTAGAATTTTTTTTCATGTTCTGTCAGAAATTTCGGGGTATGGCTTCCACCACGGGCTGCAGAAAGAGCCGCCTGCACCACCTTTTTTTCTCTTCTCTCGAATATGCTTTTCCATATTCTTTTTGTGTTACGGAGTTCGTCAGAGATGAGAACCACCTTTTTCGAAGATGGGTCTTTCTCTCTTTCTTCGTCAAATCTTTTTTCCAGTTCCTTGATGTATTCAAAAGTCGATTTATGGAAGTCATTTCCAATATTTGTCAGTTCGGGAGATTGTCTCTCCATACGTTCCAGGCTGCGCAGCTTTGTATAACTAAATTTATTCATCAACTGCAAATTGGCGACTAATATTTATTTTTTGAGTTAACAAATTGATGTTTGACCGGTGGGGAAAGTTGAAAGCATCATGCTTAAATATATTATGTAATATATTGAATAGTGTGAAACGATGAAACCCCAGAGAAAGTATACATGGTTTATGGCGATTTTTATCGTGGCAATGATGGTCATTTCTCCTCTGATATCGCTCTCACACGGGGGGGATGTAAGGGAGTTACCCTCCGGGTTTAAAGGCGTATCTTGGAAGAGGGTAGTGCCGTTGAATAAAGTAACCCTCGTTAAATTCGATGAGAATAGTTATGTCGACGATTTTGCTTACATGGCTGCAATACCATCGAGTGTTTCTTATGATGAAAAGACGGATAGACTTTATTCCAACCCTCTTTTGTTTTATGAAGACGGACAAGAATTCAGCAAGGAAGAGCTTTCCCTTAACGCCCGTCAGGGTCTTAACTACTTTATGGAAGACTGGATGGCTTATTCCGGGAGACTTGGGAAAGTAGAGGGTATAAATATTGGAAATGAAAGACCATGGAGTGCAAAGAACTATACATATATAAACTCAAATGACCCACGTGAAATCGCGAGGGACATTGCAATGAATGATTGGTCATATGCAGACAGTGCAGTTGTTGCTGTACTCGGCAATATGGAACTGGGGGGAAAAGGAAATGAGACATCTGGCGAGATAAAAGGCACGGTATCACCTAAGGAAATAAAGGAAATAGAACAGAGTGCAATAAAGCAGGATTCGGAAGCTACTCAGTACAATGACTTTTATGTGGGTGACGAATATAAGTATATAAATGCAAATTTATCTTGGCCATCTGTAAGCTGGCTGCCTCAATTATCATATATTGTAACCCTCGGGTTACTCCAGGGCGGTCTGACGATACCTTCTGCTGACCCTGACCTTCATCTTTACTGTGACTATGAAGGTGGCCTCATGCAGGTTGCTTCTTCCCAGAATTGGAACATCATGATAGGGCCGCATGAGGATTGCGGGAGTTATATTTATACTCCCGGTAACTGGAAGAGCGCCGTTGTGGATATTCCGACAAAAGGGTTTATCGGTGACAGACATAACACCATTATTGACAGAATGAGAGATATTGCAATGAACAGGGTGACTTATCATATCGATATTTCCTTATATCCTGGAAAGGAGGTGGAGCTTCCCGATGTGCCCTCATTCATGTGCAGAAATGCAGATTTTGAATTAAGCTGGAGTGGGAACGGGAAACTCGGACTCGTTATTGTCGATGAAAACAACATACCGGTTGGGGAGGCGGTTTCGAGAAATGTAACAAAGCAGCAGACCCTGCATCTTGACCAACTGGGAGAAGGAAAATGCAAAGCAGTCATCATTCAATTAACAGATATGAACAAGCCCATGGATTACACCCTTAAGTATTCGTGGGGAACGGGGATGGAAAGAAGTGATGCGGACTATATGATGAATGCCGCAGAAGGAGCAATCATCGCATCACTAACTGGTTCTCCTCTTCTTTACACTTCTCCTGATAAGTTGCATTCAAGCATTGAGGAAGTAGTTAACAAGCTTGGCGTAAAAGTTGTTTATTTTGTTAATATAGGAAATTATTCATTTCCAGATGTTAAAGACGAACTGAAAGGATTATGCGAGATAAAAAAGGAATATAACGATTTACCCTCACTTTATAAGGAAATCAGCAGTTGGACAAATGAAAATGACATAGTTTTCTCGACAATTGACCCGTGGACATATTGGCTGATAGAGAAATTAAAGCCTGAAGGGGAGAAAAAGGGTGCCTTTTACATAGGTCCGGCTGCCTATCTTGCTGCCCAGCACGGTGCCCCTCTTGTTACCGTTGATATGCATTCCTCTCTTTCAAGGGCTGTTACCTGGCACAATAACTGGTGGAAGGAACATGCAATAAGGGACGATGAGCCAAACGTGGCGGCAATGTATCTTACCAGCAAGGAAGTGTATGATTTTCTCGGGGAAGTAGGGCTGGATAAACCGGGTGAGAGAGAGAGCATTGTTACGGTGGCAGGACAATTCGATATTGGCGTTCCGTGGGACAGGTCTTTTGTGGGCGCTGCAAATGCTGGCAGGATAATCGGTACCCCGGTGGACGCATCGTATTGGATATCAAGAAGTGTTTTTTATCCGGCAGTTATATTTGCAAATCCTGCTCTGAGTGAAAAGGGTATAACGCTTATAAATGGTAGCAAAAGTACGAGAGAAGCAACGGGACTGCTGAATATAATAAAACCGAGTGAGGACGAGCATTTTGACTACCCGATTTTGTGTTCCTATATGACGTATTGTTATAGATTTAATGAGAGAGCAAGTAAATACTGGGGATTCAATTACACGACTGCCAACGGCATAACGCCATTTGACCAGCCATCAACAAATCCAATAGACAGCAACATCCTTGCTAAATACGGTAAGTATGGCTCCTACTGGCCGGATATGACGGAGCCGGAAGTCATTCCGTTCTATCTGGACAAGTCGGGATATGAGATGGCTTTTACAACCAATTTCTCTGCCACTATGGAAAATTTGAATAAAGGAGTTATTGCATGGTTTGAAACTACCCATGGATGGCATGGCAACTCAGGAAGTATTGCATTCTGGAATCCATATGGAGCGCCCGGTTTCGCCGGGATAAATGTCAGTCTGCCGACTGTTGAACCAAACCCTTGGAGAGGATATGAAATATATGTGCCAGGATGGTTTGACGGTTCCACAGAAGAACCAGATGTGTTGTCGCAAAGTAAAAAACTTGGGATTGATATCGTCCCTGCGAGGGCAAGTGATTTGCCAATGGCTAACTATTTGCCCGTTATCAAAAGAACAGGATATGACGGAGTTGTCATAACGGTATTGTTCGGGAGACTGAGGACAAAGGATTATACGGGATACGAACTCGATGATGCCCTGAAGAATCTCCATTCAGCTGGTTTCAATGCCGGCTCCTGCCTTATATCAAATACGTACCTGCATCTCACACTTATAAGGCATGGCAGTGTTTATCAAGTGATAGACCCGTGGGAAACATCGTGGTACAGTTCATTTGCCTCGGAAATGTTTTCAAGAGATATTGCGCTCGGAAAGAGTGTTGGGGAAGCATATACGGATAGTATTCTTACTACGGGAATCGGTTATCTTACAAAACAGTGGTGGTGGGACCTAAAAGAGAACATGTGCTATTTCGGTGACCCTGATCTGTATATGTGGTCTCCAAGTTACAGCTGGGAAAAGCCGGATTCAGTAGGGGAAGGAACGTTTAACGGATATGCCCCGTTCGGTGCTACGGAATACCCGCATGAGGCAAAGGGCGGGGAATATTCGATGTACATTTTTACGGCTATAATAATACTCTGTGCGGCAGCCGGCGGCTATGTCGGGTTGAAATATAAGAAAAAGAAAACTAAACAGTAGCCATCCCTCTTGCAACCAAAAGAACTGCAAGATATTCTGGCACTTCTGTTTCTCCCAAGTTTAGATTGAAGTTTTCGCCCTTCATTCTCATTTTTAAGGGCTTCGTAATCCTCAATTTGACAGGTTTTTCTCCAAATACGACAGCATCATTCAATGGATCAAATTCATCTATTTCATCTCTTTTAATCCCTTGAACTTTCAGTCCGGTTTTCCCGTGCAACGAGCCTGGAAGACGTATGAGACGTTTTACATCGGCTGTTACAGGTTCGTCCGGCTTTCCGGTTGATAGTGAGACCGCAGATTTTTCTATAGCACTTCTAAGGAAAAGTCCCCTTATTTCGGAGAACTGGTCCAACAGCCCTTCCTCTATCCTTTTCACCCTGGCATCGGACAGACCGTCAATTATTTTTTCTGCTTTGTGTGCGCTCAACCCGTAACCCTTCAGTTTTTCTATGCCTTTCTCTTTTCCGTCCATCCGAAGTTCCTTTATTATATCGGTGACCGCCCTGCTTACCCTGCCATGCCATCCGGGTTCGTCCGGCTTTGGCATTTCAAGACGGGTGAGCGGGACTTTTCTCTCCCCGTATCTTTTTATCTCCACCACTTTTTCCCTGAACAGACTTTTCGGGTCCAGCCCCCTTCCAGTTATGTAGTCTATGATTTCTCTCCTTTCCTGGCTTCCGAGGTAAAAAACTTTTGGATGGTTCACATGGCAATGGTATCCGCGACCTCCGCTGAAATATAATGAAAGATTTTCCTCGCCGAAGCCGAAATCGTCCACTAGAAAAGAAAGCAGTTTTTTTAATTCTTTTTTGACAGCCATGAGCATACCTTCATAACTCATTTTTTCAGCCCCGGGCAGATGGTCTGCATCCAGGTCGAATATGAGGTCTGCACCCATCCATCCTTTCTCTCTCATTGTTGGTGCATCAGGTCTTTCATAATAGGCCGATGAGTAGTATACATGTGATGGAACCCTCCGCCTCAGTTTAGTCAGAATTTCGTCCCTTGTTTTGAACGATATATGTCTTGCCATCTGTCCCATCCCGAAGAAAAGAAATGCATATTCCCTTCTCGGGAATCTCTCCGGAAATGATATCTGTGGATTGATGTAGTATGACTGGAATCTTTTTTTGAGAAAATCGTTCATTTTTTATTCCTCCATTTGTACCGGTAGTATGAAAGGGGATGTTTTATCCTTTTGCACAGACTGTCCATTTTTTCAACCGGGCAGATGCCCCATGTCTTTATCGAGGAGCAGCTTGGAGTGTTATATTCCGTGCCCGAAATCTTTCCGGTTATGTGCTCAATCTGGTAGCGTGTCCTTTCCTCATCGTAATCGGGGGATTTGCTGAAAAGGTGCAGGATTTCATCCGTTTCCATACCTATGGAATTCAGAAATGTGACAATGGCAAATCTTCCGACATGGGGGACGTTAATCCCCGATTGCACGGCTGCAAGAAGTTGCCGCATGCAGGGCGGAAATTTTGAGATGCTCGCTTTTCCCATATCAACTTTCCCCTCTGCTTCTTTTCTCTGAAGTACGTTTCTTATCCTTGTGATATCCTCGCTGAAAACTTTCTTTATCTCAGGGGGCGGGTATAGGCGGAGAAGCTCGGCGTGCATTCTATTCCGAAGATTTTCCTGCAGCAGCCTTGCCAATTCCGCCTTTTTCAGCTCCACCAATCCTTTTTGAAGGGGCATATTTACGAGCTTCCATTTCTCGCTCCACGTCGGGGCATTTTTTAAATATTCCGTGAAATAGATTTTCAATCCGTCAGCAATATCCATACCAAATTCCTTTGCGGTATCCACAATAAAGTCTTTATCCTCTTTTTTTAGGTTCAGGTATATTCTTTTTGTCTCTGCCAGTGAGTACCTATTCCTCAGATAATCGCTTTCAATACTGGCCACAATCATTCTGGCTACCGGATAAGAAAAGATGGTCATAAGGGCATCTGTTTCGTCCAGCATTGTGTAATCGCCTACAACCCCTTTTTCGAGGGCATCATTAACTCTCTGGATGCCCATATCTCTCGCTCTTTCATATAGGGGGTCATGAAGTATCTCTTCAGTACTCACTCTCTCTTTTTTTACAAACTCTTTGGACTTCTTCAGGAAAGGGTATTTTGCCAGTGTGTAAATATTCACGTCATAACATCTGCGTTCCTATTTAATTTTTTATGGGCGGGGAGCTGGAAACATAAAAGTTTTCCGGTGTTTTATAGGCAGTAGAGGCGGTTATATTGAATTCACCAGTAACTCTCGGTTAAAGTCTAGGAAGTTGTAAATGCCAGCCTTGCGAGAGCAGTTTTTTTTACTTTCATCTCGCTGCTGCCAATGTTAGCTTTCGAAATCTTTAATGCATCCAACGGAATCAAAAGCCCTATAAAGCAATTTATTTAACTCATTCATATTTCCTGGATTATCTGTAGCAAAATTTAGGCTCACCGAAGTTTTTATATAATTTTTACCGCATTATTAAATTTGAAAAAATGCCGAGAAGAGAGGAGGATTATCTGGAAGCAATATACAACATAACAAAAGAGAAAGAGCATGCGAGAACAACAGATCTGGCAAATTACCTAAAAATAAAGCCGGCGAGCGTGACCGAGATGATCCAGAAGCTGTCATCCAAAGGCCTTATCGATTACAAAAAGTATGAGGGTGCAACACTCACAGGAAAGGGGCATGAAATTGGCAAGGCGATTAGTGAAAGCCATCGCACTATCAAGGAGCTTCTTAAGATGCTCCAGATTCCTGAACGGATAGCTGATAAAGATGCATGTACAATGGAGCATGACCTTGACCCCCTGACCATATTGCAATTGAAAAAATTTGTGAGTTTTACGAAAAATTGTCCGAAGGATATACCACAGTGGATAAAGCACTTCAAGACATACTCTAAAACTGGTGATTTTCCTTCAGAGTGCAAAAAATAGTTTTTGATTTATGGATTTTAGCATTTATACAATATCACCGTAAAATCATGGCAAATAACCTTAGTAAATATTAAATATGGCATCGATATTTATCCCGCTAATCATGGCTAAGAAAAGAGAAGAAGATGAAGACGAATTTAAGTACATTGTACGTATTGCGGCGAGTGACATAGATGGCAATAAGCCAGTTAGATACGCACTTACCCAGATAAAAGGGGTAGGTAATTCAATGGCCAAACTTGTTGTCCAATCTGTGGGCGTTGATGAACATATCAAAATAGGGAATCTCTCTGACGAAGATATAGCAAAAATCGACGAGACACTAGCTAATGTAAATGAATGGACTCCGCACTGGATGAAAAACCGGCAGAAGGACAGGGAAACCGGCGAGGATAAACATTTAGTGGGGGCAGAAATAGACTTAATAAAAAGAGATGATATAAATTTGCTAAGAAAGATACGGGCATATCGCGGTATAAGACATGAAAAAGGTTTGTCCGTCAGGGGACAGAGGACCAGGGCAAATAAGCGGTCTGGATTGACTGTTGGAGTTTCCAAAAGAAGGGGAGGAAAGTAAATCCGAGGGTGATGAAATATGGGCGATCCAAAATTTCCAAGAAAAAAATACGAGACGCCGTCTCACCCGTGGGAAGCAAAAAGAATAGAGAGGGAGAAAGAGATGGTTCAGAAATATGGGTTAAGGAATAAGAGAGAGATATGGAAAGCTGAGACTTTTTTGAGAAGAATAAGGGGGCATGCAAGGGATTTGTTTGTCGGTGCCGGAGAGGAACAAACGGAAAAGGAAAAGGAAGAGCTTTTGAAAAGGATGGTTATGCTTGGCATCCTCTCGCCGAGTTCCCAGCTTGATGATATTCTTGCACTCACGATAGAGGATGTTCTGACAAGAAGACTGCAGATGCAGGTATATCTGCACGGGCTATCTTACACTCCGAAACAGGCAAGACAGATGATAACACATGGGCATATAGTTATCAATGGCAAAAAAGTCAGAGTACCGTCTTATATGGTTAAAAAGAGTGAGGAGAGTACAATTCAGTATATGTCAGCATCTCCATTTAGCGATGAGATGCATCCTATGAGGCCAAAAGCTGAACAGAGAACAGGGATGAATGAAGCGGAAGTGAAAGAGATGGAAACGAAGAAGGAGGTATAAAATGGGGAAATGGGCGGTAACTCATATTTTTGCATCCCACAATGATACCATAATCACGGCAACAGACTTGACCGGTGCAGAAACGCTTGCAAAATGTACCGGTGGGATGATTGTGAAGTCTGACAAGGATGAAGGCTCTCCCTATGCGGCAATGCGAGCTGCACAGAAAATTGCCGAAACCCTGAAGGAGAAAGGAGTGGATTCTGTTAATATAAAAGTTCGCGGAGTTGGAAGGGGCAGGTCGAAGAACCCGGGTAAGGGGGCGCAGGCAGCCATAAGGGCACTGGCTCGTGCCGGCCTGAAAATCGGGAGGATAGAGGATGTTACCCCTGTACCTCATGATGGTTGTCGCGAGAAGGGCGGTAAAAGGGGAAGAAGGGTATGAAATTTAAATTTATTGAAGAGGAGGATAGTTACATAAAGGTACTGATAGATGGTATAACGCCTGATTTTGTAAATGCAATAAGAAGAACCCTGATGACAAACGTGCCGAAACTTGCCATAGAGAATGTTACGATATACGATAACACATCTGCCCTTTTTGATGAAATAGTTGTCCACAGACTTTCTCTAGTACCTCTGCCAACTGACCTTGACCTTCTTGTTCCTAGAGAGGAATGCAGCTGCGGCGGTGAGGGTTGCCCAAGTTGTGTTGTCCACTATACACTCAGCAAGGAAGGAGAATGCACTGTTTATTCCGGGGATATCAAGGCGGAAGATCCGATGTGGGCTGCCAAAGATGATAAAATTCCTGTACTGAGACTTCTGAAAGATCAGAGGATAATACTGGAAGCGGAAGCGGAACTTGGTACGGGAAAGAAACATGCTAAATGGCAGGCGGTTTCGGGGGCAGGGTATACTTATTATCCCAAGATAAAGATAACTGATGCTTGCGACGGGTGCATGGAGTGCGTGAAGGCATGCCCTAGGGGTGTTCTTGCGGCAAAGAAAGGAAAGATTGTGGTGAAAAACCTAGGGGAATGCAGCCTGTGCAAGAGTTGTTCAGAGGTCTGCGGTAGGAATGCAATAAAGGTTGAAGGCAACCCAAACAAAATCATATTTCATTTTGAAACCGACGGTTCGCTGACAGCGAGGAGGGCATTTATCGAAGCCCTGAATATTCTTTATAACCAGTATGACGAACTGGAGAAAGCGATATAAAATTTGATGGTGGCTAATCTTCCTGCACCGGAGATCTCCAGTCAAGGCCTATCGTTCTAAGACCTATTTTCGGAATGAGCGGTATATTTCTTTTGTGCTGGCTGATTTTACGCATGGTTTTCATCCTCATCACTTCGTTCTCATCGACATCCGCAATCTCGGCTATTTTCTGAATCGGCATCTTTCTCTCCAATCCGTACAGGATTTTATCCAATTTTTCATATGAAATACCAAGCTCTTTTTCATCTGTCTGCCCTTTCCATAATCCGGCGGATGGTGCTTTCCTTAATATCGGTTCTGGCACCTCAAGATATTCTGCCAATTGGTGTACCTGTGTTTTATATAAATCGCCGATGGGCATGAAGTCGCTTCCCCCGTCACCGTATTTTGTAAAATAGCCTACCAGCAGTTCTGTTTTATTCGAGCAGCCGCAGACCAGGCTGTTCCTCAGATTTGAGTAACCGTACCATAAAAGCATGCGTAGTCTTGATTTTATATTTCCCAGAGTTACCTCATTCATCTCATAGGGATACACCTTTCTTATCGAATGTATAAGGGGGGAGATGTCGATGGTCTCATAATCTATGCCAATTCCGCTGGAAATAAGGCGAACATGTTCAAAATCCTCCATTGGAGTGGACAACTCCGGCATAAATAGTGCATGTACATTTTCTTTACCAAGTGACAGTGATGCAAGTTTCGTAACGACAGCAGAATCCAGGCCGCCTGACAGGCCAATAACAACGCTTTTCACTCCAGCGTTTTCCGTGTAATCTCTTATGAATTCCATTATCAACTCGGCGGTTTCCTCCGGGTTAATTTCAAGCATATGGATAATGTTATATTTAGGGGTAATATATTCTTTTGGGATTTGAGATGAAGATATGCTTGGTAAACATAAAGCCGACAGTGGGCAACAAGAAAAAGAATTTGAAAAAGATGGAAAAAGCAATTCTGGGGGAGGGGGCTGATATATATGTATTCGGGGAAATGGCACTTACCGGATACAGTTGCAGGGATGAATTCAGGGATATGGCAGAGTATATTGATGGCTCCTCTGTGGATGCAATTAAAAAAATCGCCCATGAAAAAGACTGTTATATAATATTCGGAATGCCTTTAAGTGAGAGAGAGGGCACCATTTCAAATGCTGCAATAATGGTTCATCCAGAAGGAGAGGTAAGTATCTATAGAAAATCATTTCTGGCAAATTTTGGTCCGTTTGAGGAGAAATTTTATTTTACCCCTGGAAACGGGTTTCCCATGTTTGAAACAAGATACGGCAGAATAGGGATGTGCATATGCTATGACCTTTTTTTCCCTGAGCTCATAAAGGGTCTGGCTCTGAAAGGTGCAGATATGGTGGTATGTATCTCCGCTTCGCCTACGACAACCAGGGAATTTTTTGAGAAGGTATTACCTGCAAGAGCCATAGAGAATACCATATTTATTGCATATTCAAATCTGGTTGGAACGCAGGAAAATCTCGTATTCTGGGGCGGCGGTCAGATATATGGGCCCAAGGGAAATCTTATCACAAGGGGCAAATACTTGAAGGAAGGAACTGTGACTGCAGAGATTGATTTCAGGGAGATTGAAGGGGCAAGAGTTTCAAGACCGACACTGAGGGATACAAAGACCGATATCTTCTCGGACCTTTACCGCATATCCAGAAGCGAGCCCATACACGACGGTTATGCACTGGTAGGGTTGAAAATGGGGAGATATGCATCCTCAAAGATGAAGGTGGACAAGGTAACTGTATACGGCAGACAAGATATGATTGGCGGCATAATTTTCTCCACTTTGTGCACAAAAGACAAGATAAAGTTTGAAAATGATGATAAAGTGGGTGCGGTATTTTCATCGGGCAAAAAGGAAATCAGAATATTTCTGAAAGGGAATATAGCAAAAGCGGTTGAAGTGAATGTAGATATGGATATTTTGAATCATATTAAAGATGATGAGATTTTTGATATAGAAGAAAGCGGGCTATAGCAATTTTTAAATTCGGCGGGCACATGCCTATTTGGTAAAATGGACATGGAGCTTGCGATAATAGGTGCAGGGAGTGCGGGATATGCGGCTGGCGTATATGCCGGCAGGGCGGGAATAGATGCTGTCATATTCGATGCGGGCATGGGCGGGGGGCTTGCGGTGGAATCACCGGAAATAGAAAATTACCCGGCATTCAAGAAGATAAACGGCATGGATTTGATGGAAAAGATGAAGGAGCATGCAGAGGAGTATGCAAAATTCAAGTTTTACGAGGAAGTCAAGGAGATAAAAAAGGAAGGGAATAAATTCAGAATTGTTACATCAAAGGGAAAGTATGGAGCAGGTGCAGTGATAATATGCACAGGTACTGCCCACAGAAAATTGAATGCAAAAGGTGAGAAGGAGCTTTCTGGAAGAGGTGTTTCATACTGTGCAACATGCGATGGATTCTTTTTCAAAGATAAAGATGTGGCTGTAATCGGTGGGGGAAACAGTGCTCTCATAGAAGCAATATATCTCAAACAGACCGGATGCAATGTATCAATTGTACACAGAAGAGATAGGTTGAGGGCTGAGAAATCTCTTGAAGTGAAGGCAGTCGATATGGGAATAAAAATAATATGGGACAGTATTGTTGAAGAGATAGTCGGCAAGGGCAGGGTCGAAGGAGTGAAGCTAAAAAATATAAAAACCGGAGAGGCAAAAATTATGCCGGTAGACGGGGTTTTTATTTCAATAGGGGAGGCACCGCAGTCGGAACTTGCAAAGAAGGCTGGAGCGAAAACGGATGAACATGGCTACATAAAAACAGATGATATGCAGAGAACCAATATAAGGGGGATATACGCTGCGGGTGATGTTACCGGGGGAGTGAGACAGATAATAACCGCATGCGCCGAGGGGGCAAAGGCGGCACTTATGTCGACAGAGGTTTTGGGGAAGATGTACCCATTTTAACTAGGGTATAACCCTAACCTATCAGCAAAACGGTTTTTGCCTTGCGGCATAAATAAAATATACAGTATTCATCGTATAATATTCATCGAAAGTAGAGTTATGCCACACAGCAGGATTTGGATTTCTATGCAACTCTACTCATTCTGAAAGCGCCGGTAAGCTTTATTTCATCCTTTTCAAGCAGGTAGTCAATCCAATTTCTGGATACAACCTCCCCGCATCCCTGAACACGGATTTGCATTCTTGAAGCATCCTCTCGCATTTCTATAACTCCATCCATAAGATGTTTTATTGTCTGCACTTCTATTTCTTCATGCATACCTCTTGTCATGCTGAATATGGAGGTTGCTCCTAGCCGCTTGCATGTGCCGCTCACCACCTGAAGAAAACGAAATACGGCTTTCGCATCCGAGTAGACTATTAGGGTTGATATTGAGTCGAATATAAGCCTGTGTCGCCCGTATTTTTGTGTAAATTCTTTCTCTGTGGCTATTATTGAGGCGGTTATTTTCTCCCTGTTAATCGGGCTGTCTACGAAAATAACATTCTTTCCTTTCTCATTCAGTTCAACTCCTTTGGAGTATACATCTATGTACTTTACCCTTCCTCCCTTTTCGTATTCCAGGAATTTTTTGTCCAGTGTTTCCATCTCCTTTCTCATCTCCGAAAATGATTTGTCGGTCAGAACGAATATTACCGGTTCTCCTTTCTCCAGTCCAGATAACACAAATTTCTTAAGTATATTCTCTTTTCCTATGAACGGTGGGGAGTACAGCATAACATTGGTTATGGCTGGTACGCCTCCTTTCAAAAGTTCATCCAATCTGTCTATTCCCGTTTCAATCAGCATTCATTTCCCCTCCTTCAATTATTTTATTAACCAAAACTTCGAATGCATCAAATACGCCTTTTCCCTCTGTTGCAACCGTTTTTACCACAGTTGCATCCTCCAATCCTATTCTTCTTTTCAATTCGTATTCATCCAAGCCACCTGTCGAATCCTGTTTGTTGGCTACTATTACATAAGGTATGTTTTTATTACGAATGTCATTCGCTATCTTTTTTATTTCTTCGAAATATTCCGGTCTGGAGGAATCCATCACAAGTAGTGCGCCTGTTGCCGTCGCTCCGATTTTATTCATTAAAGGTGAGAATCTTTCCTGTCCCGGTATGCCAAATACTTCTGCCCTGCATCCTGCATGGTCGACTGTGCCGTGTTCGATGGCTATTGTCGCTCCGAGTCTGTCTACAGAAGTAAACTGTTTGGAAAGTGCTCTTATGAACGTGGTTTTTCCAGACCTGAATGGCCCCATCACCAATATTTTTGGAATATAAATCTTCATGCCGCCCGGCTTGTAAATCCTGAATATTACTGTTTTCCCTGTTTTCCCGCCCCAGCTTATTTTTGATATGTGGTATTTCTGTCCGATAAGGGATTCCCTGCTCATGGGGCTTATTTCCACAATGCTATCAAATCCTCTTTTTATCCGGTATATTATACTCTCCTTGTAAGGCCATGAGGTAAAATTGTAAATGGAAATGCCGTTCTGCCTGTTGATTTCATCGTTTATCCGGTATATTCCCTGCAGTGCCTCTATTTCACCACAGAGATCCAGTATTGTTGATAGTGAATCAAATACTACCACAACACTTCCGGGCGTATTTTCGAGTGTTTCATTTATAACATCCTCATAACTCAATATATCATGTGGCTCCAGGATAACATATTTTTCTTCTGATGGTGCCCCTATAAGGCGAGAATATCCGTCTACAATACAGAGCTTTTCCCCGTATTTTTTCATGTCCCATCCGAATTCTCTGAAAGACTGTTCAAGTTGCTTTGGGGATGATTTGGAGACAACATATATGCATTGTTTACCCATTTCGAGATTGTGATATAATACATGTATGCCTATATTGTCTTCCTCCACCTCTGGTGATATGTAAAATAGCAGGGATTTTCCTTCTGGTATGCCCCCTTCCAAATATTCATCCAGTTTTGGTATGCCTGTCTCTGTCATTTTATCTCGATTATATTATCTTCCCAATTTCCTTTGCAGCTTTCTCCATGGCTTCATATACCGTATCGATATCATTAGAAGATGTTATGACTGCAAGCAATGCTCTTGAGCCGGCACCGGTGACAACAGTAATAAATTTTTTCGATTTTATTGTAATCATTGTCGGTACTCCTTCGTTTAACTCATCCATGGCAGCCTCCGCAGCGCCGAGCAGTGTTGCGGCCATCGCAGCAAAAGCCTCCGGGTTGAATTCTCCGCATGTTTCAGGATGTATTAGCAGACCATCTCTGGATACTATAAGACTACGCTTGATATCGGCTGATGACTCCAATTCGCTTAATATATTCTTGTAATGTTTACCTTGCATTTTTCCACCGCTTATATTACCTATTCATATCATAAAAGCAATAATAAACCTTTCTAATTTTTCTAAAGAATCACCCTGAACAATATGTATGTTACAATAACCATTATCGTTCCGTGTCTCAGTCCTGCGGCAACCCTGCCTTCGCCAAGTATCCCTGCCACAATCCCGTTTCCCACTGCCTGTACAAGGGCTGTACAGATGTATATAAATTTATATTCCTTTAACGAGACACTTCCAAATGATATGCCGCCTACGCTGCTTGTCGACTCTGTAGCTTTTGCGAACTCGGGTAGAAAGGTGGCTGAAAGAATCACTATAACGGCAAGAAAAACAAAAAAGGCAACATATATTATCAGGAGATACATCTGCATCTCCATTTTTCTTTCTGCCTGCAGTATCTTTATTTCCCTCACGTTTTTGGATGCTGCATCTATCACGTCAGATATTTTTCCCCCTGCCTCCGATGCCTTTACTACCAGTGATGTTGTTCTCTGCACCAGTGGTGTTTTAATTCTGCTGCCAAAACGTTTCAATGAATCGGTGAAAGAAACGCCCCATGATATCTGGATGGCCATTCTTTTTATTTCAGGGGTAAGGTAACCGTAATCCCCTCTTGCCGACATCTCCACAGCCCTTGCCATGGTCATGCCAGCCTTTCGTGACTCCGACAAGTCACGCAAAAACTCGGGGAACCGCTCTTCCATCATACTCATTTTTCTGATTCTTGCATACTCATAAAAGGCAAAAGGGCCTATGGCAGAGAGAATTGCATATATTGCAAAATCCATGGAATTTTCCGGGGAGAGTGATAGCGGTCCTATACCGGAAATGATTTCTAGCTGGAGCAGTATTGCAATCGCCACAAAGACTGCCGTAAATGCAGCCGATATCGAGAGAATCATTATCCTGTAAAGTGTTTCCATATCGTATTTTTCCCTTATTTCTCCTGCCTTCTCGGGCATTATCAGAGCTATATACAGGATTAAGCTGACAAGAAGACCCAGGCCTGCAAATATGATGGCGTATTCCCAGTGGATGTCGTGAAGCATCATCTCTCCCGGGAGCCCTGTGACAGCTATGACGTTTGCAATAATAAATAGAGCAATGAACATCAGAATTGTGAGGTGTATCACGTTCCTTTTCATTATCATTGGTCGTTCTTCCCTGAACTTACTTCTCTCATACATGCCTACAACAGAGGCAGTCGGAGAGGGCATTTCTCCACCAATCATCAGTGAGGAGATTTCGAACAGCAATGCAATATTCAAAAGGAATAGAGGTTCTGCCATATCCCTGATCAAAGGAGTCATGTTTTTTGGCAGATGAATCCCTAAATTTAGTTGTGAGCCTATGACCACTATAGTGAATATAAATGCAATCAGGAAGAGAATGATATATCCCTTGTTTTTCTCAACGGTTGGTATGGAAAGAACGGTATAAAGCATTAGAAGCACGACTACTCCGAGAAGTACGGTTATCAATACGGGTGATATCGGCATTCCAAGGAATATTATAAACACATTGAGAAGAGTTGCAAAAATTACGAGCATAAATGCAATTATAGACGAAAAAAAGTATTTCCATTCGGATTCCTTATATTCACTTGATACAAACGGAAGCATATCTTCCTTTATTTTTCTCTGTGCCCATGAAAATATGAGAAATGCACCCATTGCCGAGGCGAGCAGGAGATTAGACGAGGTAGGCATTCCTATCAATCTTGCGATAATTGCTACGGCTATGATGGTGAAAATTGAGACAAATGAAATCCAGGAAATCCTTTTGCCTATCATTATACCTCCGGGGACATGGAACTCAGAGCCACTGCAAATCCAAGGTGGGCAAGGGGAAGCATTATGAAAGTGAGCATGTACATTATAAATATGGAGGAACCCCCGCCGCCTCCCGTACTTACCATGCTCATAACAGATACCATAACTATCAGGAAAAGCGGGGCAGCCACAACGACGGTTACGTAGCTCTCTGCCATAACTCCGAGAGTTTCAAGAAATTCCTTCTGAGTCCTTCTGTTCTCGCGCATATACTCCTCTGATTTTGCGAAGAAATATTTTTTCAGTTCCCCTCCGGATGTTACGGTTGTTATCGCTCCCTGCAGAAACTCCTGGAATTTTATCGAGGGCGTCCTGTTTGCTGCATTCCTGAGTGCAGTAACTATGTCTATATTGAATATAGATATGTCTCTGTAAATCCATGCCGCTTCTTTTTTCATCTCCCCGTATATCGGTTGTTCTGCAAGATTTTTAAATACAAGTGCAGGCGTGACGCCGGCAGACGCCATGGCCGCAAGAAAATTCAATGCATAGGGAAGTTTGTTGTCTATATCTTTCTTTCTAGAATTTGCCCTACTTTCGGGAATCATCATTGTTACCAGATATGCCACTGCCCCGATCAGTATCGGTGATGGAATAACTACAATCAGCAATTTGGTGGGAAGGATTATTCCCATTCCCGGCAGGATGAGCAGGTATATAATTGTAAAAATAACGCCTGCCAATGCGCCAATGAGGCCGTTCATCCATGCGTATGCAATATAAGCTTCCGGTCGGATTTCCATGTACGCTCTTTCTATACCTCTCTTTGTGTATATTACCTGAGGGGATTTTGATGCTTTCTTCCCTAGTATCCTGTAGCAGATATGTTGATACTTATTCAGTGGCATTCTCCCGTTCCTCCTTCGTATATTCAGATTCTTCCTTCCCTATTTCTTCATGCGTATTCTCCCGTTCCTCCTTCGTATATTCAGATTCTTCCTTCCCTATTTCTTCATGCGTATTCTCCCGTTCCTCCTTCGTATATTCAGATTCTTCCTTCTCTATTTCTTCATGCGTATTCTCCCGTTCCTCCTCAAAATATTTTTGCTTCTCATCGGTTTTAATTGTCTCTTCAGGAATGAACGTTTTCTCGGTTTTCACCATCTTCCCTCCCTCGCTTTCACTAATCACTTCCTCAGTTTCTTCAAGCGTCTCTGTCATATCCTCAATATCCGGTTCAACTCGCTTTTTTTCAGACACACTTTCTTCTGTCTTGATGATTTCTCTTTCAGTTTCTGCGGGTGTTTCTACAATTTTGTTATCTACCTGTTTTTCGTCATATTCCTCTGCTTCACTTACTCGCTTCATTATGGCATCAGGATTCTTGTAATATGCGGCTATTATCTCTCCTACATCCACATAATTCTTTATTCCTCTCTCGACCATCCACTTGATAATATCTCTTCTCCTGTTGAACTCATCATTCAATTCCTTGTCCGTCCAGTTTCTCTGTTCCGCCACGGTATCTAGCATATGCCCTTTTCCATAATAGTCAAACGTATCCTTTCTCGGATTCCAGCTGAACACCTCATTCGTAAGTATGTCATCGGTTGTTGGGTCTATCCCCACAATTTCGACAACTTTCTTGATTCGCCTCACTCTTTTTCTTCCCATTCTTATCATGGCCTGTATTGCTACAATATTTAGCGCCTGTAGCTGTATTCGCGGTATGTTTATGGGGTCCCCTTCCAGTCTGTGGACAACCGAAAATATTGAATCTGCATGCATGGTTGAGTATACAGTATGTCCCGTTGCCATCGCCTGGAACAGCACAACGGCTTCCTGCCCCCTTATTTCTCCCACCAGTATATACTCCGGACGCTGTCTCAGGGCGGCCTTCAGCAAGTCAAACATGCCCACCTTGCTTCCCGCTCCGGACTCTGCCGTGCCTTCCCTGGTTATTGATGCTATCCAATTCGGATGCGGAAGATTGATTTCCCGGGTATCTTCAATTGATATGATTTTCATCTGTGGTGGGATGAAAAGGCACAATGCGTTGAGCGAGGTGGTTTTCCCGGAGGCTGTACCGCCCGAAAGCACTGCAGATGCCCCGTTTTCAATGGACAGCCAGAAATATGCAGCCACCTCCGCGGATATTGTATTGAATTCTACAAGATGACTGGGAGTAAGCGGGTCTTCCCTGAATCTCCTGATGGTGAAATTGGAGCCCATGGATGAAACCTCTCTTGCAAGGCATGCCTGTATTCTGGAGCCGTCGGGCATGGTCGCATCCATCAGGGGGCGTGCTATGGAGATGTGTCTGCCACATTTCTGGGCAAGTTGTATGACAAAACTGTCCAGTTCTAACTCATTGCTAAAAGAAACATTGGTCTTTAAAGATTCATAATTCCTGTGGTAAATGTAAATGGGGACGCCCGGCGCATCGCACGATACGTCTTCTATCATGGAATCATGCATAAAGACATCTATTCTTCCGTAGCCAAGAAAATCTCTTATGATATAATACATTATCTTCTCCTTCGGGAGGTCATCTATGGTGGTCGAATAATCTATAAGTATTCTTTCAACATTTTTTTTCAGATATTCCTTTGCTTCGTCATCGCTGAATTCCGTTAACTCGATATTCATTGTTTTTATGAGGGTTTCTTTTAAGAATTCAAATATTTTTCTCTCCTCTATAGAAAGGGCTGGTTCAAGTATTTCGTAGGTATATTCATGCTTAAGATTATCATAAATTATTCTTATGTACGAGAATGGTTTATTTATCGGATGGACTTCCACCACTTCTATATTCTCCTCTTTTGGAGGGGAGAGGTCAACCATCTCTTTAAACTCGCCCATTATATCATCTATTTCTTTCCCAGATTTCAATTCAAAAAGTCTGCTTCTTGCTTTTGTCCTTTCCTCCATCCTGTGGAGATTTACCAATTCTTCAATTTTTTTCTTTCTGACAGATAACTTTTTTCCTATATCAAGCCCTTCTACTAACTCTGATGCCTTCTTCTTTTCCTCTTTCATACGAATCGCCGTTAATTTTTTTTCCATTGAAGCACCGGGTACCTTAAACATTAAATCTTCGTATTTATAAGTTATTGTTTTTTACTGGTATGATAGTGAACGATATTTATTTTAATTTCAGCTTAAGTGAGATTATTCTTGACTCGTGATAGCCCTTAACTTTATAGATATGATTCATTCAATTTCCTGTTTTCACTCCGTATTCCTTATTATTACTTCTGCCACTTCCAGCGTTGAGGAACTGCCACCCATATCATATGTTTTGGCCTTTTCTTCCTTTATCGTTTTTGCAATTGCATTTTCCAGTTTATTCGCCATTTTCTTCTCTCCAAGCCAGTCGAGCATCATTTTGACGGACAACAGCATTGCTGTGGGGTTTACTTTGTACATGCCGGCATATTTTGGAGCAGAGCCATGAGTCGGTTCGAATACTGCATAGTTATTTCCTATATTCCCGCTGCATGCAAATCCAAGTCCTCCTACCAGCTGGGCGGAAAGATCGGAAACAATGTCCCCGAACAGGTTTGACGTGGCAATAACCTCGTAGTTCTGTGGATTTTTTACCAACCACATACACATTGCATCCACATTCGTTTCTCTTAGTTCTATATCTGGATGGCTGCCTGATATCTTTCTTGCTTCCTCTATCATCATGCCCGAAGTTTCCCTTATTACATTGGGCTTTTCAACAACCGTAACGGATTTTTTCCCGTTCTCTGAAGCATAGTCAAATGCCTTTTTCAGGATTCTGTGGCAGCCATTTCTCGTAAAAATTCTTGTCGAGACCGCAATTTCATCTGGCGGTACTGATTTAAAGCGACTCATCTTTGGGTGTTCTTCCAGTGCTCTTCTTAGTGTATTTGACAAAGGATAAAACTCAACGCCGGCATATAGCCCTTCGGTGTTTTCCCTGAATATTATCAGGTCTATGTCATCCCTATAATTTAACGGATTGCCGGGGTATGCCTTGCATGGACGCATATTTGCATATAGGTCGAACAACTGGCGCATTTTGACAATCGGACTAAAATATTCTCTTACCTTCAGTCCATCAGGCAGTTCTTTCTCCGCCTCTTTTTTCGGCTTGGAGGTTATCGCCCCAAAAAGGGCGCAGTCCGTTCCTTTCATCATTTCAATTGTCCTATCCGGCAGGGGATTTCCTTCCTTCTTCCAGAATTCCCAGCCTATATCTCCTTCGATATATTCTGCATCCAGCTCAAACGAATCGAGCACCATTTTTGCTGCTTCCATAACATCATTGCCGACGCCGTCTCCGGGCAGCCATGCTATTTTATATTTCATTTTATTCCTCTCGATTTTAGACTTTCTATAAGTCCACCGCTTTTTATTATCTCGTCGAGAAATGAAGGCAGGGGATTTATTTTGTAAATTCCGCCAGATACATTATCCTTTATTGTGCCTTCGTCGGTGTCTATCTCGACTATGGCCCCCTCATTCAGTTCATTCACTTCCATGCTGTCAAATACCGGCAGTCCCTGGTTTATCGCATTTCTGTAAAATATTCTTGCAAACGATTTCGCCACGACGGCTTTCACTCCTGCATATTTGAGGCATGTTGCCGCCTGCTCCCTAGAAGAACCGCAGCCAAAATTTTTTCCCGCAACGATGACGACTCCATCTCCTATTTTCTTCGGAAAATCCGGGTCAAGGTCCTCCATGGCATGTTTTGCCATCTCCTCGGAGTCGGTTATGTCAAGATATCTTCCAGGAAAAATTACATCGGTGTTTATGTCATCTCCATATTTCAGTACTTTCCCTTTTACGAGCATGCACAGGTATCTCATCAACATTTTTATATTTTGAGGAGCGGTTAAAAACAGACAGCCGTTTTCATTCTGCATGAGTGGCAGAGATGAGTTGTTGGCAAAGCTAAAAAATTTGATGAACTCGGAAATAAAGGAAGTGGTTGACCGAAGGATTAAGGAGTTTGAAAATGCAGATGATAAATTCGGCGAGATGTGTTTTTGCATTCTGACTGCGAACTCATCTGCTGAAATGGGCATTAAAATCCAGGAAAATTTACATGATGAATTTTGCAATTCGAGCAAGGATGAACTGAGAGAGCGATTGAAAGGGCACGGATACCGTTTTCCGAACAGAGCGGAGTATATATGCCACAACAGGAAATATACGGATATAGATAAAATTTTGAATAGTTTTTCAGATGAACAGAGGGCAAGGGAATGGCTCGCGAAAAACGTGAAGGGTTTTGGTTATAAAGAGGCAAGTCATTTTATGAGGAATATAGGCTACAAAAATCTGGCCATTATCGACCGCCATATTCTGAGAGTCATGGAAAAGCACGGGCTTATAGATGGAATACCAAAAAGCTTGAACAAGGAGAGATATCTCTCTATTGAAAAAAAGCTTGAAGAGATGGCTTGTAAACTGGATATAACCCTCTCGGAACTTGATTTATATATGTGGTATATGGAAACAGGCAAAATATTGAAATAGGCTTTTCAACTTTTTAATTTTATTTTATATCTTGATAAGCAGGATATAGGATTGTTGATGGTAAAACTGCGACAGTATACTTTGGCGAATGGGTGGTGATCAACCTAGTTGAATTGCGGTGGTATGCGGTAGACAATGCAGAGAACAAGGAAGAAATGCATTATCAAGAACATTTTGTAATGGTCGAGTGATATACCACTTAGCAACATGGATCATTCGAATATTCTCTACAACGAAAGCAACTACTCTATTCTATATCTTAGAATCCCTGCCACTCCGCCAAAGGCTTTTATAAGAATATCCCCCTCGTCAGTATCCTTAGATATAATCTGTATGTCCGTGGACGATTGCTCTGCCATCTTCGAGTATTCCTCTAGTATATCTTCTTTTTCCTCGACAGTAACAGGGGCATTGCATTCTGGGCATTTCACGTTGTCAGGATTATCTACAATTATTTTACCAGTATATTCGCAGGCTGGACAGGATATTTTCACTTTATATTTTCTCAGTGCATCCGACAGTATAAGTGTGTCTACCGCCCCAGTTTCAAGCGCTTTTCTAGCCTCTTTTTCTCCGTATATGGCAAGTCCGTTATCGTTTCTTACTTCTTTCATAAATCTGGTCATGACCTTTTTCTCTCTTATTATGTCCATCTCCTCCAAGTCATTGGCAGCATTGTTTATGAGTTCCTTTAGCCCATATTCATCAGTGTAGCCAGTGTCGTAAATTCCGATTATTTTGTCGGCTATTCTGTAGTCCAGATAATTTTTGTTGAGAAACATTCGTTTGGTGGGGCCGGGCCCTCCGGCCAATACACCCTTTAGATTTTCTTTTTCCAAAAACAATTCTGATGCCTTTTCTCCAGCCTTGACAAACCACTCGTGGGCGGCAATTTCTATCAGCCTTTCAAATCGGCGCTGCGACTGCCCGCCCCTACCGTGTTTGCCTGGCACCCTTGACGTCAGATATGCAGCCATCGTTATTTTTTTTCCGGAAAGAAAGCCGATGGTGCATTCCCTACGGTCTATGAGAATAAGGCCATAGATATCTTTATCTTCCAGCATTTCTTCGAGTGGTTGAATGTAAAATTGTGAGTCGCATCGGTAAAGATATATGGAAATCGGCAGGGGCGGTTCCAGTACATGAGACATCATCTTGGTTTGATTTCCGCTTTTTGCCCCTTCACCGACAAAAAAAACCATGCCATTGGCGGGAGGCGTTTTGAAGTATCGCAACTGGGACATGATGGATTCTATAGCCGAGAGGACATTTTTTCTTGTCTGTTTTGATTTTATGTTGGAGGATTGCGAGTATTCGTCTCTCAGATGTGCAACCACATCCGAAATCTGTTTGTCGGGGGGGATGTAAAGCGTTATGAGCTCGGTATGTTGTCCTTTTATGCCCTTCAGGTCTTCCAGCTTGCGTTTGAATTTGTATTTCTCTGTCGGTGACAGACCCGCCATGTTGACCGATATCTCCCCCTGTTTTTAAAGTTTGGGGAAAGAGTGTTTTGCGGCACGATTGCAAATTTTTTGCGAATTTTGTAGATACTGGTCAGGCGTCTGAAGCTCTCTCCTTATGAGGATGGTTTTCACTCTTCAAAATATATTCAGAATATGGTGTGGTCTTATCTGATGGACAATCCTTAGCTTCAGAACACTGACCTCTATCATTTTGTAGCTATCTATAAATATAACTGATAAAGATATGATTTATTCATAGATAAATATGAATTAAGATAGGAGTCATGCCACACAGCAGGAAAGAGTAACGGTGAATTGGCATGAAGCCGGACGATTGGATAACAGTTTATCGAGCGAAAGTAATTTTTTGACAAGAACTAAGATAATCAAATATATTTTCCAAATCCTTTTCAACCTCATCTATTTTTCCCTTGCATTCTTTTTCTGTAATACCCTCATGCCATACCACTCTGGAAATACTGAAATACCCTCCGTAATCACCTGTCATATAGTCTACTATATCTTTAATATCACCTGAGGTTAGCTTATTTATATCCTTACACACATTTGTTTCATTTTTTGTTGTTCCTTTTATCTTTTTTTTCTTGAAATACCAACATAAATACTCCTCTGGCAACTTTCTAATAAGTTTCAGAAATTCATCCTTTTCTAGGTTTCTAAAAATTTTTTCGTAGTGGTGTTTCGGTACCTCTATATTAAGACCTGAATAAACTTTATCCATATTTTTAGGCTCATTATCTCCATGACCATAACCAATGCTAATGTTCCACTGTATTGCTGGTGTTTTTTCCATTGCAACCCAACCATAACCCTCATTTGATTGAAAATCACCGTATCCTCTATTCTCTACCCCCGTACTATCATCATAATCCCATTTTTCCAATGCATCAAATTTCTCCCTCCCTAGTGCTAGGACAACAAGTTTATTAGCGATATTCTTTCTGTTATCTCTTATAAATGAATTAAATTTGTTATTTTCTTCAATTGATTCTAATATTTTTTCTTCTTCTACCACCTTGCGTTCCATATTTACAGTAATACATCCAATCCCATTGCTTTCAAGAAATTTTTTAATAGAACCAATTTCACCACTTTGGCAAGCGATATACACTTTTGGGAAAAATTGTTGATACACTAACGCTTGCGGAATGGCATTAATAATGCTATTCCTTGTGTTTCCCTTTAATTTGCTTTCAATTGCCATCATATCAAAGGACGGGATATTGTCATTCCCCCACTTTACTGAAACATCTTTCCTTTTCCATCCAGAAATGACAACTAAATCTGGCTTTTTATACTCATATCTTGTGGGTAAATAAAATTCTTCTATACACAAACTTTTCTTCTTTTCCTCGAAATAATTTTTAATTGGGTCTGTAATCTTGTCTTTTTCTTCATTCCTTTTTCCCATGTTTAATGTATCAAATGTTAGATATTTACTATTTTGTACACCCATGTTGTACACCCATGCGTATAACTTTTATTAAAAAAAATTTTAACATATTTAAAATATAATTTAAGAGAAATAATTTAATAACATATACAATACAAGGCTTGTGACAGATGCTATATCCTTCAGAGATTATATTAAGGAACTTAACCATAGGCTGGAAAAGTACATCCCTCCAAAGCCGTGGACGCCCGTTGATGAAGCTTTATACAAGCCAGATAATCTTTTTGACATTCCGCCTAAAGAAGCAGACGAGATGAAATTTAAAGCCATAAAATATGCTTTCAATCACCACTATAAAAATAATGGTTTCTACAAGAGTTTCTGTAAAGACAATAGTATATCCCCTGGCGATATCAAAAGTATTGACGACTTGGCAAGAATACCGATGATTCCGGATAAATTCTTTAAGGATTATCCATCAGGCAAGGATTTTGCCGCATGGCTTGCCGGTTTATTCACTGGAGAATTGCCCGATATTACAATAAACAAAAAGAATCCTTCATATGATGATGTGATAAACAGTTTCAATGCCACCGGTCTGCAGATTTCCTACAGCAGCGGGACAAGCGGCAGGCACACTTTCATTCCAAGAGACAGAAAGACTTTTTATGCATCCGAATATGCAATAGCAAAAGCAGCCATAACAATGCTTTACCCGTTCTGGGAGTACAAGATGGATGGTTATCTCATGATGCCAGACCCCCATAAGACGAATGTTTATGCGGGCAAGGTCTGCACGGTGTATTTTGATGCGGTAGATGATGTGGATGTGGCAATTGATAGGGACATACCTGCCGATTTGATAAAGGAAGCTATGGGAAGCGGAATAAAAAGCTCCTTGCTGAAATTTGCACTCAATAGGGGAAGCAAGAAGATGGTAGACAAAATGGTGAAGTGGCTGAGAGAGATGGATAAAAAAGGAAAGAAGATATCCATGATCGGTCTGCCATTCATCCTTCATTTCGTCATGAACAGACTGGAGAAGAAGGGGGAAACATTCGATTTCGGGGATAACGGGGCAATTGGAACGGGAGGAGGGTGGAAGATATACGAGAATGAGCGCATGCCCGTGGAAAAATTCAGGAAGAGAATCAACGACTTGCTCGGTATACCTGAGGAGCAATGCCTTGATTTATACGGTATGGTTGAAGGTAACGGATGGATGGTTCACTGCCCCGAGGGTCATTACCTGCATATCCCGTATTCGTATTTCCATCCGCTCATACTTGACGATGAATATGAGCCGGTCGGCTATGGTGAGTGGGGAAGATTTGCTTTCCTTGATCCGCTGGCAGAAAGCTATCCGGGTTTCATAATGTCTGGCGACAAGGTAAGGATGCTTGAACATTGCCCCGTGTGCGACCGCCCCGGCCCTGTCTTGGAGCCTGAAATAAAGAGGTCGCATGGTGAGGAAATGAGGGGATGTGCAGAGGAGATGCGTCGCGTTTTATCAATGGATCTGGGTGAAGAAGATGGCAAGTCTTAGGGAAATAAAGGAAAAGGAATACATCCCGCAGCGGACATACTTGAAGTTGATGATAGGGGGCGCTCTTTCATTGAGCAAAACGCTTATTACGAACCTCAGGGACCTCAAAAAAGTAAGAAATATCACGTCTCACGAGGAGAGATATGTTCGTCCCCGAAGAAAATATGAGATGCCGGAGTACAGGGATGATATGAAGTACTGCAAGTCAAACGAGAAGTATCTCCGTCCCACGCTTTACTGCAATCCGCATACCCCCGAGGTCATAGCGCTTGCAAACGAACTCGGTGCATTCAAAAAATCCGACAGAGAGTATGTCGAAGCCGCATTTGAATTCGTGAAACGCGATATGACCCTGGAAATACTGCCCATGGATGGTGTGGAGGCGACCATCAGAAGGGGCACGGGTACATGTTTCCATCAGATATCTGCTTTTATAGCATTATGCAGGGCTGCCGGGATAAAGGCACGTTATAAGATGTTTGCAATGAACATGATAAAGGCGTGGTACGATGCAACCGTAAAGGTGGACCCGCTGGTTAAGAAGTGGTACGATTCCATGGGATATTTCATGATAGAGGGCGAAGGCGAGGCATATGTGGATGGCAAATGGGTGGTGGCACATGTCGGCCCAACCTCGGAAAGACAGGCTGCGGGGGGCGTACCAATCACAAAGTTTGGCGAGGATTCGCTGGGTAAATGGTTCTTTGCCCTTCCCGGAACGATAATGTACATGGAATCCATTCCATATGGTCTTGGGGGGGCAACCAGGCTGCTGAAAAAAATAGCTCCTGGCTCCATGGAAAGAATAAATGCAAGCATACTCCGACAGATAGAAATGGGCAGGCAAATATTGGAGGAGGCAGGCGGTGAGACAGCCTATGATAAAAAGTTAAGGAAGAAAATCCCGAAAACCCCCAAGATGGAATTGCAAATGGCAAGAAACGCATTATAGGCATTAGTAGGATATTTATTGTATTATTGGGATGTTGGGAGCTGTCAGAGTGGTGGAATTGTTGAAAGGGATTTAGGGTAGAAAGGACAAGGATAAATGCATTTTGAGAGGAATTATGCCTTTTTGATTTTAAATGCATGAACCATTATGATACCCCTTTCAATCACTTAATTTTACTAATATTTATATATTTTAATTTTATCTAATACCAGCACACAAAATGAAACTTAAAAAATTTGAGATTAAAAAATATAGGAATATAGATAATGCCACTATTGAGTTTGGGGATTTAACGATACTTATTGGAAAAAACAATTCAGGAAAATCAAATATCCTTAAAGCATTGGATTTGTTTTTTAATTTTCGAGATTCTGGAGATATAAAGGAGATACAAATAGAGCCTATTAGTGGAGCTGAGATGAAGTACCAAATTAAAAAAATAAAGGATAATAGAATTTTTTTCAATCTAAAACCTCAAAAAATAGAGCTTATCGCCACTATAGAACTTAGTGCAGATGAAATCAAAAAAATATTTCCTTATAAAAAATTTCGAATTTCGAGCATGCAGCGTACTATAAACAGATCTAATCTTGGTAATATCATTGTGATTGAAAAAGTCGTCTATTTGGGAAAAGATAAATCTCTTGTATCTGAAATTAATTGTGTTAGTATATTGGATATTGATATATTTAAGTCGGAAGGACATCGTTGTTTATTTCTACGAAATGGAAAAAGCGAACCAGTGCTTTATGAGTACGGGGCTACTCCAAGTATAGCCAACGAAATAATACAGATAGTAAAACAGAATTTTTTAAAAGTTCCAGCTGCCAGGGAAATAAGTTTAGAAGGGAGAATTAGCGGTGCTGCAGAACCCGATGGGAAAAATCAGCCTGGTGAGTTTCTTCGGATGGAAAAAGAAGCTCCTCTTAACGAAGAAATAGTATATGAAAAAATCAATGAGGATATGATTAAAATATTCCCAGAGTTTAAAAAATTTACTTCGAAAACTGAGGATAATGAGAAGAAAGTAGCTATTTATTTTGATAAATTTCCCTCCGCTTCGGTTGGGTATGGTGTCAACCAAATTTTTGTAATTGTATTTGATATTGATTCACGTAAAAACATGATTTTTGGTATTGAAGAACCTGAAATTCATTTGCATTCTGGTATTCAACGAAAATTATTCGATTTTTTGAAAAACCAATCAAAAGAAAAACAGATCATCATAACTACTCATTCCCCTATATTCTGTGATTGTTCTAATAAAATCAAACTTCATTTAGTAAATAAAAATGCTGAGGGACTGGCAAAGGTTACTCCTATCAAAGATAGAAGAGATTTTAAGTCAATAAAATACGAGTTAGGAGCAAAACTTATTGACTTATTTTTCTGTGGTTTTGTTGTTGTTATTGAAGGAAAAACAGAAGAAAATGCATTCCCAATTATATTTGAATGTTATGGTGAAGAAAATATAGGTAAATTAGGTATGTACTTACTTAATGTAGAGGGCAAGGATAAAGTAAAGAAAACGAAAATAAAAGAGTTTTTGAGATATTTGAAATGTTTTGGTATAAAAACATATATTATTTTGGATAATGATGGTAAAGTGAAAGAATATATTGAGATTTTGATTAAATCTGACCTATTGAAAAAAGGTATGTATACGATTTGGGAAAAAGGAACTTTTGTTGATTGTTTTAACGAAGGACAGGTAATAGAAGCAATGAAAGAAATTACAGATGGTAAGTTTGGTATGACAGAGCAAGAATTGAAAAATAGAAGAAAAAATAATCAAACTGAAAAAATTCTTGGGGATTATATGTGGGAACATAAATTAGGAAATTTAAATAAACCAGATTTAGGAAGGCAATTAGCAATAACGCTTAAAAACGAGATTGAAGTTAAGGGAGGAGAAGAAAGAAAGGCAATCTCACCTGAAACGGTTGTTAAAAAATTAATTAAATTAGCAGAGAAAAATGAGTGAAAACTGATTTTGAGATTACTACACTTTCTTTATAAAATCCAAGCGAGAAAACCCAGACCTTTAGGTCTGGGATGAATCGCCTGGAAAATCATAAAACGCCGATAGGCGTTTTCTTCCCCTTGAGGGGAAAGCCACGCAATTTATTGCGTGGAAGGGGTGACCTTAACACATCTCAGCGAGAAATCCCCAACCTTTAGGTAGGGGATGAATCGCGTGCACGTTTTTTTAGCAAGGCTTTTCAGATAATATTTGTTTTGAATTTTGGACAGGCGCACCCGCTAAAGCGGGTGCAACA
>Ga0315543_1000540_pt1 | contig 45997 bp, 43 predicted proteins | sample SalMarSW160210MG_2_FD_203098 | JGI IMG/M metagenome (GOLD analysis project Ga0315543, IMG submission 203098) | Salt marsh sediment microbial communities from the Plum Island Ecosystem LTER, Massachusetts, United States - Salt Marsh Sediment SW1601-210 ...
CATCTTAACCAATCCTTTCCTTCCGGTATTATCTCGTATCACTGCACATAAAACGGCGGGTCTTGCTTCCGCCGGATTTATGTTTACACATTATAATAACTGAACAGGCTACTTTCAAATTTAGCGGAAAAGTAATGTGTATCTGGAGAGCGGTTTTTCGGTTGATATTTATACTCACCCCTCTCCAACCAGAATATCTTCCTTCTCTATCCCAATGGTACTGGTTGGAGAAGGATTTTGCTTTACAAGTCATTCTGAGTCCGCCATGGCGGACGCCTTAGGCGGATGACGAAGAATCTCATCTCATAGGAGATCAAAAGAGATTCTTCACCCGCCCTAGGCGGGCTCAGAATGACACGAGGGAGGCATTTTTAAGTCAAGGCTTTGGCAGGCGGGGTTGAGGTAATAAAGTGCCATTCAATCTGGAACGATACATGGAGAACTCTTCTATTGACAACACTTTTAATATGTTATATTGTCGGTGAAATGAACAATAACAACGAGCATAGCCTGGAACTGGAACAGGAAGAGCTACATTTCTTGAAGAGGAACCTGCCTGATTTCCTGACCGCCAGCCGGCTGGTTACCGGTCTTGTCATCCTCTGTTTAAGCTTCGTTGGGAAAAACGCCTATATGGCTGTGGTTATCCTGACACTTATCGGCGGGGCGACGGATATATTCGACGGGAAACTAGCCCGTCACTATTTCCCTGAAGGCAAAGAAGGCAGGCTTGGCAAGCATGATATCGAGATAGATACCTTTTTTATTCTCTGCGCACTTGCCTATTTCACTTTTTCAGGAATAGTAATTCACCTGGCGGTAGGTCTGGGCTGGATAGCCTTCGCCTCCGTGGCTATTATTCTGACCAGAAAAGACTTGAGAGTTCTGATAGTTACCGAGGTTGTAACTGTAATATCTTTGCTTGTTATTAACCTTATCTATAACTCCCTTGTGTTCGGTGCGGTTATAGTCCCTGCTTTCGCTGCCGGAATGTTTCTTAATCGCCGCAGATTACTGTATATACTCTTCGAATACTGGCCTATTCTGTTCTCAAGGAAATAGAATCAGTGCTCACTACTGGTTCGTACTACTTTTCCACTCATCCGCTTTCTGGATAAGCTCTCTGGCGGCGTTGAGGGAGTTCTCGGTAATACGCGGACCGCCTAGCATCACGGCAAGTTCATTAAGGCACTCTTCATCCGTAAGCGCTTTTATGTTGCTGACGGTGCGGTCTCCGGAGCTTTCCTTATTTACGCTGTAGTGTGAGTCGGCAAAGGCGGCAATCTGAGGTAGATGCGTGACGCAGGTAACCTGGTGGTTCCGTGAGAGGTTCCAGAGTTTCCTGCCGACTATCTCGCCGCTCCTGCCGCCGATTCCTATATCAATCTCGTCGAACACCAGCACTGGTATCGTATCGGCTTCGGCAAGAGCGCACTTCATTGCTAGCATGAAACGTGAAATCTCGCCGGTCGATGCTATCCTTGCCAGGGGTTTGAGCGGTTCTCCAGGATTCGTGGACGCCATAAACTCCACGTTGTCGACACCGCTGGCGTTGAACCGGTAATTCTTATCATCTGGGAAAGGGATTCCTTTTTCGGCGGGTTCCTGGCTGATTGACACGCTGAAGTCCACCTGTGACATATTAAGGTCCTGAAGCTCTTTTTTCACTGCCCCGGCGAGCTCTTGCGCTGCTTCGGTGCGTGCCTGCGAAAGCTTAACGGCGAGGGTGCCCATGTCCTGTTTAAGTTGTTCTATCTGTTTTTCGAGTTCTTCACGCCGCTCATCGGAATAGGTGATTCCCCTCAACTCTTCCTCGGCTCCAGTCAGGTAGCCCAGTATCTCGCTTATAGAGCCGCCGTATTTCCGCTTGAGATTTCTTATCAGTTCCAGCCTTATTTGTACCTCTTCGAGGCGCTGAGGGTTATAATCGAGGTCGTCCCCGTATGACCTGACCTCACTGGCTACCTCAGCCAGCTCGTATGCCGAGTTCTCCAGCCGTTCGAGTCGTGTCTGTAGTGAAGGGTCGGTCTCCGCTATCTTCTTCAGCAGGGGAAGGGCTTCGTTCAGCCTGTCGATAGCTGACGATGACATACTGTCATCGCTGTTGAGCAGGGCATATATCTCATACGAGGTGGCTTTCAGCTTCTCGGCGGAGGTCATGACAGCCAGCTCTCTGTCCAGTTCCTCTTCCTCACCCTCCCTCAGTTCAGCGTGTTTTATTTCATCGATCTGGAAATTCAGCAGTTCCGTCTGTCTGGAAAGGTCCTGTTCTTTCCCGGATAGGACCTGTAGTTCGCGCTCTGCCTGGTGCAGTTCCGAAGCTTTGACACTGAAATCATTTTTAAGGTCGCGGGTATGGGCGAACCCATCCAGAAAGTCCAGGTGCTGTTCCCTGTCCAGCAGCGAAAGGTGACTGCTCTGACCGTGAATATCGACCAGGAAAGCGCCGATATCTCTGAGCAGCGCCCGAGGCACCGCCTGACGGTTTATTCTCGGCGTGGTGCGGCTCTGACGCCGGAAAACGCAGGTAACGATTAGCGAGTCTTCCTCCAGCGTTATGTCTTTTTCACGGAACAATGTTTCCTGCTGTTTCGTTAACCGTCCGGGTGATATGTGAAATATACCTTCAATGGTAGCATCCGCGGAATCATTACGGATATCTTCTTCGTTTACCTGTCCTGATAAAAGCGCTTCGACGGCGTCGACTACCAGCGATTTACCGGCGCCTGTTTCTCCGGTAATTACGTTGAATCCACCGGACGGCTTCCAGGTTATTTCCTCGATGATACCGAAATTTTTAACCGATAGTTCGTACAGCACTCTTTACATAACTCCTGAGCTAACCTATCTGCCCGGAGGGTTCCTAGTAACGAGCGTACTCCTTAATTGAGTTTAGCATTGCCTGGATGTCTTCCTTTCTGGCATTATCCGGAAGTCTTGTGCTCAGTATAAAACCTCCGCCTTTTCCGCAGGTATCAATCACGTGCCTTGAGTATTGTTCGATTTTTTGCAGAGAAGCCAGCTTGAATGACAGAGGACCTCTTCCCAGAACGCAGTGGTGACCGGCCAGGATTTCCTTTGCTTTGGCTACATCCATGTGTTCGACGGAGGCAATAACCTTGCCTTTCGGCAGCTCCAGCAGGCATTCGAGGCGGTCGCCGAATTTTGCCTCGAAGAACGGTACGGGGATATACCCCAGCTCGATTGAAGCCGCCATCTGTTTCTTAAGTCCCGGCCAGTAGAACTTCTTGAAATGCTCCTCGGACATGAAGGATTTATCGCCTCGCCAGAGAGGCATCCCGACTCTCTTTGGGTTACCTCTCTTGGTTGGGTCGGCCGGCGTAGTCCGCGCTATCCGCCTTTCCAGTATCAGGTCGCACAGCTTGAGCAGGTTGTCCGGCTGGCGATACATGTCCGACATCGAACCGTGCATACCCCTTAAAAAGCTTGAAACGGTATCGAAAGGGGCGCCGCCGACGAGCCCGGAATTAGAAAACCCGGGAAAACCGAGCAAAGCCAGCTCCTCGTAGGCGTCACCGGTCAGCTCTCTGAATTTTTGCATTTCCTTGCCGGCTTTATTAAGCGCTCTGGCAAGCTGCTCGAATTCCGGTGTGGCGAATAACGTGGTGAGACCCTCGATGTTGCTGAACATATTACCGAGTGGAGGTAGTTCGGTAAGGGGCTGCAAAGCTCCGTATACCCTCGGCCAGTAATACCTCAGCATATAATCGGTGGTGTCGGCGAAGAAAAGGTCGTACTCATCCGCTTTCATATATTCGCCCTCGACGAACTGGTATTCGTAATCTGGAGGAAGCGGTCCCCCGGGCCAGAGCCGGGTCTTTACATCAAGGGCTTCCAGGGCGACGCCTGAAGTAGGCAGTCCGGCGTTACACATATCAGGCTCGAAATCGAGTGTGATTTGCTGGTTTGCCTTTTTATAGGCGATTGGGTCGTAGTAGGCAGCGGAATAGGGGACACCGGTATGCTTGCTCACATCGGCGTGAAACATTATCGGTACTCTATCGGGCACGTTTAGCTCGATGGCGTCTCTTACCCTTTTCTCTCTTTCCTCGTAAAGTTGCTCCGGTGTCTTACCGTGTTTTTTCTCGATTTCTTCTCTTAGCTGTATCAGGTCTTTATCGAGTATCTCCGGTCTATCCGTGGTTGTCATGCAGTAGTCCTCCTGTTCTGAATTTTGATGCTCCATATATAACAAATAATACTGCGGATAATGCTGGCTCCAGGTTACCGTGTAATGACCTGCAGGTCATCATTTGTGATGTATTATACGTGTATCGGTTTACGCTGTAAACTCTAACATATATTAGCGGTGTTTATATTGGTGTTGTTCTGTTTCGATTGATATTTATACTCACCCCCCGCCTGCCGAAGTCCGCCTAAGGCGGACGGCGGGCAGGCCTTAATCCCCCTTTCCTGCCAGGAAAGCCTCTCAGCCGATGCCGGTGGTACTGGCAGGAAAGGGGTTCATCCTGAAGGTTCACCCTGAAGGGTTCATCCTGAAGGTTCACCCTGAAGGGTTCATCCTGAATCCGCCTATGGCGGATGAAGGGATACAGGGGATAGGTAATAATAAACAACCAGATGCATACAGAACCTAAATAACAGCAGGTGCTTATATATAACCTACGGACGTTAGCACCCCGTTGGTCGGTAACATTATCTACACACCCATTTTATAGTACATAGTTGATTATTTTAGACAACTATTATACTATTCTATAGGGAGTGTATTGAATGAAAATTTCAACCAAGGGGAGGTACGGGACCAGAGCCCTTCTGGAACTGGCGCTGCGCGACGGTAAAACGCCGATATTACTCAGGGATATAGCTTCCGAGCAGGAGATTTCGTTATCGTACCTGGAGCACGTAATCAGTCCGCTGATAGCCGGAGGTATCTTAAGAAGCACCAAGGGGCCAAGAGGAGGAATCTCTCTGAACAGGAAGCCTTCCGAAATCAAGATGAGCGAGGTAATCCGGCTACTTGAAGGCTCGGTGGCTCCGGCCGACTGCGTGGATAACCCGGATATATGCGACCGTGCCTCTTCCTGTGTTACCCGCGATATCTGGTGCGAGCTCAAAGACGTTATGAGCAGTGTCCTGGAATCTACGACGCTCCAGGACCTGGTAGACCGCCAGAAGGGTAAAGAACCCGAATAAATAGACTGTATATTATAACTTGTTGATATAAACGCCGACATGATTCAGCCGACCGGCGGTCTGGTGTAGGGAGGCGGCGGGTCTTTCATTCCGAGACGGAAATACTCGCCCGTCTCTTTTCTTTTCCAGCCCACTCTCTGGCTCAGCGGATGCTCCATTCTTATGGCTCCCGGCACGGGGCAGTCTTCGACGCAGGTACCGCATAACCAGCACTCATCGGGGTAGAGCACAATGGGAGGTTCTCCCTTCACGGGATTGTGCACCATGACATCCGTCCGGCACTGGTCGGCGCAGATATTACACCTGATACAGAGCTCCGGGTCGATTCTTATCGGAAGGCACGGCGTTGCCGGATTTGGTACCAGATACGCTTTGTTATCCATTTTCATTTCCTCTTCCTGGCTTTACTTCACTAAATATCGGGTCAGTCTTCGAGACCGCAGTGTTTCTCATAATTTTCCCGGTGAGTGGGCGCGTAGGGAGGTAACACCCAGAAGTTATCGGGGAGTTCTCCAATCTTCAAGTCCCCGTTTTCCAGGCTTACGGTCAGGAATTTATTCCATTCTGGCGGGTCGGGCACAGGATGGTCGATTCTTTTAAAGTCCAGCGGACGACTGCTGGCTTTCCTCGCCAGGGAGGCGTGAATAATAATCTCACTCACCGTTAACCTCGTAAGGCACTCCAGGTAGCGTTCGAGTTCGTGCGGATTTCTTACGTAGGTCCTGGCGGCCTCGCTCTCTCTGATACTGTTCAGCCACCATAACCCGGTCCTGAGCATCTTATCGCTTTTATATTCGCCGCAATATATCTGCATTACCCGGGAAATACCGGCATGCAATTCTTTCCAGCCGATATCACCGTCCCTGCCCACCGCTTCATATACACGGGCTTTCTCCTCATCTATCTGCTGCCTGTCAGGGACCGTATCGTCAACTGTCCTGGCATAAGCGGCGGCTTTTCTGCCGGCGTATCTGCCGGTGGCGGCTGCCCCGGGATGACCCCCGCTGCAAGCCCCGACCTGGTTTCCCGCCGCGTACAGACCTTCAAGGTTCGTCCTGAGGTCCCAGTCGACCACCAGTCCGCCGCCCGACCACCCGCCGCCGGCTGCGCCGGTACGCCACATCGGAGGTCCCAGTCCTTCTCCACCGGCTTCGCGGGAGATGAGCGGTGTCTGCAGCATGTCCTTGTCCGGGTCGAATCCGCCCCGGGTATAGATATCGTATATCGGAATGCGGGTCTTACCTTCGTTCCCCACCATGAGCCCGAATATTGCTCTTCTTTCATGTTCCGGCATACTTGGTAAATCGGCAAACAGGGGGAGGACATATTCCCCTCTTCTTATCAGTTCCGGCAGCTCGGGAGTCGGCTGGGCGGACTGCCAGTTGCTGGTACGCTCTTCCAAAGTTTTCAGCACGTTGCCTTTCCTGTCTACCCAGGGAACCTCTTTGCCGTTGGCGTCGACTATCGTGCACGGGTACCAGGTATTAGTCGGGCTGCCTGTGCCGAAACGCGGCCAGTTGAACCCTCCGGCTACCGGTCCTCTGCTCCTCTCCATAAGGGTCAGTTCGGCGCCTGCTTTCCATGCCATGGCACTGCCTTCACCGACGCAGTTAGGGTCATCAAGGTGACTGGCGAAGCCGATATGCTCCGTTGAGAATACCCAGATTCCGGAGAATTGGGCGGTGGTGAGTACGGTGGCTTTCGCCTTGAAGATATAAAACTCACCGGTTCGAATATTCACTCCCATAGTCCCGATAATCCTGCCGCCCTGTTTACCTCCTTCCGTCAGCAGGGCAGTGCCCATGATACGGTCGTATATTTTCACTCCGAGCCGTTTAAGCTCTTTGTGTAATACCGGCTTGATTTTCGCTCCGCTGCGGACGCGTATGTTGGTTTTTCCCTCATAATCATAGGCAAACATTATCCTGGTCTTATCGTCCCGGAAGGGGGCACCCGCAAATTCGTCTTCGACATCTCTGAACTCGAGCCCCATCTCCTCAACATCGAGAAGGGCATCCCACGACTCCCTCATCGTTATATACCGGACTATTCCATTGCGGTAAAGGGGTACCACGCCTTCCTTTCTCGGCCTGTTTGCGAGCTGGTCGGGGTCTATCTTCGAGCAGGGATTGGTAAAGGCGTCACCCCAGTGGTCGACCCCGGCCCCGCTGCTGCCGCTTCTTACCGTGGCTCCTTTCTCGACGATTGCCACCTTTACCCCTCTTTTTGCGGCGTTTATTGCGGCGTGGCACCCGGCGACACCGCCGCCGATAACCAGAACGTCGGTGCTTATTTCATTCTCTTTGCCGTAGTTTACCGGGTAGGGCCATTCCGGTGCGTTTTCTCTGAATAACTCCTGATAGTCAGCCATTGCTATTACTCCTCGATAAGTATTCTCGTATCCTTACACGTTTGTCGGCGTTTGCGGGTTCGGATATAGTGGAAAATAATAAAAGTTTACAAATATGGTGATTTTAGTATACAATATATTATATCATAATCCTGGTATATGTCACGACTGTTATGCGGAAAAAGAAACTAAAAGGAGAGCTATCATGACGGAAGCAGAAATCATCGAGAAAATCAACCAGAAACGGAATGAACTTGAGGAGAAGCGTACTCAGAATGCCGGCAGCGATGTCATTCAGTCGCTTGAAACTGAAATTGCAGACCTGGTGACAGGCCTTTCCTCTGCCGGGGAGAACCGCGAGAAGCAGGTCTTCCTGGATGAATGCGCCGGGTAAATAATCCTTTCATCTGAAAGTAAGGGTCGGTATATTCCGGTTATCCGGAATATACCGACCCGTTACTGTGTTTATACCGGATTTATCAGGTATATATTCTAACCTTTAAACCATTGCCATGCCGCCATCGACAGGCATAACATGCCCGGTTATGAAGGATGCCTCGTCCGAGCAACGTATTCCTTATAATTATCCGTGATTTCGGTGCGATTTACTTCACATGGTTATAAATATATAATGATTCATACCTGAAAAGGAAGAGGAACCCAGTATTTCGTTAGGAGCAGGATATGTTACTCGAAAATAGAGTGGCGCTGGTTACCGGCGGCGCTAAAGGAATCGGCAGAGGTATCTGTCTCAAATTCGCTGAAGAGGGTTGTAACGTCATCGTCAACGCCCTGCATATCGAAGGCGCTCAGGAAGTAGCTGATGAGGTAAAAGCAATGGGGCGCGAGTCCCTGGCTATTAAAGCGGATATTTCCAGTAACTCCGAGGTAGATGATATGGTAGCCAGGGCGGTCGAGAAGTTCGGTAAAGTAGATATCCTGGTTAACAATGCAGGAAATGTCGGCGGCGCCGATATAGATAACTCGACAGAGGAAGACTGGGATAACGTGCTGGCGGTGAACCTTAAAGGTCATTTTCTGGTGTCCCGGGCTGTCGTGCCTCATATGAAAAAACAGAAATACGGCAAGATTATCTTCCTTTCCTCGATGGGTGCCGTGCATCCGGTCGTTTCCGTGCTGTCTTACCACGCTGCCAAAGCAGGTGTCATCGGTCTGACACTGAACCTGGCTTTCGAGCTGGCTCCCCACAATATCTACGTGAACTGTATCATCCCGGGCCCCATTGAGACTCCGTTCTGGGACGCTTTACTTGGTGAGATGTCGGCGGATGAGAGAAGAGGATTTTTCGATGCTCTGGCAAAGAAGGAAGTGCCGCTGGGAAGAACGGGGACGGCGGAGGATATCGCCGGTCCGGCTCTTTTCTTTGCCTCCGGGCTTTCGGATTACGTCACTGGCCAGACTCTCTGCGTCGCCGGCGGGCAGCCCGGCCTGCCGACCGGGGCGACTTTCCCTATCGGTGGACAGAGTTAAAAAGGTAAGGGATTCAGCTAAAGAACAGAACGTTGATGAGCAGGAACAGGTATAAAAGGCTGCTGGAACCCGGCTGGATAGGGTCGGTGAAAACGAGGAACCGCATTATCAAGACCGGCGCCGGCACTTTTATGTGGCATGAAGATGAGACAGGAATGAACGGCTCGGTCCTGGCTTTTTATGAGTCGCTTGCCAGGGGTGGTGTCGGCTTGCTGATTGTCGAGTCCCCCACTATCGATTACCCGGCGGGAGCGCGGTGGAGACGGAGGTACAGAATCGATGATGACAGGTATATCGAAGGTCTCAGCGAGCTCACCGGCATCATCCATAAGCACGGCTGCCCCGCTTTCATGCAGATGAACCATGACGGTCCCTGGCAGGCAGACCTCGGCTTCGAGCCGGACCCTCCTTTCTCCGGCCAGCCAATCGCCTCTTCGCCCACGACTTTGACTAACGATGGTGATTTTCATAATGAAACCCCCAGAGAGCTGTCCATCGAGGAAATAGAGCAGATTATAGATAAGTTCGCCAGTGCTGCGGTACGTGCCAGTAAAGCCGGGTTCGACGGTGTGGATATCAATGCCGCCAGCAGTCACCTGCTGCATAATTTTCTCTCTCCTTTCTGGAACAGGCGTACCGATATCTACGGCGGCAGTCTGGAAAACCGCGCCCGGTTCGTCGTTTCCATCGTCAGGGACGTTAAAAATCGTCTCGGGCATGACTTCCCCGTCTCGGTGTGCATCAACGGCATGGAGATTGGCCAGGCAGCGGGTGTGGATAATGCAAGGTGCCTGATGTCCGGAGAAAGCCGGACTATCGCTCGTCTGTTGCAGGAGGCAGGTGCCGACGCCATCCAGGTAAGGAGCAACTGGATGGGCTACCATGTCGGCGGGTATCTGCCGGACGTGCTTTTTTATCCCGAGCCTCCCGTGCCTTTGAAATCATTCCCCGAAGAATACAACTCTAAATACCGGGGTGCGGGAGCCAATCTTAACCTGGCGGCGGGAGTGAAAAGAGCGGTGTCCATACCGGTTATCACCGTTGGTAAAATCACCCCCGCGCTGGGGGAGAAAGCCCTTCGGCAGGGTAAGGTTGATTTCATCGGCATGACCAGGAGCCTGCAGGCGGACCCGGAATTGCCGAATAAGATTGCTTCGGGGCGGGAAAAGGACATCGCTCCCTGCACCGCCTGCGAAAACTGCCTGGGCAGCCAGCGCTGCCGGATAAACGCCTTCATGGGAAAAACCTTTAATACCATCGAAAAAGCCGGGAAAAAGAAAAAGGTGGTGGTAATCGGCGGCGGACCGGCGGGGATGGAGGCAGCCCGTGTGGCGGCGCTGCGGGGACATGAGGTAACGCTTTTCGAGAAGGAAAACAGGCTTGGCGGACTTCTGCCTGCTGCTTCGGTAGTCAAAGGCACCGGGCTCGAAAATATTCCTGTCATGGTTGATTACCTGAAACGCCGGATTGTCAATCTGGGCGTGAAGATAAATCTCGGTAAAAAAGCCGACCTCTCGATTATAGAAGAAATAGGACCGGACGCGGTTATTCTGGCAACCGGCGGCATATCCTCTCTTCCGGATATACCCGGCATCAACAGGGACAATGTGGTCAGCCCCGCCGGTTTACAGCGCCGGCTCAAGTACTGGCTGAGGTTTTTAGGTCCGGAAGTGGTAGGGTGGCTGACCCGGTTCTACCTGCCTGTGGGAAAAAGGGTGGTAATTATCGGAGGGGGTATCCACGGCTGCGAGCTGGGAGAGTTCTTTACCAGACGCGGAAGAGAGGTTACAATCGTCGATAAAGCCGAAAATCTGGGAGAGGGTATGGTCGACGTGCTGATGGCGTACCTCTTTTCCTGGTTCAGGAAAAAGGGAGTTATTATGCTTGGCGGCGTTAAGGAATATGTCGGGATAACGGATAAAGGGCTCACCATCATAAATAAACAGGGTGAGAGACAGACCATCGAAGCCGATAGCATCGTTCCCGCCCTGCCGCTTGTACCTGACCTGACCCTGTTTAAGGAACTGGAGGGTAAAGTGCCGGAGGTTTACGCCGTCGGTGACTGTAAAGAGCCGTTGTTAATAGTGGATGCAATCAGTGAAGGAATGGCCGTTGCCCGTAACATATAATATCTGGAACCTGTTACTTCTTACTGTTGCCTCTCAGTTACTTCGTCTTTTCCTCCATTTCAATTAATGACCGGAAGCGGGAGTCTATTTCGGCGGCCAGAGTTCATCCGCCACGTCGTCCAACCCCAGCTCCAGCAGCTTTTTACGGCTGGGTTTGGTGGTTACCCGACTCCAGTCGAGCTGGCCAAGGCTGTAATATATCTGCGCCTCGATATCCGCCGTCACTCCGACCAGCGGTCCGTCACTCTGGGGCGGTCTGCCTATTATTCTTGAGTGTACTTTGTAGTCCAGGGGATTTATGCCTTCACGCAGGTTGAAAACATGCCGCATGTTGGCTATCCTCTCGCCGCACTTGAGCAGTTCGTCGACGGAGCGTTCCCAGCCCGTAACGGCACTCATAAATCCCGTGACATATTCAATCGTGTGTCCTCCGACAAGGTCAGCGAAAATGCAGAATCCGCAGGCATTGGTGACATGAGAGGTGAAGCTGTCGGCGCCGAAACTGTTCTGGGTATGGCGTCCCGGCGTGGCATCCATCTGGTAGCGCGCTGCGGATGTAGCCTCGGGATGTGAGGGGAACTTCGGGTCGTGCATGCCGAGTTCCTGCCCGCCGATATGTATGGCATACTGTTCAGCCCCCTTGCCTATTCTCTCGGCGGCTAATCTGACCCCGTCAGCCAGTATGTCACCGAAACCTTCTCTTTTCGCCATCTTCTCCGTCATGGCGACTATAGCCCGGTGATTGCCCCAGGTAAGCTCTATACCGTCGGTATCCGCTTTCGTGATTATACCGTTCTCGTAGCACTCTATTGCGAAGGCGATTGTACAGCCGCCGGATATGGTATCCAGCCCGTAGGAATTGCATATGTGGTTTATCATATTTAACGATTCTGCATTGTTATTAAGACACATCGTTCCGAAGGAAGCCTGCGTTTCATACTCCACGCGCCGGGTGCCTGCCGGGTATTTATATTCGCCGGCGCCTTCCTTAAGGCTGGCTTTACAGGCTACCGGACAGTGCCAGCAGCCTGTCCTCCTTTCGATATTGGCGATGGCGGCATCACCGGTCAGACCGGAAACATCGGGGAGGTCATGGATACCGATACCGCCCCAGTTTTTAACGGGAGTGTCTCCGTTGTGAGCGAAACGGGCGGCGACATCTGATGTGCCGTACTTGTGAAATCCTTCCAGGGTCTCATTGGTGCCTTTGCTTTCTCTCATGGCAACGATATGCTCGTCTCTCAGCTTCTTTACGAGTTCGGCGTCGGCTACCTGTACTTCCTGCTGACCCCTCGCCGCTATGGCTTTAAGTTTTTTAGACCCCATCACCGCTCCCACCCCCGAACGTCCGGCGGCGGCTCCTCTTCTGGTGATTATGCACGAAATGAGAGAAAGCTTCTCCCCCGTCGGACCGATACTCACGCTCTCGACACCTTCTCCGAGTTCTTCACGAAGCGAGTCCTCGGTCTCATAGGTGTCCTTTCCCCATAAATGACCGGCGTCCTTAATCTCGGCTTTACCGTTATCGAGTAAAAGGTAGACTGGCTTTTCAGATACTCCGTTGATGAATACGGCATCGTAACCGGCGAATTTGAGGTGGGGACCGAAATGTCCTCCCGAGTTCGAGTCGCCCCAGGTGCCGGTGAGCGGTGATTTCGTTACCACTCCGTAACGACCGGAAAAAGTAGCCTGTGTGCCGGTGAGGGGACCGGTGACGAACCCGAGGTAATTATCAGGTCCCAGCGGGTCGATACTGCCTTTCTGACGGGTGTAAAGTATCCTGGACCCGATGCCGTAACCTCCGATAAAGTCCCTGTACAGGCTTTCAGCGGGTCTTTCTTCCTCTAACTTGCCAGTAGAAAGATTTACTAATAGTATTTTCCCCATGTACCCTCTTGCCATTTTCCACTCCTTCCAGCGTTGTTTACATAATACTAATAACGCAGCCTGATTTCCCGGGTGGCGTCATCCGGTACCTCATTCGTTTCAGTATTAATCGGGTGTCAGGGGAAGTCCTCCGCCGGCGTTTATTGCTTCACCTGTAACATATGATGAAAGTGCGGACGCCAGAAACAGGGCTACCCCGGCGATATCTTCCGGCATACCCATCCTCTGCATCGGTACCCTCCCGGCTAGAGTGGAGAAGAGTTCTCCCTTTTCCTTGTCCGACCGTTCTTTCAATAAATCAACAAAGAACTCCGAGTGTACCGGGCCCGGCAGGATAGCATTTACTGTGATGTTATACCGGGCCAGTTCAAAAGCCAGGTTGGTCGTTAGCGATATGACCCCTCCCTTGGCCGAATGGTAATGGATGATAGGGGCAGGCGGATGGATGGCGCCCATGGAGGAGATGTTGACTATCTTGCCGTACCTGTTTTTCTTCATATATGGCACAACTGCCCGGCAGCATAGAAACTGGCCTTTCAGGTTGACGTCTATAATCCTGTCCCAGTCTTCCTCGGTAATATTTTCTATGTCTGCTTCCCCGGCAGTCAGGATACCGCCGGCGTTGTTGACCAGTATGTCGATTTTACCAAATTCCTTAATGGTACGGGTAATCATGTCGTTCACCTGGGTACTATTAGAGACGTCGGCGGCTATTGCTATGGACCTGAGTCCCATTGCCCTGATTTCTTCCGCGACTTTCCCAGCACCTTCGATATGCAGGGCATTGACGATAACGTTACAACCTTCTTCGGCGAATTTAAGACAAATACCTTTACCGATTCCTTTAGCACCTCCGGTGACGACCGCCACTCTATCCTTTAGTAACACCCAGTACCTCCACGTGATTATTGTCCATGCATTCTATATGATGCTTTTCGGTAATCAGTATTACACTCCTTCAGGGTCTCCCCTGTCAACAAGTGATTGCATATCAGCATAACTGTTCTCGCTTCCTTCAAACATCACTTCCGTTGGATTCTATAATCGCTACAATAAGCCCTGTTGCTCCAGAATCCAGACAATACCCGGTACTCTAAGGTCCATTTCCGTATCATCGGGAAGGTTTGTGAGGTAGTGGTACAGATTCTCCCTGGGGAGAAGGATGATTTCAATTTCTTCGGCTATATCTTGATTCTTAGTCCCTTTGTATTCAATATCTGGAGCAAAATAATATCTGTCCCGCATTGATACCGACATGGGATAGGCGGGAACGAATACTACCGGAATTAATTGTCGTGCGATGTAACCTGTTTCGTCGGTAAACTCCCTGCGGGCAGCCTCTTCTTCGCTTTCGCCCTTGATATCGGTCAGTCCACCCGGGAATTGAATGATATAAGACTCAGTCGGCGCTCGCCACTGTTTTTCTAAAATCAACTCTCCCTTGTTTGTCAAACCAACCACTACAACAGCTCCACCGTGATACAGATTTTTCCTCTCGATTGTTTCCCAGACAATTATGTTATCGTCTTTTGAAACGGTGGTTTTTCTTACCAGTCTCAGGTACTCACCCTCGAAGGCTGTCTCTCTGTTCACGATTCTCATCACACATCTCCCTTGTTTACATAACCTGAGGTATAAAGTGAAAACGATAGAGATTACTCTGAAGCAGTAACAACAAATATATCGTCTGTTGTCTTTGGTACGGAAGTATATGATTCAGGATAAGCCTGGCAGAAATGGTGGGTATTAAGTATTTTGTGAGTTTTTGACCATTTCTTCGATCCACCTGTAAGTGGGTACTAATCCGTCCATAAGTGCTTTAGAAGGTGCCCAGCCGAGCTTCTCTTTAATCAAACGGTTATCGGAGTTTCGCCCCCGGACTCCCAGAGGTCCGGGAATATGTTTTATATCGAGCTTTTTACCGGCGATACTCATTATCATCTCAGCCAGCTTATTTATGGTTATCATTTCTTCGGAGCCGATATTGAACGGTCCGGTAAGCTCGGAGTGCATTAATCTCCGGACACCCTTGAGGCACTCGTCGATATAAAGGAAAGAGCGGGTCTGCAGTCCATCGCCCCACATCTCAATCGTTTCTCCGTCGGGCGTCTCGGCCACCTTCCGACAGAAAGCTGCCGGAGCTTTTTCACGTCCGCCGGTCCATGTGCCCTCGGGACCGAACACATTGTGAAAACGTGCAATGTGGACATTCATGTCATAGTTCCTGCGAAAGGCAAGATAAAGATGTTCACTGAATATCTTTTCCCAGCCGTATTCGCTATCCGGCTCCGCGGGGTAAGCCGAGTCCTCGGAGCACTTCGGGTTATCCGGGTCTGTCTGGTTGTACGCCGGGTATATACAGGCTGAGGAAGAATAGAATATATTCTTTACCCCCTGTCTATAGCAGGCTTCTATCATATTAAGATTTATCAGGGCTGAATTGTGCATAATATCCGCATCGTTTTCTCCGGTGAAGATGAAACCTGCACCGCCCATATCCGCCGCTAGCTGATATGCCTCATCGAACGGTTGGTCTACTACTTCCGTGCAAATCCGCGGGTCTCTCAAGTCACCGATAACGAAGTCGTCCGCGTGGGTCTCGCCGAATTCCGGGTATTTCAGGTCTACACCACGCACCCAGTAACCTTCGTTTTTAAGTCTTTTAGCCAGGTGACTGCCGATAAAGCCACCGGCTCCGCATATGAGCGCTTTTTCCATTTGTCCCTCCCGAGTATATAAATATAGTCATATTATAAACGATATGGTATTTACCGGTTATATTATAGGGTAATAATAGCACAGCTTTATACTATTTTCCATAATATAAAGATGATTTCTCCACAGGAACACAATACCAGCGGAGATGTAAGTGAACTGGTATCTACCGCCGGAGCATAACGGAGAGAAGATATGTACCTGTCGGCAGGACTATGATGAAAATAGACCTTAAAGTACTCTTGACAATCTTACTCCAAGACAATATCGTAATGAATATGAAGGCCCTAAAATAGGGACTCTCGATAACACATAACGCTTCTTACAGGTGTAGACTATGTGGCAAAATATCAGGTCGATCTTTAGATACATAGTTAAACGTGATTTTCTGCTACTGATATTAATCTTACCGTTGGCTTATTATCTGGTCTATATTCCCCGGAAAAGAGGCGATAACCACTCTGGAGAGAGTAGCTCTCAGCTTCGGCTTGAGTATAGCCATAGTGCCAATCATCGGGTTGGTGGTTAACTACCTGCCCTGGAAATTGGGACTGGAAACTCTTCTCTTTTCTATAATTGCCTTCATTTTCATCATGTCATTCATTGCATGGCTCAGGCGGAGGGGGCTGGAGGAGAATGAGCGTCTTGGCATAAATTTGCAGATAAACTTACCGGCCTGGGGTGAAGACAGAAAAGGCAGGGTTCTTTCCGTTATCATGCTGGTGGTCGTATTAGCCGCACTGGGAACATTAGGCTACGCAATAGCTACCTACGATTCCGGTGAGGCCTATACCAAATTTTATCTACTGGGACAGGGAGGCAGGGCTACCGACTATCCCGAGGAAATAATACTGGGGGAGGATGCCGGTGTGGTGGTGGGTATTGTCAATGAAGAACTGGAAGCGACCATTTACCGTGTAGAGGTGGCTATTAATGGCGGCATAGTCAACGAGGTCGAGGCGATTTCGCTGGAACAAGGGGAGAAATGGGAGCAGGAAGTCAGTTTCACCCCCGAACTGGTTGGTGATAACCAGGAAGTGGAGTTCCTGTTGTACAAACTCAGCCAAAGCGAACCATACCGCTCGCTTCTTCTCAGGGTTGATGTAATAGAAAGGTGATGACGCTTGACATCGGTTATTCTTTAGTGTCGGCTACAGCGTAAAGGAGCTTCACCTGTCGTATTTTATCTTCACCTTCCCGGCTTTAACGTCCTCAATTGCCTGTAGGTAGGTCTTCTTGGTGCCGATATCCAGCAGGTAGTCATCAGGCTTCAGACGGTAAGCATATACGGGTAATCCGAGTGCAATGATTCCGGGGAAGACATCATAAGCGAAATCCGAAGGACCTCCCTCGGGTATATGGTTAAAAATCTCCTTCTCGAAAATATATACCCCGCCATTGCCGAGATTACCGGCAACCGAACCGGGAGACGGCTTTTCGGTCAAGCTGATGACTTTACTATTTTCATCCAGAGAGACGATAGCAATCTCCTGCGGGTTTGAACGCTCGGACACAGCTATCGTGGCTATGGTACGTTTTGACCGGTGGTACTCGAGCATGTCTTTAAGGTCGAAATCGGTGAGGACATCACCGTAAACGATAACAAAGGTGCCGTCAAAAAAAGGCTCCATCCTCTTTACCCCGCCGGCTGTCCCGAGGAGTGATTCTTCACGGGAATATGTTATTTTCACTCCGAAACGGGAGCCATCTCCGAGAAATTCCTCTACTTCCTTTCCCAGATGGTAGAGGTTTAGAGCTACCTCCGATATGCCGTAGCACTTAAGCCAGGCAAGGCAGTGTTCGATAAAGGTTCTTTCTCCGACAGGCAGAAGTACCTTTGGTACTTTAGAGGTATACGGTCCCAGTCTGGTTCCTTCGCCGGCGGCCAGAATCATCGCTTTCATTTATTCTACCTTTGCTGCTTTCCGTATATCGGCGGTATTCAACCTGCACTAAAGGTTTCTCAGGCAGGTAGTAATAATGTGTTCCAGCATAAGGTGGATGTCTTCAACCTGCTCCATACTCTGGCTGGGCACCACTACTGGAATATCTACCAGCTCTGCGAGCTTGCCTCCGCTGAACCCGATAAGACCTATGGTGGTTGCCCCCCCGGCTTTCGCCTTTCTTATACCGTTCAACACATTAACTGAGTTTCCACTGCCGCTGATAGCGATGGTAATATCTCCAGCCTCGAGGAAGTTCTCCAGTTGCTCGGCGAAAATATCGTCGTAAGACGAGTCGTTAGCCCAGGCGGAGAGAAGGGGAACATTATCGGTAAAGGCGATAGCTTTAATCCGGGGCTTTCCGGGGTTGATGGCTCCTTTAGCCAGGTCGGAAGCGAAGTGGGAAGCGGTGGCAGCGCTGCCGCCATTGCCGAAAATGAAAACGCTCTTCCCTTTCTGGCGCGCCTCGTCGAGCAGGCTGACCACCCTGGTGATTGATTCTATCGGTAGTCTGGTCAGGGTATCACCGACCTCAGCAAGGTATTGTCTGATTATCTCCAAGTTCTCAGTATTCATTTTATTTCACCGTTCTCAGTACACCCTCCTCCTTCATCACCTTTTCGGCTTCAGCATAAGAATCGGTTACATCGGGTTGAGTGCTTATCCAGTCGAGATATTGCTTTATCATTTCCTCAACGGGAATCTCCGGTCTCCAGCCGAGCTTTGAGAGCCTGGATGTATCGGAGAATATATGGCGGGTATCGCCGAATCGAAATACCCCCGGAGTTTCCGGCTGGAGATTTTTCCCGGTAACTTTATTGAAAAGCCCGGCATATTCCATTACGGTTATCGGTTTATCACCACCGACATTATATACCTCGAAATCGGCTCTCTTATCCTCCATAACCAGGAGATTAGCTCGAACGACATCGTCTATGTGGACGTAATCCCGGAGCTGCTTACCGTCCTCGTAAATAAGGGGGGGTAATCTTGTCAGTAATCTGGTAGTAAATATCCGGAGGATGCCGGAATATGCATTATGAAAACTCTGCCTTGGTCCCTGGGTAATACTGTAGCGTAACGCCACCGTGGAGATATCGTATCTCCTGCCAAGACTCAGTGCGTAGAGTTCCTGGCAGTACTTTGAGACGGCATACTGGTTGTGAGGATTCGTCTTCGTTTCTTCGGTAGGTACGGGCTTCATAGCAAGCTGGCAGGCAGGGCACTTTATCTCCCATTCTCCTTTCTCCAGTTGTGCCAGAGTGCGTGGCGGAGGGTACTGTATGCCGTGTTCGGGACACTCATATTTTCCTTCACCGTACACGGCTTGAGAACTTGCCAGGATAACCTTCTTAACAGGGAGGCGTTTGTTAACGATTAATTCGTAGAGGAGGGCGGTGCTAACGTCGTTAATACCGGCGAATGTGCTGAAATCAGGACGGTAGCCCTGGTAAGCGGCAAAGTGAAATACATAATCCGCACCGTTGAGGGCTTTTTCAAGGTCAGCCCTGTTACATACGTCTCCACGTATGAATTCCGCGTCAGCAGGGATATAGTTCGGTTTTTCCCGTCGAGGGTGGATGGACGGTTCAAGATTATCGAGCACGCAGACTGAATAGCCTTTCTTGAGAAGGAGGTCCGCAGTGTGCGAACCGATGAACCCGGCACCGCCTGTGATTAACGCTTTCATTCTGCCCCACGATAGTTAAAAATAGCCTTGCTGCCGTCTTCCTGAAAGCGGAAAGGGAGTTCTCGTAGCTTTCCGAGCGTTCTGCGAATATCATTCTGCTTACCGTTGGCACAATAAAGGAGCAGGAAACCACCGCCTCCTGCGCCGGTTATCTTCCCTCCAATCGCTCCAGCCTTACGGGCAGCTTTGTAGATTTCCTCAATTTCGGGATTACTTATCTGGCTGGCCAGGCTTTTTTTAAGCTCCCAGCCCCGGTGCAGAATCTCACCAAATTCATCGAGGGCGTCCTCCTCGATAGCCTTCCTGGCTTCCAACGCAAGTCCCTTTATCTCGGAAAGCACCGCAAGGTGCTGGTCTATATTGGCTTTCTGCTCGGCTAGAATATCGATCGATTCCCTGGTCTTACCGGTGAAAAAGAGAAGCAGGCTGTCGTTTAGCTTTCTTTTAACCTCGGGGGTGACTTTAGTCTTCTCAACTTCTATCCCATCACTGCTAAAAGTCATAAATCGCATATTGCCGAAGGCAGTAATGTACTGGTCTTGCCTGCCGATGGGTTTTCCGAGAATATCTATTTCTATCTTGCATGCTTGTTCTGCCAGTAATCCGGCTGTGAGGCTTTGTCCCTGGTAAGCATAAAGGGCTTGAAGCAGCCCGACCGTGATAGCGCTGGACGAACCGAGTCCGGTACCTTCCGAGGGAACATCAGCAAGGGTGGTAATTTCTATGCCTTTTTCCACACCGCTCAAATTCATTGCCTCTCTCACCAGTCCGTGTTTCAGTTTATCAACGCTATCTACTATCTCTTTCTGGGAGTAATTTACATAAATCATGTTATCGAATCGCTCTTTGACGATGACATAAACACGCTTGTTGATGGCGGTGCTTAGCACGGCTCCGCCGTGATTCAGGTAGTAGTCTTCGAAATCAGTACCGCCGCCGAGAAAGCTGATTCTTAATGGAGTTTGTATTACAATCATCTCTGTTCTCTGTAAAACGAATTTTTGCCGGTTATATAGCTTTCGTTATATCCCTATATAAATTATTCACAAGATAATGTGCTTGTTCGTTTCAGGAGTTACCGTGTTCTATCCTGCATGAGTATAATCAACCATTCGCTGTCATGTCAACAGATGTGCCAGCTGTCATGGACATTTTATAAGCTGAATAGATTGGAATAAATAAAGGTTGTGCCATCTGTCCACTTTCTCTATGAGCTATAATCCGTACAGCTATCAGGTTATGTCTTTACATGGTAAGAAGAACAGGAGAAAGATGATTACCAGTAAAATATTCGACCAAGTTAGGATTCATTCTCCAATCGGGTCATGATGAACCACCACGCCTCTATCTCTCAAGGCATTTATGTTTCTGGAGTCCTCCGAGCCTTCCCGCAGGTCGAGGTCATTATTCTCAAGCCATAACTCATCTCCTGCTGCCAAGCCGTTATTCTGTACGAGGTAAGATATATCATTTATCTGATTGTCATTCAGGTTGAGTTTAGAGAGTTTGGCAAGGGAGGATATAGAGGAGATGTCATATATCAGATTATCTCTTAGTTCCAATTCAGCAAGGCTGGTCAGGGATGAGAGGGGTGAGATATCATATATTTGGTTGAAATTTAGACGGAGCATAGTGAGGTTGGTGAGAGAGGAAAGGAATGATATATCATCTATCCGGTTGTCTCCAAGATGGAGCCAGGTCAGGCTGGTAAGGTGAGAGAGAGGGGAGAGGTTACTTATCCGGTTCGCTATGAGATTCAGCTCAGTCAGTTTTGTCAGTGAGGTAAGAGGTGAGATGTCTTCTATCTGGTTGCCCCCTAGCTTCAACTCAGTTAGATTGGTCAAGGAAGAAAGGGGCGAGATGTCGCTAATTTTATTATCTATCACGGAGAGTGCGTTAAGGTTGGTCAGGGAGGAGAGTGTTGATATATCGCTTATCTGGTTCGATCCAAGTGAAAGCTCAGTGAGTTTGATCAGGGAGGAAAGCACTGAGATATCACTTATCTGGTTCTGCTCGAGATGGAGCCAGGTCAGGTTGGTTAAAGAAGAGAGATCTGAGATGTCGCTCATCTGATTTGCTGCGAGGTTGAGCTTTGTCAGGTTGGTCAGGGAGGAAAGGGGTGAGATGTCACTTATTTGATTATTCTCTGGTGTAAACGAGGTGAGTTTGGTCAGAGAAGAGAGCGGTGAGATATCGCTTATCTGATTGTGCCCTATACAGAGTTCGGTGAGGTTGGTTAGTGAGGTAATTGCGGAGATATCATCTATCCGGTTACTCCCGACAGTGAGTTCTATTAGTTCAGTCAGAGAAGAGAGCGGTGAGATATCGCTTATCTGATTGGAACTGAGATGAAGTACAGTGAGGTTTTTAAGCGAGGCGATGGGTGAGATGTCCTGTACCTGGTTACCCTGAAGTTTTAACTCAACAAGATTGCTCAGGGAGGAGAGGTCCGAAATATCACTGATTCGGTTGTCAGTTAGACCGAGTTGGGTGAGTTTGTTAAGCGGGGCGATGGGTGAAATGTCTTCTATCTGGTTACCCCCGGCAGAAAGCTCAGTGAGCCCGGTTAGAGAGGAGAGTGGTGAGATGTCACTTATCTGATTGGAATTAATATAGAGCTTGGTAAGGTTTTTAAGCGAGGTAAGGGAAGAGATGTCCTCTATCTTATTACCCTGAAGGCTTAGTTCGGTAAGTTTGGTCAGAGATGAAAGAGGCGAGATGTCATTGATTTGATTATCTATCAGAGACAGTGAAGTCAGGTTGGTCAGAGAGGAGAGGGGCGATGTGTCACTTAATTTATTATTCCCGGCACTGAACCAGGTTAGACTGGTAAGGTTGGATACAGGTGACAGGTTACTTACCTGGTTGAGATTGATGTTAAGCCGGGTTAAGCTAGTACAGTAGCTGAGACCGGAAAGGTCAGTGATACCCCGGCTAGAGGCGTCGAGTTCGGTAATGGTAGCCAGTTCTGCTTCATTTATTGCCTCGCCCGGCTGCTTTCCCAGAGCGTTCCTTATAACTGCTTCCAGTTCCTTATCAGGGAATGTCCCGGCTTCGGGCACAGTCGGTGTTAGCGTTTCGGTTGGCGTTGCTGTCTCAGTCGGCGTTGGCGTTTCGATGGGTACCGATTTAGGAGGTGTGGTAGCGCAACTACACAGGAAACACATTATCGGAACCAGCAAGGTTAGAGAGACCCACTTGATTTTCATTGTCCGTGTGACTGGAAAAAACCTTATTTTGAAAATATTTATCTGCACCTGTTTATATTATTACATTAAGATACCACAACGGGCAATTGGGAAATGATAAGCCTGCTGTGTATCTGTGTTTACACATTGCCCGACATTTTATTGCTTAACCGAGAAACCCGAGTGCTTTTTTAAGAATATTTATGATAAAACCAATCCATATTTCCCGGTTCCGCCAGATGAATAAATCCATCCCTGAAGGTTCAGAATTCAGAAGTGTACAAGGAAAATATCTTGCGGATTTTTATGAACTCTCCGAGGATTTCAGGTGTGGAATACTTCCGTCCCTGGTGGGATTCGATAATTCAAGTGGTGACTTTATTACCTCAGACATTAAGTTCCTGAATTCAGGTCCAACTTGCTGGCAATTCCCCCGAGTGCAGCGGAGATAACCGATGAAGGGACGCCGAGCGATTTAACGACGGTCTCGGGTAGCAAGCGTTCGTCATCGGGGCCTGGCTGTCTCCGGATGAAGTGGCTTTGCGGCGTACTTAATAATTTTAGCATCGTATCTGACGGTGTATCCGGCCGTACCACGTCGAATATATAACTAAGTAAGTCCTCCTCTATTACGGTGAGTCTGGCTTGCTCTGCAGCTTTCTGGAGAGTGCTTTTTTCAGTAGCAACCTGGTTTACCTTGAGTGCTATGTTACCCAGTGCCGATAGATTTACTGCCGGAGACACATCTACAACCTCTGGTTCTTCAGGGGTCAGCCATATCATCCATGGGCTGTAACCCCAGAGTCTGTCGGATATCCGGGCTGCCAGCGAATCCAGAGGGACCAGGTCTGGCCTTGAAGCCGTTGCATTGACGACCACATCCCAGCTGCTTCTAAGCATAGGCGGTGCCATATAAGGTGCAAAGTCACCCGTTTCTCCCTTTCTGGCAGCCAGGTAGCGCACCTGAATGGGGTTCAGGTGGTCGGAGGCTCAAATCCTCTCGCCCCGACCAGAGATAGGAAAGATCGGTTATAAACAACCTAAATGAAACAAAGAGGTAAGTATAGACTGAGGCTAGTCTAAACAACCTGAACCGGGCGGGCTCCCCAAAAAGTCATGGTTCAGAACGATTCATGGGAATGGTTACTCACTGGTTTCAAAATCGACCTAGAGACGCAACTTAAAACCAGAGACCGCTAAGGGGAAGTAACATAATACCTTAACAGGTAAGGGGGTAGGACTTCTGTCCTACCCCCTTTTTATGGCGATTCAATACCTGTTCTGCTTTCTTGATTTTATACCACCAGGTCTAGTGACCCATTGATTCCTTCATGTCCTGGTCAATCCAGACGTATGGCACCCAAGGACTGAGAAAGTAGCCAATCATTACCTCACCGGAGTAGTTCTTTACCCAGGGCCACCACAGGTTGTAGGTAGGATATCTGGGTGTCTGGAGGCAAAGGGCCAGGTCCTGGAGGTATGGCTGCAGTTCTTTGGTTATCTTCATGGCGGCGTGTTGGTCTGTCAGGGCAGCTAACCGTGCCTTGTCGGCCATTTCATCTACATAGGGGTCGTTGAGAATACTACCGTTAATATAGCTCCCTCCGGTATACTGGAACTGCTCGGGATATGTAGCCGGGGGAGAGACTCCTGGCACAACCATCTCGTAATCCCGCTGCTGTGCGACACCCATCATTGCGCCTACATCAGCGAGTATCCTAAATTCCATGTCGATACCCACCTTGATCAAGTAATCTTTGATTATAGAATAGTAATCGATTGTATCCGTATCCTGGGTGATAGTTAATACGACTGAAAAGCCATTGGGGTAGCCAGCATCTGTCAGAAGCTGTTTTGCCTTATCGGGATTGTAGGTAAATAGTTCCTTGACTGTGTCGGTACAATCAGGGTCATCAAGACCGAGATAGAGGTCGGCATATGCCGGGGTATAGTAGTAGGGCCAGTCCGGGTAAGTTCCCAGACCAGCGTACAAGCCCTCGTTTATCTCGTCCAGGTTGATAGCCATCATCATTGCCCGGCGGACATTGATATTGTCAAACGGTGGCTGGTCCACCCTCATATACGCCACCTGAATGTTCCCCCCGCCACGGGCTGCCCACTTCATCTCAGGACAATGCCGAATCATCATGTCTTTCTCTTCAAGAGTAAGGGCGCCCATCTCGTCGATATTTCCTGTCCGCAAGGCAGCTTGCTGGGTAGACCGGTCAGCTATGATGGCAACCTTGACTTTTTCGATATAAGGTAGCTGGTTGCCTTGTCCCAGACCTACCGGGTCCTTCATCCAGTAATTGGTGTTCCTCACCAGCGTCGTCATGTTAGACGGAACGCTATCGGTAATGATGTATGGACCGGTGCCAATGCTGTAGTTCCAATCAGTTAAGGCATCAACTCCGTATGTTTCGTATAGCTCCGGTGGGATGATGAGGCCGTTATCGACCAGGCGCATGATATTACCCAGGTGTTCGGCTAAGGGATGGGTGATGCTGACCTCCCAATCGCCGGTTTTTTCAGCCATGATACCGTGTATCTGAGGGAAAAATTTATAGTTCATGGCATCAGGGTTATTATTAAGCTGATTCAGGTTCCAGACAACATCATCAGCGGTTAATTCCCGCCCGTTGACCAGTCGTCCAGCTTCACTATCCACCTGTGCATAGTGTATTCCCTGGCTGATTTGAAAGATGGTAGTGACCTCTTTTGTTTCATTATTAACTTCAAAGCGCCAGCTCTCGGCGAGTTGGCCTGCTTTGAGGTCATAAATATTGGTCATGTCGTCCCAAAGACACTCATTGGTACCGTAGCCGCCGGCGGACCCCTTTGCCCAGTCACCATCCCAGAGATGGTTGTGACTTAGCAGGTTGGGAAGCCCATGCCCAAGGTCCAATAAACCCCAGTAGTCCCTGTTAGTGGATAGTGTAATCGTGCCGCCGTACTGCGGTTTATCAGAAGAAACCGACACCACTTCTTCCTCTTGCTCCACTGCTTCTTCCTCTTCTTCTGCCCCCACTGATACTGTCTGACCGGTACCTTCCTGGGTTACCGTTCCTCCGGTTTCCTCAGCCGTGCCGCACGAAGCCAGAACAAGTGATATTACCATCAGGAAGCTGACTGTTAACCATAGTATCTTTTTCTTCATCAGGATTTTACCTCCTTGATTAATTTACCAAATTTATACCAACCGGTACGTACTAAAAAATCACCACTCCTGGATGCCGGCCCTGCCGCAAAGCCCGATTACCCCCAGGGCTCCGGACACGGGAGGGGTATGGTTGGTATTTAAGCTGATGTGAGCTGCACAACATTCAGCACCCTGGTTTCCCCCGACAGGACCGGCTTACGTCGGACCGACACATTAATATTTAATTATTTATTTAAAATCCTTTTACTTTAATACATTTAACAATAACCCGGGAATAGAATCAAGGTATATCTTAGAAAATCTCTGGTGGAAAACATAAGAGCACCAGAATATGCTTTATCCTCCAACATCTCCAGTGCCCTTTGTCTTATCATATTAGCTTCCACATAATAGAAGGTACAAGATGATGAATCCTATTTTGACATTGATTTTACATGTTTGAACTGAAGTGTAGTTCCTTTATATTAAGATGTCAATAGGCAAATACGAAAGTTTATTTTAAAATAAGTAATAAAAAACCATTTATGTATTGTAATTTGTACCTGTTCGTGCTATTGTAAAAAACACAAATAGAGTCTAAAATATAGTGCCTTGATGGAATTAGCTGGTTTATTCTTTATTAGGCAATAAATACTAAGCAAGAGGGCTTTTCAGTCCATAACTGGGGGTGAGAGATGAGCTAGAATCGTAATATCAAGTAATCCACTTTATCTGGATAGGAGGATATATATGAAGAAAAAGTTATCAACCATCGTTATCTGTAGTGTACTTGCTCTGGTTATGGCTTTATCACTGTGTGTGGTAGGCTGCGGTGGAGCTGCACCTGAGAAAGATAAAATAGTTATCGGGGCAGCCAGACCTGTATCGGGCCCCTTGGCTCAGATCGGGGACTTTGCCATGGGTCCGATTATGACAATGTGGTCTGAGGAAGTGAATGCCGCGGGTGGATTGGATGTAGCCGGAAAGAAAATGCCGGTAGAGCTCAAGATATATGATGATACCAGTGACCTGGGTACGTCTATAAGACTGATTGAGAAGTTGATTCTGGAGGATAAGGTAGACTTCCTCTTCCCTAACTGTTCCACCGCTTTCCTCTACGCCTCCGCTCCTCTGGCGAATAAATACAAGTATGTATACCTGGGAGCCGAGGGTGGTTGTACGACTCTCACCGATATGCTTCCTGAATTGCCTTATGTGTTTGGCGTATTGAACTATTCCGATTACTACCAGATACCGGTCCTGGCTGAAGTTCTGGCAGCGCAGGGAGTCAAGACAGCGGCAATTATCTATATCAACGACCTCCATGGCGTGGAGTATTACCATACATCACTCAGCGAATTCATGAAGGTCGGTATACAAATAGTCATGGCTGAGGCCGTCCCACCTTACGCCGAGGATGTCGAGCTGGTATTGAAGGCAGCCAGGGATTCTGGGGCTGATGCACTCTGCGCTTATGTCTATCCCCCTACGACTATAGCGGTTCCGGGCCAGGCAGCAGCGATTGGTTATAACCCAAAGGCGATGGTACTTGGTCCTGGGGTCAACTTCGAGTTCTTTAAGGATATCTACGGCGCTGAGATGTTGGAAGGACTAATCGGCTTTGGTGCTTTTAACAAGAAATCATCCCCTGCACTTTCCGAGTGGATTGATAAGTTCGTCGCACGCTTTGGTCTGGGAGCGATGGACTGGTGGGGAGGCGCCTTCTATTATGCTGCGCTGGAATGCTTTGGACAGGCTATAGAAAAGGCAGGTTCCCTCGATAACACTAAAGTAAGAGATGTAATGGCTTCAGAACACTTCGATACGATTCTAGGGGATACCTGGTTCGATATGACTGCCGCTGGTGAAGGTGGCGGACTGTTATCGAAGGATTGCCATCCGGGGCAGGTTGGACAGTGGCAGGACGGCACCTATGAAGTTATAGGCCCATCGGATAAGGTTACCACAAGCAAGGTCGTCTACCCGAAACCGGCGTGGCCAGCACCGTAACAAAACGCAGTATATAGTGACAATATAAGCACCTTAAATAGTAAGCGGGCTGTCTGGGGGGTGTATAATGACACCCTTAAGAAGAGTATATTTTTCTCAAGGGAATTATTGCACACCTGCAAGGCAGCCTGCACTCATGATTGTCAGAATGTAGAGAGCTATTCCTATGGATTTAGTAACAGTTCTGGATGTAGTTATCGGCGGTCTATTGATAGGCGGTATCTATGCCCTTATCGCTATGGGTTTGAGTCTCCAGTACGGTGTTGCCCGTGTTCTTAACATATCTCATGGTGAATTCATCATGCTCGGGGCATTCGGCACCTGGTTGCTGTTTGCCACATTTGATATAAATCCGCTGATTTCTCTGGTTATAGTCGGTCCTGCAATTTTTGTAATCGGTTTTATACTTCACCGGACTTTGTTCAGAAAGCTTTCTAAATCTTCACCGTCAGTAGCTGTCTTTGAAGGTAACTCGTTGTTAGCCACCTTTGGCCTCCTTTATATAATACAAAACATAGCCATAATAATCTGGAGTACTTCTTCAAGAGGATATTCTTTTCTGGCATCTCCGGTTAATCTGGGAGGGGCGATATTTGCTACCAACCGGTTGGTCACCCTTGGGTTTGCATTAGGTATAGGACTTGCCTTTTATATCTTTTTAGCCCGCACCAGGATGGGAAAAGCAATTCGGGCGGCGGCACAGGACCCTTCGGCGGCGGAGCTGATGGGAGTAAACATTAACAGGGTTCTGGCTTTATGCTTCGGCTTCGGCGCCCTGATGGCCGGCCTTGCCGGTGTTCTTTACAGCATGTGCTTTTCTATACAGGCAACCATGGGGCTGGGCTTTACCGTGATTGCAATCATCGTGGTCGTACTGGGGGGGCTGGGCAGTATACCCGGGAGTTTTATCGGTGGTTTTATACTGGGTATTATTGGCCAGATAGTTACTCATTATGAACCGAGTTTATCGCTTTCCGCTTACTACCTTATATTTATTGTCATGCTCCTGGTAAGGCCAACAGGTATCTTTGGAAAATAATAAATGAACATGATGGAAATTATCTCAAAGTATAGACTGCAGGTAATAAGTGGCATAATCCTGGTTCTGTTAGCCACCCTACCCCTCTATGCTCCCGGTTATACTCCTATACTGCTGACCAGTATATATATGTATATTATCCTTTCTGTTAGCTGGGCTATGTTCTCCGGACCTACCGGCTATATGTCGCTGGCTACGGCTGCCTTCTTCGGAGTGGGTATATATACGGCGGCTTTCCTGGGAGATATACTGCCCCTGCCGCTGTTTATGATTGCTGGCGGTCTTGCCAGTGCGGTAGTTGCTCTCCTTGTCGGTGCTCTGACACTGAGGTTGAGGGGTATATATTTCGCCATCTTTACTTTCGGACTCGTGATGCTCATATCCAATCTTCTTATGTTCTGGGAGTTACATGTGACCGGCACGCGTGGTCGGTTTGTGGTGATTTATGACTACAACATTATCTATTTCGCCATGCTTGCCATTTTCGTAGTCTTGATAATTACCACCTACTTATTGCGGCGTTCCAGGTGGGGGCTGGCTTTACAGAGTATCGGCGAAAATGAGGAAGCCGCAGCCCATATCGGTATTAACACGACAATGGTGAAGATTCTCAGCTATGGACTGAGCGCATTCTTCATCGGAGCCGCCGGTGCAACTATAGCCACCAGATGGACGTATATCGACCCCGGTATCGCCTTCGACCCGGAAATCTCCTTTCTCCCGGTACTGATGGCTATATTCGGGGGGATGGGAAGGATTTACGGCCCGGTGATAGGTGCGGTTATTTTTACCTATCTGCAGGAAGTCCTTATTACCAGGTTTTCCGAGTTATATATGCTTATTTTCGGTATAATACTTGTTGTGTCCATATTATATATGCCAAACGGGCTGGTAGGACTGATACAGAAGTTGTGGGTGAGAGGTTTCAGGAGAAAGTATGCGGATACTTGAGGGTAAAGGAGTCGGTAAAAACTTCGGGGGATTAGCCGCGGTTTCTAACGTGGATTTCCACGTCGATGAAGGAGAAATCGTGGGTCTGATAGGTCCCAATGGCGCCGGTAAAACGACCCTGTTTAATCTGATATCGGCTGCGCTTACCACCAGGCAAGGAGTTATAAAATTCAAAGGCGAAGAGATTACCGGCCTCAGCCCGAACCAGATATGCAGGAAAGGAGTGGCCAGGACTTTCCAGGCAGTCAAGATATTCCACAATATGCCGGCTGTTACCAATGTATATGTCGGTTCGCTATTTGGCAGTCCAGCCGGAGAGTCTTCGGCGGATGCCGCGAGGGAGGCTGAAGAGTTGCTGGAGTTCGTCGGGCTTTCGGCGGCTAGAGCTACTCTGGCAGGTGACATGACCCTGGTCAACCAGAAAAGAGTGGAAGTAGCCAGGGCGCTGGCTACCAAACCGGAACTGCTGATGCTCGATGAGCTGATGGCAGGCTTAAACCATACCGAGGTAGCCGAGGCTATGGAACTGGTTGCCAGGATAAGGGAAATAGGAGTTACCATTTTCATGATTGAACACGTAATGAAGGCAATTATGGGCGTATGTGACCGTATCATGGTGCTTCATCACGGCGAGAAGATTGCCGAAGGAACGCCACAGGAGATTGCCGACAACAGAACCGTTGTAGAGGTGTATCTTGGAGAGTAAGCCGATGCTTGAAATAAAGGATATAAACACCTTTTATGGTAAGGCACAGGCGTTATTTGATTTATCGTTAACTGTGAATAAACTGGAAATTTACGCTCTGGTGGGTTCAAACGGAGCAGGTAAAACCACGTTGCTCCACACTATATCCGGTTTGATAACACCGGCTTCAGGTAGTATAGAATTCCTCGGTGAGAGAATTGACGGTCTGGAACCCCATATCATTGTAGAGATGGGCATTTCTCATGTACCAGAGGGTGGTAGAGTGTTCAATGATATGACGGTGCGTGAGAACCTTGAAATGGGCGCCTATCCTCTCCATGCCTGGAAAATCAAACATGAAACACTGGCACAGGTCTACGAGATATTCCCCGTGCTGAAGGAAAGGGATAAGCAGCTAGCCAGAACGCTGAGCGGCGGCGAACACCAGATGCTGGCTATGGGTAGAGGCCTGATGTCCAGGCCGAAATTATGCATCTTCGATGAACCTTCGTATGGTCTGGCGCCGAAGTTTGTGGAAGAGGTTTTCAGCGTTATAAAGTCGTTACGCGAGCAGGGTATTACTATCTTACTGGTGGAGCAGAATGTCAGGCACACCTTGGAGACGGCTGATCGTGCCTGCGTGCTGGAAAACGGTTACGTGGGGCTGGACGGTACCTGCGATGTCCTGCTCGAGAGCGACCATGTAAGGAAAGCCTATCTGGGATTGTAGCTTAACCGATGGTATAATATGTCGGCTGACAGGAGTAAAATATTGGGGGTGCAGATGAGGTAAAATGAAATATATGGGCTGCTTCAATAATACACAGTTTAAGGAGGTAAAGTCGAATGGCTGAAAATCTGGTTAATACTCTGGCGGACTTGAAGGAAAAAGAAACTCTCAAGATTGTGGAAGACAGACTGAATGCCGGAGAAGACCCGATGGCGATTCTCAACGACGCCAGGAAAGCTCTGGAGACGGTGGGAAACCGGTTTGCCGACGGTACGTACTTTATTCCCGACCTCGTTTACTCGGGAGAGATACTGAAGGCGATAACCGATATGGTCAAGCCGAAGATGGGTAAAGAAGTGGAGGTCAAGCGCCTGGGCAAGGTGGTCATAGGTACGGTTGCCGGGGATATACATGATATCGGCAAGGACATAGTCGTCTTCATGCTCGATGTCAACGGTTTCGAAGTTACCGACCTCGGAGTGGATGTTCCTGCGGAGAAATTTGTTGAAGTGATTAAAGAGAGTGGCGTTCCTATTGTTGGTTTAAGCGGGTTTCTTACACTGGCATACGATTCTATGAAAGACACCGTTGAAGCTATCAATAAAGCCGGTCTGAGAGATAAAGTCAACATTATGATTGGCGGCGGCCAGATTACCGAGGAGGTGATGAAATTTACCGGCGCAGATGCTTATGGTAAAGACGCCATGACCGGCGTGGCTTTAGCCAAGAAATGGGTCGGTGCTTAGCGAGAACTCTCATCAACGAATATTCAGGAGGAAAGAATAATGGAAAAGAAATGGGGAGAACTAACCCCCGATGAGAAAAAACAGGACCTTATAAATAAGTGGGTTTCGCCGGAAGGTGTGGAGTACAACAGTCCCGAGGCCGAGAAGCTATACAAGGAAAGAGTAACCAGGTTGCTCGATGCCGTTGAGCTGAAGAAAGAGCCGGACAGAGTGCCGATTGTTCCCATGTTAGGCTTTTACCCCGCACATTACTGCGGATATACTCCTTATGACGTAATGTATGACTATGATAAGCTTCTCGAGACATTTGAAAAATGCTACATGGAGATGCAGGTGGATGCGCACGGCGGCGCGGTTGTGTCTCCTCCGGGGAGGATGTTCGATATCCTGGATTATAAGCTCTATTCCTGGCCGGGGCACGGAGTGGCCAAAGAACATTCATACCAGTGTAATGAAGGCGAGTATATGATGGCTGATGAGTATGATGCTCTGATTCAGGACCCGACTCTCTTTTTCCTGACAACATATTACCCCCGGATATTCGGGAAACTGGGAGCTCTCGGCGCTTTCCCGCCCATAACCAACAATCAGGAAATGTACGGCGGTTTCTCCGCCGTCAATTTCCTCCCCTTCGGTGTGCCCGATGTCCAGGAAGCTTTTAAGCTATTGTTCGAGGCGGGTGCAGAAGCCCTGAAATGGATTGAGCCTGTAGGTATATTCGCAGCCAAGATGACGGCTGCCGGACTGCCCACTTTCTTCGGCGGAGGCTGTAAAGTGCCTTACGATATTATAGGCGATACCATGAGAGGAAGCCGGGGCATCATGGTGGATATGTACCGCCAGCCCGATAAGCTGCTGGAAGCTATTGAAACCATGACGCCTATTGCGGTGAAGATGGGAGCCAGTAATGCCAGGGCGAACAATTGCCCCGTGGTATTCATTCCCCTTCACAAAGGAGCCGACGGATTCCTTTCCGATGAGCAGTTCAAGAAGTTCTACTGGCCCAATTTCAAGAAACTGCTTCTCGGTCTTATCGACGAGGGGTGTATCCCCTTCCCCTGGGCTGAGGGAGGCTATAACTCCAGACTGGAAGTCATCCGTGATATACCCAAAGGTAAGGTAATATGGGGTTTCGACCTCACGGATATGGCAAAGGCAAAAGAAATACTTGGTGACGTCTGCTGTATCACCGGCAATATGCCAATAGACGTGCTGACCCTCGGCACCAAACAGCAGGTGGAAGACCGCACCAAGAAACTTATCGATACCTGCGGCAAGGGCGGAGGCTATATAATGATGAACGGCGCAGTGATTGAGAACGTCAGCCCCACAAATATCCAGGCCTGGATTGACACTACCAAGGAATACGGCGTCTACAAATAGAAGCTGCCGAATATCGGTAATTTGTGTAATGAACAAGCCGGGTATGGGTACTCTACCCTGCCCTGGCTATGGTTGAATATATAGAATAAAACCGCCTGAAAAGGCGGTTTTATATTTCCATACTGTCATTCTGAGCCCGCCTTTGGCGGACGACCTGCCCGCCGCTCCTCCTGAGCTATGGCAGGCGGGAGAATCTCAGACCCTTTATCCTGGTAGTTCGGTACTCAGGGTGACGGTATGCTTGATTTAATAAAAAATGGGTTGGTCGGTGGGTATTTTATGGCTCGGGATAACTGGAGCGGGAGACGGGATTCGAACCCGCGACAGCCTGCTTGGAAGATTTCCGCTAGAAAAGCTTGCGATGGCTTGCTAGACCAACCGCTTGCCTCCTTTCACCCTGAATTATAGGTAAGACTGGGGAAGAAGTCAACCTGGCGACACTTGGAAATCAGGGCTAGAGTACAATATAGGGCTAAATATACAAGACAAAGATACTTCCTTGTAAGACTTGCATATTATGGAAGCTAATGCTATCATGTGATGTAGATACAGTTGTGGATAGAAGATGGAGGTTAGACGACTATGAGCGAAAAGACAAAGAAAGCCACCTTTAATTTGCACCCGGATGTCCTTGCTGACCTAGATAAAGCTATGGCTGAGGGAGTAGCACCGAGCAAGAATGTTTTGGTCGAGCGAGCACTAGTCAAAGAACTGAAAGAATTGCGAAGGCGTGAGCGAAAAGCCCGATGGGAAGAAGGTGCCAAAGACCCCATGCTGCTTAAAGATATCAGCGAGATTGAAATTGCCTTTCAGCCTGCCGATGCCGAAACTGCAGGGAGGATAGACTGATGCCGGTCTTCCAGTGGGCTGTTATGGATGCTAATCTGAACCCCGCGGCCGGAGCCGAACAAAAAGGAACCAGACCGGTACTCATAGTGAGCAACGAAGAATTTAACCAGGCGATGCCTAACGTCACAGTTCTACCCCTCACTTCAACCAAGCGCCGGCTGTATCCTTCTGAGGTCTCCCTTCCTCAGGGAAAAGCAGGGCAGCCGTTGGATTCGATTATTATGGCTCATCAGATACGGACTATCTCAAAGCAGAGGCTTAAGGGCTTGCTGGCTTATCTGGAAGACCCTCAGCTTCGAGACGATGTGTGTGCAGCTATCAAGGAGCATCTGGACCTGGACTAGACCCATTTTGGGGGTTTGCTATATGATTCTTGGGCGACCTATTTACTCCCGACGCCACTTGCCATTATACGGAAGATTAAAGTGAACTGGAAAGAGCATAAAAAGAGACTCTTGGAAGGCCTTGAGTTCAAGAAGGAATATAGAGCGTTAGCCGCCGAGTACAAAGCTATGTCTACCGCCATTCGGCGGGGGTTAAAACGCTCTGCTGATTCAGTCTCAAAGACAAAGTAAAAACCTCTCCCTACTGCCAGAATCCCCCGGCTTATATGACGGCAATCAGGCAGGCAACATGTTATTGCTCGCAACATAGAGGGCGTGCTCATTTGAACACTAATTGTGTTCAGTGTTGGAGACTTCGTTTCACTTGGTTCGGCTCTTAACTGGATCCTCTAAAGGCTAAGTCTTTTTCTCTTGGGTTTCCTGGCTCTCTTCTTTCGCTCGGTCGTTTTCTGTGAGGGGTAGTCCCAGAATTATGCATTTCCACAAGTGGCCCCATAAAGGTGTCCGCTCACCATACTTGATTCTAACCGTGATTTTCAGATCATCATCGTCTTTCCTTCTCCTAGTCATGTCTTCCTCCATTTCTTTTTGTCCTATTCTAATCGACGGTCCCGTTAAGACTATTCACTTTAAGTATTCAATTGTTCTGCGGTATAACCTTGCAGGTGTAGTCCATGTGTTCAATATATAGAACTTTCAGGGTAGAGTTTGCCTTCGACTGACTGTAAAGCAATCGTATCGCTCTTCCTAAGTCCCTGTCCTGACCGTGTAATTGGAGCTTTTGTGGCGGCTTCTGTAGCGTAGCCTTGACTTATGTGTGTTATCATGATTACAATATTGCCAACTATTATGCTAGATGATGCTGTAGTTAATACATTTTGGGGGGGGTAGCATGCAGCAACTTCAGAGCAAGTTGAAGGAGTTGCGTGCGAGGCGGGGTTGGTCGCAGGAGGACCTAGCGCGCGAAGTTGGGGTCAGTCTGTCCACGATCCAGCGATGGGAGTCAAAGGGAGCGAAACCCTATCGGCTGGCCCGACGAGAACTGGAAAGGCTCTGTCGTGAAGCCGGGATCGACATTAATAATTAATTGGCGATAAGGGGACAGCAATCTGGCAAAATCGATGATAGTCAAATGAGTAGAACCTGAGATGAAAAAGAAGGCTAGATACAGGGACATAAACGACATCATAGAAAGGCGTGTCAAACCTCGCTTGGCATCGGAATGCCAAAGACTACTATGAGGACTGTAAGTCTTCTGAAGGGAGAGCATATCTCTATATGCTGAAGAGAGGTCTGGAAGGGCTGGTCAGTCCTATCACTAAAATAAAAAGGGTTGCAGAATAGATTTATTCGGGTTATGGAAGGATAGATACAAAAGGTGTCAAGGAGTGCATGAATTGAAGAAAGAGTTGATACAGATTTTGGCTTGTCCAGTGTGCAAAGGACCTTTGCAGCTTAATATAGACCAGCAAGAAGGGGAAGAAGTTGTCACTGGTTCTTTGTATTGCGCCAAATGTCACTATTCTTACCCTATCATAGATGCGATTCCTAACTTGTTGCCGCCTGACCTGCAAGAGCAAAACAGACTTAAAAAGTAGGGGGGAATCTAGTAGCTTGTAGAATGTCAGTCAAATGTGATGTAGGTTATCTCTGAGTGATGACTTAGAGATGAGGAGGAGTGAGGCTTGGTAAGAAATTCTATTATAAGGGCATGGAGATGATTATAGTACAGACTCCACTAAGGATAAGCTTCTTTGGAGGAGGCACCGATTTTGAAGATTTCTACCGAAACCACGGTGGAGCTGTCCTAAGCACTGCTATCAATAAGTATGTCTTTGTCATCGTCAAGGAAAGATTCGACGATATGATATATGTGAACTACTCAAAAAAAGAAATAGTAGACAGTTTCGATAAGCTGGAGCACGGGCTTGTAAGAGAGGCAATGAGAATGACTGGAGTAACAAAAGGAGTAGAAATAACTACCCTTTCCGATGTCCCTGCTAGTGGGACTGGGCTTGGTTCATCGAGTAGTGTAACGGTAGGATTACTTCAAGCCCTTTATGTTTACCAGAGTGAACTCAAAACAGCCGAAATTTTAGCTCAAGAGGCATGCCGGATTGAGATAGATACTCTCAGAAAACCCATCGGAAGACAGGACCAGTATATTGCTGCTTATGGGAACATGCGGTTCATTACCTTCAATAATAGCGACGTTAAGCTCGAAAAAATTCATCTTTCTTCTGAGGATAAGAGAAGGCTAAATGAAAACCTTCTCCTTTTTTATACTGGTTTAGCCACGAATTCAGATGAAGTTTTGTCAGAGCAGAAGGCAAATATGAATGACCGTCTTGAAACGCTTTCCGAAATGAGGGGATTAGCATTTGAGGCAAAGAATGCTATCCTTGCGGGTGCCTTTGATGAACTGGGAAAACTCTTGGATCGTAGCTGGAAGCTAAAGAAACAGCTTGCCTCCAGGATAAGCAATTCTGAAATCGATGAGATGTATGAAACTGCCCGCAAGGCAGGAGCCATCGGGGGGAAAATTGCCGGCTCTGGAGGAGGGGGCTTCCTCTTACTTTATTGCCTTAAAGGGCAGCAGGACGAAGTTCGGGAAGCACTTAAAGGACTGAGAGAGTTACCCTTCCGCTTCGAGCAGGATGGAAGTAAGGTGGTTTTTAATTATAGGCGAGCAGAATGAAAGTTTTAGTTACTGGTGGTGCAGGATTTATTGGCTCCCATACTGTTGATACGCTTCTTGAAAAGGGGCATGAGGTACGCATCCTCGACAGTCTCGAACCTCCCATTCACCCCAAAGGGCGAAAGCCAGATTATATTCCTGATGAGGTTGAATTCGTCCTCGGAGATGTCCAAAATAGAAGCGACATGGAGAGGGCACTTCGGGGGGTAAATGCTGTATTTCACCTTGCGGCGTATCAGGGTTATCTTACTGACTTTAGCAAATTCGCCTTGGTAAATGACAGTGGCACAGCCCTCCTTTATGAAGTTATCGTGAATGAGCATCTCCCCATTGAGAAGGTTATCGTGGGAAGCTCCCAGGCAGTCTATGGGGAAGGGAAATATGAATGCCCTGCCCATGGGGTTCAATATCCTTCGCTTCGGGAGCTTTCGCAGCTTGAGAGGGAAGAGTGGGAGATAAAATGCCCTCTTTGCCAAGAATGCATGAGACCTCTTCCCGCTGGTGAGTCAAGGACTAACCCACACAACCAATATGCCGTTTCCAAATACTCCCAGGAGCTTTATGCCTTAACCTTAGGAAAAAGATTTAACATTCCTACTGTAGTCCTCCGTTACAGCATAACCCAGGGTCCTCGTCAGAGCTTTTACAATGCTTATTCCGGCATCCTCCGCATATTCACCACTAGGCTCATTAATGGTCTTCCGCTAGTTATATATGAAGACGGTCAACAACTGCGGGACTATGTCCATGTAAGGGATGTGGTGGAGGCAAATCTCCTTGTCCTCGAAAACGATTCAGCAAATTTCGAAGTCTTTAATGTGGGTGGAAGCAAAACAACGACTGTCCTTGAATATGCAAAGTTACTCATATCTCTTTTGGGGGAAGATATAGAGCCCCAGAGCTGCGGCGAGTTCCGTTTCGGTGATACTCGCCATATTGTCTCTGACATTTCAAAACTCAAAAGATTAGGCTGGCAGCCAAAGACTCCGCTGGAGCAAATCATCAGAGAGTATCTAGAATGGGTGCACGATCAACCGGAGGTTTCAGATTATTATGGCAAAGCTGAAAAGGTGATGAAGCAACAAGGCGTAATCAGGTCAGTAAGGTAGAGAAATGAGCCAGAAAGTACCCGAGACTATAAAGAAATATATCTCTGAAGTCAGCGCTACGTTGCAAAGACTTCCGGTAGACAATATCGCTCAGGTTGTCGAGTTGCTTGAAGAAGCACGTCTGAAAGCCAAGAGGGTCTTCATTTTTGGTAACGGGGGTTCGGCGGCCACCGCATCGCACTTTGCCGCCGACCTCTCAAAAGGCTCGATCTCCGAAGGAAAAGCGAGGATAAAAGCCTTTGCCTTAACCGATAATGTTCCTTTACTCACCGCGTGGGCAAACGACACCGTCTACGAGAGCATCTTCGCTGAGCAACTGGAGAATTTTATTGAGCCTGGAGATGTCGCTATTGGCATCAGCGGAAGTGGAAATTCGCCAAACGTGCTGAACGGCATAAAGGTAGCTAAGGCTAAAGGGGCTACCACTATCGGTTTTATTGGTTTCAATGGCGGGGGGCTTAAAGAACTCGTGGATATTCGCATTATAGTTCCCAGTTATAACATGGAACAAGTCGAAGATATTCACTTGCTTCTTGAGCATGCCATCACTACCTGCTTAAGAGAAGGGGGTTAGAATGAATGTCTTGGTCACCGGTGGGGCAGGATATGTGGGAAGCGTTGTCACCGAAGAACTCTTAAAGGAAACTCACAAGGTCGTTGTTTTAGATAATCTTCAGCAAGGGCATAAAAAAGCCGTCCTCCCCGAGGCTAAATTTGTCTTGGCTGATATTTGTGATGCTAAGGCTCTTGAGGATGTTTTTCGCCAATTTAAGGTTGATGCTGTAATGCATATGGCGGCGGAGACGGTTGTCGAGTATTCCATGACTGACCCCAAACGGTATTTCCGTAACAACATAGTCGGAGGCCTAAACCTCCTGGACGCTATGCTTAAACACGGCATCTATAAACTTATCTTCTCCTCCAGTGCTGCCGTTTACGGAGAGCCTGAAAGTACACCCGTTCAGGAAGACCATCCTAAAGCCCCGGTAAATAGTTATGGCGAGTCCAAGTTAATGTTTGAGCGCATCTTAGAGTGGTATGGAAAAGCCTATGGACTCAAACATATTTCTTTGAGATATTTTAACGCTGCCGGGGCGAGTAAGCGCCTCGGGTGTGACCACTACACTGAAACCCATCTCATTCCCATTGTTCTCAAGGCAGCCTTAAACAGCGATAATCCAGTTCCGATATTCGGCACAGATTATCCCACGAAAGATGGAACATGCATACGGGATTATATCCACGTAGTAGATATTGCACAAGCACATATTCTAGCTCTGGAAAAGCTTGAGAACTTAAGCGACAGGGTCTATAACCTGGGGAACGGAGAGGGCTATTCGGTACTTGAGGTAGTGGAGACAGCCGAGAAGGTTACCAATATTGACATTCCAGTGAAGATTTGCTCCAGGCGTTCCGGAGACCCAGCTGTCTTGGTAGCAAGCTCAAGCCGGGCAAAATCTGAGCTAGGCTGGAAGCCAAAATTCCCCGAGCTTAAGAACATTATCGAAAGCGACTGGAGCTGGATGAGGCAACATCCAAATGGGTATGAGCAGTGATGTCACGAAAGCAATGATTCTGGCCGCCGGAGAAGGAACAAGACTTAGACCTCTTACACTTGAGACCCCCAAAGTTCTCTTACCAGTGGGCGGAAGGCCTTTGATCGAGCATACCATTGCTTGGCTTAGAAGCCATGGTATCTCTCAGGTTGTTATAAATCTTTATCATCTAGGTGAGAAGATTAAGGATTTTCTGGGTGATGGCTCCCGGTTTGGGATGGAGATTATTTATTCTCCGGAAGAAATCCTTCTTGGAACCGCCGGTGGGGTGAGGAGAATGAAGCAAATCTTCGATGACACCTTCGTGGTGGTCTACGGAGACAATCTTACCGATTTTGACCTCTCAGAAATGGTTAAGTTTCATCAAGACAAGAATGCTATCGCAACTATAGGCGTCTTTAAGATACCGAATCCATGGGAAGTCGGGATAGTGAAAATGGCCGAAGATGGTAGAATATTGAGCTTCATAGAAAAACCTGAACCTAACTTGAGACTGGGAAACTGGGCGAATTGCGGTATTTATGTGTTGGAGAAAGAAATTCTTAGTTATATTCCAAGTCAAGGTTTTCCTGATTTTGCTTACGATGTCTTCCCTAAACTTATAGAACTTAACCTCTCTCTTTTCGGATATATCCTGAAGCCCGAGGATTATCTTATTGATATTGGCACCACTGACAAATATCAGAGGGCAAATGAAGATGTAAAAGCAGGAAAGGTAAGGATAAGGTATGGGTAACAGAGCTGTATTTCTTGACAGGGATGGCACCATTGCCGGGGATGTGCCTTACTGCAGCCGTGTGGAAGACTTTGAGCTTCTACCTAGTGTTTCCGAAGCAATAAAGCTTCTTAATCAAGGTGGCTTCAAGGTGGTAGTAATCACCAACCAATCGGGGATTGCCCGCGGATATTTTACTGAAGAAACGCTAGCTCAAATTCATCAGAAAATGAGGGGTGAGTTGGCTAAGCGTGGCGCTCATGTGGATGCTATCTATTATTGCCCTCATCACCCTGATGAAGGCTGTGAGTGTCGCAAGCCAAAGACAGCTCTTTTTCTAAGAGCAGCAAACCAACTAGACATTGATTATAGACATTCCTTCGTGGTAGGTGATATGCGGATGGATGTAGAAGCTGGTAAGGCACTGGGGTGCAAAACGATTCTAGTTACCACCGGCCCCTGCCGAGGAAAGGAGGTCACTGACCCACCTGATTACATTGCAGAAAACTTGCTTGAGGCAGCAAAATGGTTATTAAATGGGTAAACAACCCCCCAGCACGAATCTGTTTATTTGGAAGAGGATGAAAATATCTGTAATCATCCCCACATACAATGAACGGGAAAATCTTGAGACATTGGTTGTGAGACTACATAATTGCCTATCCTCACATGCCCATGAGTTCATCATTGTTGACGATGATAGTCCTGATGGAACATGTGAACTTGCTAGGAAACTCTCTGCTGGGTATCCCATAAAGGTAGTGCTGAGGGAAGGTAAAAGAGGTCTCGCCTCGGCAATTGTCGATGGGTTCAAAGAAGCCACGGGAGAAATTATAGGTGTTATCGATGCTGACCTGCAGCACCCACCAGAGGTCATCAGGGAATTGGTTGAACAAATACCCCAGTGTGATATTGCCATTGCCAGTAGATATGTAAAAAACGGCAAGGTTGAGGGCTGGCCTTTTCTGAGACGCCTGGTTTCTAGAGCGGCAACTTTATTAAGCCGCCCATTGACACGGGTAAAAGATCCAATGTCTGGGTGTTTCCTGACAAAAATAGCGGTCATCAAGGACATCAAATTCAATCCTATAGGCTATAAGATTTTGCTTGAGGTTTTGGTAAAGGGGTGCTATAAGAAAGTGAAGGAGGTTCCTTACACCTTCCAAGTGCGGAGGCATGGCCAGAGCAAGCTAGGCTTCAGTGAGTATCTAAAGTATTTAAAGCTATTACTCCGCTTGTACCAGTATAAGTTCATAACAGGCAGGAGGCAAGTATGAAGATCGCCTTTTGTACCTTTGTCAGTCTTTCTCATTATGGCGGAAGCGAAATTTGGATTGCTGAGATGGCAAGATTGCTAACCGAGCGAGGGCACAGAGTTGAGGTATATGCCACCCCTTATAGTCATGGGGGTAGAAAAGTTGAGCCTGAGAGCTTTATGCCGGATATCCCATATCATGAGTCCTGGAGAAGCAAAATTGAGGCCGATGTTGCTTATATCTATTATTATTCGCCCCTTGTTTGGCGGGCACTGTTTTTGGTGAAATGTCCTAAAATAGCTGGTCTGCATCCTCCCGGACTATTATCTAAAAGGTCACCGAGGCACCATCTTTTTAGGCTGATTGGTAGTCAAGACTTGACTTCTTTTGATGCTGTGCGCACGCTAAGTCCTATCTTTAGATTTAAGCACAATAATATATTCCAGATCCCAGAGTGGGTTGACACCAAGAGTTTCAGCCCTGGCCAAACTTTACCAGACAAGTTCACAATACTTTTTGTTGGCCGACAGCGCAGGGAAAAGGGATGGGAGACTCTAATTCAAGTAGTCTCAAAGCTTAGCCAGAATCATGACTTTGATTTCATTGCCACAGGTGAGGGAAATGAAGCAGTCTGTGGCTTGGGCTCAGTCAGTCATCAGGATATGCCCGAAATATATCGCAAAGCCCACATCATGGTTTATCCCTCGCTGGCAGATGTGTTTAGCCTAACTATTTTAGAAGCATTATCCTGTGGCTTGCCTGTAATTACTACCCCCACCCCGGCCCATAGAAGCATGGAGTTACCACTTCTCTATGCCCAAAGCGTTGATGAATTTGCTCGCCAGGTTTCAATAGCTTATGAAGGATGGCGCAGCAACACTGGAAGCTACCAAGAGCTTAGCCGCTCCTGTAGAGAAAGTGTTCTGAAATATGACTTCAATAAAGTTTTCTCACGATTGGAAAGAATGTTTGAAAGTGTTGCAAACCGAGGCAGGACAACAAATTGAAGCACTTATTGGTGGTACTAGTCGATGCCTTTAGGTATGATTATCTCTCCAGAAGGCAAACCCCTTTCCTCTATTCAACGAGTAAGAATGGCTTCTATGCCCCCCTGAAGACAATATTAGGCTATTCTGATGCTATAGATGCCACTATCTTCACCGGTGTAAATCCTGAAGACCACGGCTACTGGATAATGCATAAATATAGCCCTGAGACCTCTCCTTTCAGGATTTTCAAACCCCTAGCCTTTATTGACTACTTCCCCTCCAATTTCATCGTTAGAGGCGTTAAATTCATGCTGTCAGCTACCATCTGTAAAATCATAGCCAAGGCTCATGGCTACTCTCAACTCAGCACCCATAATATCCCTTTTAGCGTTATCAGCTTCTTTGATTGGACCTCAAAGAAGTCACTGTTAGGGTCGCGCCCTTTCAGTGACTTTCCTACCATCTTCGATATACTAAGGGAAAAGGGGATAAAGTATTCCTATATTGATGCTGCTAAGCTTAGCTTAAGGACTCGCTTTAGCTCCTCGGTAAGAGTGAGAGAAAAGTTAGCCAAAGTGCTTAGCCAGATAGAGCCAGATACTCAACTTACCTTCATTTACCTGCACCATTTAGACCATTTCGCCCACCGCTATGGAATAACTTCATCCAGATTCCAGGCAGAACTGCAGCATATGGACAGAACTATTGAATTGGCCGTCAATGAGCTAAAGCAAAAGTTTGGCGAGGAGCTCAGTGTCATGATTTTTTCTGACCACGGAATGGCCGATACTAACAAATTCGTTGACTTAAGGAAGTTTACGCGGGATAAGGGATTCGGTAAGGACTATTTGCTTTTCCTCGACTCCACTATGATACATGTTTGGTACCTCAACCAGAAGAAAAAAGAGGAGATACGAGGACGAATAGAAGACTTAGGATACGGCGCCTTCCTGTCAGAGGTAGAGAGGAAAGAGCTTGGGTTAAGTTTTGAAAATAGGGATTATGGAGATGATATTTATCTCCTCACAACAGGCTATAGTATCTTCCCCAATTTTATGTCGTGGCTTAAGCCCTATGCTATGCATGCGTATCATCCCGATGACGGGACTCAGCTTGGTATAGCTTTACTGCAGAGCTCGGGGCTTAAGATTCAAAGGAATGAGCCGATACAACTTGTAGATTTAGCCCCTACCATGTTAGACATCCTCGGCCTGGCTATCCCTAGTTATTATAAAGGGAAATCTCTGCTAAGGCATTAACATGTATAGCTTAAGAGGCGATTCAAAGCTGTCAATCATTTGTCAGGAGATAACCGAAAACCTCCCAGCGAAGTCAGTCTTTATCTGCGGAAGCAGAGCTACAGGACGGGGGGTTACCGACTCCAGCGACTATGATGTTGGAGTCGTGATGAATACGTTCCTCATTCCCTTTTATTGGAGGAAGATGAAAAGGTTGGAAAGGAGATTAAGCCAGAATTTTAACTCAAACCTGGTAATAAACCCGCTTCCCACCTTTAGACTCAACCGGGCCAGGGGTAACCTGTTCCTTTTCAAGCTGAAAAAGGAGGGGACTACCCTTTATGGACAGGACTTGCTTCAGGTACTTAACCCTGGGAATGTTGAGGACATTAGCCATTATTGGTACTTCTCCTATCTTTTTTCCGCCATAAGGGAACTCATTTGTAGCTTTGATCCTGAGCTCATAATTACTGGGCCAGACAAAGAGAAGGGCAAAGTTCCTGTTCGGGAAGTAGCCAAAGCCATTCTTCACTGTGGAGAGATTCATCTTCTCATAAACAAGCATTATGAGGTAGAGCCTGATGATATGGTTCTTGGATTGCATCAATTCAATCTTCAAGGTATGGATCAGCCACAATTCCTTGAAGACTTACACCTTGCTGTGAGTATCAGAAAGGGTGAAGTCGGAGAGATTCAAGATCCTTTAGGCTTTTGGTTCCGAACCAGAGGGTATCTCCTATCCACCTTTCGAATATTGATGTGGAGCCATTATGGAAGCGATGACAGCGATATAAAGGAGTTAGCTATCAAGTATTTTGAGGCTGGAAGGGGAGCAAAGCTCAAAGACTTTCAGTATTTCACACTAACCTTATTAGCCAGGAAGGGAATATTTTGGAGAAGCTTGATAACCCGCTGTTCAGTGGAGAAAAGGGTATGGCTTGCTCAATTATGGTTACTGCTGTCCGTTAATCAAGGCGAGTATATTGATAAGGAGTGTTTGTTACAAGGCTACAGTATGTTGAGATCCTACACTACTATATACTACGCTGAAGATGAAATCGTCCTTTGGCAGCACTTAAGGAAGTCAATAATGGGATATTACCCTTTAGCCTGCACAGTAATGGGGGTATAATATTTGAAATGAGGTTGAAAATCCTAGGCGGATCATTAAGAGTTATCTCAAAACAATACAGGGGAGCGAAGTATGTCAAGAGGTTTTTCAGAGAGCCAATACGTTCTATCCGCGTCCTCAGAGCTATGCTGACATTTAGAAGCTTCGTGGAACATCTGCCTGGTATAAGTGCTGAAGAATACATTGAGTATATTGACGAAATAGAATCCAGGAAGGAATTGAACGAGAAGGAATTTATAGAGGGAGGTGTAGGTAGGACTGCCGGAATTGCACTATATATGGTAGTCAGGAAGTTGAAGCCTGAAACTGTTGTAGAAACAGGTGTGATGGGGGGGGTCTCGTCTACATACATTTTGACAGCACTTGAGGAGAATAGCCACGGAAAGCTCTACTCCATTGATTTACCTCGTGAAGAAGGTAAGGAAAGTGGTTGGCTAATTCCAGATGGTCTGAAGCACAGATGGGAGTTAATTTTAGGAAGGTCTTCTGAAAAATTACCCCCCCTTTTAAAAGAATTGGGGGCGATAAACATTTTCTTCCATGATAGCGAGCATTCGTATCAAAATATGATGTGGGAGTATCAGACTACTTGGCCTTATTTAAAGCAAGGAGGGGTATTACTATCGGATAATATTGATGATAATAATGCCTTTTCTGACTTTTGTAAGGCTATCGGGGTAGATTCCCTTATACTTGGAATTCTTGGGGGAACAACTAAGAGAGACCACAGTAGCACATTTTGATTGTAGTGTAATGGGGGTATAATATTTGAAATGAGGTTGAAAATCCTAGGCGGATCATTAAGAGTTATCTCAAAACAATACAGGGGAGCGAAGTATGTCAAGAGGTTTTTCAGA
>Ga0315543_1000542_pt1 | contig 45750 bp, 47 predicted proteins | sample SalMarSW160210MG_2_FD_203098 | JGI IMG/M metagenome (GOLD analysis project Ga0315543, IMG submission 203098) | Salt marsh sediment microbial communities from the Plum Island Ecosystem LTER, Massachusetts, United States - Salt Marsh Sediment SW1601-210 ...
AACGTGTACAAGTTTCCGGGGGAAGAGGTGCCGGTGGTATCGGGCAGCGCATTGAAGGCGGGGGAGTGCGGGTGTGGGAAGAGAGAGTGCCAGTGGTGCGGGAGTATATGGAAGCTTCTTGACGCGGTAGACGATTACATAGAGACGCCGAAGAGGGATGTGGAGTTGCCGTTTCTGATGTCCATAGAGGACATATTCAGCATAACAGGGCGAGGGACAGTGGCGACGGGGCGAGTGGAGCGAGGGAAAGTAAAGATGGGGGAGGAAGTAGAGATAGTGGGGTTGGGAGAGACGCTCAAGACGGTAGCGACGGGGGTTGAGATGTTCAACAAGACGCTGGACGAGGGGGTTGCCGGCGACAACATAGGGGTGTTGATGCGAGGGATAGATAAGGATCAGGTGGAGCGAGGGAAGGTACTGGCGAAGCCCGGCAGCATCACGCCGCACACGAAGTTTCGGGCGGAAGTGTACATACTGACGAAGGACGAAGGAGGAAGGCACACGCCTTTCTTCCCGGGATACAGGCCGCAGTTCTACTTCCGGACGACTGACGTGACGGGGATGGTGAAGTTGGACGAAGGAGTGGAGATGGTGATGCCTGGAGATAACGTGAATTTGATGATTGAGCTGATCTCGCCGATAGCTATGGAAAAGACGCTGCGGTTCGCCATCCGAGAGGGAGGCAAAACCGTCGGCGCCGGAACCGTCACCGATATTATCGAGTAACAGCCCGTTTCGCCGACGACAGTTGTGAGGTGAAGGGCGACAGTTCGTCCGCCACGAAAGCGGAGGGCAAAGAATAGCAGTGGAAGGGCAAAGAATTCGAATACGCCTGAAGGCGTTTGACCACCGCCTGCTTGACCAGTCGGTGGGAGAGATCGTTGAGACCGCCAAGCGGACAGGCGCGACAGTGGTGGGGCCCGTTCCCCTTCCGACGAAGGTGGAGCGATACACGGTCCTGCGCTCGCCGCACGTTGACAAGAAATCGAGGGAGCAGTTTGAGATTCGCATTCACAAGAGACTGCTGGACATAGTTGACCCCACAGCCAGAACTATTGATGAGTTGAAGAAACTGAATCTCTCGGCTGGGGTTGACATCAAGATTCGCGTGTGAATGCCGTTTCCGGCAACTGACAGTCGGAGGCTGCGGAGAGGGCAGTGGTGAGTTTTCGCGGGAGCAAGAGCAGTGATTGAAGGTTTGTTAGGAAGAAAAATAGGGATGGTTCAGCTCTTTGATAAAGAAGGAAGGGCTGTCGCAATCACCATGATGGAAGCCGGCCCCTGCACAGTGGTGCGGGTGAGAAGCGACAAGAGACGGAAGTACGGCGCGGTGCAGTTGGGTTTTGACGATGTACGCGAATCGAGGCTCACGAAACCCCTCGCGGGGCATTTCAAAAAGGCCGGCGTCTCCCCGAAAAGACACTTGAGAGAGGTGAGGATTGGAGACGACGCCGAGTACAAGGTGGGGCAGGAAATTCGTGCCGATATTTTCGCAGCCGGGCAGAGAGTGGACGTAACGGGAATATCGAAAGGTAAGGGTTTTGCCGGAATGGTCAAAAGATGGCATGTGGCCGGCGGCCCGAAATCGCATGGGTCAACGTTCCATCGGCAGCCGGGCTCCATCGGCTGCAGTGCTTCTCCCGGGAGAGTAGTGAAGGGGAGAAAGATGCCCGGCCACGCCGGGCACAAGCGAGTGACGGTAATGAATCTTGAGGTGTTGCAAGTCCGCCCGGAGGAGAACCTTCTTTTGGTCAAGGGATGCGTGCCCGGTCCCCCGAAAGGGATTGTCTTCGTCCGAAGGTCGGTGAAGAAAAAGGTGAAGAAAGAAAAGTGAGCGTCGTAGCCGAAGAGAAAAAAACCGTAACGCTTTTCAACATGGCCGGTCAGGCGGTGGCGGAGCTGGCGGTGAGCCCCTCTATCGCGGAGGCGGAGGCGAGCCAGCAGCTCGTCCACGATTATGTCGTGCAGCTCCAGAACAGCCGAAGGGCATGGAGCGCCTCAACGAGGACGCGCGCGGAGGTGAAGGCGTCAGGAGCTAAACCCTGGCGGCAAAAGGGAACGGGGCGGGCTCGTGCGGGGAGCCTCGCGTCTCCGATCTTCCGAGGAGGAGGCGTGATTTTCGGCCCGAAACCGAAGGTGGTGAAGAATCGCTTTCCGCGGAGGATGAGGAGGTTGGTGTTCCGACATGCCCTCGGCGAGAAGATCCGCCGCCACAGGCTCCTGGTCATGGACGAAGTCAACTTCGACTCTCCCAAGACGAAGCCCATGGCACAAATGCTGAAGAGCTTGAACGTGTCAGGAAAAGCGATTTTGGTGACCGATAAAAGCGACAGGAACACGCTGTTGTCCGGTCGGAACATACCGCATCTGACCTGCCGGTCGGTTGCGGACGTCAGCGCTTTCGATATTCTGAGCCACGAGTTTTTGTTGCTGACAAAGGCAAGCTTCGATTCGTTGCATCTGGCCGAGCAGTGACAGGATTGATTTGACCAATGGACGACGAATACGCAATTGTGAACTACCCGATCCTTTCCGAGAAGGGCACAAGGCTCTCGGAGGAGGAGAACAAGTACATTTTCCGAGTGAGCCTTCGAGCGAACAAGATCGAGATCAAGCGCGCCATCGAGAAGCTCTACAAAGTCAAGGTGAAGGACGTCAACAGTATGACTGTCAAGGGAAAGAGGAAGCGAATGCGCTTGGTAATCGGCAAACGCCCCGATTGGAAGAAGGCGATTGTAACTCTCGAAAAAGGAGAGACGCTCAGCTTCGTCTGAGAAATTAGTTTTTGCGTCCTACGGGCGCGGCGCTCGTCGTGGTGGCATGTAGAGGATGAGATAGTGGGCATAAAGCGATACAAACCGGTAACACCGTCTCTGAGGTTCACGAGGCTTCCGGATTTCTCGGAGATTACCAAGACAAAACCGGAGAAATCTCTCACTGCCGGCCTGAAAAAATCAGGCGGCAGGAACGTCGCCGGGCGGATGACCGCGCGCCGGCGAGGAGGCGGGGCCAAGAGAAAGTACCGAATAATTGACTTCAAACGGGGCAAGGATGGGGTCGAGGCAAAAGTCGTTGCCATTGAATACGACCCCAACCGCTCGGCGAGGATAGCCCTGCTGGAATATACTGACCTGGAAAAGAGATACATACTCGCCCCCGCCGCTTTGAAGGTGGGGGATGCGGTGATGTCGGGTGAGGGGGCGGAGCCCAAAGTGGGGAATTGCCTGCCTCTGGCGAAGATTCCATTAGGGGTGCCGGTACATAACATCGAACTGAGACGGAATGAGGGTGGCGTGTTGGTGCGGAGCGCCGGATTGAGCGCCACGCTGATGTCGCGGGAAGGGAAGTACGCGCACGTGAGGTTGCCGTCCGGGGAGATACGCTTGATCCCTGTGATGTGCCGTGCCACCATCGGAGAGGTCGGTAACGCCGACCATGGCAGCGTGTCTCTCGGAAAAGCGGGGAGAGCGAGGTGGCTTGGGAGGAGGCCCAAGGTAAGAGGTGTGGCGATGAATCCTGTCGATCATCCCATGGGAGGAGGAGAAGGGAAAGCGTCCGGCGGGAGGCATCCCTGCTCTCCCTGGGGTAAACTGGCCAAGGGGGGGAAGACGCGAAAGAAGAGCAAGCCCACCAGCCATATTGTCAAGGCCCGCAAGGGGAAACGGAAGTAAGAAACAATGCCCAGATCGTTGAAAAAGGGTCCGTACGTGGACCCGAAGCTGCTGAAAAAGATTGGAAGACTGGACGCCCTGGGAGAGAAGCGAACTATCAAGACCTGGTCGCGGCGCTCGATGGTCACGCCGGAGTTCGTGGGGCACACTTTCGCCGTCCACAACGGCAAGCAGTTCGTTTCGGTGTTCGTGACGGAGAACATGGTAGGGCATAAGCTCGGAGAGTTCTCGCCGACGAGAACCTTCCGTAAGCACGCCGGACAGAAATGACGTCGCCAGTGAAGAGGTTCGTTGATAGGAGGATTTCGATTTGCCAGGAACAGCCGTCGCCAAATATCTGAAGGTGCCGCCACGGAAGGCAAGAGAGGTTGTGGAGTTGATCAAGGGGTTGCCGGTCGAGCAAGCTCAGCAGGTGATGAAGTTTTCGAAGCGGAGAGCGGCATGGTTTGTCGGGAAGGTTCTGAAATCGGCGGTGGCTAATGCGGAGCAAGCCAAGGAAGGTGGAGCCAAGAGTCTTTTTGTCGCAAAGGCGGCGGTTGATGAGGGGCCGACAGTCAAGAAAACAATCGCGCGCGCCCGGGGAGTTAGAAACGTGGTGAAGCAAAGGACAAGCCATATCACCATAGTAGTGGACGAGCGATAGCGAGCGTGGCGTCTGAAGGGGCATTGCCTCCGGGAAGATGCCAACCCAGAAAGGTCACACATGGGACAGAAAGTCAATCCGATAGGGTTTAGATTGGCACTGAACAAAGACTGGCGTTCCCGCTGGTTCGCCGGCCGGCGGGAGTTCGGAGAGCTTCTTCAAGAGGATTTGATGATCCGCAAATACGTTTACAAGCGGCTGGCGGCGGCGGGCATCCCTCGTGTGCTGATAGAAAGAGCGAGCAATCGCGTCAGGCTCGTCCTTTTCACATCCCGACCGGGAATTGTCATCGGCCGGAGAGGGATTGAGATTGACAGGCTCCGTGAAGAGCTTGCTGACAAGACCGGCAAGGAGATCTTTATTGACGTGCAAGAGATAAGGGTTCCGGAAGTGGAGGCGGAGCTCGTGGCGAGGAACATCGCCATCCAGTTGGAGCACAGGGTGTCGTTTCGCAGGGCTATGAAGAAGGCTGTTACCGCGGCGATGGACCGCGGCGCACAAGGGATAAAAGTCACTTGCTCCGGGAGGCTCGGAGGGGCAGAGATGTCTCGCAGAGAGGGATATAAAGAAGGAAAGATTCCACTGCACACACTCCGGGCGGACATAAACTACGGCTTCGCAGAGGCGAGGACCACGTACGGCTGCATCGGAGTGAAGACCTGGATATTCAAAGGGGAACGTCTGACGGAAAAGAAGGGACCGAAAGATGGCTTTGATGCCCAAAAGGGTCAAACACAGAAAGTCCCATCGCGGAAGTAGAAAGGGAATCGAGTCCCGCGGAGCGACTTTGGGGTTCGGAGAGTTCGGGCTTCAGGCTCTGACCAGGGGATGGCTCCGCGCCGAGGAGATAGAGGCGGCCAGGATTGCTATCAACAGGCATATTAAAAGGAACGGGAAACTGTGGATAAGGATATTCCCCGACAAGCCGGTGACAGCTAAGCCCGCGGAGACGAGAATGGGCAAGGGCAAAGGCGCCCCGGAAGGCTGGGTTATGGTGGTTCGCCCTGGCAGGATATTGTTTGAGCTTGAGGGCGTTCCTTTCACGACGGCAAGGGAGGCTTTTCGGTTAGCGGCGCACAAGCTGAGCGTTCGCAGCAAGTTTGTTGAGCGTGCGGGGCACGGCGCGTGATGGCGGGCGATTTCTTCTTATTATGAAAGCGAAAAAGCTGAGGGAGAAAACAAGAGAGGAGCTGGAGCAGCTACTGGATGATGGTCGCCAGGAGCTCTTCAACCTTTACTCGCAGTTGCACATCGGGCAGGTGGAGAAGCCGCATCTCATCGGGCAACTGAGAAGGAATATCGCGAGGCTGACCACTATCCTGAAGGATGGTGGATACAGCCACAAATGACCCCGGGCGCCACGCACGGGTGAGGGTTGAGGAAGGGCAATAGACGAGGCGGCAAAACCAGATTGCGGCAATTTGCCAGAGGAAGAGGAGTACCCCGTGACAGAGCAAAAGAACGTTCGAGGACATCGTAAGGAGCGAAAAGGATTTGTCCTGAAAGACAAGGTCAATAAGACCATAGTCGTGGGGGTGGAGCGGACGTTTCGCCATCGTGTGTATGCGAAGGTTGTCAAGAGGACAAAGAAATATCAGGTCCACGACGAGAAAAACGAGGCCAAAGTAGGAGATTTCGTTCGGATAGCGGAGACCCGGCCTGTCAGTAAACTGAAGAGATGGCGGTTAGTTGAGATATTAAAAGGTTAAGAGGCGGCGCGGGTTTTGCGCTTCGGCAGGAAACGATATGATACAGATGCAAACACGGCTCAACGTAGCCGACAACACAGGGGCGAAAAAAGTTGCCTGCATAAAGGTGCTGGGCGGCTCTAAAAGGCGCTACGCGGGCATCGGCGACGTCATCACGGTTTCGGTGAAGGAAGCCGCGCCAGACGGCGTAGTCAGGAAAAAGCAGGTCGTTAAGGCTGTCATCGTGCGAACCAAGAGCGATATTGCTCGCCCCGACGGGTCGGTCCTGAGATTTGACAGCAACGCCTGCGTGATTATTGACGACCAGAACAACCCCATGGGCACCCGGATATTTGGCCCCGTAGCCAGGGAGCTGAGAGACAAAAACTTCATCAAGATTATCTCTCTGGCGCCGGAAGTCTTATAGAGGAGTTTGACAACTGATGAAGCGCGTTGTGAGGAAGAACGACGCAAAGGCGAGAGTTAAGCCCTCCATACGGCGGGACGATATAGTTTACGTCATTGCGGGGCGGGACAGGGGCAAGAGAGGAAAAGTTTTGCATGTCGCAGGGGGAAAGGGGGTAGCTTTTGTGGAGGGAGTGAACGTCCTTGTTAAGGCGATCCGGCCGGACCCGCAGATAGCGCAAAGCGGGGGCTTCGTCAGGAGGGAGGGGCCGATCGCCCTGTCGAATCTGCAGCTCTTCTGTCCGAACTGCCAGAAGCCCACCAGAATTACAAGGAAGGTCTCCGGCGACCGGAAGGAGAGAGTCTGCAAAAGGTGTAATAATCCGATAGGGAAAGCGTGAGGATATGGCCAGGATTCGGGACCACTACCGTTCGACCGTCGCTCCAAAGATGATGGAGGAATTTGGCTATAAGAATCGCTTTCAGGCGCCGAGGCTGGAAAAGATTGTTCTGAACATGGGCTTGGGTGACGCGGTTCGTGAGAGCGCTGTGATAGAGGAAGGGGTCGGGCACATGGCGAGCATCTGCGGCCAGCGACCTGTCGTGACGCACGCTCGCAAGAGCATCGCCGGGTTCAAGCTTAGAGCCGGCATGCCGGTCGGGTGCAAGGCGACCCTGAGGGGCGCGAGGATGTACGAGTTTTTTGACCGGTTTGTGAACGTCGTAGTCCCGCGGATCAGAGATTTCCGGGGGCTTCCCGACACTCTCGACGGAAGGGGAAATTACAATATCGGGATAGATGAGATCGTTGTTTTCCCGGAGGTCAATCCGGACAAGGTCAAAAGGCCGTTTGGAATGCACATCACCATGGTGACTACTGCCAGGGGAGACGCCGAGGCCAAGAAACTGCTTGAGCTCCTCGGATTGCCGTTCAGGAGGAGGTAGCCGGCCGATTTTGGTTCTTTTTGTAAAAGAACGTTGGGGAGCGGTGAGGGCGAGCGGGTGAGAGATGATAGATTCTCGCGCAGGGCCATGGCGCACGGCGGAGAGGGCTGAGGGCGCGGAGGCAGAGGACAGAAAGCCGATTCTTCTTTTTGAAAAAGAAGCAAAACAGGAAAAAGATATGGCAAGAAAATCGCTCATCGTCAAATGTAATAAGCCGCAGAAATTCAAGGTGAGAGAATACTACCGCTGCCGCAGATGTGGGCGGGGGAAAGGATACATTCGAAAGTTCCAGCTCTGCCGCATTTGTTTTAGGGAACTTGCGTCGGCGGGGTTGATCCCCGGGGTGACGAAGGCGAGCTGGTAGGCTTCTGTCCAGAGAAGGAGAGAAACACGGATGAGTATGAGTGACCCCGTTGCAGATATGCTGACGCGGATCCGCAACGCGAATTCGGCTATGCACCCCCATCTCGACATGCCATCGTCCAAGTTGAAGCGAGAGATTCTGCGGGTGCTGAAAGAGGAAGAATATATAGACAACTACACTTTTGTTCCAGACAAGAAGCAGGGGATGCTTCGCGTTTATCTCAAGTACACCAGCGAAAGGGAAAGAGTTATCACCGGAATAAAAAGGGTCAGCAGGCCCGGGTTGAGAAAGTATGTTGGAGCGGATGAGATTCCGGAAGTGCTGGGAGGACTCGGGCTGGCAATCCTTTCCACACCAAAAGGCATCCTCAGCGGACAGAAAGCCCGTCAGCAGCGAGTGGGAGGAGAGCTTGTCTGTATGGTGTGGTAGAAGGGGCGCCGGGAAAAAGCAGACGCCTGAAGGAGAGGATTAGAGAATGTCACGGATAGGACGCTCGCCGATAAAGGTGCCGGAAGGCGTTTCCGTCCGCATTGAAGGCGGCGAGGTGGAAATTGCGGGCGCGGATGGCAAAAAGCTATCTCAGACCGTGAATAGCCGGATAAAGGTCGAGTTTCTCGACCGGGACAGAACCATTGTCGTCAAGAGGAGTTCCGATTCCAAAAGGGACAGGGCTCTCCACGGCACTTATCGTTCGCTGATAGCGAACATGGTCGAGGGAGTTACAAAAGGTTACGAGAAAGTTCTGTTGATTAGCGGAGTTGGCTACAGGGCGAAGCTCGAGGGAAACGTGTTGGACTTGACAATCGGCAAATCACATCCCGTGAGGTTTCCCGTTCCGGACGGAATTGAGATCACTGTTGGCCGTGGAACGACTATCAATGTCAAAGGGTGCGATAAGCAAAAAGTTGGGGCGGTGGCGGCGTCAATTCGCGCGTTCTATCCGCCGGAGCCCTATGTCGGCAAAGGGATTCGATACTCCGATGAGCACGTCAGGAGGAAGGCCGGAAAGACCGTAGGGTAATCGGCCTGTTTTGGAGAAATGATAAAGAAGTTGTCGCGAGCCGAGCTGAGGAAGAAAAGACATCTGCGACTGAGGAAGAAAGTGCTGGGCACGAAAGAGAGACCTCGGGTTTGCGTGTTCCGGAGCTGCACGAATCTGTATCTCCATTTGGTTGATGACGCGGAGGGTCGCACGCTCTACACGATGTCAACTCTCAGCAAAGAGTTCAAAGAGAAGAAGCTAAAAAGCTCCAGGAATATGGAGGCGGCCAGAGCCCTGGCGGAGATGTTCGCTCAGGACCTCAAAGAGAGGAACGTCACCAAAGTCGTCTTCGATAGGAGCGGCTATCGCTATCACGGCAAAGTAAAGGTCATGGCCGAAACTCTCCGCGAGCACGGTTTGACGGCGTAGAGAATGGGTGAACGCTCGCTGAGGACACCGACGCTGTAAAGGTATGGGCTATTGGTTAATCCGAGAAAGGCATTGAGAGAAACCGAGCGGAGAACACCCGAGCTGATTGAGAAGGTTGTCACCATCAACCGCTGTGCGAAGGTCGTCAAGGGCGGTAGGCGGTTTAGCTTCAGCGCCCTTGTGGTCGTGGGCGACGAGAACGGACACGTGGGCTTTGGCTACGGGAAAGCCAACGAAGTCGCGGAAGCGATTCGTAAGGGAGTGGAACAGGCGAAAAAGAACTTGATCACCGTCCGCATGCGGGGCACTACGATACCACACAACATTCTTGGGGTGTACGGCGCCGCGAAGGTCCTTTTGAAACCGGCCCCTCCCGGCACCGGCGTGATTGCCGGAGGCGGCGCCAGAGCGCTGCTTATGCTCTCCGGCATCAAGGATATTCTGACAAAGTCGCTCGGGTCGAATAACCCGCTCAACGTCGTCAAGGCGACCCTTGATGGTCTGACCCGGATGAAGCAGAGCAAAGATTCTCAGAAGCTTAACAAAGGCGCGACTCATGACGTTGTCTGAACTTGGAAATAACCCGGGCGCCAGGAAGCGCCCTCGCAGGAAGGGAAGGGGCCCCGGTTCCGGCCGAGGTAAGACGTGCGGTAGAGGCCAGAAGGGCCAGAAATCCAGATCCGGAAAAATGGGCTCCCGTGGCTTCGAGGGGGGCCAGATGCCCATTTACCGGCGCCTTCCCAAGAAGGGCTTCAACCGCACGCGGTTCAAGACGGTCTATTCCGTAGTTAACCTGGCGGCCCTGAACGCCTTTGACGAGGGCTCGAGGATAACTCCCACAGCCCTGAGAGAGAAGGGGTTGATAAGGAGTCTCCGTTCGCCGGTCAAGATTCTGGGGGATGGCGAGCTGGCGGTGAAAGTGAGCGTCGTCGCCCACGCATTTAGTGAAACCGCCCGAAGAGCAATCGAACGGCAGGGTGGAACCTGCGAGACTATAGGCTGAGGAAAATGTTTTCGGCATTTGTCAGTATGTTCAAAATCCCGGACCTTCGCAAGAAGGTGTTGATTACGCTGATGCTGCTGGCGGTGTGTCGGATAGGCGCCCAGGTCCCCACCCCCGGAGTCAACGAAAAGGCGCTGGTGAAGGCTTTTGAAAAGAGAACGGGGCAGGCCAGTCTTTTCGGTTTGATAAATCTGTTTTCCGGAGGGGCGTTCAAGAGGGCGACGGTGCTGGCTTTGGGGATTATGCCCTATATCAGCGCCTCAATTATTCTCCAGTTATTGACCGCCGTAATCCCCGCCCTGGAGAAGCTTCACAAAGAGGGAGGCGAGGAAGGACGGCGGAAAATAACGCAGTACACCCGCTACGGCACAGTGGGCCTGTGCGCATTTCAGGCGTTTTTCATGGCCACTTTCGTCGAGTCCATGAACGCGGATTTCCCCGGCGTAGTTGTAAACCCCGGCCTCGGCTTCCGGCTGCTGACGATGCTGACCATGACCACCGGTACGATGTTTCTGATGTGGATCGGTGAGCAAATCTCCGAGCGAGGTGTCGGCAACGGCATATCCTTGATTATCACCGTCGGCATCGTTTCGCGGGCGCCGCTCGCCTTGAGTGCGATCTGGGAGAACCTATCCCTGAAAAACCCATTTCAGCAGCAGCTTAGTTTCTCGTGGCTTCCGGTGCTGCTGGTATTGTTCGTTGCTGTGACCGCCGGAGTCATTGTGCTGACCCAGGGGCAGCGGAGGATTCCGGTTCAGTACGCCAGAAGGATAGTCGGCCGCCGTGTTTACACCGGCCAGAGCAGCTATATCCCCCTGAGGGTGAATTACGCAGGGGTTATCCCCATCATCTTCGCGGCGGCGATCCTGATGTTTCCGGCGACCATAGGAACGTGGACGAATGTGCCGTGGGTCAATACCATAGCGAGGCATCTCTACCCGGGCACCCTGATAAATACCGTCCTCTATGTCCTGATGATTATCTTCTTCTGCTATTTCTGGACCGCAACGCAGTTTGACCCAATTCAGATCGCCAACAACATGAAGAGAAACGGAGCGTTCATCCCCGGCATCCGCCCGGGTAAGCCCACCGCGGCGTTCTTCGAGAAAACCATGACACGCATCACGTTCGCGGGAGCGATGTTTCTCGCCTTTATCGCTGTAATTCCCCGCCTGCTTATCAGCGGCAATCCGGCGATTAGCTGGAACGTTGCGAGCTTTTTCGGCGGGACGGCTCTTTTGATCATCGTGGGTGTGACCTTGGACTTGATGCAGTCCATCGAGTCGCACCTGCTGATGAGGCACTACGACGGTTTTATGAAGAAAGGGAAGTTGCGGGGACGGTACTGATGGCAGAGCACCCGAAAAGAAAGGGCATCATCATCTTCGGCCCGCCCGGCGCCGGAAAAGGCACTCACGCCAGCAGGTTGGTTGAGAAGCTGGAGCTTGCTTACATTGCCACCGGGGACATCCTGCGGGAGGCCGTCGCGAAAGGGACGCCCCTCGGAGTCGAGGCGGCCGGGTATATGAACAGAGGCGAGCTCGTGCCGGACGAGGTGATGATCCCGATCGTCGAAGAAAGACTGGCTCAAGTGAACGACAAAAAGGGATTTCTCCTCGATGGCTTTCCTCGGACTGTTCGGCAGGCCGCCATGCTGGATGATGCGGCACGCAGGAACGCGATCGAGATTGACAAGGCGATATACCTGAAGACATCTAAGGACGCAATCGTGCAGAGGCTTTCCGGACGAAGGATTTGTCCCGGGTGCGGCGCGACCTACCATGTGGCCAACATCCCTCCGAAAGTGGAGGGAGTTTGCGACAAATGCGGCACACCCCTCGTTCAGAGGGAGGACGATAGGGAAGCGGCCATCGCCACGCGGCTTGCGGAGTACGACAAGCAGACCGCCGAGGTGATACGTTACTACCGAGAAAAAGGAATCCTGGCCGAGGTCAATGGGGACCTTCCGGTGGAGGCATCGCATCCCATCATTGTGAAGATCATCAGCGAAGGTGGCCGATTGTGATAGCCCTCAGGTCGCCCAGAGAACTCGACAAAATGAGAAAGAGTGGCGCCGTTGCGGCGGCCATAATGGAGAGGCTGGTGAGCATGGTGGGCGATGGCATCACAACGGGAGAGCTCGATGCCGAAGCAAAGCGGCTCATGAAGGAAGCCGGCGCGGTCTCCGCCTCGAGAGGCTACCACGGGTACCCGGCTTACATCTGCACCTCTATCAATGAGGAGATCGTTCACGGCATCCCCGGGCCACGGAAGTTGGCCTCGGGAGACATTCTGAGTATTGATCTGTGCTTGGAGTTCGACGGCTTTTTCGCCGACCTCGCCACAACTGTGGTTGTGGGCGAAGTGGATGAAGAAAAGAAACTGTTGCTCGCGGCAGGCAAGGAGGCTCTCGAAGCAGGTATAGAACAGGCCGTGCCCGGCAACCGCTTGTTCGATATTTCGCACGCTGTCGAGGAAAGGGCGAGAAAAAGCGGCTTCGCCGTGGTGCGGAGATTCACCGGCCACGGCATCGGCAGGCAAATGCACGAGGAGCCTCAGATACCCAACTACGGGAAGCCACATACCGGACCGAAGATACTTCCGGGAATGACCTTCGCTATCGAGCCGATGCTCAACGCGGGGACACACCGGGTGATACTCCTCGACGATGGTTGGACCGCAGTAACCGCTGACGGGAGGCCCTCAGCACATTTTGAACACACTATTGCCGTTACCGCAGAAGGACCGGAGGTCTTGACATGCCTAAGGAAGAGGCAATAAGGATGGAAGGGGTCGTCAAGGAGCTTTTGCCGAATACGATGTTTCGCGTCGAGCTTCCGAACAAGCATCGGATTCTGGCGCATATCTCCGGAAAAATGCGGATGCATTTCATACGCATCCTCCCCGGCGACAGAGTTACGGTCGAAATGTCTCCTTACGATCTCACGAAAGGTAGGATCGTTTACAGGGAAAAGTGAAGAGGCTTCGGCGGTCCCGGTTGAGTTGGCTCCCCCACGACGCGGGGTCCAGCCTTAGCGGGGCGCCGGGCGTCGTGAGCGGTTTTCGCGAGCTACCGAAGCGAGGTACGTGCTATGAAGGTCAAGTCTTCCGTCAAGCGTATTTGTGAAAAGTGCAAGATCATCAAGAGAAAAGGGGTGTTGAGAGTTATTTGCCGTAACCCTCGCCATAAGCAGAGGCAGGGCTGACACGCGAAGGCTCCTGATGTCCGGATACGCGAAAGGAGGAAAGTAAAGTGCCGAGAATAGTCGGCGTTGACGTGCCCCCGCAGAAAAAGATCGAGGTCGCGCTCACTTACATCCACGGGGTCGGCCGCGTGCTTTCGCAGAGAATCCTGGCGGAAGCGGGCGTTGACCCCACTGTTAGAGCGAAGGACCTCACGCTGGAGGACGTCAGCAAGATAAACGCGGTGATTCAGGGCGGATACAGGGTCGAAGGGGACCTCCGCAGGGAGGTCACCGCCAACATTAAAAGGTTGGTCAGCATTCATTCCTACCGCGGGTTGAGACACCGCATGGGACTTCCAGTGAGAGGCCAGAAAACCCGCACCAATGCCCGCACCCGAAAGGGACCCAGACGGGCGACGGTGTCGTTGAAGAGGAAAGCGAGATAGGCAGGGACAATGGGAAAGAGTGATAGGTCGTCACGCAAAGGACCCCCGCGCAAACGCGCAGCGAGGGCAGTACCTTCCGGGATTGCTCATATCCAGGCAACGTTCAACAACACGATTGTGACCATTACTGACCTGTCCGGAAACGTGATGGCATGGTCGAGCGGAGGCAAGGCGGGATTCTCCGGCTCCAGAAAGAGCACAGCCTACGCGGCTCAGATGGTTGCCCAGGACGCAGGGAAAACCGCAGTAGCCCGCGGAATGCGGGAGGTGAAGGTCTTTGTGAAAGGGCCGGGTTCCGGAAGAGAATCTGCCATTCGCGCGCTCCAAACGGCGGGATTGACCATCACCATGATTAAGGATGTCACCCCTATCCCTCATAACGGATGCCGCGCGCCGAAGCGCCGGAGGGTTTAGCCCTGCGCAATGGGGCGCGTCCGGGCGCGGGAATGACAAGGAGATACGATGGCACGGTACACCGAAGCAGTCTGTAAGATTTGCCGCAGAGAGGGTGATAAACTCTATCTCAAGGGCGATAGGTGCTACACGCAGAAGTGCGCCCTCGAGCGGAGGGACTATCCGCCCGGCGAACACGGCCGGAGACGGAGGAAGGTTTCCGATTACGCCCTCCAGTTGCGGGAAAAACAGAAGCTCCGGCGGATGTACGGCGTTCTCGAGAAACAGTTTCGCATTTACTGCCGGAAAGCCTCGAGACGGCGAGGGTTAACAGGGGAGATTCTGCTTCAGTTTCTGGAGGGGCGCCTCGACAACGTTGTTTACCGGGCGGGATTCTGCCCCAGCAGAGCCTCTGCAAGACAGATGGTCGGGCACGGCCATTTCCGGGTCAACGGCAGAAGAGTTGACATCCCTTCCTATCTCGTTTCCCCCGACGATGTCGTGGAGGCGAGACCGAAGGAATCCACGAAACAATGGATCAAGCGCTTCTCGAAGACCTCCGCACGCCGGCCACTCCCCGAATGGTTGAGCGTTGATGTCGAGAATTACAAGGCGACGGTGTTGAGGTTGCCAAAACGTGAGGAGATCGCGGTTACGGTGGATGAATCGTCGGTCATTGAGCTGTATTCAAAGTAAGTCCCGGGAAAAGACCGGCTGTCCAGCATGGCTGGAGAAAGGGCATTAGTGGGCCCTATATTAAATAAAGTCTGCTTTTCGCGAGCCCTCACCGAGGCCGACTTCTGGCGACCCGCCCGGACGGCCTAAACCGAGTGATCGCGGCGACTGGCACGAAGAAGTGGAATCAGTTTAATGGAAGCGCCACCAGTACAAGCAAGATAGGTTGCACAGGAGAAGTCTTATGGCTGTCAAGTTAGGTCGGTTTGAGATGCCCAAGCGGGTCATCAAGGAGGAGCAATCCGCGACCGATACCTATGCAAAATTCATCGCGGAGCCCTTTGAGGCGGGGTTTGGTCACACAATAGGCAACTCTCTCAGAAGGATGTTGCTCTCCTCCCTGGAGGGATCCGCCATCACCTCGGTCAAGATAGATGGAATCCAGCACGAGTTCTCCACGATCCCTGGGGTCCTGGAAGATGTCTCGGAAATAATCCTCAACCTCAAGAAGGTCTTGTTGGTATCTCATTCCCGCACGCCAAAGCTGCTGGAACTGAAGGTCAAGAGGAAAGGGGAGATTGTCGCGGGCGATTTCAAAACCGGTGGGACGGTGGAGATTCTGAATCCGGACCTGTTGGTCTGTACCACGACCGCCGAGAAAAAGATCAATATGCAGGCGGGTGTCTCCGTGGGGCGAGGATATGTGCCTTCGGAGTTGAATAAGTCGCCCGAGCAGCCCATTGGCGTCATTGCCATGGACGGCTTGTTCAGTCCTGTCAGAAGAGTGAAATACTACGTCGAGAACACCCGCGTCGGACAGCAGATGAACTATGACCGCCTCGTTATGGAAATCTGGACGGACGGGCGATTGACCCCCGACGAGGCGCTGAAGCAGGCTTCCGGCATTTTGAGAGCTCACCTCGGCGCCTTCGTTGATTACGACGAGAACTATGTGGAGTTCGAGCCTGAGAAGGAGAAGGAAGAGGACGCAAAAGCCGAGTTGCGAAAACTCCTCGACACGCCCATCGGCGAGATAGAACTTTCCGTTCGGGCTGCCAATTGCATCACACATGCGAATATAAAGACCATTGGCGACCTCGTGCAAAAGACAGAATCGGAGATGCTGAAGCAAAGGAACTTCGGCAAAAAATCGCTGAACGAGATAAAGACTATTCTCGAGGGGATGGGCCTCACTCTTGGGATGGACGTGCAGGAGATCCTTGGCCCGAAGAAGGAATGAGCCGATGCGTCACCGAAAGCGGACTGTGAAACTGAGCCGAACGTCGAGTCACCGTAAAGCAATGTTCAGGAACATGGTGACTTCCCTCCTCGACAAGGAGCGAATCGAAACCACAGTAACCAAGGCGAAAGAAGCGCGCAGGCTCACCGATAGGATGGTGACCCTCGCTAAGCAAAATACACTTCACGCCAGAAGACAAGCGCTCGCCTTCATCATGGACAAGGAAGTGGTCAGCAAGCTCTTCTCCGTCCTCGGCGCCCGCTACGCCGACAGGAACGGGGGATATACGAGGATCATTCGGACAGGGTTCCGGCGGGGCGATGGCGCGGAGCTTGCCCTTGTTGAGATGATCGGCCGGATCGCTCCGAAGCGGAAGGCCGAAAAGAAAAAGGCGAAAAAGGCCGAGGCCACAAAGAAAGCCAAATAGACCGTTCCCGACAGCCCTGATAAGAAGCTTTCCAAAATGGGGGAAGGTCGGGAACGAGGGGGAATGGAATCGCCGGTGATGCCGAAGAAACGGAAGACGAGCCGGGCATAGAGGCGCGAGGCACGTCCGGCGCCCGCGGCGCTGGATAGGACCGTGCCCGAGTAATGGTGTTTTCAATGTGTATCTTTGTGGTGCATGTCGGGTCTGAAGAAAAACGCAGCTAATTTGGTTGTGCTGAGAGGTGGCCCCACCGCGTTGTCTATCCTGGGGCTGCCACTGGGCATCGCCCTGAGACGTAAAGCTTCAACAGGTTGTGGTTCGTACTGATCAAGCTCCATTCTCCACTTACTTCCCGTTTGCCCCGCAAGAGGAATCGTCGCATCCCCCGCGCTTCTTGCTCTGACCCATCTTCTACAGTTGCGAGGAGTGGTCAAAAATTGTGGCCTTGGGAATCAACGACTTACGAAAAGAAGAGCCGCTTTTCGCGAAAACGTAGTGCCAAGAACAAAATCCGAAAACACAATTGCCTTTTGCCCAAGGACTTATAAAACCGCGCTGTAGAAGACCCGCCAGGGTGCTTACGGGATTGATCTTTAGGGTTATGATGGCAATCGGAGGAAACTCGGTGGGCAAGCGACGTAGCAGGATTAGATTCCGGATTCTTGCCCTTTGCGGCATGATGGTCGCCAGGAGCGTCGGCGCCGGCGAAGCGGGCGAGTATCTCGGACCTTGCAATCTTGTCGCGTCAAAAGATGGCGAAATCCTTTATGTTGCCAACGCGGATGCTAAACAGATCGCTTTTGTGGATGTTCACAACGCGAAAGTGAGTCGTACGATCGCGGTGCCGGGCGAACCGACCGGCGCGGCGCTTAGCCCGGACGGGACGAACCTGTACGTAACGTGTGCTGCCCCGCAAAGCACAGTCCTCGTGATGGACGCGGCGTCGGGCAAAGTCGAGGCTTCGATTGCAGTCGGCCACACGGCCATGGGCCCTGTGGTCGCAGCGGATGGGAAACGGCTTTATGTTTGCAACCGTTTCAATAATGATGTTTCGGTAATTGACCTCGAAGCCAACAAGGAAATGATGCGGGCGCCGGCTGTCCGCGAGCCGCTCGCTGCGGCGGTTACGCCCGACGGCAAGTCGGTGCTTGTGATAAACCATCTGCCCGCAGACCGTGCCGATGGTTACCTCGTCGCTGCCGTGGTCACGGTCTTGGACACGGAGACCCATCTGGCGACGGCGATCCCCCTTCCAAACGGCGCCCACAGCCTCCGTGGCGTCTGCGCTTCACCCGATGGGAATTACGCATACGTGACGCACCTCCTCGCACGCTATGAGTTGCCCGCGATCCGAGTGGACTACGGATGGATGAACGCCAACGCGCTGAGCATCATCAACACGGCGGAAAAGAAGCTGGTTGGCACCGTACTGTTAGACGACATGCACATGGGTGCAGCCAATCCGTGCGGGGTGGCCTGTACGGCTGACGGGAAATGGCTGTGCATCGCCCACGCCGGCACCGATGAGCTGAGTGTGATCGAGGCGCCGGCTCTTTTGAAAAAGCTACTGGCGATCCAGGTCCACCCCGGGCCAAGCGAGGTAGGAGAAGTCCTTTACGATGACCGTAATGAGCTACTGGACTTCTTCCGGCGACGTCGCGCGGGTATGGCTGGTAAAAAAAGGGAAAGCAGCTCTGATGATCGCCCTCTTTACACTCTGGGGGACGCCGCCGGAGTATCCAACGACCTGACCTTCCTGACCGGGCTGCGACGACGGATCAAGCTGGGGGGCAAAGGCCCGCGAGGGCTGACCGTTGTGGGCTCCAAGGTCTATGTGGCCGAGTACTTCAGCGACACATTGAGCGTAGTTGATCTCGAAGCTAAGCCTGGCAGCAGGGTCACCACGATAGTGCTGGGGCCCAAGCCGCGACTAACCGTCCGGCGGCTGGGCGAGGTACTCTTCAACGACGCCACGCTGTGCTTTGAGCACTGGCAGAGCTGTGCCAGTTGCCATCCGGGAGGTCGCATGGACGGACTGAACTGGGACCTGACAAATGATGGCCTGGGCAACCTGAAAAACACCAAGAGCTTGCTCCTCGCCCACGGCACCCCACCGGCCATGTGCTCGGGAGTTCGGGCGTCGGCCGAAGTGGCGGTTCGCGCCGGGATCAAACATATCCTGTTTGCCCACCGACCCGAGAAGGAGGCCGCGGCGATTGACGCCCACCTGAAATCCCTCCGGCCGCTCTCCAGCCCGTACCTCGTAAATGGCCAGCTCAGCCCCGCGGCCAAGCGAGGCAAGAAGTTGTTCTTCAGCCAGGAGGTCGGATGCTCCAAGTGCCACCCCACGCCTCTGTACACAGACCTGCGGATGTACGACGTGGGGTCGAAAAGCCCATGGGACCACCGCCGGGAGTTCGACACGCCGACTCTCATCGAAGTCTGGCGGACAGCCCCGTATTTGCACGACGGGCGATACATTTCCATCAACGACCTCATCGCGAAGGGCAAGCACGGTGAGGAGGGCGACGAGATCCAGAACCTCAGCCGGCAGCAGATCGAGGAGCTGGCGGAGTTCATCCTATCACTGTAGCGATGCCTCCTCCGTGGAGCTCAGGGGTGCGGCTGTGTTTCGCCGTGGAGCCGAACTTCCCATTGCTGGTAAGGGAGCTCACCAGACCTCGACGCGATAGTACCGCGTTCTGACCGACGAAGCATCGTGGTCGAACTGGATGCCGTCGCTGGAATCGTGCGGCTGACCGAGAGGCAGCCACTCCCCCGCCGGGCTGGAAGAGTAATAGACCTGATAATACTTGTACGATGCTGTCGGCCAACTGATCTTCATGCTGGCGTCGTTGCTGGCGATGCTTCTGATGGCGAAAAAGGAGGAGAGATCAAGAGGGTTTGTTCCCGCTGCGAATTCCTCGAAGTTCGTCTTTCCGTCGAGGTCGTCGTCGGCTGCCGGCTGGCGGGATATGTTGCCAAACCAGGCGATTTCCCATGCGTCGGCCATCCCATCATCGTCCCTATCGGGATCGGGCGGACTCAGTGGTCGAACGACAACAATGTAGTTACTGTGGACGCTGGCCGGGTCCTGAGCGTTCCCGCCGAGGGCAACCTCGCCTTTATGAAAGACCTTTTTATAGAAGTCGTGATATCGAGCGCTGCCCGCTTTGTCAACGTACTGCCTGAACTCGGTGAATTCCCACGTCCCGTCTGTCAGCCACGCCGGCAGAGTTTCATTTATCCGGAAACCGACCCACACCTCCACGTCGAAACTCACGTTGAACGTCAGATACTCCGCCGATTTGTTATTTCGGTCTTCATCCGGGGCGTTGGGAAGACGGATTTGGATGGCTCCGTCGGCAAGCTCCTCGGGAATAGGGCTGCTGACGAGATACTGTAACCAATCGGAGTAAACATAGCTGCCCACGCCGAAGTCCCCGGTGATGACGCTATGTCCGGTGCTAAGCTGGACATCGGAGATTTGAACCTCAAACTCCGTCGTGAACTCCACCTCGCTGCCGGGGGCGAGAACGTTGGCAGCCGAGGAGGCGTCAGTGACGTTGTTTATCGTCAAAGTGTAAGTGTGTCCGCTGGACATAGCCGTTGTGGTCAGCTCCACGGTGTGACCGTCCGGTTGCACAACAGCGGACATGACGCTGCCCCATTCTGTCAAGTGATAATTGAGCGGATTGTCTGCCGAGGCGGCGCTTACAGGCTCGTCGAAAACGATGTGTATCTTGTCCTGCGCGACGGCCTCCACGCTCAGAATCTCCGGAGGAACATCGTCCTGCGGAGTTGTAACGACGACCTGCGCTGGTTGCGATTTGGCGCCGCCACCGTTAATCGCCAACACCTCGTACTGATAGGAAGTGTTCTCCTGGACTGTATTATCAGCGTAGGAAAGCTCTGCCAGCCCCGTCGCCAGAAGCATTCCATCGCGGCTGACCTCGTAGCCCAGGATGCCGCTATCGGGGTCGGCAGCCTCGCCCCAGGAAAGGGTCACTCTGCTGTAGTCTGGCGTTTGGGCGAAAAGGTCGGAAGGGGGCGTCGGCGGAGAGGAGTCGGTCACAATCAACGCCTGAAAGGATGTCGGGTCCGACCACCCGCTCCAGCGGTTTGTGTTGTCGAAGTGCTTGACCCGCCATTCGTACCACTCCCGGTTCTCAAGCGCCTCCGAAGGAACGACGATGGAGACCTTGTTCATGGCGTCCTCCCCGCTGTCCCACAGCGGATGCGCCCAGTCGCCTCCCTCCTTGATGGCGAGCCATCGGCTGGCGGCGTGAGAATCTCCATTCGGGTCGGAGAAAGAAGACGAGACAAGCAGCGGAATTCCCTGCGCCTCCGCGCCGTCAGGGGGGCTTTGGTTGACCGGCTTGGCGGGGATGTCCGGGTCTGTCGCCCAGCCAAGCATAGTTGATCTGCGATTGACGATCCAGTTTTTCAAGCCTGCGATTCTGTAGTCGAGGGACTCGAAGAGGTTTTGCCACGGAGTCTGCTCCAGCCGCCCCTGAAACGGATACGGGTCCGGCAGAGGCATCTGGTCCCACCGGTCGCGGTCCGCTTCAGCCATTTCGATGATGAGGTCTCGCCACTCGTCAACAATCGGGAAGATGTGCTCGGGAGTGTAGATAAGCTCGAGGATCTCGCGAAGTCGGTTTTTGTACTCGACGCCGAAAACGTCCGGATAGCTCCCCAGAACACGGCTGACAAAAGGCCCCTGCCCTCCACCGTAAGGAACATCGAAAGTCAGGTCGAGGTCCCAGGGAAAAACCTCCCAGATATTGGTTTCCGGATTACGGTAATAGTAATAGTTTTTTCCGGCGCCGACGTCGGTGTGATGGATGGCGTCAATGATGGCGTGATAGGAATACCACGACCCGATGTTGAAGTTACCTCTCCACCATTCTACCGTCGGGGCGCTATGATAACCATCCCAGAAAGCCTCTATCTCCTCGTCGTCCAGAGGGGGGATATCGTTGACTTCCTTCTCCCACTTCCCGTTGAGCGACCCAGTATCAATCTTGTAAAAGTTGCCCGTGAGAGGGTGAGCGTGAGTCTTTAGAAGGTTATCGTCCGGCTGTTCCACTTCCGTGAAAAGACCGTAGAAGTCCCCCTTATACTGGTCCGCGCCTGTCTCGCCGACGTCGTCAATGACTCGAAAATGAACCCACGCCGTATATGAAAAGCGCACCCCTACGTCTCGGAACAATTGGTATCCCAGAGATTCATACATCCCTTCTTCGCCCCGCTTGCCGGTCCACACCTGCTGAATGTTCGAGTTGAGGTTTAGCTTTTTCCTCTTCTCGGGGAAAACTTGTCCGTAGTCGTCCTTCATTACGAACCGGCGACCTCTATTGAACTTTATCTTATAGGCGCGCTTGTGCTGGTGATACCGGTGGCAGCCCCCTCTCAATCGGAAATAAATGTGGTCGTACACTTCCCCCTCATAAACGAACGTGCCCCGCCACCGAAACTCGTGCCGACCAGCCTTATCACCAAACGAGATTCCCTTGTATTCGCATTCCAGCACATCGTCAGCATCCGCGATGAGGTGATATACCGGCAGCTTGGTCAGGACGGTGTGCGTTCGGGGCGTGCCGAGGTAGGTAATCGGGGCGTAGTAAGGGGGAACGCCGTTATAGACGAAGTAGCCGTAGTTCTCCGAAGGGTCTGATCTCCGCGGAGCGAGCCCTTCCTTACTTTCGGGGGAGGCATCTCTCGCGTGGATGACGTACCGCACCAATGTCCGGTGGAGCTGAGGAGGAAGCGTCGCCGTGTAAACGCCGTCAGCCGCCTGCTCATCTCCGTCAAGACCTTCATCGTTCATATTAACCGCCGTCCAATTCGTCCAGTACTCCGGGTCGAAGACGCGGATATAGTGACCGGGGAGCACGACCTGATAATCCACCCACACACCCGACAGTCCGTCCGCGTCTCTGACCTTCGCGGTGATGACCACATTGTCGCTGTCCTTCGGCTCGAGAGGGGTGTGAGCTACCTTTGTGATGTAGGGCGCATTGTTCGTTGAAAAAGCATCGTTTTCCCGACCGGGCGAAGATGGTAAACCATCCGCCCAGTTCCTCCCGAAGTCGTTGTCGTCATAAGGGTTGACCAGCTCAAGCGACGGTCCTTCCCCGTCAGGGAGTATCGGCCACGGGTCGTCGTCATGAAAATCAACGTAGTCCGCAATAACGCCGTTCGGGTTTCTGAGGGCGATTGTCTCTCCCCCGGTGGATGTTAGCCCCTGGAAATCTCCAAGCCCCTTCTTGATCTGATAATGACTCCCCAGCCACTTCCAATCGGCTGCGATGACAAGGTGTTCTCCCGGAGAAATCGTTGCGGAGCTTGGGAAACTAAAGGTCACGTCGCCGACAAATTGCCAGCCGTTCAGGGAAATCCCCTCGTCGCCGATATTGACAATCTCGATGAACTTCTCCTTCTGCTCTGCCGAGAGGGGGTGATACATAATCTCGTTGATTACCACATCGCTGTCATGGGCGAGGGGATTGTGCTGCGAGTTTTGCTGCCCCGGCGTGCCCGTCGGGGCCGAGGAGAGGCTCGGTCCCCAATTGTAGAAAAGGGCGTTGTCCGATAATGGGTTCACCAACTCCAGAGAAGGCCCGTCTCCATCCGGTTCCGGCGGCCACGGCAAACGGTCGTTATACCTCACCTCGTCAATGACCTGCGGCGTCGGCGATGCGTCCACAAGCCTTATCTTCTCGCCGGCATTCTCAAGCCGCCCCTCAAAGTCGCCAACGGTGTTGCTAATGCCATAGTGCGACTCGACCTTTGCCTTATCCTTGCACACGACCACATATCCGCCTGCGGCAAGAACGTAGGGCGGAAATGTGAACTGGATTCCTTCGGAGAAGGACCATCCCGCGATGTCAACCGGTTCGCCGCCCGTGTTGTGAAGCTCGACGAACTCATATTCCTCGTCCGGGCCCTGCTTCGGGGAAGGGTTATACATGAGCTCGTTGATAACCACATTGCCGGAGCCCGGGCGACACAATGCTGCAAGCCAGCCCGCCATCGCGAAAAGAAAACATCTACGGAGTAGCTTTGCCATGCTCTCACCTTTTCGGAAGGGTTGGCTGACACAGAAGCCCATGTTGAAGAAAACGGAACCCACCGTCTCGTATGCTTGACTTAAAACTCAGTGTTATTATACCAAAAAATGCCCCGGAAATCAAGATTCTCGACGAGAAAGGTTTAGCTGCTCTTCCGCAGGGCGCCAGGTGGCTTTCTCTGGCAAGGGAAGGACAAACCTATTGTCTCTTCGACCATACTTTGATAGAATCCGATGTGCGTGGAGGGCTCGGGCAACAAAATCGTTTCAGCAGTCGAGTGTATCGCTATCCCCGTTAATGCTTTTCGGCGGAGTGGAACGAATGAATAGTGACGACATGCTGCGAGAGATGGTGAAACGAGAGGCTTCGGACCTTTATCTGAAAGCCTATAGCCCGTGCTATTTGCGAGTGGATGGGAAGCTCGTCGCTTTGCCGGGCGCCGACCTTTCCCCCAAGGACATCGAGGAAATCAGCGACTCTCTGATGGACGAGGAGCAAAGAGCCGCATACAGGAAACAGCGGGAGATGGACCTCGCCTTCCGGCGTCCCGAGGTAGGGAGGTTCAGGGTGAACATTTACTGGCAGCAAGGTAGCCGAGCGATGGTTTTCCGGTCCATCAGGGAGAAAATTCAGACCTTCGCGGAACTGAATCTCCCGTTGGATGTTCTCGAAAAGCTGTCGCTGGAGCCGCGGGGGATGGTGCTGATAACAGGTATCGCGGGCAGCGGCAAATCCACAACCCTTGCCAGCATGGTCGAGCACGTCAATCAGCGAGAGGCGAAGCACATCATCACTATCGAGGACCCGATGGAGTTCGTGTTCACCGACAAGAAGTCGGTCATCAGCCAGCGAGAAGTGGGAATGGATACGCTCGATTTTCATTCGGCTCTTCGGCACGTTATCCGGCAAAGCCCTGACATCATATTCATAGGCGAGATGCGAGACCTCGAGACGATGTCCAGCGCTATCATGGCCGCGGAGACAGGCCATCTCGTTTTGAGCACTCTCCACACCGTGGACGCCGCCCAGACCGTCGAGCGCATCATCAATTACTTTCCACCATATCAGCACCCGCAAATCCGCATGCAGCTTTCGTTAGTTCTCAAAGGGGTTATCTCCATGAGGTTGCTGGCGATGAAAGGGGAGGCAGGGCGCATTCCCGCTTGCGAGGTCATGCTCTCGACGCCTACCATTCGGAAAATCATTTACGAGGGAAGAACGGCCGACCTCCACGATGCCATCAAAAAGGGCGGCGTTTTCGGGATGCAGACCTTCAATCAGGCTTTGATAAAACTGCTCAAGGCGGGGAAGATAACCCGAGACGAAGCGGTAAAATACGCAGACAATGTCGAGGAACTGGATCTCGAGATGAGAGGAATCTACCTCGGGTCCGGTGTTCGTGAAGAGAATTAGAGTGCGAGGAAGACTGAATTGGCGCTGGCGACACCGCTCTCACCGCAAGACATCGAGAAAGGTTTCAATCTGTCGCGAGCCTTTTGACAGGCGCTATTCTCGCACAGGATAGTCCACGACCAAGGGAGGATTCTCAATGAAAAAAGGAGTGTGGTGGTTAATCTTAATCTTAGTACCGCTGTTTGTTGTGGCGTTCCTGGCGCGACGAGTTTTTGTCCCGTCCCACAGGAGGTCTGCCCCCGAGAAGGTCTCCAAGCCAAACGCAGCCAGGGAAATGTCCTCCGTCACAAGCCCTGCTGGGGAAAGCGATGTGTCCTTTCCCAAATTCCAGGCAGAACAGGTCAAAGGATACAGAGAATTTGTCTTCTCCTTGCGGGATCAGGGACTCTCTCCCGAGGAGACGCAGAAGCGCGTGAGCGAATACGCCAAAACCAAGTTGGTAAAGGCTTACCTCGATTACAAGAAGACGGAAGAAGGAGCGAAAGCCGCTGACGATATTGATAGAGAGCTCATCGTAATCAGTCTGCAGGTGGCGAGAGACGACAGCCTTGTTGACCGCTTTCTTCGCTCCGAAAAGGACCCGAAGAAATCTCTTGAGCTGAAGCTCTTCGCCGCCGAGCAGTATGGGAGAATGCACAATTCCACAAAGGCGAGTGAATTGATGGATGCCGTGCTGGAAGGGAGTAATGGCAAATACCCCGAGCTCCATAAGCAGGCGGAGCTCAGTCTGTTTCGTGTGGCGCCGGAGGGACTGGTTTTCCCGGAATTCCCGGAAGGAACGAAGGACATGGAGGGGAAGGCCATCAAGGTCGCGGATAACAGAGGAAAGATTCTCCTTTTGGATTTCTGGGCGACCTGGTGTACGCCTTGCCTGGGGGAAATTCCGCATATGGTCAAAGCTTATGAGGAGTATCACGACAAGGGCTTCGAGATAGTGGGGATTTCCTTCGACCAATCGAAAGAAAAGCTTCTCCAATTCACCGACAAGCAGAAGATGACCTGGCGGCAGTACTTCGACGGACTTGGCTGGGGCAACAAGATCGGAAAGGCTTACGGCATACAGGCCATCCCCGCCATGTATCTGCTTGACAAGGACGGTAAGGTCATCACAAATAACGCTCGCGGCGGTAGGCTGGAGGAGATTCTCGGAAAAGAGTTGGGAGGTGAGAAGGAGTAGAGCGTTCCTGCTGCATCTCCCGCCCGCAACAGCTCGGTCGAGAATGTGCGGTGCCGCAGTGTGAATTCAGACAGGAAGTCCTCCATTGCGGATTGCGGAATCCGAAATCCCAAATCCCAAATCGGGACCATCCTGTGTTATCGCGTCAGAAAAAGAATACGTCCCCGAACTTATGAATCAGAGCCCTTACGTTAGCCCGGAGGCGGGTTCGCCCTTCCTCCGGAGAGCCATTGCCCAGTCCGTACACTACCACGGAAAGGAGGAGTAAGATGGGATTTCGCTCAGCTACAATCGGTGTCTTAACGGTTATCGTTCTCGCTGGCACTTCGTTCGCGGAGAGAAGCGCGCCGGCTCAGCCGACGTGTGGCTATTGTCACCTCCTAAGACGGCTTGTGGATTTGGACCGCCTGCCCTATTGGGTCGAGGGGCAAGAATGTGACCAATTCTCCAGCTACGACCGGAGGTCTCGCTACGACGACGCGACGGGCCAGTACCTCGACTGGGCAGCCAACGGCGATTCCGGCAATTACATCCGCTACGATGCCGAAGCGGGCGAAGATGTAATGGCCGAGATGAAAGGGCCCGGCTGCATCAATCGCATCTGGTCCGCCAATCCGCAGGGTAAAATACGCTTCTACCTCGATGATGCCGAGCCTATTGAGCTTGATTTCAACGAGATGTTCAGCGGCAAGGTCGAGCCTTTTCGGCGTCCGCTCGTCTGGCAAAGGAGGGTCGTCCTCGGCGGCAATAATCCCGCGTCCGATTGTTACCTCCCGATCCCATACCAGAAATCCTGCAAGGTCGCCTCGGCAAGAACCGACAAGAACAAGCGCTTCGTTCAGTACTATCATATCGGCTACACGACCTTCCCGCCCGGAACGAAGCTGCCGACGTTTCATCTGAAGTTGAGCGAGGAGGAAAATGCAGTGCTGGGGGAAGTCTGCGGCAAACTTTCCAATTACGGCTGGGACCCGCAGCCTAAGGAACTTTTCTGGGCGAGGAAGATCGTTGAGCTTTCGCCCGGACAAACGGTCGTCATGCACGACCTCGAGGGCCCCGCGACCGTTTGCCAGATTAAGGCAAAACTTACGACGGCGGCTGAACGAGCCATCGGCAGAAAAGTTCTCCTGAAGACCTATTGGGACGACGAGACAACGTCGAGCATCTGGGCGCCAATGGGGGATTTCTTCGGCGGAAGTTTCGGTGCCTTCCCTTACGCCACACTTCCCCTCGGGATGGAAATCGGAAACTGGTACTGCTACTGGCGAATGCCGTTCCAAAAGAAAGCGAGGTTCGTCGTCACCAGCGAGGCGAAGAAGCCGTGTCTGGTTGCCCTTGACGTGGGGTTCCGGAAGGCGAAGGAATTGCCGTCCAACACCGCTTATTTCCATGCGAAATGGCGCCGGGAACGCGAGTGCAAAACTTTCGATTACCCGTTCCTTGAGTGCACAGGCCGCGGGCGCTTCGTGGGAGTGGCTCTCTTCGTTGACAATGTCCACGGCGGATGGTGGGGCGAAGGCGACGAGAAAATCTATGTTGACGGCGAGAAGTTCCCCTCCTTCTTCGGGACAGGCTCGGAGGATTATTTCGGAGACGCCTGGGGGATTCGGCATTTTGTGAATCCCTACCACGGCTGTCCTATGCCCGACCCCGTTGGCAGACAGCAGTCCTGTTACCGCTGGCATATCGCAGACAGCGTTCCCTTCGACACACAGTTCAAGATAACTATCGAGAATTACTCGGCGACTGAGAAGGTCCACAATGATTACGCCTCCATGGCCTACTGGTATCAGGTGAAAGGCGGCGGGGACTTCTTCAAACCGGTCTCCGTTGAGGAGAGGTTGCCCCTGGCAAAAGTTTATGTCCCCGGCGCGATTGAAGCAGAGAATCTGTTCGCGGCGGGCTCACTGCCTGCGGGAGCTTCCGTCGTTGACGACACGGAATTGCCGAGCGACCTGAGCGGCGGCGCCGGATTGAAGCTCATGGGAAAAGTTGGCGATTCTTTCGAGCTCCCGATACCGGTGGCGAAGGCGGACAGTTACGCGGTGGAAGTGTCGCTGGCTCAAGGTGTACCGCATCCCTCCCTGAAGCTGCTCTCGAAGGGACGGCTCATCGGGGAAAAGCTCAAGATGGAACATGGACGCAACATCATCACCGTGGAATTCACTCAGCCGGCCCCCGGGCAGAAAACTTGCGAGGCCATCATAGACTATATTCTGCTGGCGCCTTACAAGAACTACATCCGCGAATGGATGCTCATCGGGCCGTGGGATAACCCCGGCAACACCGGATTGAGGAGAGCCGATCCCCCGGAGAAGGAAATCGCCTTCGACAAGAAGTATGAGGGCAAAGGTGGCGAGGTGGCATGGAGAAAGGTGAAGGTCGGCCCGGGCGGAATCGTGAATCTGGCGGCTAATATGTCGCCGACGGAAAACGTCGTGGCCTACGGCTACTCCTGCGTGACCGCGCCGGAGGACATCTCCACCGATATGTACGTCGGGAGCGATGACGGTGTCAGAGTGTGGATCAACGGGAAACTTGTTCACGATAACCGTGTTGATCGGGGATTGCAGCCCGACCAGGATGTCGTTTCTGTAAAGCTTAACAAGGGCAGCAACGGAGTGCTGGTGAAGGTTGACCAGGGCGGTGCGGACTGGAGTTTTTGTCTGCGTTTCCGCGACCCGGATGACGTTCTGAAATACGGCGTTGAATCGCCGTGATTCCTGCTTCTTCTCCTGTGGCATGAGCTTGTCGCGCACCGCAACGGTCGTGCCCGCTCATCATTGATAAGAAGAATGAAGCCGGAGGGATTGCTCTCGACGGTCTTCCGCCTATCCCCGAGAGGATGCAACGGGATGTTATCGCTATCGGCTGCTGAACCGCTGAGATTCGCATAAAACACTTCTACCTGGGGAGGTCGAAGATGGAAAAAAAGAACAGGATGTCGCGAAGGGATTTCCTGAAGAGCTCGGCCGCGGGCGCCGTGGCGCTCGGTGTTAGCGGCGGGGTGCTGCCGGGTAGCGCGCTCGGCGCCAACGAGAGGGTCGGGATGGCCGTCATAGGCGTGGGCGGCATGGGGGGCGGACACGTCAGTGAGTTGATGCGGAAGAAAGACCGCGTCAAGCTGCTGGCAGTTTGCGATGTCTGGGAGAAGCGGAGAGAGCAACACGCCAGAAGAAGCGGCGCCACGCCGTATGCCGATTACCGGAAGGTTCTCGGTCGGAAAGACATTGACGCCGTGGTCATCGCCACGCCTGACCATTGGCACGCCTCCATTTCCATTGACGCCATGGAGGCCGGAAAGGACGTTTACTGTCAGAAGCCCCTGACGCGCTACTGGCGGGAAGCAAAGAAGGTCGTCCAAGTCGTTCATCGCACGGAGCGGGTCTTGCAGTGCGGGGCACAGGGAACTTCCGACGGCAGGCTTTGGCGGGCGAACCAGCTCATCAAGGAGGGCGCCATCGGGAAGGTCATCTGGAGTCAGGCAAGCTATTGTCGCAACGATCCCGGCGGCGATTGGAACTATTATATAGATCCTTCGGCGAACCCCGGCAATCTCGATTGGGACACCTGGCTCGGCCCCGCCCCGAAGCGACTGTGGACCCCGGAGCGATTCTTCCGGTTTCGCAAGTACTGGGATTACTCCGGCGGCGTGGCTACTGACCTCCTGTACCATAGGCTGGCGGAGCTGACCACTGCGCTCGGCCGGGAGTTCCCCGTCGAGGTCATGGCCACCGGCGGAAACTACGTCCACAAAGACCGCGAGGTTCCCGACACGTTCCATGTCTTAATCAAGTATCCCTCTGACCACACGGTTTTCCTGGTCTCCACTCAGGAGAACGATGATGGCCTCGATAAGGTCGTACGCGGTCAGCACGCCACGCTCACTTTTGGCGGTCCGGGGGTAATCATCAAGCCTCAGAACCCATTCCGAGGAAGAGTGACGGCGAAAGTCAACGACGGCGTCATTTCCGTCCCGGGGCAGGAAACGCCGAGCGACGATAAGGGAGAGGTGCAGGAGATCAGGTTGCCCGCAATGCGAGTCGCCAATCACATGGACAATTTCCTCGATTGCATAAAGAGCCGAGAAAAACCGCACCTCGACGCTGACTCCGCGTACCGTGTGATGGTGGCTATCGCATTGAGCATAGATTCCTATCGGGAAAGGAAAGTCAAAATCTTTGACCCCGTTAAGGAGGAAGTTGTGGCTTGACCGCTGATCAGAGGCAGAGGTGGCGAGCAGTCCGCGTCGGGGCCTCAGGTTTACTTGAGATTACTTTGCTAATCACCTACTATTTCCCGTGTTATAGAGATTGAGTAGGTAACTCTACACGCACTCGGATACGCAAAAGGGAGGTAAAGAACGATGATCTCAGAAAGCAGACAGCTATCACGGTCGAGCAAGCCGCAAACGCTGCCGGGCGCGGGAAGGGGCTTTTTCCTTTTCCTCGCGGCACTGTGCCTCGCGTTGGGAGGAACCGCGAAGATGAACGCTCAGGAGAGCCTGCGCGCTCTTGTAGCGTCGAGCGCCCCTGAAGAGCTCGCCTCCGGTTTTCAGTTCACGGAGGGGCCGGTGTGGCATCCAAAGGGATTTGTAATTTTCAGCGACATTCCGGCCAACAGAATCGTCAAATGGACAGCCGAGGGTAAGACTGAGACTTTTCGCAAGCCCAGCGGCAATTCCAACGGGTTGACCTTCGACCGGAAGGGAAGACTCGTCGCCTGCGAGCATGGCAACCGGCGGGTCTCGCGGACGGAGCTTGACGGGAAAGTGATAACCCTTGTGGATAAATATCAGGGGAAACGCCTTAACAGCCCGAACGACGTCGTTGTCAAGTCCGACGGCAGCATCTATTTCACCGACCCCCCTTACGGGATTCAGCCTAACCAGAAAGAGCTTCCCTTCAACGGCGTCTTCCGCATCTCGCCGGATGGGAAGTTGACGCTGCTGGCGGCGGATTTTGACCGCCCCAACGGTCTCGGGTTCTCCCCGGATGAGAAGAAACTCTACATCGCCGACACGGCTCGAAGGCATATCCGCGCTTTCGATGTACAGCCGGATGGCACTTTGAAAGGCGGCAAGGTCCTGTGCCAAGTGCCCGGTCCCGATGGCATGAAGGTGGATGCCAAAGGAAACCTCTACGTGACCTGCGGCGTCGGCGTCATGGTATTCAATGCCACTGGCAAAACCATCGGCACAATCAAGCTTCCACGGGGGGCGGCAAACTGTTGTTTCGGCGATGCGGACAATAAAACTCTTTTCGTTACCGCGAAGACTTCCCTTTACAGGGTCAGGCTGAAAGTGGCGGGTGTTAGAGTCGGTCCGGCGGCTGCCGGGAAATGAAACGCATCGCCCGCTGACCTCGCCGCGCTATTAAGGCGGCGCGTGGAGCTATAGGGTGCGAAGGTGTGGCTGTATTTTCGTGGCAGGGTATGGATGAATCCCTTGTTCGAGAAGCCCGGCTAAAGCCGGCTCTCACGACGGAGACGGCGTATCCGATGACCACCAGCTAAAGCAGGTGGCTAAGGGGGGTGCCCCGCCGAGGGCGGGGCATGTCCGGCGCAAGCACGATAGCGAGGAGATTGAACGAAGCCTGGCGGATATGCCACGATTTCGCAGCTACACCCGGGTGCGAAAGGCCGTTTGACATATCGCTGGTGACGTGAATGCTCGTGCTATCCGGCGATGCCGATGGGGACGTTCAAGTCTTTATGTTTCGCATGAAAGTCGCGAGGAAAGGTTTGTCTGCCCCGCAACAGCGGCGGGTGGGACGCAGTTCGTGGTCACCGGACGAGGTCTTGGCCTTTGTCGGTCAAATCGAGCATCCCTGAGTCCTCCCTGACGTAGCCCCCGTCAATCAGCCTTTTCAAAATCGTGTGCCGAAGTGCAGGGAAGGTGCATTTGACCTTCTCGTCCGCGAGTACATCTTCCTTCGAAACGGGGAACTTCCCGCTCTCGACCAGTATTCTCAATAGGTCCCGGTCGGCAGTTCCGACGATTTTCCCAGTTATCTTTTTCATCAAGTCCATGAAAATCACCGGCACAGGGGGCGTTCCACGCAGAAGGCACGCATACCCTCTTGCGTAGTCGAGGAGTTTCAGGAGAGATAACTTCCGTTCGAGGAGGGAGCCACCCTCTGTCTCAATCCTCAGCAAGTCAACATCATGCTCTTTGAAAAGCGTCTCGAGAGTCGCCTCCATGCGTTGAGCTGCCCGGCTCTTCCGATGGCTGCCGTAAGAGGACTCGTAAGGCAGACTTGAAATGAAAGCATAGCTCCGCGTCATTCCTCCTGCGTGTAGTTTGTCCTCCAGCATGAGCGTGGCTGCCGACTCGATCTCGTTATGGGCGTCCTCGCAGAAGACTAAGAGCGTGACAGGGTGTTCGATTGATTCCCCGAACTGATTCGCCAGCCTTTTGCCGATTGCCCGGTCCGCCCCATCAAGGAAAATCACCGGTTCCTGCGGATGTCCCCACTCCGTTTGCGAAGACGCCTCTCCTGAGCGGGCGCCGTAGAGAAAGTAGGTCGCGTATTTCTTGGCGGCATTATCGGCAAAAGGCACATCGCCAGAGCACGACCTGTCAAGATTATCCAGCCGTGACTTTATGGCTTCAACCTCCGATATATCGAAGCTATAAACGGTTCCGTCGTCTTTCCTTGCCACACCGAGGGAGGAGACTATGAAGAAAAAGGCGCTCAGCCAGTAGCCTATGGACTCCCGCGGCGCCTGAATGTCGCTCTCCGGTATCTCGATGAAGGGGTATTCGTTGCTCAATCTCCCAAGCTCGCCGCCCCGGGAGAGAATCAGGATTTTCCTCGTCCGTTTTTGTGCGTAATCGAAAGCGTGCAGCATTTCTTCAGTGTTCCCCGAGTAAGAGCAGATGACCACCAGCGTATCGGAATCTATGCCGTGAAAGCTTGCCGGGTAGCTGGTGTGGATGTCAAGCGGCACGCAATATCCTTGATTCTGAATTATCTCCCGCGCCAGCAAGGCGCCGATTGCAGACCCTCCGAGACCGAACGCCATGATTCGCTTTGCCGACGGAAAGGGTCCTTTGGAAGCCACGTGTTTCGCCATCCTCTCGTTCATCTCAGCCATTTGCGAATAGAGGTAACCGACGCGTGGGAGCATCCCCTGGCGGTCCACTGCTTGGCGTATCGTGGCGTTGTCCAAAAGAGCGGCGGGACCGATTCTTTCCAGCAGGATGGGTGTAATCAGCCTGCGAACAAGCTTCGCCTGAACGACAGCCCTGCCGGTAAATTCGGTCTCGAGAAGTCGGGCGTCAGGCCTTGAAGAGAGGTCAAGGAATTCCGAGAAGCGCAGCTCATCATCCCGCCTGCAAAGGAGTTCAATCAGTTCGTTTGTGTCTTTGGACATCATTTGTTTCTCGAGCTCTGTCAGCAATGCCATCGTTCCTCCTCTGGTAACAGGCGTCCTTGATGAAGAATGTTCAATTCCGTCTTGGCTCTTGGGCCACGCGGCTCGTGTGAATCCCACCGGATGGTCCGTTCGCGCACGCACGCACGGCCGACATAGCAGGTTCTCGTTAGTGTGAAATGCGATACGCATTATGCAGAGAAGTCGTGGAAACCGCAAGGCCTTTGTTGGCTTGGGGGAGCGGCGTTATGAGCTCGAGAATCTCGCCTGACAAGGAGACCGGCCCTGCGCCATATTTGGAGTTGACACCCCGAGAGCTTATGCTATTCTATAAGATATTTGGCCCAGCTTGTGAATTTCTGTCACAGTTTTGTGAACAAAACACAATAGGAGGAACAGCAGTATGAAAGGGACAAAGAATTTCAGCAGAAGAAGTTTCCTTAGAACGGCGGCTCTGGCGACGGCAGCTACGGCAGTGCCTTTCATCCGGACGGGGGAGGCTCAGAGCGAGCCTATCAAGGTCGGTCTTATCGGCTGCGGAGGCCGCGGAAGAGGCGCCGCCGGAAATGCGATGGAAGCGGATAAGGCGGTCAAGATTGTAGCCGTGTGCGACGTCTTCGAGGACCGCGCCAAAAACTTCCAGAAGCAGCTCAACAGGAAAGGCGCCGAAATCGGCGATGACATGGTCTTCAGCGGAGTGTTCGGGTACAAGAAGCTGCTCGAAAATGACCTTACGTATGTGATCCTGGCAACGCCCCCTGGCTTCCGTCCGATGCAGTTTGAAGCTGCGGTCAACGCCAAGAAGAACATTTTCACCGAGAAGCCCGTCGGCACGGACCCAACCGGCATCCGCCAGTTCATGGCCGCCGCGAAGAAGTCCGAGGAGTTGAAGCTTTCCATAACCGCGGGGACTCAGCGCCGTCATCAGAAACCGTACATCGATACGGTAAAGAAAATCCACGACGGCGCCATCGGCGAGGTACGCGCTGCCCGAGCATACTGGTGCGGCGGGCCCGTCATCAACATGCGCTCTCGGCCTTCAGGGATGGGTGACCTCGAGTGGCAGGTCAAGAACTGGTACTCCCACTGCTGGATCTGCGGTGACAACATCGTGGAGCAGCACGTCCACAATATCGACATCATCAACTGGGTTATGAAGGCGCATCCCATTAGCGTGTTCGCTTCCGGTGGACGCGCCTGGAAGACACCGGACGAGTACTTGGGCAATATCTGGGACCACATTTCCTGCGATTTCGAGTACCCCAACGGCGTCCACATGATAAGCATGTGCCGCCATTGGAACAGGTGCGACGGCGGCGTATTTGAGGATGTCGTTGGCACGAAGGGCAGGAGCAACGGCCAGGATATGGGAAGCGGAGGAGGCCATAACGCCTACGTCCAGGAGCACATTGACCTCATCGCCAGCATACGCGGTACCGGCAAGCATTACAACGAAGCCATGCAGGTCGCTGAAAGCACCATGACCGCCATCATGGGGAGGGAATCAGCCTATACCGGCAAGAAACTTAGATGGGACGATTTCTTGAAATCCGACCTTTCCCTCCTGCCGAAGAACCTCAGCTTCGACGCCAAAATCCCGGTCAGGCCAATCCCAGTCCCCGGACAAAAGAGGTAAACCTCGCCTCCCACGTTCCCCGGCGCCTTATTGCGGCGCCGGGGATTTTTTTTGTCCCCAACATGCTTGATACACAAGAAAAGGTCCCACGCCCTGCCGCGTGAACAATCATGGGCAAGATACGCGCGCCGCATTGCTCTGCGACCTCTGCGCACGCTGCGCTTCGACCCTCAGCGACCTATAAGTGAAGCGTTAGGTTCCCGCGCAATTAACTGTTGCCACGCCCGACTTCTTCGCATAGTATCTGGGATTACTGAAGGGAAGAAGTCAGCGATGAAAACCGTATCCTCCTTTCTGAGGAAGCGGGCGAACGCTCCAGCTTGTTCTCACTAATTGATTCGGGACTGCTCATGAACAAATCTCCAGCGAGAGTTATAGCCGCATCGCTGCTGAGGGGTACCCTATTGCTGTGCTGCGCGCTCATGTGGTCCTGCGCAATGCGTATGGCCCCCACCGGCGGTGCTGCGAAACAGGGGCGACGCCCCCGCTTAGCCGTAAGCTCCTCCGCGAGCAAGAAGCTGACTGTCGCCTCACCCTCCTCTGAAAAGGGGAAACCGGGCGGCACGGCTCTCACGGGAGGCGCGCCGCCGAAAAGCGCAGCGGTTCCAGGCGCGCCCGCCGTCAAAAAAGATGTAGTCGAAATCGTCCTCACCTTCGATGACGGTCCCCACGCTGGTGCCTTCGCTTACGGCAAAAACCACACGCAAAGGGTCTTTCGAACTCTGGAAAACAACATTCTTCAGAAGAACATAAAAGCGGTATTTTTTGTCCAGACGCACGCTCCCGCACGAGGTGGGGCTCCAATCGGGCGACACGTAATGGCTATGCTTGCCCGGGGGGGACACGTGCTCGGGATACACACCGGCTCCACCGCCGACCACGCCAGCCACCTCACTCGCGCCGCTGCCGCTCCTTACGATGTCAACGGAAATAGAGTTCTCGATGCCGGCGACGGGGCCAATGGATTGGAAAGCGATATGATACGCGCCAAGGCGAGAATTCGAGAGCTCACGGGTAGTGTGCCTCTCTACGTGCGCCCAACTTACGGGGAAAGGAATGGCACGGTCAAGGCGGTTTACCGGCGACAAAACCTGAAAATGATCCTCTGGGATATTGTTAGCGGGGACAGCGCCGGCAGGCCTTCCGTTGACGCCGTCAACCTCAACATTGATAGAGGGATGCAAAGGTGCATTGCTGCGGGCAAGAGACAGATAGTCATCCTCTTCCACGACATAAAGCTCACAACCGCCTTCAACTCTGAAGAATACCTCGGAAACATTTGCATTTCCGCCAGAAAGCTGGGCAAGACCGTCGTTTTCCCCACCACCACCGAGCGAGTGATACAAATCCTGAATGCCAGAAGCGACCAATAGCCCTTTCTCCCGTTATCTTGTCGGGGTAAGATAGGAGAAATTGTTTCGACGGGATAACGTGCTTGGCCGGGACCCCTCAGTCCCGTTCATCCTGTCACGAAGGAGCACGTGCTCCGACGCCTTAAGAGAGTGCCAATATGATTTACCTCTTCTCGTTCCTAATGGACGTCACGATCGTCCTTCTTATGCTTGGAATAACTTTCCGCGCCGTTGATTTGGGCGCCTCTCCCACTGAGCTGGGGGTGCTCGGCGGCTCGTTCGCCATATCCTACTCTCTCCTTTGCTTCGTGCTGGCGAGGTGGCTTTCTTCCCTCGACGTTCGGGTCACATCGGTTTTTAGTTCGGCTTTGCTCCTGATTCTTTGTCTGCTGAGCGCGATGGTCGCCTCGGTGCCGCTGTTCATGGTGCTCGGGGTGTTGATCGGAGTTGTTACCGTGTTTTTCTGGCCGCCTCTCGAGCATTATGTCGGACAGAACAAGTCGGCCGAAGGGTTATACCAAGCCCTGAGCCGATTCAACTTGTGGTGGTGCAGCGGATATGCTGTGGCCACGGCCATGTGCGGCTTGCTTTACCAGTGGAACTTCCGCCTTCCCTTCCTCGTAGGCGCCGCGTGCCTCGTGCCGATAATCGCAGGCAGTCCCTTTCTCCGTTCAACAAATTCTCGCGATGATCCAGGCTTGCCTTCTGCGGGAGCGCCCGCTCAGAACGCCGCCCTTCGGAAGAAAAAATTCTTTTTGACAACAGCGAGAATCTTCATATTCCTCACTTACGCATCGGCGGGCTGCATTCTTGCGCTCTTCCCCAAGCTGGGCGACACACTCCGCTTCAGCAAGCCCGTCGTCAGCCGCATCATCTTCTTCCTTTACCTGGGGCAACTCTTATCCTTTTACGTCTTGGCGAAAACCCGCAGGTGGCGGTACAACGCGGCGTACCTCTTGGGAGGACAGGCTCTTGTCGCGGCCGCCTTTATTGCCGTCTTCGTATCCAATCACACCGCCATTCTTGCAGGTGCCTTCGCCATAGTAGGCTTCGTCTCGGGGCTGGCCTATTTTTCGAGCTTGTTTTATACCCTGCATGAGCCGGTGTTCCGAAGTTCCTTAGCTGGAGTGCACGAGGCGCTTCTCGCCTCCGGTCGGCTTGTCGGCCCCATTTTTTTCGGGGCGGTCACCGGCGCCTCGAACCTCAAAGTCCCTTACCTGTTGCTCGCCTTCATCTTCGCCTTCTTCGCCCTGCACAGCTTTTGGCGGGGCCGCCGACTCCTGCGCCCAATATTCGACTTGCGATAGGTGGAGCCGGCTTGCTGCGCTCGAACGGGTCCCGCGCGGGTCGAGTCATACTCGCTGGGACAACGGAGAGGCATTTGAAAGGTGTGGCTCTCGGTCAGGATTCATCGTATTTCGCCTTTTTCAACGTCATATATGAAAGTGCCTCTTTGGCGACTGCTGACGTGAATGTAAGGGGCGTGCACGGCAAAGATGGCTTCTGTCTTGTCTCGCACGCGAATCTGTGCTGCGCCGTGCGCTGCAAGGCTATTGCGCAAATCAGTGCCGAGACCGAGAATTTGCTCGTCGGAGAACCCTGCCCGCTGCATCATCTGGACAATAGCGTCCGCGTCGAGCGCCGCCACCTGGCGATTGGCAAGGGGTGTGACTGCTTGCCGGAGATGTGTGCAGCCAACGAGGCTGAGCAACAAAAGCGCTAACACAGCAGGCAATCGTAATCGAACAAACGCGAACTTTCCTTGATTCATATTCTATTGTCCTCCTTGGCGGCTGCGGGCGAGACTTGCCTCAAGGGCTTTCCTGAATTCTTTCCCCACCGGTGTGATGGCTTCGCGCTTCTGGGGCACTTCGGCAGGAGCCTCTTCGCCCTCCGGCAGGAGCCTCGCGGTCACGAACACGGCCACTTGCCGGGACGATTCGGACCTCGCGTCGTCGCGAAAGACGCGCCCCACAACCGGGACGCTGCCGAGGCCGGGGACGTGGCTGTGGGTTAGACGGCTGCGACTGTCCACCAAGCCGGCTACCGCGGCAGTCCCGCCGTTCTCCACGCGTACGGTACTATTTGCCACCCGCCGCGTGACCACGGGAAGGCCCTCCTCTCCTCGTGCTATCACATCGCTGACCTCCGCGGTCAAGTCGAGCGTAATGTCGCCGTTGTCCCCGACCCGAGGCGTTATTTTCAACGTCGTGCCGACCTCTATCTGCTCCAGCGTGGAGCGAATGTAGTAGGCTTCCTCGGTGAGGATTTTAAAATACTCCTCGTTGGTCACTTTGATTTGCGCCTCCTTGCCGTCCTGAGCCATGAGCTGGGGGTTGGCAACCACTGTGGCATCCTCATTCTGGGCAAGAAGATTGAGGGTCAAAAGCAGCGAATCGGTAAACTCCGCATCGGGGGTGTAACCGATCTGCACACCCCACGGCCATTTGGCGCCAGTAAGCTCCGGTCCCTCATTAAGGCCCGCATTGGAGAAAACTCCTCCCTTTGCCTGCGGCCAGTTCCACTTGAGACCGAGGTTCAGCAGGTTGCCGCTCTCAATGACCACGATGCGTGCGTCTAGCATGACCTGCCGAGGCGGCTGGTCAATGAGTTTGAGGTCCGCCGTGATTCGCTCCATCAACTCGGGCGGCGCCGTTACACACACCAGGTTCCTGTCAGTATCAGGCTGAGCATAATCCTTGAATCGGGACGAGAGCAGATTGACCGCAACATCTGGTTTGGCGTAACCGAGTTTTACCAGGCGAGTTTCGCTGATCGCCGGGAAGGATGCGCTGGTGGGCTCGGGCGAAGAGATCAGATAGTATTCGGGCGTCTTCTTGACGACATTGCCGGTGCCGGCAAGAACCGCCTGGAGCGCCTTATCCAGTGGGGCGTCCTTGAGCTCGCAGGTGACAAAACCGGTGACATCGGAGGTGGTGACGATTGTCACCTCCATCTGCGAGGCGATGTCCTGGAGCGCCTCGCGGATGTCCGTATCGAGAAATATGTTGGTGTAGAGCTTGGGCGGCGTGGGTTTTTGGGGCGCCGTTTGGGCTGCCGTGGCGTGGAGAGAAAACAGCGCGAGTGCGATTGCTACGGTTATGAGTGCCGGGATTGGCGATTTCTGTCTGTTTTTCATATATGCACCTGTCATGGTCTAATGTGATGGAGCGAGGCATCGGCGCTTGGCTACTTCGCGGTCGCGGCGCCCGCTCCCTGCTTCTGTTCCGCCGTGGTCTCTATCACCTCCACGGCCTTTCCCTGCTCTCCGGAGGCTACGCGAACCGGCAAGGTCTGCGAAACACGCTTATCCTCGAAGGTCCCAGTCGCCTTGATGACATAGATGCCTGGCTCGGTCTTCGAGAAGTCAATGGCGCCGCTGAACCTGGGCGTGCCGAGGGGGAGCACGAGCCCGGCCTCCTTGTTCAACTCAAAGGAGAGGACGCTCGTCATGCCTGAGGCATCGGTGAGGGCTCCGGCGCATGCCAAATCAACGTGCGTATCGCCCACGTTGCCGAATCGGGCAACGACTGTGTACTTATCTGGCTCCTCGCGAGCGAGTGAAATCCCCATTCCCTGAACCCGATAGGTAGGCTTGAGACGCTTGTTCGTGACGATGACCAGGGCTTCGCCCGCGCCGGCGCTTTGGCCCGCCGGATAGCTTGCCTTGACGTTGAGGATGGCGTAATGGGAGGCAAGGGGTTTGGAGTCCTCCGGTTCGGCGACGGTGACGCGAACGTTCCTTCTGCGCGCGGGGGGGAGCGAGAATTTATGGGGAGCGATTGTCGCCCACTCGTGGCAAGAAAAGTCGTCCCCCTTTACTTGTCCGGCCATGACGCCCATCAGAGTTTTGGGCTGGACGATGCTGCACTCGATGTTGACTCGCTGAATTCCGCTGTTCTCGACGGAGACCATCGCGTGCCGGCGAGCTCCGGGGATGGTTTCGATGGTGACCACAGCGGGGTCTATGCGAAGGGGGACGTCCATCGCTATGCGTTTGATTGCGGGATTCCCCTCGTAATCAATCACCGTTGAGATAGGAGGGCGGGGCCGCCCGTTGACGTAGAGCCTCGCCTGGAGCTTGTACTTTCCGGAGGGGAGGTCTCTGTCGAGGGATTCGGTCACGAGCACGTTCACCCCGGGAATCATGCCTCGCTCCCGGCTCGATGCGGTAGTGACCCGCCGCCATTTATCTGCGGCAGGCGCTAATATATCCAGGTTTCCGCGTACGCGAGCCAGGGTCTGGCCGGTGTTGGCGGCGCGGTACCAGACCTTAGTGCCGCCCTTGCTTTTAGGTTTGGGCTTGACGTATTCCATTCCGATCTCGGGGAAGTCTATCTTCGTGCGGGCTGGCGGGCCCTCGACTTCGAGCAAAACGGGGATGAGGAAGCGGATAACGATTGCGATGGTCCCCGGCTTGGGCTCCGGTCGGGTCTGGGCGATAAGCCCCGCCCCGTAGAAGCCCCTGGCGCTTCGCGGCACCGCGAGGGTCAAGGTCACTTTGCCCACCTCCATGGGAGGGACCGTAACGCTGTCTGAGCTGAGTCTGAGCCAATCGAGGCAGGAGGCGAGCCTGTGCTTCTGGTCGGCGGTCGCCTTTTCCGGCTCTATGACGCTCCATGCGCCGTTGGCTCCCTGGTCGAGGAGCATTGCCCTGACGTCAACCGTTCCTGTGCGCTCGGGGCGAGTGTTCCGAATCTCGAGAACATGCTGGACGGTCTGGCCGGGGCGGGCGCGAAGCTCCATTTTCATCGGCTTGACCATGAAGCCCTGACCGAGCGTGCTCCCTGTCCAGAGGGAGAAAAGCAGGGCGGACGCGAGCCGGAACCAAAAGCCGCAATTGATGCGTTTTGAAAACATTGCCATCATTCCCTTCTCCACACGTTCATTTTCCAGTAATCGTAACCATTGGCACGCCGTCCGCGTTCTGGCCGGATATGTTTGCTATTCCCTCTCCAGCAACCCAGATTTTGATTTCGCCGGAAGTCCCCGCGATGGGAAGTACGATTCGCGTGTCGGATTTCCCGCTCGCGCCCAGTGCTGCTTTGGAGAAGGAATGTGCGAATCCGACCTCGCACCATGTCCCTATTGGCTCCGGCGGGCGACTGTGAGGGGGCCGCGGATGCCGGGGTGGACGCTTCCGTCGCCTCGGCCGCTTGATAATCAACGTGACTTTCGCGCTAGCGCTGGCCTCCTTCGCTCGCTCGCCGAAGGCGGGCCACAGCAGCGCTGCCGCGAGTATGATGGTGGCGGCGAACCTCAACATGGCCAACAAGTCCTTATCGCAGACTCAGTGCTGTGATTCATAAGTTCGGGCACGTATTGTATTTTTGACAGGATAACATGGTGAACGGGATTTTTTGAATCCTGTCCTGGCTCAGTCTATCCTGTTATCCTGTCAAGGAAGCCCGTTACGTTGCGTATATGGTCTTTTTCACGCACAAAAAGCGTCATTTGAGACAGCGCAAGTCGTTGGCATTAAGTCAGTACCAACTCGCCTCTTAACCCCCCAAAGTGTCTAAAATTCCAGTAAATTCCAGTATTTTCTCGACGACAGGGCATACTGGAATGCCTGTTGCTTTTGCAGCGCCAGATCCGATAGGGGCCTGGCTCCACTTTTGGCAAAAGTGTAGCAGAAATACTGTCATGTGTCAAGCAGGAACCCACCCAGTAAGTAATGGCTGCCATTTCGGCGGCGACCCGCTAACCGGAAAGGCACCAGAGAAAGCACGCTCCCTATCGTGGCATGGGCATCTTGCCCATGATTGTCCACGGGTCCCGCGTGTCGCGGGACGCCACGGCGGTGCCAGTCCTGCGTGCCATGCGCGTTGACGCCATGGGTACAGCGTGTCGTGCTTGCGCGGCTGACGTGCGCTGGCACCAAAAAAGAGAGAGCAGGGGGCGCGGGCCGGAAGCCCGGCCCCCTGTCTTACGCGCCTTCTGGCGGCGTGCCGCCTATGGGCTGGCGGCCAGCTCCAGCGTCACCGTGCCCGTATAGGTGCCCGCGATGTCGCTGACGGTCCAGACCTTCTTGATGCTGGCCGTGAGCGTGGTTTGGCCCGGGTAGGCCCCCGGGCTGAAGTCGAGGCACCAGTACGGGTCGGAATAATACACCGGGTTGGGCCCCGGCCCCAGCAGGCTTACTGCGGCATCAACGGCGTAGGAGCCGTGATCCATCAGCGTGATGGTCGTCGGACACCGCAGCGTGGCATCCGTGTTGGTGTACACGTCAACCAAGGCAGTTCCGCTGGACTGGCGCTCGTTGCCGAACCAGTCGGGGGTGACCGTCGTCATCATTATGTCGCTGCTGACGGCGACGGCAACCCATTCGTGAACGGTCAGGCCGACGTCGGCGAGATCGGTGGCGCCTGTGGCCTGAGGGGCGACGGCACCCGCGGCCGTGAGCAGCACGGCCAGAAACGCTAAGCCATGGCGTGGTCCAGGCACAGTAAATACCTCCTTCACAGTTAACGCCGCCTTATTAAGGAGTTGCCTGGACAGTAATCTCCATGGTTCCGCCCGTGGCCCACGAGTCCGCGCCGTCGGCCAGGCCAACATTCTCAACGGTCACGGTCACCGTTCCGCCAACTCCAGCGTTGTACTCGCCGGGGCCGAAGTTGATGACTGCTTGTCCCTGGCCATCGATGTCGAAGCTCCAGTCGCCAGGGGCGCCCGTCGGCGGTGTGAGTACGCCGCTGATTCCCGCCGCAAAGTTGGCGCCAGCGTGGAAGCCCTCGACGTCGGACCCGCCGCTTGCGCCGCCGCTGAGTGTGATGTCGAAGGAGGTGCCACCGTACTCAATGTGGCAGTAGTCTTCGATGGTGAGCGTGACGTCGCAGGAGTCACTGTCCTCCGCCGCCGCTGCCGGCGCTGCAAACAGGGCCAGCGCGGCTATTGCTGCCAATGATACAATCGCTTTTCTCATTTCCTTTTCTCCTTGTCTCTATTCCTGTGGGGTTTCACGCTCTGCTTCTGTTTGCCCCGTTCTCGCGCAATTGCACGGGGAAGAAGCATCGCGTCCCCATTGGGTTTGTTGCGGACTGAGTGTACATGGGCCGCCTCTCAGGGGCTGTCCGCTTCGCCGGGTGAGGGCGGGGCCCCATAGACGTTCGCGCCCGGACGGTGGGGCAACCGGTCCGGGGGCCTTCGCCGTGCAGCCAAGTGCCTTTCTCTGCCTTGCGCGGTACCGGCCTCACCGTCAGTCCCCGCACGGGCTTGTGCCTTCCTTGAACTCGAAGTAAAGGGTCCCGATTACCACGTTCTGGTAGTCGGCGGCCGCGTGTTCCAGTGTGACGCCCGTTAGCTTGGCGCCGCCGCTCCCTAGCCCCATGCCATTCGGGAAGTAATGCATGGCGGTCAGGTCGTCAAACGTGTTATGCTGGCAGGAATGCGTGCCGTGAGAGCATCCGCACCACTCCGAGCCGGGGTAGGTCCCAACGACAAGGTCCCATGCTGGCGGGAGGCCGGGTGCGATGTCGCACCAGTACTCGTAGTAGCATGGGACGAAGTTGAATTTCACCGTGAAGCCCACCATGTTTGAGCCCTCGGTGTCGCCGCCCGAGATTGTGATCGAGGGCGCCTGCGTGATCTCGACGGAGAGGTACTTTTCAACCGTCAACGTGACGTCCGCCGTGGCGCTGTCGCCGTGCGCGGGTGCGGCAAATAGGCACACGGCCGCAATCGCCACCAGCCCTCCTATTGCTGTTCTCATGTCTTGATCTCCTCTGAGTTTGGTTGTCCCCTGCGCCGAGGCATCTGGGTACCTCGAGCGCGTGGGTTGACGGACACTTTCTGGCGTCTCACCGGCTTGCCGCGGGCTGCCCGCTTTGGCCCGCTTGAGCCGGGGCCCTGATTATTTCCGCCGGAAGAGGGGGCTGGTTTCCTCTGGCGGTTTTCCCGTTACGCTACGTTCAACCACCTCCTTTCGGTTTATGGCGACAGACGTCGCCGATTTTATTTTTAGTCCATTGCTGCTGTGACATTTATTAAGCCTCTATATTCTCCTGCTGGCATTTGCATGGTGACATTGACGCGGCAGTGGACAAAAATGGTGCGCTTTCCCCGACTGCATCTCTTAGTAAAGCTGTTCTCGCCGAGCTTCTTGCTCCGGGCATTTGCCTGTGCCTGAGCTGCGTCATCAGCCCAGGCCAGGGAGACTGCTGAAGCGGGGATTTCTGCCTTGCCGTCCTCGCTTCGCAATCCGGTCATTTCGACATGGACATCGAGCTGCTCTCTGTTGGTTTCGACGGTTAGGCGAAGAGGGTTAGGCGGCTCGCTTACACCGGGCTGGGCTGAGTCAAATCGCATGCCTTCAGGGTCGAGGGAGATTGTGACGTATTCGTCCAGGGACAATTTGTATTCGAAAGAGGGACCCGGGAAGGGCTTGCCTTTCGGGGCGTCTTTGAGTAGGAGCTGGATTCGTCCTTTATAGATTCCGGGGGGAGAGAGCGGGTCTATGTGCGCGCTCAGAAACAGGGAGTTGACCTGTAACATGGTGCGGCCGGTTCGCCCTCCCTGTGCGACCGCTATCGGTTGGGCCATACTGAGCGGGGGACCGGCGTATTTCTTTCCGGGATCGGCGGGCGATGTGGCGGGGAGGACGTAGATATTCTGAGGGGAGATACTGGCGCCGGCGGGCCCGACCGCCGGGTCTGCCACGCAGGAGATGCTCCAGTTGGGAAGCCAACTGCCGACTTGAACGTGCACGGGCTGGCTTGCGCTAAATTGTCCGGGCGATTTCCCTTCCTGGAGAACAACCGCCGTTCTGCTGAGGAGCACCTCCAGTGGGCGGCCCTTCTCGAGAGGAGCGGGCGAGCGGGCTGTGGTCCTGGGCGCAATGGCTCCCTTAGGCGAAGACTTTGCGAGCGCTTTTCGTGCGAGGTTGGGTTGGGCGAGCAAGTTGGGCTGAGCAAGTGCCAAAGCAGGCGCTCTGCGAGAGGGCTGCGGTGACCAAATAGTGCGTGAGGCGCCGGATGCCTCGACCATTGCCGGAGGAGACACCCCTACCGCAGCCGCAACCAAGAAAGTTTTGGCCACTCCCGATTTCATGTAACCCCCCTGTCTTTGCCGGCTCTTCGCCGACCGGGAATGGGCTGACCCCCCCGGGAAACCCTTAGCGCAATCCCTAGAGATTCAGCCGAAAAGTGGTTTTTAGGGTTCCAGAAATCGCGCAGACGTGGTATTATGATGTGGACGATAGATGCATGGAGTTCATTGGTGTATT
>Ga0315543_1000544_pt1 | contig 45709 bp, 35 predicted proteins | sample SalMarSW160210MG_2_FD_203098 | JGI IMG/M metagenome (GOLD analysis project Ga0315543, IMG submission 203098) | Salt marsh sediment microbial communities from the Plum Island Ecosystem LTER, Massachusetts, United States - Salt Marsh Sediment SW1601-210 ...
TTAAGGACTTACGCAAACAGAAAAAAATAAGTCTGGTTGATAAAAGAAATATAGAGAAGAAGATATTAGGGAAAGGACCGAAACAGAAATTAAGAAATTAACCCGGGCTCTTATGAGCCCTCATGAAATTAGAAATTAATTTCTCAATTTCTCAATTTCCTAATTTCTATTCAGCAATTAACAATTAACAATTATTAGTTATTAATTATTAACAACAGGAGACCAAACCTATGTTATTATGGATCATCTTGGGCATCATAATCATCATTGCTATTTGGCTTGTATCTTGCTTCAATAGTCTAATTAGACTTAAGAATCGAACTAAAGAAGCGTGGTCTGATATAGATGTCCAACTAAAAAGAAGATACAACTTGATTCCTAATTTAGTGGAGACTGTTAAAGGATACGCTAGCCATGAAAAAGGAGTTTTCGAAAATGTAACCAAAGCCAGATCTCAAGCGATGCAAGCTCAAGGTCCTCAAGAAAAAGCTCAAGCTGAAAACATGCTTGGACAAACTTTGAAAAGTCTATTTGCTGTAGCTGAAAATTATCCGGACTTAAAAGCCAGCCAGAATTTCATGAAACTCCAAGAACAATTAACCGATACCGAAGACAAGATTCAAGCAGCAAGACGATTTTACAATGGTGTGGCTCGAGACTTTAATATCAAACAGCAAATCTTCCCTAATAATCTAATTGCTTCCGGGCTAGGATTCAAAAAAGAAGAATATTTTGAGGTAAGAGAAGCGGGAGAAAGAGAAACACCACGAGTAAAATTCTAAGTCACGAATATATAATCACTAATACAATACTAATCTAACCACGAATAATTATATCACTAATCAGATCACTAATTTACTCACTAATCATTACGAATAAGTATTAGTGAATATTAGTGGAAAATTTGTGATTATATTCGTAATTATAAATTCGTGATTTATTAGTGATTATGAAGTTATGTACAAACAAATAGATTCAAACAAGAGAAAATCAGCTATCTTAATAGTTGGTTTTATTTTATTCATTGCTTTTCTTGGCTGGCTATTTGGAGAAATTTTTGCTGGGGGTTATTTTGGTCTAGCAGTAGCCGCAATTTTAGCTATTCTTTTTGCTCTTGTTGGTTATTATTCAAGTGACAAAATAGTCTTAACCTTAAGTCGCGCTCATCAAATTGACAAAGAGCAAGTGCCTAGAGTCTACAATCTAGTGGAAAACCTCTGTATCACTGCAGGTCTCCCTATGCCCAAAATTTATATCATCCTTGATCCATCGCCTAATGCTTTTGCCACTGGAAGAAATCCTGAGCACGCTTCAATTGCTTTAACTTCAGGGCTTATTCAAAAATTAAATCGCGTAGAACTTGAAGGAGTGATTGCTCATGAATTATCTCATGCTAAAAATTATGATATTAGACTAGCTACATTAGTAGTTGTCTTTGTTGGAATTATAGTACTTTTTTCAGACTTTATGAGAAGATCATTTTGGTTTGGCGGGAGAAGAAGATCCAAAGAAACAGGACAAATAGGAGTTATTTTATTTCTTATAGCTATAATATTAATGATCTTATCTCCTCTAATTGGTAAACTAATTCAACTAGCCATCTCCAGAAAAAGAGAATTTTTAGCTGATGCTGATGCTGCACTTTTAACTAGATATCCAGAAGGTCTAGCTCAAGCCTTAGAAAAGATCAGCCAAGACGTAGAACCTTTAAGAGCTGCTACCAGAGCTACTGCTCATATGTTTATTATAAGTCCGCTCCGCGGTCAGGGTAGAGGAAGAAAAGTTACTTGGCTAAATCGTCTATTTATGACTCACCCACCAGTTGAGGAAAGAATAAAAGCATTGAGAGGGATGATTTGATAAGATACCACCCCAGCTATTAATATTGGAATGACAAACTTTAGTTCGTTACTCTATTCTTGAATATGTTCTATCCTCAAGATTGTAATGTTCATAGACCTTTTCATTTCTTCCAAGAAGATAATATCTATTTCTTGACTGGAAGAACATTTAGAGAAGAACATTTTTTTAACACCAAAGAGAAGAAACAGACCCTTCTTAACATTCTGTCACAAGCAATAGAACAGTTAAGTGTTTCTCTTTATGCTTGGGCGATATTGGACAATCATTATCATCTTGAGTTTGGATTTGTGCCAAGAAGTAGATGTGGAATGACGCCGCTTGCGGCGTTACCGCAACTGAACATAACAGCGCAAAGTTCACCCCGTTTTACGGGGCGCTGTCACTCCAAATTTGAATAAAAGCGTTGCCACCCCACTAGCACGTTTTGTTAATATGCTTCATAGTAAAAGCACTGTTTTTCTTAATAAACTTGATTCTACTCCTGGGCGCGAAATCTGGTATCAATACTGGGATCGCTGTATAAGAAATGAAAAAGATTTTTGGAAACATTTTAATTATATCCACAATAATCCCATCAAACACAGATATGTAAAGAATCTAGGCGATTTTTCTAATTATCAATTCTCTAGTTTTAACCATTATTTAAGAAAACAAGGAAGAGAATGGACAAATGATTGTTTTTCAAGATATCCGATTGTTGATTTTTCAGTGGAAGGAGACAAATAGTAATTGAGATAAATGACTTGACAGGGATGGAAATATATGCTAACGTAGTTTAATTAAAATTTAAAGGAGGGTGATAATTCCGAGATACATAATAAAGGGGGTAAGAAAGGGGGTAAGAAATGAGAATATTAGGGAAATGTCCTAATTGTGGAAGTGAAGATACGATTCATGATTTCTGGCGGTTAACTGGAAAATGGGAAGATCGCAATAAGGTGAAATGTGATGCTTGCGGAAAGGTCTGGGAAGATTGGTTAAATTTAAAAGGGACTGAAGAAGCAAAAGGAAACAAGTTAATTCCTGTAGAAGTAACACGATCTAAATACCAAGCTGAAGAATACGGGATCAAACTTGACTGGCTTGAAAAGACAGAAATCCCTTGGTGTGGCATGATCGTTAGTGCTCTGAACAGTGCGTTGATAACAAGATTCAATCTGGATGTGTGCCTTCTCACTGAAGGAGGAGTTGAAGGAGTCTATAAAGAATGCTACATTGAACTTAAAAACTGTGACAGAGAATTAGGTTTGCTTGTAGGAAATTGCTATCAAAAAGAGGGGTTAAAAGAAATCCTGGATTTCTACGAAGAAATGTTAAGATATCTACTCGTGAAGAATTTCACAGTTGGCAAAAGAAATTACCGCCGAGGGGAAATATTAAAGCTATCTGAAGAGGGCAAAGACTGCAAAAAAGCCCAAGAGATTCTAATTGCGGTTTTGATTAAATCAGGAGGGGAAAAATTTGCTAGAAAGGTATTAGATAAGATACAGAAAATCCGCAGAAATCCATTTGCTGTACCATATGTAAAAGGTTTAACTAATGAAGAGATAGCTCAATTTTTTGTACCTCCACCATGAATCTTATGTGACTCGAGAGCTATGTCGTTTATTCAAATGGCATAGCTCTCCTTTTTATTTTGAATAGGGTTTCAATTCAAGAAGGCGACACAACGTTGTGTCGCCTTCTTTGTTAATCTTTGTTAATCATAATCCTCCCCTATCCAAAAATCCCCTGTCCTAAAACAGAGGATTTTATTTTGATTCTTGAATTCTTAACTTTATGCTCAAAACTTTTAATTTTTCACTTTGCTTGCCCCGTAAGAAATCTTTGATTTCTATTCGGGGAACTTTGAACTTTCAACTTTTAACTTTTAACTTATTTCACATTCCCATCCCACCTTGCGGCATTTGAGGAGGAGTTTTTCCTTCTTTTTCTGGAATATCAGTTACTGCTGCTTCAGTGGTCAAGAATACTGAAGCCATTGAAGCAGCGTTTTCTAAAGCACTTCGGGTAACCTTTAAAGGATCAACAATGCCGGTCTCCATCATCTCCACCCTTCCCTCTTTCAAATCTTTAGCATCAATCTTATTAAAATCATAACAGATAGTTGCGTTTTCTTCTATATTTTTAATATCATCAACTATTATTGACACATCTTCAATACCAGCATTAGCAGCAATCTGTCTCAAAGGAGCAGATAGAGCTTTTTTAATAATGTTAACTCCGATCTTTTCTTCTTCAGAAAGATCCTTATCCAAAAACCCATCCATGGCATGAGATGCTTTTATCAAGGCAGCACCACCGCCAGGGACTATACCTTCCTCAATAGCTGCTTGAGTCGCATTTCGGGCATTCTCAATCTTTAATTTCTTATAACCCATCTCTGCCTCAGTTGCTGCTCCTACTTTAACCACTGCTACACCCCCAGAAAGTTTAGCTAAGCGTTCCTGAAGTTTTTCTTTATCAAACTCTGAGGTTTCTTTCTCATATTGAATTTTAATTTGAGAAATTCTGTCTTTAATTTTTTTACTTGAACCTTTGCCTTCAATAATAGTTGTATTGTCTTTAGTAGCTACAATCCTTCGCGCTCGACCCAACATCTGTATTTCTACATTCTCAAGTTTTAGCCCTACATCTTCAGAAATCATTTGTCCCCCAGTAAGCATAGCAATATCTTCAAGCATTTCTTTTCTTTTATCACCAAAACCAGGCGTTTTGACTGCTAAAGCATTAAATACGCCTCTTAATTTATTGACGATTAAAGTAGCTAGGGCTTCTCCTTCAATGTCTTCGGCAATTATAAGCAAGTCTTTCTTACCAGCTTTGGTAAGCTTTTCTAAAATAGGTAAAAATTCCTGAACAGAAGATATCTTTTTGTCAGTGATCAAAATATATGGATCTTTAAGTTCGGCTTCCATTCTCTCAGCGTTGGTAATCATATAGGGAGATACATACCCCTGGTCGAATTGCATGCCTTCAACAATTTCTTTGGAAAGACCGAAAGTCTGAGATTCTTCAACAGTTACCACCCCATCTTTGCCAACCTCCTCCATAACATCAGCAATCATATTTCCGACCTCCTCGTCCTCGCTTGCTATAGCGGCTACCTGGGCTTTCTCTTTTCTAGATTTAATTGGCTTTTTAATTTTATTTAAAGCTTTTATAGTTGCTTTTACTGCTTTGTCCATTCCTCTTTTAATACTCAAAGGATTGCTACCAGCAGTTACATTTTTTAAACCTTCTTCAATTATTTCCCGTGCCAAAACCACGGCCGTGGTTGTGCCATCACCAGCTGCGTCTTTAGTTTTTTCTGCTACCTCCTTTACTAGTTCTGCGCCCATATTCTCAAATTTATCCTTAAGCTCAATCTCTTTAGCAATCGTTACCCCATCATTAGTAATTGTTGGTGCGCCAAAACCTTTATCTAAAACTACATTTCTTCCTTTTGGACCCAAGGTTATCTTTACTGCCTCGGCTAACTTATTTACTCCTTGAAGGAGTGCGCTTCTTGCTTTTTCATTAAACTTTAATTGTTTAGCCATATTAGTTTTCCCTTATAAATTAGTGTTATATTAGTGATTACTTAATTACTGCTAAAATATCCTCATGTTTTAAAACTTTATATTCTTTATCATCAAATTTAATATCTTCTCCAGAATATTTACCAAACAAAACAATATCATTCACTTTCAAACCAAGTTTTTTTATTTTTTCTCCGTTACCTAGGGCTAGAATTTTCCCTTGTTCTTTTTTCTCCTTTTCTACTGTGTCAGGTAAAATAATACCCGATTTCGTTTTTTCTTCTTCGGTAAATGGTTCGACAATAGCTCGATCTCCTAATGGTTTTATTCTCATTTTTGTACCCCCTTCCAAAAATAAATTATATTGTTCTACTGTTCTATTGTTCTACTGTCTTCATATCGACGATACAACAATGAAACAATAGAGCAATAGAGCAATTTATTAATTAGCACTCTTCTTATTAGACTGCTAATTTTATTATAGCTAGATAGAAAATATTGTCAAGACCTGAAAGTACTCTGAGACTTCCAAGTAAAACTTATGAACAATCCTAAAACAATCCAGAAAAGCAATCTCCCGCTTTGCAATGTCCACAAGTAATGATCAAAAAACATCAAAAAAAGAATTACAAAATATGAAGTCAAAATTATAAATTTCCAAAAATCTGCACTCTCTTCCTTTCTTATTCTCCTCAACCCAATTACCAAAGTTTGCCCCAGAAATATTAACCAAATTATACCCCCCACTATTCCTGACTCTAGAAACACTAATAAATATACATTATGAACTGGCTGATATTCCCAGATATTTTTTGTTGAGCTAACTAATTTATAATCTGCTAAAGCAAAATTTCCTATTCCTACGCCAGTCAATAACTTTTCTTTAAAAAGTTGAGTAGCATTACTTAAACCTAAAATTCTTTCTCTACTTGATCTTTCAACCTGAAGACTACTACTTCTTAGTCGATTGAATACTGGCTCATGAAAAAGGAAAAGAGATAAGGTTATAATCACAACCGAGATTACAAAAACGTGTCTCACTATATTTTTATGACTCCGCCAAAACAAAATCATCAACATTACAAAACCTAAACCAAAACCTAACCAAGCACTGCGAGAAAAAGTGAGGATAAGGGTAACAAGTCCTAGAGAGTAGGTTAGCAATAATATTACTGGAGACCATCTCTTGAAATTGGAAACTAAATTACTTACACTGTCTGATATTTGACATCTGACATTTGTCGCCGACGCGCCATGGCCGCTTTGGCGACGGCGCGACATTTGGCATTTAATTATCAATCCCAAAATCAGCACCAACCCCACTGCCAAATATCCCCCCAAAACATTTGGATGAACCATAGTTCCATAAGCCCTTAAATATCTTGCAAAAGGAGTTATTACCACTGCCTGTCCTAAAATACCTGGATTATGTTCAGCCATTCCCAGCCATTTACTTGCAAACGAGTATTGAGATAAAAACTGTCCAATACTTAAAATTGATTGGATAAGTATCCCGAAAGCAAAAGCCCAAGTTATTTTGATAAATGAAATCTTATTTTTAATAACATAGAAAAATAAAAGAACAAATTCCAAAAGTTTAATAAATTGATAAAGAGCTAAAGATTTGTTAAGAGCGAAAATAATAGAAACCAATGCTAAAATCAACAAACCACAGATTGTGAGATACAAAAAGGGCCTCTGTTGATTATTAATCCGATTTTCGACAACGTCACTTTGAACTTTTAACTTTGAATTTTGAACTTTCTTTTCTATCGCCCACAAAATCAACATTAGCCCCAGTACAATGTCTGTCACGTAAAACAAAAATTTACCGTATTGCCAAGGAGTATCCCCTAGTTTTGTCTCATAAAAAATCCAACAAGTTTGAAGAGGAATCAGAAATACTAAAAAATAAAAAAGCGAGTGGTGAATTTTATTTAATTGTACGGCAATCTTGTTCATTTATTCACTGAGAGTAACGAACTAAAGCTTGTCATTCTAACAAAAAAGAGAATAACAGAAATTAAGAAATTAGCTCGGGCTTATAAGCCCTCGTGAAATTAGAAATTAATCTCCAATTTCCCAATTTCTAATCTCCTAATCTCTTTTTAACAATTAACAATTTCTCCCGAAGAATCCTTCCCATTCTCCTGAAGAATCCTTCCCACTAAAGTGGGGTAGAAAAACAATTTCTTAATTTCCTAATTTCTAATATCCAATATTCAATATTCTATCTCCCAACCTTTTTCTAAACCCCTCCACAATATTCTGCGATCTAAGCCTGGGGTGTAAGATAATTTGTCTTTCATTAACAACTATCTCTGCATTATTTTTGTCCAGAACTTGTGACTTGGCTCTTTTCAGCTGAATGGGGGTCAAGATTCTACAAAGTACTGTTTCAAACCAATTGCCAAAATGGCCACTAAATATTACTTCCGAGAAATACTTCAGTCCTCTCAAAAACTTGCTTGAGTGTATCTGATGTAAAGAAGAGCTAGATAAAGGATAATTAACTAAATATTTATTTATCCATAAATTTTCCTTTTTAAATTTATCTAGCGTTCCGGAATCCAAAACAGGCACTAAATTAGCATGCAAGATAGCTGAATATAAATTATCCTCTGATACTATTAGAGATTCATCAGTGATAAAATGGTTAGGGCAGATTTTATCTTTAAATTTCTTTGGCGAGCGTTTAAACCCGGTTAAATAAATTAGAATTAACATTAGAAATCTGGCAGTCCAAATCCGACCATACTTAGTAATTATAAAAATATCTAAATCATTACCTCGGGGAGTATTACTCAATGAAAGATTGCCTGAGACAGCGATCATCCTTACAAACGGCACCATCTGAAAAAGACTACTTATCCATCTTACCTTTTTCCATTTTTTTATAGCGATTCTATTTCTTTCTAACCTTTTGTCAACCAAACAACCATTCCCTTTTAAAAAATAAAAACCTCTTTTACAAGAGATCATATTTTTAAGTCTTTCACTATTCTCTAAAGTGTTCTGGATATCTAAAATAGAGGGATTATTTATATTATTATTCGTATAGACATCCGAGCTGGATTTGTAGAGCATCTGCGTATTTAATAAATTCTTATGTATTTCAATTAATGTTAAAGGATATTCTAAAGTATCAAAAAAGCAAATTGTAGCTAAAATCTGTTTCTCTAAATCTTGACTCTGAGACATAGATGTGCTAAGATTAAGTATCTTTGGTTATTTGTTCTTCAAAATAAAATATATTATGGAGGGATAAGGATGAAAAGACTAGTCAGGTTACTTAGGAGGCTAAGAATAGGTTGGTTAAAATCAAGACTAAGAATTCCTAAATTTGATGATTTTGAACTGCCATGTGAAGATTCCAAAGTAAACGGTGATCCATTTGGTAAAGAATGTACACACCACGGCAGAGTATGGGGAAAGCATCTTGGAGTAGATTTCAATACTAATCCTGAAACAATTATCTATCCAATAGCAGATGGTAAAGTAGTTTATGCGGAATTTCATCCGGGCACTAAAGAACATCCGAATTGGGGAAACATTGTTATTATAGCTCACAAACTTGCTGATTCCAATATCGTCTATTCGCTTTACGGCCATCTGAAACTGATACTAGCAACTAAGGGAATGGCTGTTAAAAAAGGAGATCCTATAGGTATTGTAGCAGAAAAAATGACACCGGAGAATGGTTGGTGGAAAGAGTCGCACATTCATCTAGGAATATTCTTAGATCCAGAAGGAAAATATCTAGGCAGGGTACTGCCTGGCTATGATCCACCTGGGGACATCAAGGAATGGACAGATCCAATTGAATTTATTGAAAGCCACAAGAAACCGGAACTCCGTGAAACTAAGATTCAAAAGCACCCTCAATCTCAATAAAAGACTAGTCAGGGAAAGACAAAGAAGAAACACAAGAAAAAACATAGGAGGAGGTAAGAAAAATGAAAGGAAAAATTGTCCAGAAGGCAGCAGTAGGTATATTGGTCATAGGTGTAATTGGCTTACTAGTAGCACCTGTTAAGGCAAAAGCACAAGGAGAAGCAGGTATGGCAATTTCACCAAAGGAAGCAGAAACAAAACAGATTGCACCTACTAATCGGATATACTTAAATGCGAAAGCTGCTGAGAAGATGAACATAGAGGATTTAAGATTCGTAATGATTATATTGAGGAAGGTAGGATTTGAAAAAATTACCGAAGGGAAAACACTTAGGGAGGTTTTTGAAAGTCATTCAATAGTGAAAGGACAATTAAAGAAGTGGGCATATGAATGGGTAGCTATCTGGAGAGAAGGAGACAGATTAATTTTCGCGTATATCCTAAAGGAAAAGTATTAAGAAGGACCAGGAGGGATAGCGCTACTTTCATTAGGATGAACTTTCACTAGGCATTCCCGAGCGCATCTTAGCTTAAACAAGTTAGGCTGCGCTCGTTTTTTTATTAACAAACTAAAGTTTGTCATTCCAGATTTCTAGCCAAACCTGACTAAAGTCAGTGCTTAACCCCCTTTAAAGTGCGGTAGAAGAAATTTCCAATTTCCTAATTTCTCAAATTCCTCTTAGCAATTAGCGATTAGCCATAAGCGATAGGCTATTTGCGATATTCAATTTCTAATATTCAATATTTTCTTCAAATACTGCCCAGTATAACTCTTCTTAACCCTAGCTATCTGTTCAGGCGTTCCTTCTGTAACAATGTGTCCGCCTTTCTCTCCTCCTTCAGGACCCAAATCAACTATCCAATCAGCTGACTTAATAACATCCAAGTTATGTTCAATAACCAAAACGGTGTTGCCTTTTCCAACAAGTCTTCCCAACACTCCTAAAAGTTTTTTAACATCATCAAAATGGAGACCAGTGGTTGGTTCATCAAGAATATATAAGGTCCTGCCCGTAGCTATTTTAGAAAGTTCGGTAGATAGTTTAACCCTCTGGGCTTCTCCTCCGGATAAAGTCGGAGCAGGTTGACCTAACTGAATATAACCCAATCCTACATCCTGAAGCACTTTAAGTTTTCTTGATAGAGGAGGAATATTTTTCAAAAATTCCAGTGCTTCATCAACAGTCATTTCTAAAACTTGGGCAATGTTTTTGCCTTTATAGTGTATCTCCAAAGTCTCTCGATTATACCTTGTTCCTTTACACTCCTCACAATCCACATAGACATCAGGCAAAAACTGCATCTCTATTCTGACCAGCCCTTCTCCTCTACAAGCCTCACATCTTCCTCCTCTGACATTGAATGAAAATCTTCCTGCTTTATATCCTCTGATTTTTGATTCTGGTACTTGAGCGAATATATCTCTAATATAATTGAATACCCCTGTGTAGGTAGCTGGATTTGAACGAGAGGTCCTACCTATAGGAGATTGATCAACATTAACCACCTTATTTAAATTTTCAGTTCCTTTAATTTTACTAAATTTCCCTACATTAAGTCTTGCATCTCTAAATTCCTCAGCTAAAGCACGCGCTATGATATCATCAACCAGACTGGACTTTCCTGAGCCAGAAACACCAGCCACAACCACAAATTTACCTAGAGGGATATTGACATCTATTTTTTTGAGATTATGTTCTTCGGCCCCCAAAACTTTAAGTGTTTTGCCATTTCCTCGTCGGCGAGTCTTAGGAATAGGAATTTCTTTTCTGTGGGATAGATAATCTCCAGTTAAGGTATGCAATTTTTTAATTTGGGAAGGTGTGCCTTGACCAACTATCTTACCTCCATTCTTTCCCGCTCCTGGACCAATATCAATAATATGGTCAGAAGATAAAATAGTTCCTTCATCATGTTCTACTATAATAACCGTATTACCTAAATCTCTTAAATTCTTTAAGGTTTTAATTAATCTAGCATCGTCTCTTTGATGAAGACCAATAGTTGGTTCATCTAGAATATATAATACACCGCTTAGGCCCGAGCCAATCTGGGTAGCCAGTCTGATCCTCTGGGATTCTCCTCCAGCTAAAGTCGAGGCTGACCGATCCAAAGTCATATAAGAAAGACCAACATCAAGCAAGAATTTAAGGCGGTTTTTGATCTCTTTAAGAATTTGTTTGGCAATTTTTTGCTCACGTGAAGATAAAGCATCCTCATTAGTATTCGTGTCTGACTCCTGTGATATTCGTGAGAAGAATTCAGCTGCTTCTTCAATCGTCATACTCACCACTTGATCAGTTGATTTTCCCGCCATAGTCACAGCTAGCGCCTCTGGTTTTAACCTTTTCTCCTGACAAACTGGACAAGGCTTAATTTTCATATATCTCTCAATTTCTGATCTCACATAATCTGATTCGGTCTCTTGATAGCGTCTTTTGAGATTAGGAATCACCCCCTCAAAACCTACTTCAAACCCTCGATTTTCCAGATAAAGTCGATCCACACCTGTTCCATAAAGGATTTTATCCAAAATATCTTTTGGTAACCTTTTTACTGGTTTGTATAAACTAAAATTATATTCTTGACTCAAACCCTCTAGCATTTCTTTATACCAAAGATGAGCATGTCTTCCACCAATTTTATTCCAAGCTTGAATAGCTCCTTCAGCCAAAGATAGGTCTTTATTAGGAATAATTAATTTGGGATCTATCTCCAGTTTTGTTCCTAAACCCGAACATTCTGGACAAGCACCATGAGGACTATTAAAAGAGAAAAGTCGGGGTTCCATTTCTGGAAGACTAATCCCACATTTCTCACAGGCAAAATGTTCAGAAAATACTAAATCTCTCTTTTCACCTACTAGATTTACATAGACCACACCATTACCTAACTCAAGCGCCGTCTCCAAGGAATCAACAAGTCTCGGCCGATCAGGATCAGACGACACTTTTGGACTCTTAACTTTAAATTTTGAACTTTGCTTGCCCCGTAGGCTTGTCCTTCGGGGAACTTTGGACTTTGAATTGTAACTTTGAACTTTGAACTTTGAACTTTGAACTATCAACCTATCCACCACCACCTCAATATTATGCCTTTTGTATCTATCCAAACTTAGAGCTTGAGCTTCTTCTATCTCCATTACTTGACCATTTATCCTTACTCTTACAAATCCTGCACCCCGGATATCTTCAAAAACTAATTTATGTTCTCCTTTTTTATCTTTAATGACCGGGGCCAAAATCGTGATTTTAGTCTGATCTGGTAAAGCGAGAACTTGATCAGTAATTTGGGTTATGGTTTGTCTTGAAACAGATCTCCCACATTTTGGACAATGAGGATGGCCAATGCGAGCAAAAAGGAGTCGAAGATAATCATAGATCTCTGTAACTGTCCCCACAGTAGAGCGAGGATTATGAGAAACGGTCCGCTCGCTTATAGAAATAGCTGGAGACAATCCTTCAATCTGATCTACATCCGGTTTTTCCTTTAAACCCAAAAATTGCCTAGCATAAGCTGATAAAGATTCTACATAGCGCCTCTGCCCTTCAGCATAAATAGTATCAAAAGCTAGACTAGATTTCCCTGACCCAGAAACACCAGTCAAGACTACTAGTTTATCTTTTGGAATCTCCAAATTTATATTTTTCAGGTTGTGCTCTCTAGCGCCCCGGATGATAATTTTATCCATGAGTTTTTGCTGATTGCAATTGAGAGTACTCAAATATTTAATATATTATAGGGGAAATTTTATTTGAAAGCAAGAGGTAAAACTCGAGAGCAAGAGGTAAAATAAGCAAACTATTGTAATCCACCAGTTAATGATATAATAAATACCAGATGTGTAAGCAAAACATCCAACTCTTTATCGAAACAATCTAACAATATACCAACAGAATAATCAACAATAAACAAGCGAGGATTTCCAATTGCTAATTTCCAATATTCAATATTTAATATTTGATATTCGATTAAATGATTTCTTCAACTTATAAATCTCTCCAAAAAATTACCTTATCTCTTGAGAACAAACATTTTTCAATCTTACCTTCCAAACCCGGTGTCTATATTTTTAAAAATGCACAGGGTCAGATTATTTATATTGGCAAAGCTTCGAATTTGAAAAATCGAGTCAAATCCTATTTTCAAAGTTCAGTCCAACTTTCGCCTTGGAAGCAAAGATTGGTAAATGGAATAAAGAATATAGACTATATTCTAGCTACTTCAGAAACAGAAGCTTTACTTTTAGAATGTAATTTGATTAAGAAATATAAACCTAAATATAATGTTACTTTTAAAGATGATAAATTTTATAAATTTATAAAAATAACTCTAGGTGAAGACTTCCCCCGTATCTTGACAGTAAGAAGAATATCAAAAGACAAAGCCCAATATTTCGGCCCTTATAGTTCATCAGAGTCTCTGGATAATACTTTAAAAACATTGAGAAAAATCTTTCCTTATAGAACATGCAAAATCCTTCCTAAAAAATCTTGTTTACTTTATCATATTAACCTTTGTCCAGCTCCTTGTGTTGGATTTATCCCCAAAGATGAATATCACAAACTGATTACTCAAATAGTTTTGTTTTTGGGAGGAAGAAGCAATGAAATAATAAAGGATCTAAAGAAAGAGATGGGAAAGCTCGCTCAAAAAAGAGAATTTGAAAAAGCAGCCGAAATCAGAGATAGATTAATCAAAATTCAAAAAACTCTAGCTATTCAACAAGTAATTTCTATTAACAAAATAGACCAAGATATAATCAGTATGACCCACGAAGGAAACCTTTCTTCAATAAATCTATTTATAATTAGACAAGGCAAATTAATCGACAAACAAAACTTTATTCTAAAACATACCAAATATCTATCAGACAAAGAAATACTAACATCATTTGTTAAACAATATTATAGGAATGCAACGAATCTACCAAAAGAAATCATTCTTCAAACTGAAATTGAGGATAAGAAAAATATAGTAAAATGGCTTGAGAGTCTCGTGCAGAGAAAAATGAAATTGACTATTCCTAGACGAGGCCATAAAAAGAAACTAATAAAATTAGGAAAGATAAACGCTAGAGAACATCTCAAGACAGGGGAAAGAAAAGAAAAAATAAACAAGACAAAAGCTCGAGAAGCTCAGTTAGAACTTAAAAGTAGACTTGACCTTAAAAAAATCCCCAAAATTATTGAGTGTTTTGATATTTCTAATATCCAAGGAAAAGAGGCAACAGGATCAATGGTAGTTTTTGTCTCAGGGAAGCCGGACAAATCTCGATATCGGAAATTTAAAATTAGAACTGTTGCTGAAATAGATGACTATGCTATGATGGAAGAGATATTAAAGAGAAGATTAAAGTATGTAAAAAATGCTCAAAAATCAAAATGTACAAAAGATAACGCATTTAAAACCCCGCCAGACTTAATTATTATTGACGGAGGCAAAGGACAGCTAAATAGGGCGCTTGAGGTTCTAAAACAGTTTAAGCTGAAGATTCCGGTTATTGGCTTGGCAAAAAGACTGGAGGAGATATACGTTCCAAATAAATCTAAACCTTTTCATCTTCCACCTAACTCCCCTGCCCTTCTTATGCTTCGTCATATCCGAGACGAAGCTCATCGTTTTGCCATAACATATCATAGAAAACTAAGAGAAAAAAAGGAAACTTTATCTATCTTGGACCAAATCCCTGGGATTGGGCCTAAAAAGAAAAAAGCCCTGCTTGAAAGATTTGGCTCTGTTGATGAAATTAAAAAAGCAAGCTTATCTAAACTAAGTAGGGTTATTAATAAAAAGATAGCAAGGGCATTAAAAGAAATCTCAAAATAGTAAAAGATAGCTCAAGAGTTTAATAGCTAAATGGCTCTATGATTTTTATGGCTTTAGGGAGTAAGAATCTTACATTCTTCACCCTTTGCAACTATTAAACTATATAACTATCAAGCTATTAAGCTATTTAGTATTATAACAATGGATCAATATAACCACCTCCAACAAGAATTAGAGAAGGAAACTAAAAAACGCCAAAAACAAAAAATAAAGAAGCATGGTTATTCTATCTTTAGACTGAAAGAATTAATTATGAAAAAAGCTAGAAGCATGTTGAAAAAGAAAAACAAAAAATAAATAACATCAATAAAGAAATGGTTCTATGGCTAAAGAGCTATATGGCTATCAAACCATTAAGCTATTGAACCATCTATTCATTTAACAATCAGCAATCAGCAATTAACAATTTCTAATTCCTTGATTTCTATTTATTTCGCGAGTAAAGCAAGCATATATCCATAACATTTCAACTATGTTTGTCTTGACTTCTAACCATTAATATGATAACCTATAATATATCATGCAAAAGATACTTAATATATTCCAAATCATAATTGCGAGTCTTCTTATTATAAGTATCCTCCTTCAAAACCAAGGTGCAGGACTAGGAACAGCTTTTGGAGGAGAAGGAGGAAGTTTTAGAACAAAAAGAGGAGCGGAAAAGTTTCTCTTTATTTTTACTATTATCCTATCGGCAATTTTCTTAGGAAGTGCACTGGCTAATATTATAATCTTCTAATAGCCTTGCAGTTAAATGGTTCGATGGTTAAATAGTTTCATAGTTAAACTGCCCAACCATCAAGTTATTAAGCCATTCAGCCATTATCCTTCTTCATTCGTAATTCTTTATTCTATTAGTGACTTTTCTTCACAAATTTAAAAAAACATTAAAAAAAGGCGCAAGATCTGAATTGAAAAGTCCTTCAAAGCGTCCTTTGTTTAATTTAGGTACATTTAGAATTAAATCTTCTTTAAGTAAACTATCTCATAGAAGTTTCTCAAAAACAGAGCGCTACGCTCTACTTTTTCTCTTTATATTAATTATTATTGGTACAGCATTCTACTTCAGAGGACAGTACAAACATACTGAACTTCTACCTACTTATGGAGGGGAATATGTTGAGGGAACGTTAGGTCAACCTAAATACATCAATCCCATTCTCTGCCAAACTAATGATGTGGATATGGGCTTATCTAAATTAGTATTCTCTAGTCTATTTACATACGATAAACAACTTAAGCTAATACCAGAGTTAGTGGAAAAGTATGAAATTTCCAAAAACCAAAAAACCTATACACTTCATTTAAAACACGGGGTCAAATGGCATGACGGAGAAAAGCTTGATGCGTCTGATGTAATCTTCACTGTCCAAGCTATCCAAAACTTAGAGTATAAATCACCTCTTTATCTTAGTTTTAAAGGAGTTAAAATAGATAAAATAGATCCTTATACTATTAAATTTACCTTAGAAGAACCATATAGTCCTTTTCTTTCTTCTTTAACTTTTGGCATTCTCCCTAATCACATCTGGAATTTGATAGAATCAACTAGCGCTTCTCTTTGTGAACTAAATCTAAGACCTGTGGGTTCAGGACCTTTCCAATTCAAAGAACTAAAAAAAGACAAGGGAGGGAATATAAAGTCTCTTACTTTAAAAAGATTTGATCAATACTTCTTAAACTCGCCTTATCTTGAAAAAACAACTTTTAATTTCTACCAGGATCATCAAGAAATACTTGAAGCCCTAGCTCAGAAAGATATTCAAGGAATCTCCAGAATTATGCCAGAGAATAAAGATGAGATAGAAAGAATGAACCTTAATTGTTATCAGATACAAATTCCTAGGTATTATGCTGTGTTTTTTAATCAAAACAAGTCAAGTTTGTTTAAGGATAGATCCGTTAGAGTAGCTCTAGAATATGCTACCAATAAAGATAAAATAGTGGAAGACGTTCTATCAGGATTAGGTAAACCTTGTTACTCTCCTATTCTTTCTGGAATGTTGGGATATGTGGAAAACCCACAAGGATATAATTTTGATCCAGAAAAAGCTAAAAATATCCTAGCTAAGGCTGGATGGATAGATAAAGACCGAGATGGGATAAGAGAAAAAAGTAAGCAAAAATTAGAGTTCAGTTTAGTAACTACAGATTGGCCAGAGTACAAAAAGACAGCTGAATTACTGAAGGAACTATGGGGACGAGTAGGTATTAAAGTAAATTTGATCTCCGAGGATGTAGCTAAGGTCACTCAGGAATATATCAAACCTAGAAACTATCAGGCGCTCCTGTACGGTGAAGCTCTAGGAGGAGATCCGGATTCCTACTCTTTCTGGCATTCATCCCAGCTTAAAGACCCAGGATTAAATCTATCTTCTTTAGAATCAACAAAAATTGATGAACTTTTGGAAAGTGCGAGAAAGACTACGGATACAAAAACTAGAGTTGAAAAATACAAAGCTTTTCAAAAGGAATTAACTTATATTGTCCCAGCTATATTCCTTTATTCCCCAACTTATTTATACGGAGTGGATAAGGAAATTAAGGGTATTGACTTAGGCAAAGTCAGTCTGCCTTGTGAAAGGTTTAATGGGGTGAATAAATGGTATATAGAAATGAAGAGGGTGAAGAAATAAGTTTAAAGTGCAAAGTTGCAGCTTTATAAATCCAAAATCCAAAACGAATCTTTTGACATTTGGATTTAATAATCTAGCTTTTAACTTTTAACTTCGAATTTTTAACTTAAAAGCGCCGCGGTGGCGGAACTCGGAAGACGCGCAGGCTTCAGGTGTCTGTGAGGACTACCCTCTTGTGGGTTCGATTCCCACCCGCGGCACCACGCTAAACATAGTTATAGGAACACCAAGGTGCTAAGCATGTGTTTGTCAGGGACTAAGCGTCCTGAGCGCCTCACAACGCTTAGTGCGGTTAACTTCAATAATCTAATAACTCAACTTAAAGCTTTAAATTACTCAGAATTTAGAATATAGAATCTTGCCTTGCCTCACAAGCAGGCAGGAATCTAGATCTTCCTAATTCCAAATTCTAGATTCATTTATTTAGCTTTTAGTTTTACGCTGCCCGTCCTCTACAGTAGCACTGCCACGGAGGATGGATAGCTTTACGCTTTACATTTTAGCTTTAAACTTAAAATTTATGCCTGAAACAACAACTAAAAAATCTCTTCGTGTTATTCCTCTTGGTGGTCTGGAAGAAGTGGGCAATAATATGATGCTTATAGAATATGATCAAGATATACTTATCATCGATATGGGTTTCATGTTTCCTTCAGAAGAAATGCTAGGAGTAGATTATGCTATTCCGGATATAAGATATTTAGAGAAAAATCAAAATAAAATAAGAGGAATAATCATTACTCATGGCCATTTAGATCACACCGGCGGTATTCCTTATATTTTGCCTAAAATCGGATATCCTCCTGTATTTGGGACTAAACTTACATGCGGATTAATCAAAGAAAGATTAGAAGAATTTAAAATGCATAAAAAAATTAGCCTTAATATTTTTGATCCAAAAGATAGTCTAAAATTAGGAGTATTTATAATAGAGTTCTTTAGAGTTAATCATAATATCCCTGATGGAGTAGGAGTGGGAATACTTACACCAGAGGGACTGGTTGTCCACACAGGAGATTTCAAATTTGATTATACCCCCCAAGATCAAAAACCAACTGATTTTACTAAAATAGCTGAATTTTCTTCTAAAGGGGTACTAGTGGCTTGCTCTGATAGCACCAATGCCGAGGAGCCAGGATACGCTATCCCAGAGAAAAAGATTGAGGAAGTGATAGATGATATTTTTGATGACGCTAAAGGCAGAATTATCGTCGCTACATTCTCTTCGCTTCTTAGTCGGATCCAACAAATTATTAACGCCTCAATTAATCATGATAGAAAAATTACTATCTCTGGTCTATCCATGCAAAAGAGCATTGAGGTAGGGACAAGATTAGGATATTTAAAGTTTCCTAAAGAGTACTTTGTTCCACTTAACCGAATTAAAAATTACAAAGACAATCAAATCACTATTATTGCTACAGGCAGCCAAGGTAATGAATACGCAGCTTTATCTAGGATGTCACGAGGAGAACACAGAGAAATAAAAATTAAAAAAGGAGATACTGTAATTCTTTCTTCTTCTCCTATTCCTGGGAATGAAAGAGCTATCCATGCAGTTATGGATAATTTATATCGTCAAGGAGCCAGAGTCCTATATAAAAAAATCATGGATGTTCATACCGGTGGTCATGGTCGACAAGAAGACTTAAAATTGATGTTATCTCTGCTTCAACCTAAATATTTCATCCCTATTCATGGAGAACACCATATGTTAGTTGCTCACGCTAACTTAGCAGAAAGTATAGGCATCCCTCAAGAAAATACTTTTATTATGGACAATGGCCAGATCCTAGAAATTAAATCAGGTCAAGCAAAAATTGCTTCCGAGAAAATCCCGGCTGGTTTCACTCTAATTGACGGACTAGGTGTAGGGGACGTAGGAAACATAGTTCTTCGGGATAGACAAGTGTTAGCTAAGGACGGAATGGTAGTTATTATTTGTGAGATAGACTCTGATCAAGCCAAATTAATTAAAGAACCTAATGTCATTTCCCGGGGTTTCGTCTATATGAAAAAGTCGGGAAGGTTAATTCATCAAATAAAAAGAGAGGTTGAGAAATTATTTTCAGGACGAGGCAAGGAATATTCGACTGATTTTCCAGACATGAAAGCGTCAATTAGAGACAGAGTTGGAGCATTTATTTTCAAGAAAACAGAGCGAAGACCAATGATATTACCGGTGATAATTGAAGTATAGCCTCACTAATAAAACACTAATTTAACCACGAATTTTCACGGATTCTAATTTAATCTTTGATTTAATATTATGCGAGTCTTTTCTGGCATTCGACCAACCGGCGAATTACACATTGGGAATTACTTAGGTGCTATTAAACAATGGATAACTTTGCAAGAAAAAGCAGAGTGTATTTTCTGTGTTGTTGACCTCCACGCTATAACCACTCCTTATAAACCTGAGAAATTGCAAAAAAATATTCGAGATTTAACTATTACTTATCTGGTAGCCGGCTTAGATCCTAAAAAATGCATCTTTTTTGTTCAATCCCAGGTACAAGAGCATTCAGAGCTTGCTTGGCTTTTAGGAACAATAACTCCCCTAGGTGAGCTTCAAAGAATGGTCCAATTTAAAGAAAAAGCAAAGAAACATCAGGAATATGTTAATGCTGGACTTTTAAATTATCCAATCTTAATGGCGGCTGATATCTTACTTTACCAGACTGATCTAGTCCCGGTTGGCAAAGACCAACAACAACATGTTGAATTAGCAAGGATTATCGCAAGAAAGTTCAATAAAACATTTGGGAAAGCTTTTAAAGAACCCAAGGTCTTACTACCGAAAATAGGAGAAAAGATTATGTCTTTGACTGCCCCCACAAAAAAAATGTCCAAGACTGACAATCCTGACAGTTATATTGATTTATTTGATAGCCCCCAAGCTATCAAAAATAAAATAATAGCATCGCAAACTGATTCTGGGAAAGAAATAAAGTATAATGTCTCAAAAAAGCCTGGTATTTCAAATCTTTTAACGATTTATAGTTTATTCTCTAACTCCCCTATTAAAGAGATCGAAAAAGAATTCAGGGGAAAAGGCTATCAAATCTTCAAAGAAAAATTAACCAAGCTTCTAATTAAAAAACTTGAACCATTTCGCAAAAAGAAAAAAGAGCTTGAAGCACGTCAAACTCTTTTGGAAAAGATTTTAGAAGATGGAAGAAAGCGAGCCCAGACTATTGCCCAGAAAACGATGAGAAAAGTTAGAAAGAATATGGGGTTAATTTGATAAATATTTCTCTAAAAACTTGCACATATAGTTCCGTTAAAATATAATGTGCGATTTTTTACCCGCTTGCTTTCGGGCTTCGCCCGATTTTTTCGGTTTTGGGGCTGTTATTATTTATATAGTCACCTTGTCCCACTCCGCCCATACGCGGGCGATATTAAGGAACTCCCCGTAATCCACAACCTCTTGACTTAATTTTTAATACACGCTATACTCTTAATAAATACTTGACTTATTTATAAGGATAGTATATATATAATATATAGCAAAAATTATGGAAAAGCAATTCACAAAAAATGAACACCCACGAGACCGCTTCAAACGGCTTGCTACTCTCCGGACAAATGCCGTACTAAAACGGCTAAAAGTCTTAGGTAACTGCTCAAATCGCAATATCTACGAATATGATGAGAATGATATTGATAAGATATTTTTTGAGATTGAACGAAAAGTCAAGGAAACAAAAGCAAAATTTCATTACCCAAAAAGGAAAGAATTTAAACTATAATTATTATGTCCACCACTAGCAAAAATAAGGAAATGTTTCGGAAGTTGCTGACTATAACTTCCTCCGAGGAGATTGCATTGTTGATAGAGAATGATGATTTTTTTAAGCCGGATAACTGCAAATGGATGCCTTATGGAAAACGGGAGAACAATGCTGGTCAAGTAGAGGGGCAAATGAAGAATTCCAGCAACGCCTTGGTTGAAAAGCTTATTAACTCAATAGATGCTCTTCTGATGCGTCGCTGTTATGAGGTTGAAGGCGCTGCCCCTGATAGCAAAGACCCTAAGCTTCCAAAGACTCTTTCAGAAGCATTAGTAAAATACTTTGGAAGTGATGAAGAAATTAACAAAAAGCGAAGCGAATGGGCTAAACAGCATATGGTTGTCTTGGCGGAGGGCGACAAAAAGAAACCGACGCTTACTATTATCGATCGTGGCGAAGGACAATCTCCAGATAGTCTTCAAGACACAATTGTTTATTTGAGCGGTAGCATCAAGAGAAATATAAATTTTGTTTTTGGTAAATATCACCAAGGAGGTTCTGCGGCTATACGTTTCTGTGGAAGCAAGGCCCAGTGTTATCAGTTGGTGTTATCTCGCCGCGCTGAGGGCATAGCGGGCAAAAGCAAACCAAACGACTGGGGATTTACTCTTGTGAGGCGCAATTACAAAAATAGAGTTGCATATTATGAATACTGTGTACAAAAAGACGAAGGCACGTTTTCTTTTCCATACGAAAAACCAATTAAGATTGGCGAGCTAGAAATTGATTTTGTAGACGGCGTTCTCATTCGTCTCTATAATTACTATCTTGCGAACCCTTCAAATATAACCTTTGGACGTAAATCTTTGGCTTTTGATATAGACCAAAAACTGCAAAAAGCTCCCCTTCCGATCTACCTTTTAGACCAGAGAGGATGGAGAGGTGATATTAAATACACTATTGCCGGATTGTTGCGCCGCATTGAGGACAATAAAGACATTGTTAATGACGATATAACCTTACCTGCTGGACTAGGTGAAATAGGAACGAGAAATATTCGTTGCATTCGCTTAAAACATATTAACGATGCAAAAGGGGTTAAGTCATATCAGCAACAACGCGAAAAGATATTCTATATTGAGAATGGACTCGCCCTGGGACATGAAACAGATTCATTTCTTAGATCAGTTTGTGAATTGCCAGCGCTTGCCCCATATCTACTTTGTTATGTTGATATGTCAGATATCCCGGTAGAGTCGGCAAATATATTTCATGCAGGAAGAGAGGAATTTGCCCACACTGATGATTACCGCACATTAAAAGAACGGCTGAAAAAGTTTTTTGAAAACGAAATCTTTGAAAAGTGGGATCAAGAGTACCAGAAAAAGAGTTTAACTAGTGCAAATAAAGATAATAAGGAACTGGATAAGCTTATTGAGAAAGCAATTATTGGTGATCCTGAACTGAAAGAATTGTTGGGTATTGGCGAAGAAATAAAAGTCCCCGAAGGAAAGGATGATAAAAAAGAGCCATATAGGGGCGAGGATCATCCCAAGAGACTTGATTTTATTGGAAAACAGCCAAAAGAAGTTGATAAATCATCCTACGCAATCGTCTCATTCAAGACCGAAGCAAAAGACAACATATTTACTAGGAAGAAAGAGAGATATTACATTGACTGGTCAAAGAATTCAAATCTTTTTGATGTGATGTTTCGAGGAATAAAGAAAGGGATTATATCGTTTCGCGTAGACTGCAGAGAGAATGCAAAAATTAACGATGAAGACAAAATTACTTTTGTCCTTCTCGATTCAGAAAAAAATCGGAAGTTCAAACAAGTTATCAATTTTAAAGTAACCGAGACGCCACCCTACACGGGATCTTATTTCCCAACATACTTTAAGCCACAAAAAGATATTCTGAAGATACCCTTAAAAACAATCAAAAAATTTAGCTTTGTTACAGATGTGGCAAATGATTACTTCACGAGGGAAAAAGATGCAGGATCAATAGGATTTGAAGATCGCGGTGATTTACAAATCAAGAGATTTAGATTAAAAGATGGCGTTCTTGAAATCAGTTTTTACACGCCAATAGAAAAGCTAGGGAAGATACCTGACGCAAAGTTAACTATAAGTGATACCGAGAATCATCGCTTTGACTTTGTTATACCCGTTGAAGTCATATCTCCAAAAGAAAGCTCTAAGTTAAATGAGCCGAAGAAAAATCTTGTATACGAAACGGATTGGCCAATCCGTGGTTGGAATGAGCACAATATAGCAAGTGTTGATTCCTCTCGCACTCAAGGTTTGATCGTTAATCTAAATGCTGATTCTAAGCCACTGAAAGAACTCGAAAAAATAGTGGGCATTGATAAAGTCGGAAGCGCTCGAAATAAATATATCGCGGATAGTTATATCTATTCGCTTTATCTGTACTTTGAACTAAAAAACGACCCCGACAAGGATCGTATTTTGGACTCTGCCATGCGTGCCATCGGGAAAGCGATGCCGGGGATGATACGAAAAATCGTTTAAGCCCTTTCCATCACAATAATATATTCGTATTCGTAAGCTCGAATTTTTGAAGGGTTATCTTTTCCTGTAAATTTTCCTGTTTCTAGATCGCGCCAAGGCGTAATCATTTTATTGGGAATTTCCCGTTTAATAAATTCTATTTTACTAAAACCGACTACTCGCATTTGCTCAGCTGCAACTTGAGCGTTCAAAATCTCAACCCCTCGCAAATTGGTATTGCCGATAATAATACAGGCCTTACCACCTGTTTTTAGTATGCGATACATCTCGGCAAAAACCTTTTTCATGTCCAAAAAGTAATTTGCGACATCTACGGCAAGTGGTCGCTCAATTTGAATTAAATCATTTACAATCCGTTCCGCAATTGTACTATTGAAATCGCCGCTTTTTTCTCCTTTTGAACTTGTACCGATAAAATTTCTGCGAAAATCTATAAATTCGTCGCTAAAGCGATGCCATTTCTTAAAGTTTTTTGGATCATCGCCAAACCAAAGCAATGTAAGCTGATGGAGATCAGCATACTCGTAGGAGGTAACATAAGGTGGCGAAGTGATAATCAAGTCAATTGATTCAGAATCGATAGGAAGTGTTTTTGTAGAATCTCTGCGATACATTTTTGCTGGAACGTTAATATACCCAGATTCAACGAGAACAGAATAAAACTGCTCGTTCTTTTTTATCATTGAATCAAGGTGTCGCAAAAATGATTCTTTCGGGTCCGGCACAATCTTACTTTTATCAATTGTCGGTTTAATGCTTTTCATTAGCCAACGCGAGCAATTTTTGAGGTTATGAGAGAATGCACAGAGAAAGAAGCGGCGGACATTATAATTTTTTATTTTCTTGATTGCGAAATAAATTCGGTCTAGCTCTATAATTGTGAACTCGTCAAACCAATAGGTAATACGGGAATGGCGTTCATGGGAAACCGAGGGAGCGGTTTCATAGTATTCCAGGAATTTATTTCTGTAATTAGCGAGTGTTCGTGGCTTGATTGGAGTGGTCTTTGTTTGCGTGATAAGCTTTGCAACTGGGTTTATGTCGAAACCAATACTTTTGTGCCCTAAAAGTTTTGCTTCAACCAAGGTCGTTCCGCACCCGCCGAACGGGTCACAAACGATTTGAGTATCGTCCGGCGCATAATCTTTAATTAATTTTTGGACTATTTGTGGAATGAATTTTGCTGGGTAACGATGATAATTATGAGTGAATGCGGTGGTTTGGGACCGTCCGGCATCACGAAAAGACCAATCTTCGTTTGGCTTTAAGTTTAAAAATTTTTTTTCGATTGTTCTTGTCAATAACTGCATACTTTGTTATTGTAAATATATTATTTTTAAAATAATTGGTAAAACTCTAAACCCAACCACCACCCTTTTATTTTGTAGACCCAAAACCGAAAAAATCGGCTTGCACATCTACTTCTACCAAAACACAAAGTGTGATTCACTTTCTTTTTATAATTTTTGTTATCTCTTTTACCTTCTCTTTCATCAATCCTTCTGTTTCAGCTTCAACAACCAACCTCAAAAGATCTTCGGTATTTGAAGGTCTGATGTTAAACCACCAATCTTTATAATCTACACTCAGTCCATCTAAATGAGATATTCTACCGTCTGAATACTGTTTTTCTATCTCAAGAATTTTGGCTTGTTTATTCTCTACTTCAAAATTCATCTCTCCGGATTGCCAATATTTTTTAAAAGGCCGAATTAATTCAGTTAAGGTCTTTTTTTCTTTTGATAAAATCTCCATTACTTTAAGCATTACCAAATCAGCATTATCTGTGTAATTAAGCGTCTTGAAATAATAATGGCCAGAAGCTTCACCGGCAAATATTGCTTTTTCTTTTCTCACTTGATCTTTGATAAAAGCTGATCCTACCCGAGAAACAATAGGCGTTCCTCCTGATTTTTGAATGGTTTCTCTAACTATTCGGCTAGAATTGAGGCTATACATGATCTTTTCTCCCCTGTTTCCTTTTAAGATATCTTTGGCCAGAAGAGCAGTGATTAAGTCTCCTGGTATTTGTTCGCCCTTTCTACCAATAAAAAAAACTCGGTCTGCATCTCCATCAAAAGCTACTCCTAAATCTGCAGACTTTTCTTTCACCATCTTTTGTAAGTCTAATAAGCTTCCTGGATCTGATGGATTTGGATTATGATTGGGGAAGTTTCCATCCGGTTTGAAATATAATGGAGTAAGTTCGCAGTCAATCCTCTTAAATATTTCTGGAATAACCAAACCAGCTACACTATTTCCAGCATCTACCACTATTTTTAATCCCTTTATTTTCTGACAATTTACTAGCTTGAGAATACTCTCTGTATACTCCCTTAAAAAAATAGTTTCAATAATTTGACCTTGACGTTTCTTTTTGAATTTACCCTTAACTACTAAATTCTCAATTTCTTTTATTCCAGTATTTTCATTAAGCATTATTGCATTTCTTTCGCATAACTTAAACCCGTTATACTCCTTAGGATTATGCGAAGCAGTAACCATAATCCCGCAAGAAGTGCGATAAGAAATTACAGCTAAATACAACATCGGCGTTGAAACCATACCTATATCTATAACATCTGCTCCTTGATCAATAATTCCTTTGATTAAGCTTCGAGATAAAGCTGGAGAGGAAAGTCTCACGTCACGGCCCACGACTACCTTTTTGGCATGAGTAAATTCAACAAAAGCTTGACCAATTTTGCAGGCTACATCTTCGTTCAGTTCATCCGGGTAAGTTCCTCTAATATCGTAGGCTTTGAAGATTTTTGGGTTAACCATAATATTACATCACGAATATAACACGAATAATGGTTTGATAGCTTAATAGTTCTATGGTTCTTAAGCTTTATAACTATCAAACTATTCAACTATTTAGCTATTTTAGCCATTCAGCAATAGAACAATGGAACAATAAATCACTATTTTATCCTTCCCAATTAATCTTCTTAACATCTTTAATCTCAGAATTAAGTTTTTCGATTATCTGTTCTTCGCTTATCCCTTTAGGAACCTCTAAAATTAAATCTATGTTCGTATCCTCACCATTTTCTTTCAACTCTATATTGCTGATGTTAATACCTATCTCTCCCAAAATATTTCCTATTTTGCCCAGTTGCCCAGGTTTATTAGGAATAACAATTTCCAAACCTTTATACTCCCCTCTTTTGAAAACCTTATTCCTTAGAGCCTTTAAAAAGACAAGAACAAAAAGAACTATCAAGGTAGTTATAATCGCTCCTGCCCAATATCCAAAACCAACAGCAAGCCCCATTCCACAAACTACCCATAGACTCGCTGCTGTAGTCAAACCTTTGATGTTTCCTCCATAATGTATTATTATTCCCGCTCCCAAGAAACCGATTCCGGTTACTACGCCAGCTGCAATACGAGAGGGATCAGCTCCAGGGAAGAAAGAAAAAGACTTTGACAAAAGCATCATTAAACAAGAACCTACGCTGACTAAAACATGGGTTCTAATTCCAGCTGGCTTTCTAAACATTTCCCTCTCTATGCCAACAAGTCCTCCTAGAACAGCAGCTACAACTAGCTTTAATAAAATGTCTAAAATTTGCATAGGATTTTGTCCTTTTAGAGTTCACGACTCCTCTCTTATAATCACTTTAAGATATCTTGCGAAGCCCTGAACTCTAGAATAATAATTAACAAGGTAGCACAACGTAGCAATTATCAATTATCAGCGCCATTCTACCACTTTCCCATTTCTTATCCTGATACCTTCTTTTCTTAGCAACTCAATTTTCTTCATCTTCCCCCATTTATACCCTCCAATTCTTCCATCAGCTCTTATTACTCTATGACATGGTATTTTAATCGGAGAAGGATTTTTCTCTAGAGCATTACCCACTGCCCTTTGGGCTTGAGGTTTCTTTATAATTTTAGCGATTTGTTTATAAGTAACAAGTTTGCCCCGAGGAACTCTTCTAACTGCTTCTAAAACTTGCTTTTCAAATTTGGTGAGCATAGAAACAAAAGCTAGAATGACTAATTTCTAATTGACCTAATCAATATAAATCCAAATGTCAAAAGATTCGTTTTGGATTTTGGACTTTGGGCTTGATTTGTCATTTGAAATTTGGATTTTGGATTTAAAATAATCAGGTTTGATTAGAGATTAGAGTAATTAGAGCAATTAGACATTTATTAATTAGTCATTTGTCATTTATCAATATTGTACTCTCTTTTCAAAAATCTTTCAATCTGCTATAATATCGGCTACTACTTAAGACATAATGTAGAATATGAGGTTAATTATAACAGCTGACATTTGACGGGATAATAAAATTTTGCTAAAATAATTCTACTATGAACTATGAACTAACCTATATTATTCCATCCAAAATCCAAGAAAAAGAACAACAGGTCACCAAGGACAAAGTAGCCAAGATCATTACAACAAACGACGGGGAAATTTTAGACGAGACTGAGTTAGAGAAAAAGAGACTAAATTATCCTATTTCTGGTTCTAGATATGGAAATTATATTGTTCTAACTTTAAATCTTAGACCTGACCTGATAAAAAAAATTAATAATAGTTTGAAGGAGATAGATCATATCTTAAAATATCTGATTATTAAAAAAGAAAGAGGAAAGGATACGCCTGTCAGTAAATATAGAGAAAGAAAGAAAGAAAAGGAAATACCAATCATAAAAACAGAACCTTCCCCAGATAAACCCAAAACTCAAGCGAAGAAAAAAGTTGAACTTAAGGACCTGGATAAGAAGTTAGAAGAGATGCTAAAAGAAGAATGACTATTCTATTGTTCTATTGCTATATTGCCGTGCCCCGTTGTTGTGAACGGATTTACGGGGTTCTATTGCTAAATTGTTTATTGTTATACACTATCCGTTTACCATAATTATTAATTAAAAGCTCATCTATATGGGGAATAAATGAGCTTAAAGAAAGGAAATAATATGGCAAGAAGTCTCAACAAAGTAATGATTATTGGAAATTTGACTAGAGACCCGGAAAGTAGAACTACTCCTAACGGAATTAATGTTACTTCTTTTGGGGTAGCTACAAACTTCACTTGGCGTGATCCCCAAGGCAACCCACAGGAGAAAGTTGAGTATCACAACGTCGTAGCTTGGAGAAAGTTAGGAGAAATCTGTGCTCAGTATCTTAAAAAAGGAAGAAAACTCTATGTCGAAGGAAGACTGCAAACCAGAGATTGGCAAGATCAAGCAGGAGTGAAACACTACCGCACTGAGATTATAGCTACTGATATGGTCATGCTTGGAGCTCCAATGAGAGAATCTACACCAACCCAAGAAGTTGCACCAGAGCCTATAAAAGATACTCAAGAAGTATCTCCAACCCCAGAAACTTCAACGCCCCAAACTTCTCCTCCAGTACCTCCAACTTCGGAGACTCCAAAAACTCCTCCAAAAGAAGATCAAGGGGAAGAAGAGATCAAGATAGAGGAAATACCATTCTAGGTTAATGCCCAATTATATGAGAAAAAGAAATATCCAACAAAATTCAGAGCCGAAAGAATGTCTCTTTTGTACTGAACAAAGGGGGGTTGACTATAAAGATGTCGAGACTTTACGTAGATTCATGTCTCCTTATGCAAGAATTTTACCGGCTAGCAGGACTGGTCTTTGCGCTAAACATCAACGTCAACTCGCCCAGGCAATAAAAAGGGCAAGGTTTTTAGTATTACTACCGTACACAACAAAGTAGATGAAGGTACCAGACAGAATATCTCGCGGAGTCCCCAAAAATGGAGTGCTCAAGCAGAGCGTAGAAGCGAGCACACATTTTTTGGAGGATAAATAATAGAAACCTGATACTTTCTCTATACAAAAACGCTTCATGGAGATAGAAGCGTCTTTTTTATAACTAACAATATTTTAGGGGTGTTTATATTTTAACTTATCTCTTCTTCTTCCTTTATTTGTCTTGCCTTCTGCCAGATTTCTTTTTCAATTTGTTTTGACATTTTAGAATTTTCCCGTAAATATTTTTTGGCCCGTTCTCTGCCTCGACCCAGAGATTCTCCTCCAAAACTATATGAGTTACCAGATTTATTAATAATTCCATATTCGACGCCAGTATCTAGAATATCCCCACTAAAAGAAATACCTTCATTATACATGATATCAAATTCACAAGTCTTAAAAGGGGGAGCAACTTTATTCTTAACTATTTTTACTTTGACCCGATTACCAATAATTCTTTCTCCTTGCTTAATCTGAGCTCTTCTTCTCAAATCTATCCTGACCGAAGAATAGAATTTTAAAGCAAGACCTCCGGGAGTTGTCTCGGGATTACCAAAAATCATACCAATCTTCATTCTGGTTTGGTTTAAAAATACCACACTAGTCTTAGATCTAGAAATTGCTCCAGCAAGTTTACGTAAGGCCTGGCTCATCAGTCTTGCCTGCAAGCCCATATGAGAGTCACCCATGTCTCCCTCGATCTCAGCCCTAGGGGTGAGTGCCGCCACTGAATCCACTACTACTACATCCACTGCGTTAGACCTAACTAAACTCTCAACAATCTCCAAAGCCTGCTCTCCTGTGTCTGGTTGGGAAATCAAAAGATCTTCTATTTTTACTCCAATTTTCTTAGCATATTCAGGATCCAAAGCATGCTCAGCATCTACATAAGCCGCCTGACCTCCAGATTTTTGAACGCTAGCCACAATATGCTGAGCTAAAGTAGTCTTTCCTGAGGCTTCAGGTCCAAAAGTTTCTATCACTCTTCCTCGAGGTATCCCTCCAATTCCTAAAGCAATATCCAAAGATATAGAACCAGTAGGAATAGCTGCTATATCCATAACCTTAGTTTCACCAAATTTCATAATTGCCCCTTCGCCAAAACGCTCCTTGATTTGGTCTATAGCGCTTTCCAGAGCTTCCATCTTTCCTTTCTGTTCCGGGGTCAACTTGTCTTTCCTGTCTTCTTTTGGCATAAGATTAAAATGAAAATATTAAATATTGAATATTGAATATTTATTTACTTTTGACTTTTGATTTGTCTCTATTATAGCTCCAATTTATAATTCTAGCAAGAGTCAGAAAAAGATGCTAGTACTTCACAAAAATAGTCTTATAGCTCTATAGTTTTATGGCTTTATGGTTAAATAGTTCTATGGCTCTATTGTTCTATTGTTCTATCGCCATATTCGAGAAAATTCGTGAGTAAATTCGTGATTATATTCGTGAATCAACAATCAGCAATTAACAATTAACAATATTTAATATTCAATTCTAATTTCTATTCTGTTTTGAATTCTAAATTCTTTATCACTTCTCCATCCTCGCCTAATTTTCCTAAATCTTTCCCATTAAACTTAACTATAGTTGAACCAGCATTGCCAGTACTCAAAGTGATTATATGTTTACCTAAAAATTTTTTAGAATTACCGGCAAGAATAATGCCTTCAAAAGCCAGCCTTCCATCTTCCTCTACATGGATCCAGATTTGATTAGGGTAGGCTTTAATTTCTAAATCTATTCCAATATTCTTCTCAGTAGAACGAGATAGATCGCTCTTATTTGTTCCAGCTACTTTTTTGGTAAATACAGCCCTAACCTGCCGAACTAGGATTTCCTCACCTCCCCGACTATTCTCTGCCTTTATTCTCAAGGTATTAATTCCTTCTTGAAGTTCAAGATCCTCTTTAAATCGACCAAGTTCATCCACAAAAACGGACTGGTCATTTATAAAAATTTGGACTTCAGGATCAGTTTTTCCAACAACCTGGAGATGATCAGAGTTAATTACTAAATTTTCTTTAGGATAATCTATTATGAGCGTAGGCACACGACTAAAACTGGAAATCTGCACTATTATGTAAGTAACACTTAAAATTACACCTAAAATAATAAAGCCAGAAATTATTTTTTTAGGAGTGATGATTATTTTAGGTGGTTTTAATTTAGACGAAAAAGTATTGAAGTCATTCCGTCTTAGGTTGTTTTCAATTTCTTTTTCTCTTTCATGTATTCTCAATATTTTATCTGGATCAAGCCTCAAGACCCTGGCATAACATTTTAAAAAACCTTTTACATACACAGGGGGAGGAAGATGGAGAAAATCGTTCTGCTCTAAAGCCTTAAGGTATTTAATCTGAATTCCTGTTTTTCTCGATACTCTTTTCAAATCGAATCTTAATTCCTCTCGTTTTTTCTTAAGTGTCTCGCCTAGAGTTAAAGGAGATATTTTTTTGGTAGTGAAAGCATTAGTCATAATAAAGTCAAAAAATCAAATATTAAATATTGAATATTCAATATTTAATTTCTACTCAGTTTTGCCTTTTTAGCTTTGCGTTTTGCGTTTTTATCCACATTACTCATTTCCTTCCCTCTCGTCAGTCTCATCTGCATCTTCAATATTTTCTATCAATATTTTCCTCGGTTTTGCCCCATCAGCTGGCCCAATTACGCCTTTCTCTTCAAGTAAATCTAAAAGTCTAGCTGCTCTGGCATAACCAATTCTGAGTCTTCTTTGTAAAAGTGAGGCTGAAGCTTTGCCGGCTTGAACTACTACCTCTTTGGCTTGATCAAATAATTCATCCTCTACCAATTCTCCAAAAAAGCCGCCTTCTCTTTTTTGTTCCTTCAAAACTTCCCTCTCATATTCTGCTGATCCATGATTCTTTAAATAGTCTGTTATTCTTTTCACCTCATCTTCTGAAATATAGACTCCCTGAATTCTCTTTGGCTTGGGTATATCCTGGGGTAAATAAAGCATATCTCCTGAACCTAAAAGTTTTTCAGCACCTGATGTGTCGAGAATAGTTCGAGAGTCTATTGATGAGGCTGTTTGAAAAGCTATTCGGGAAGTAATATTTGCTTTAATTAGACCAGTGATTACATCAACCGAGGGACGCTGAGTAGCTACAATCAAATACAAACCAACAGCTCTAGCCATTTGGGAAAGTCTAACAATTGCCGCCTCCACATCTCTAAAAGCAACCGACATTAAATCGGCCAACTCATCAATAACAATTACAATATAAGGAAGTTTTGGTCCATGATTTGCGTTGTAAGTCTCGAGATTCTGCCGACCAGCTTCGGAAAGTAACTTAAATCGTCTATCCATCTCAGCTACTGACCAACGAAGAGCATTAACTGTTTTAGGAATATCAGTAACTACCGGGGTAAGTAAATGAGGTATGCTATTATATAAAGCTAAATCAACTCTTTTTGGATCTATAATAATAAATCTCAATTTCTCTGGAGGGTTTTGGTAAATTAAAGATAAGATTATACCATTAAGACAAATAGTTTTGCCAGAGCCAGTTGCTCCAGCAACTAAAAGATGAGGCATTGTTTTTAAATCTGGAATTACAGGATTCCCTGAGACATCTTTGCCCAAAGCTAAACTTAGGTTAGATTTCGAATGATGAAATTCAGGAGTTTCTAAAATTTCTCTCAAGTGCACTAGAGCTTTCTGGGTGTTAGGAATCTCAATGCCAACTAAAGGTTTACCTGGAATAGGAGCTTCTATTCTAATTGGATGAGCAGCTAAGGCAAGAGCCAGATTGTTAACAAGAGACAAAATTTCAGAAAGTCTAACCCCGGCATCTGGTCTTAAAGTATATTGAGTCACTGTTGGGCCCACGTTAACCTCACCCATCTCTACATTGATACCGAAATCAGCTAATGTTTTTTGGATGATTTCATTGTTTCTCCTGATATTCCCTGATTTTGGGGAACTACGCTTGCCATCCAAAAGTTTTAAAGGAAAAGGAGCATATTCAGGCTCAGGAATGCCAGATCTTATTTGCTTGTCAGACTTCTCTTCTTTTGTCTTTTTGACCAAGGATAATTTTTCTAACAATTTTTTAGCAGGTGTTCTTTGCTTGGGTAGTATTCTTTTCTCTCTCACCAAAGCCTCATCCTTAAGTTGAATTTCTTTTTTGGCTTGCTTTAATTTAGTAAATACTAAAATTAATTTCTCTATAGATGTATTAAAAGCAATCAGAATTCCTATGGCTAAAAAAGCAGCCAAAACCACTAAAGCCCCCCAAAAGCCCAAAATATTTAAAAAGGGATAACCTACAATGTAACCAATGTACCCTCCACCTGAACCTTCGGATATAGCCGGAATCAATTTTTCTGGAGAGATAAATAAATGAAATAAACCCAAAAGAGTTCCCCAAAAAAGTAAAAGTCCTAGATAATTTGTCCGGAAACTTCGTTCTTTTGATTTCCAAGCTTCCCTTATGGCTAGATAGAGAATTATTATAGGAATGATAAATCGACCCCAACCAAAACTAAGTAGAAGCGCTATATTTAAAAACTGACCCAAGACTCCGGCTTTACCCATTAGACTTAAGATAAATAAAATACCTAAAGTAAAAAGGCTAACTACCGTTATGCCCTGAACAGCTTCAGGGTCTAGAGAAATACGGTGGAAATGTGAAGAGAGACCTTTTTTTAGTTTTTTGCGTATTTTTTTCCTCCGTGGCATGTTTGCTTACGCTCAAATTAAAAGTTTAACATCAAACATTGAATATTCAATATTCAGTTTCTACTTATCTCTAACTTCTTTTTATTATACAAAAGTTACCTAGTTTAGTCAAAAAAAGAACCAAAAATGGTTCCGCGGACTATATCACATTGCTACATTGCTCTATTGCTCTATTTACAATTCAACAATATGACAATAGAACAGTAGAACAATATAACAGTAGATCAATTATAGAACAATGATTTACTATTAGTTACTATTGGTTATTTCCTTCTAAACCCTGTCCCTGCTGGAATCAATTTACCAATAATTACATTTTCTTTAAGGCCTGAAAGCTCATCTTTCTTGCCTATAAGGGCTGCCTCGATCAACACCCTTGCTGTCTCTTGAAAAGAAGCAGCAGATAGGAAGCTTTCTGTACTTAGGGCTGCTTTGGAAATTCCCAAAATAAGATTTTGTCCTATAGCAGGTTTCCCTTTCGTTTTTTTTACCTTATCATTCTCCTCTAAAAACCTATCTTTACTTATAATATCTCCTGGCAAGAGATCTGCATCACAAGGATCTTGGATCCTGACTCGAGAGAACATTTGACGAATTATCACCCCTATATGTTTATCGTCGATGTTCTGGCCCTGAGAAGTATAAACCAACTGAACCTCTTTTAAGATATATTTCTGGCAGGCCAATTTCCCTGATATCCTGAATAAATCCTTCAAATCAAAATGTCCCTCCATAAGGGGCTGACCCCTAGAAACTTTGGCGTTATTTTTTACCAGAAGGTCTGCCTGTTTAGGAATAATATATTCTTTAGTTTTAGTAGGATCCTTTGATTGAATCAAAATTTTTTGGTTTCTTTCCTGTTCCTCTATATGAACTATACCATCTATCTCAGAAAAAATTGCTTTTCCTCTAGGAGAATGGGCTTCGAAGAGTTCCTCCACCCGAGGAAGCCCTTGGAGAATATCACCTCCAGCAGTAGCTACTCTGTGTTTTGAATATAAAGTAAGTTGTGTCCCTGGTTCCCCAATGGCTTGGGCAGCAACAATTCCTACCGCTAATCCTGGCTTAACTAATCTATTTTTAGCTAAATCCCATCCGTAGCACTTTGCGCATAATCCCCCTCTTGTCTTACAAGTTAGAACGGAGCGGATCCTTACTTTCTTTACCCCTGCATCCTCAATCATTTTAGCTAATTTCTCGTCTAAAAGGGTACCGGTCTTGACTAAAATCCCTTTCGAATTTTTAGGCTTTACAACATCGGCCGCTAATACTCTTCCTTTAATCCTCAAATAAAATTCCTTTTCCATTTCTCGAGACTCGTCTAGGCTAACCTCCACCCCTTCAGTAGCTCCGCAATCTTCTTCTCTAATTACTACATCTTGGGCTACATCAACCATTCGGCGAGTAAGATATCCTGCCTCGGATGTTCGGAGCGCTATATCAGACATTCCTTTTCGAGATCCATGGCTAGATATAAAATATTCTAAGCTAGACAATCCATCTTTTAGGCTATTTCTAACTGGCAATTCAATAACCTCACCAGAAGGACCAGCCACAAGACCTTTCATTCCAGCCATCTGAGTTGCCTGGCTCCAGGAACCTCTAGCACCTGAAATAATTATAGAGTAAACTGGACTAAAAGGTAAAAGAGTTTTTTTAACGCTGTCTTCGATTTTTTCCTGGACGGCAAACCAAACATTTATTATCTTAGTATGACGTTCACTTTCGCTTAATAATCCTTCTCTAAACTGCCTATAAATCTTCTGAACTTGTTTATCAGCTAACTCCAAAAGTGTTTGTTTGTCTCTAGGAGAAAAAAGATCATCCATCCCCCAACTTATACCTGATTTACTTACAACCTTGAACCCCATCTCTTTTATCTTATCTACTGTTTTAGCTACTTCTCTTTGACTAAATTTCTGATGAATTTCACCTAATATCTTATTTATCTCCTTTTTACCCAGTGTCTTATTTACAAAGGGGAAATCGTGGGGCAGGGCTCTATTAAATAAAATCCGTCCAACACAGGTCTTGATAAGTTTGTCTTTTATTTTTACTTTGATTTCTGCTCTTATATCTATCATCTCTAAGCCCAAAGCCAGAATGGCTTCCTCAGGAGTAGAGAAAATTTTTCCTTCGCCATGACAACCAGATCTTATATGAGTCACATAGTAAAATCCCAAAACCAAATCTTGATCACAAGTAACAATAGGATCTCCAGCTGCTGGTTTTAGTAAATTGGAAGTAGAAGCCATAATCTCTTCGGCTTCCTTTTTGGCCTCTTTCGTCAATGGTAAATGTACTGCCATCTGATCCCCGTCAAAATCAGCACCAAAAGCTTTACAAACCATAGGATGAATCTGAATCGCCTTTCCTTCAATGAGAACTGGTTTAAATGACTGAATTCCCAATCTATGTAAAGTAGGTGCCCGATTTAGAAGTACAGGATAATTTTTACTTACCTCCTCAAGCATATCCCATACGCAAGGATCTTGTTGTTCAATCAGCTTGCCAGCTGATCTGACACTATGAGTAAACTCTTCTGAAATTAACTTGGCAATCACAAAAGGTTTAAAAAGTTCCAAAGCCATTATTTTTGGTAATCCACATTCTGAAAGATTCAATTCTGGACCAACAACAATCACAGATCTCCCAGAATAATCTACTCTTTTACCCAAAAGATTCTGACGAAACCTTCCCTGTTTCCCTTTAAGCATATCAGCTAAGGATCTTAACTTTCTTCGCTGGCCAGTGGAAGCAGTAACTTCCTTAGAACGTCTAGCAGAATTATCTAAAAGAGCATCTACTGCCTCTTGAAGCATTCTTTTCTCATTTCTCGAAATCACTTCAGGTGCTCCTAATTCTTGGAGTCGCTTCAAACGATTATTTCTATTAATGACCCGACGATACAAATCATTAAGGTCAGAGGCAGCAAATCTTCCTCCATCTAACTGAACCATAGGTCTAAGATCTGGAGGAATCACTGGAATGACTGTCAGACACATCCATTCCGGTCTAATTTTAGCTTGGATCATACCTCGAGTAAGTTTTAATACTTTCATTATCCTTTTCCTTCGAGACTCGTGAGCCTCTTCTAACTCTTTCTTTAGCTTTTCTGCTTCTTGCCTGAGGTCAATCCGTGAAAGTAACTTTCTTATAGCCTCTGTGCCAATTGAAGCCTTGAATACCTGCCCATATTTCATAGATAAATCTCTAAATTCTAATTCAGAGATTATAGTTTTTGGAGAAAGATGTATAAGTTGTTCTTCAGCCTTGTCCTTAGCTTGTTCTAATCCTTCAAGTTCTCCTTGCATTTTTTTATTAATATCTTGAGTTTCCTTAAGACTGGACATCTCACCAGAAACCATCTTCCTCTTCGTCTTTAACATCTTCTTCCTCACTTTTGACTTATTCATTTCCTGTTTTAATTCTATATATTTCCTTTTAACTTCTCTCTTCCTCGCTTTGTATTCCTTATGTGTCTCCAAAAGAGCCTTCTTTCTTTCTTCTTCATCAACATCGGTGATAATATAAGAACCAAAATAAACTACTTTCTCTAACTCTTGGGCAGAAAGATCAAGTATCAAGCCAATTTTCGAGGAAGGTCTGCCCCTGAGAAACCAAATATGACTAACAGGTGTAGCTAAATCAATATGGCCCATTCTTTCTCTCCTGACAATGGATCTGGTCACTTCCACCCCACATTTATCGCAGATGATTCCTTTATAGCGAATTTTTTTATATTTACCACAATAACACTGAAAATCCTTAGTCGGTCCAAAAATTCTTTCACAAAATAATCCGTCTTTCTCTGGTTTTTGAGTTCTGTAATTTATAGTCTCGGGTCTGGTAACTTCTCCATAAGACCACTCTAATATTTTTTTAGGTGATGCGAGTCTTAAACGAACTGCATCAAAATCAGTGGTTTTAGTAGACATAAAAGTAAATTAAAAGTTCAAAATGCAAAAATCAAAATGCAAATATTCAGTTTCTATTTATACTTCAACTTTTAGTTTTTATTTTCTCTTTGGTTTTACTTTCTATCTTTGACACCTTTGTTCCCTCTCGTTTTTTCAGCTCTTTTGACTCTTTTGACTCCTCCTGTTTTTCCTTTCGTCCAACCAACTCCACATCTAAAGCCAGTCCTTGAAGCTCTTTAACTAAAACATTAAATGAAGCAGGAACATCAGGCTTCTCAATCTTCTCTTTCTTAATAATAGACTCATAAGCTTTGGATCTACCTTTAACATCATCAGATTTTATAGTCAGTATTTCCTGAAGGATATGAGCTGTTCCATAAGCCTCCAGAGCCCAAACCTCCATTTCACCAAAACGCTGACCTCCAAATTGAGCTTTCCCGCCTAGAGGCTGTTGGGTAATCAAGGAATAAGGGCCCGTAGATCGAGCATGGATTTTTTCTTCTACCAAGTGTTCTAATTTCATGACATAAATTATACCTACTGTACTCTTCTCCAAGAGAGGTTCCCCAGTTTTGCCATCATAAAGCTGGACTTTACCATCTTCTGAAAGTCCAGCTCGTTTTAATTCCTTCTTTATAGTCTCACTCTTAATTCCATTAAAGACAGGGGAAGCCACCTTATAACCTAATTTCTTAGCAGCCCAACCCAAATGAGTCTCTAGAATCTGACCAATATTCATTCTAGAAACTACGCCTAAAGGATTTAGAATAATATCTATGGGAGTTCCATCTTCCAAACACGGCATATCTTCAACTGGAATAATCTTTGAAATGCATCCTTTATTCCCATGTCTATTAGCCATTTTATCTCCTACTTGAATCTTCTTTAAGCAAGCCACAGATACCTGAATACGTTTAATAATACCCGCTTCTAATTTATCTCCTTTGACTCGAGAAAATATTTTTATTTCTACAACTTTTCCTTGTTCACCATGAGGCAAACGTAAACTGGTGTCTTTAACATCCTTAGCTTCCTCTCCGAATATCGCTTTAAGCAGTCTCTCTTCAGCTGTTAATTCTGTCTCGCCTTTAGGAGTAATTTTTCCTATTAATATGTCATTGCCTTTCACCTCTGCTCCAATTCGAACGACTCCTTCCTCGTCTAGATTTTTAAGTGCTTCCTCTCCTACATTGGGGATATCCCGAGTAACTACTTCTGAACCAAGCTTGGTCTCTCGAATATCCACAACATGATCTTCAATATGAATAGAATTAAACCTATCTTCTTGAGCTACCTTCTCAGAAATCAAGACTGCATCTTCATAATCTCCTCCATACCAAGAAATAAAAGCTACTAGCAGATTTTGTCCCAAGGCTAATTCTCCGTTTGAGGTAGCTGCTCCATCAGCAAGCACTTGCCCTTGTTTAACCATCTCACCTTTGTTGACTAATGGATGTTGACATAAACAAGTAGAGACATTAGATCGTGTAAAATTATGTAATTCGTATTCCTTTATATTATTTCCTTTGTCTTGAGTCTTAATATGGTGGGCATCTACCTCGACTACTTTTCCACTTCTCTCGCAAATAACTAAATGACCTGAATCTTTAGCTACTTTTCCTTCTATACCTGTTCCAACAATAGGAGCATCAACTTTTATACAAGGAACAGCTTGACGTTGCATATTAGAGCCCATCAAAGCTCTGTTTGTATCGTCATGTTCCAAAAAAGGAATAAGAGCGGAAGATATCCCAACAATTTGTTTAGGAGAAACTTCGACATAATCAATTTTTGAAGTCGGGGATAGACCTGGCTCTCCATGAATTCTTACTGCTGTTTGGCTATCCTTAAAATATCCTTGATCCAATATGTTCACCCCAGCTGGAGCAACAATAAACTTATTTTCCTCATGAGCATCTAAGTATTCTATTTCATTAGTTACTCTAGATTTTGTCTCAATTATCTTTTGATCAAGTTTCTCTAGTCGTTTACTTATTTTCTCATTAATCTTTGTCCCCTTTCTAAATAATATTTTCTTATGGTTTTCACTAAAAATATCTTCATCCAAAATCTCATCCTTTGTCTTTTCTCGCTTGTTTTCTACTTTCTTTAATACTTTTACAAACGGCGTCTCTAAAAATCCGTATTCATTTATCTGGGCGTAACAAGCCAAAGAAGAAATTAGACCAATGTTTGGTCCTTCAGGAGTCTCGATTGGACAAATACGACCATAATGAGTTGGATGAATATCTCTTACCTCAAATCCAGCTCGCTCCCTGGTTAATCCACCTGGGCCCAGAGCAGAAAGTCTTCTTTTATGTCCTAACTCAGCTAAAGGATTAGTCTGGTCCATAAACTGAGAAAGCTGAGAGGAAGAAAAAAATTCATGGATAGCCGCTACAATAGGTCTGACATTAATTAAATGGGCAGGAGTAACAGTACTGAGATCTGCCGTACTCATTCTGTCTCGAACAATTCGACTCATTCTAGCTAAGCCCAGTCTAAATCTCTGTTCAATGAGTTCTCCTACAACTCTCACTCGTCGGTTTCCTAAATGATCAATATCATCCTCTGGGCCTTGAAAAATGTTTAACCTAATTAATTCTTGGATAATAGCTACCAAGTCTTCTTTCCTGAGTATCCTATTTTTTTTAGTATTAGGAACATCTAAATTAAGTCTCTGATTCAATTTGAATCGACCTACCTTCCCCAAGTCATATCTTTCAAAATTAAAGAACATGGAATAAATCAGTTGCTTAGCGTTATCTACAGTAGCCAGATCTCCTGGCCGGATTTTTCTATAAACTGCTTTTAACCCTTCGGACACGTTCTTGGATGTATCTCTTTTTAATGTCTCTTTAATATACCGGATATTCGGATCAGTATCTACATCCTTAAATAGATCCAAAATCTCCTGATCTGTGCCATACCCAAATGCTCTGAGCAAACTAGTTATCGTTATCTTTCTCTTGCGATCTATTCTGCAGGTGATTACTCCTGACCTATCAGTTTCCACTTCCAACCAAGCACCTCGATTAGGAATTAGTTTCGCTCCGTAAAATTTTTTGCCTCCAAATTCTTTACTTGAAAAAGAAACTCCAGGTGATCTGACTAGCTGAGAGACTACTACTCTCTCTACTCCATTTATAATAAAAGTAGCCCTTAGGCTCATCAGAGGAAGATCTCCAAAGTAAATTTCTTGCTCTTTGATTTCCCCTGTCTTTTTATTCAAAAGTTGAACTTTACATCTAATAGGTGCCTCATAGCTCGCGTTTTTTGCCTTGGCTTCTTTTTCATTATATTTAGGCTTATCGAGAAAGTAATCTAAAAACCTGAGCTCTAAAATCTTTTCCGTAAAATCTTCAATTGGGCTTATTTCATCTAAGAGCTCTTTGAGACCTTCTCTCAAAAACCATCTGAAAGAATCCTTTTGAATTTTTGTTAAATCAGGAAGGGAAACCCTGTCATGAAATTTAGTAAAGTATTTACGTTGCATATTCTGTAATTTCTATTGTATTAAAAAATTTTCCCTTTAACTTATAGAAAACAATCCCGGGGGTTCAGTAACACTTTCTGAGGCAATCCCTTTGAATCCTCCTCCGATTAGAAATCCCCGCAAAATAAGTGCACAGAAGTTGAATTTTGTGGGGTGCATGTCATGTGTTAGTATAATACAGAAAATTTTAAGAACTGTCAAGAATTGACTAAAAATGGCTAAATAACTTGATAGTTTTATAGCTATCAAACTATTAAACTGTTTAGCTATCCAATCATCATACTTCATTCCTTGACCGTTACGTGTGGTTCCTCTCCATAAAATGGTCTAACTATCTTTCCTAGCTTTACATATCCCAATTCCTTTAAACCTTTTTCAAGAATACTTTTATAAGATATTTTCAACTTTGGACTTTTAATTTTACACTTTACATTTTGCACTTTGCACTTTTTAACCCCTACCACTGGAGTTTCTAATCCATACCCTAAACTATTAGCTACACTTATCCCTACTCTCAAACCTGTAAAACCTCCTGGACCTTGAACCACTATAATCCCTTTCAAGTCTTCAAAAGAAACTCTATTTCTCCTAAGCAACAAACTAATCTCAGAAAGTAACATCTGAGAGAGTTTCAATTTTGTGATATTTTTTCTAATATCAATAATTTCTCCTTGCTTATTTCCTAGGGCTACTATTGAATTGACTTTAGACGTGTCAATAAGTAATAGCATAAATAGTTATTTAGTTAGCAGGAATCAATAATCATTTGTGACTATAAAAACTTAAATCCGGTCTAACATCCAAGATTTACATTTCAGTCTATATCTTGCCACAGAAAACTAGTAACATATTCTGGTTTGTGATTACAAAAAATTTATGGTAAGCTGAGATTGCTGATACAACATCAGTCACAAATTATTATAAATTCTATTAGTGAATATTTGTGAATGAACTCGTGTTTTATTCGTGATTATATCAGTGATTGTATGTCCATGAAAAAGATTTCCCCTTTAACCATTATTACAATCTGCTTTGGAGCTATCTTGTTTCTGGTAGTTCTTAATATAGTGGGATTTAGCAAGATTATTGAAGCTATTAAACTTCTCAGTTTCTCAAATATGCTAATCCTTTGTGCTGTATTCGCGGTCCAACTTACACTCTGGACTATCTCTTTAAAAATCATCCTCGCTTCTTTTGGCTACAAATTGCCCTTTAAAACTCTAGCTATTCTCAATAGTATAAAATATACCTTTTCTTGTATCACCCCTTTCCTGAATACCGGAGGAGAGCCAGTTCAAATATACCTTCTTTATAAAGAATACGATATCCCCTTAACTAAGGGCACAACGGCTGTGTTTTTGGAAAGGATGCTAAGATTTACTGTATCACTGAGCATTGTTGTCCTAGGAATCTTTTATGTATTTAGTAAGTTCACTCTTCCTAACAATGTTGTTTTTGTTTGTCTTGTTTCTCTTCTACCTTGGTTTCTATTTGTCTATATTTTTTACAAAAAAAATCTAGCTGGGGAAGGATTCATTCACTTCATCTTGGCTCTATTTGGTATCTTTAGATTCAACTTTGTCAAGAAAATTGAAGATCCAATAAATAAGATTGACCAAGACATGTCAGAATTTCTAACCAGACACAAAAAAGAGCTAGCAAGCTGCCTTGCTCTTTCATTCATCTCGGTTCTTATGGAAATCGTTCAAATCTATCTTCTACTTAGTTTCCTTCATTCCTCATTAACAATGCCCGGCATCTTCCTTATCTTTCTTATAATGAAAATAGCCATGTTTATTCCTGTGCCCGGTGCTTTGGGAGTATTGGAGACGGGAATAACCGGTGCATTTGTTATCCAAAATATGGCTTCAAGTCTAGGTTTTGTCTTCACTTTAGTCTTTAGATTTGTCGGTCTAATTTTAGCTATCCCGGGAATGTTATTTTTCCCTTACTTCGGTATTAAACTCAGAAAAGCTTTATCTTCAGATCTTTCCTCAATTTTGGAATATGCAAAGAATAATTTGAAAAAACAAAATAAAAAATAGTGCCTAAGCAAGGTTGAACGAAGCGAGACCGCTACCTGAGGTCAAAAGGCAAGAACCCTTCGACTTCGTTCGCTTCGCTCACTTCGCTCAGGGAATAATAATTTCTCAATCTCTTCTTAACAATCATCAATCAGCAATTATCAATTAATTTGGCAACCCTGCACTAAAGTGCAGTAGAAGAAATTTCTAATTTCCCAATTTCCCGATTCCCTCTTAACAATTAACGGTCCCCCGAATACCATAAATCCTTCGGGGCAGGAGCAATTAGCAATTCCTCAATTCCCCAATTTTTTACCCGCAAGTCTAACTGCATCCCGATCATCCCAAGGGATTTTTTTATCACCCCAAACCATTGATTGTTCAGCGCCCTTACCTGTAACAACTACAATATCATCTTCTCTGGCTTTACTTAGAGCAAATTTAATTGCTTCAGATCTATCTGGAATCTTGAATAGATTCTGACCAAGTTTCTTTTGTTTTCGAGCCCCAGTAATTATTTGATTTATAATTTCATCTGGATTCTCGGTGTATGGATCTTCATTAGTAATAACTACTAGATCGGTCATTTTGCTAGCCAGCTCTCCTAGTTTCGGCCGTTTTGCTTTATCTCTATCTCCACAAGCGCCCAAAACAGAAATAATCCTTTGATGGGGCAACGCATGAAGAGTCTCGTATACTTGTTTTAAAGCTTCTGGCGTATGAGCATAATCAACAATCACTCTAAAATCCATCCCTGCCTGGATTTCTTCCATCCTGCCGGGAGCTCCTTTGAATTCTTCTAAAGATTCTTTAATTGTATTAATATCGACATCCTGAGAGAGAGCTAAGCAAATACTAGCTAAGGCATTATAGATATTAAATGAACCTAAAATTTTTAACTGGAGATTAAAATTTCTTTCTCTAGGGGTGGAAATTTTAAATTGAACGCCTTCACTACCTAAAGTTAAAGCTTGAGCAGTGATTATTTTAAGACCAAGCATTCGACTTTTAAATTTAGAAATGGGAGATTCAACACTGTATCCCCATCTTTCACCAGCTTTGAAATTCAAGAAATATTCTGCTACCTCGTCATCTAAATTTACTATACTCACACTTCTCCCAACTAATCGTTTGAACAATCTCCCTTTAATCTTTTTGTATTCTTCAAATCCACCATGATATTCAATATGCTCTGGGGTTAGATTAGTAAAGATAGCCATACTAAATGGTATACCCCAAAGTCTATGTTGAGCTAAAGCATGAGAAGAAACTTCAAGTACTGCATATTTGCATCCGGCATCACTCATATCTCTAAGTAATCTTTGCATCATGAAAGGCGGATTCACGGTCATTTTAGTATCATTTGTCCACTCCCTGCTACCTATTCTAAAATTCACTGTTGTTGAAAGACCAACTTTATACCCTGCTTTAGTTAGGACATCAGCAATCATATTACAAGTGGTAGTTTTACCATTAGTCCCGGTTACCCCGATACAAATCATATGTCTCGCAGGAAAATGATATAAGAGAGCTGCTAGAATCCCTTGGGCCAGATGATACCAATTCAAAATAAATTGAGGAATCAGTCTTCTTAGAAAAGATTTCATAGTTTAATTAGATAACAGATAGCAGTAAGTAGAATAGATTGATAAAATAATAATAGCTCTATAGTTTTATAGTTCCATAGCTATCAAACCATTAAACCATATAACTATCTAACTATGAAGCGACCTATTCTTTCAGTTTTAACTGCCTGCTTACTTTTATAGACCTTTTCTTGCTTGCTGTAGAAGGAG